>ENA-ORCU01000449-ORCU01000449.1-marine-metagenome-genome-assembly--contig:-NODE-449-length-15407-cov-3.056295_pt1 | contig 15407 bp, 14 predicted proteins | sample MGYA00248631_ERZ508512 | MGnify/ENA primary metagenome ERZ508512 (study PRJEB26183, sample SAMN06268844) | marine metagenome | isolation source: Tt an P1 anaerobic enrichment on pine from sediment taken...
TTTAGCCAGCCGGTCAATCGCCGGAGTATTGGCCATTTGCAAAGGGGTTTTTCCTCCGTAGTTTTCCAATGGCTCGTCAGCCATGCCGTCCCCTAAAACGATTATGTATTTCATAAAAAGTTTCGAGTTTTGAGTTCCAGGTTCCAGTGCTTCAATCGACCAGCTACTTTCACTCCAAGTTTCTATTCCTAACAATTACAGATTTGACACCCGAATAATATCAGCAAAAACACCGGCCGCTGTTACTTCAGCCCCCGCGCCGTAACCTTTGATGATCATCGGAAATTCGTGGTAACGTTCGGTGGTAAACATCACCAGGTTGTTGCTTCCCTGTAAATCGAAAAACGGATGTCCCTGTTCTATTTCCTGCAAGCCCACTTCGGCCTGACCATTCTCGTATTTAGCCACAAAACGCCAGCATTTGTTCTCCGCATCCAAAACCTGCCGGCGTGCTTCGAAGTCGGCATCCAGTCCGGTAATTCCGTTCCAAAAGTCTTCCATACTTCCATCAAAAAACTCATCAGGAATGAATTTATTGATCGCAACATCATCTTTATCAATTTTATAGCCCGACTCCCGAACCAAGATTAACAGCTTACGGACAACATCAATCCCACTCAAATCTACCCGTGGGTCCGGCTCCGAATACCCTTCTTCCTTCGCCATTTTTATGGTCTGACTCATAGGCACTTCAGCTGAAATGGTATTGAATATGAAGTTCAGTGTTCCGGAAAGAACGGCTTCAATTTTCAAAATTCGGTCACCGGCATTGACCAAATCATTCAAGGTGTTGATAATCGGCAAACCTGCGCCAACATTGGTTTCAAACAAAAATTTGATTCCTTTTTGCTTGGCAATCTTTTTCAGTTTCAGGTAGTTTTCATATTCCGATGAAGCTGCCACTTTATTGGCCGTAACGATCGACACATTGGCATTCAGCAAATCGGCATATAAATCAGACGAAAAATCAGAAGCTGTACAATCAACAAAAACGGAATTGAAAATATTCATCTGAATCACAGCCTCTTTGTAGGCTTTCAAATCGGAAACCTGACCTTCGGTGTCAAGCCGCTGTTTAAATCCGTCGATAGAAATACCATCGCGGTCGAGCAACATTTTTTTCGAATTAGCCACTCCGACCAGCTTCAGTTTGAGGTGTTTTTCCTTGAGTAGTTTTTCTTGCTGCTGCGAAATCTGTTTCAATAAATTACCGCCGACCAAACCAATGCCCAGCAGGAATACGTTCACCTCAACGTTTTCCGACAGGAAGAATGATTCATGCACCACGTTCAGGGTTTTTCGCAAATCCGAATCCTTCACCACCCACGAAATATTCAGCTCCGATGCTCCCTGAGCAATGGCAATGATGTTAATCCCGTTCTTGCCAATCGTGTTGAACAGTTTTCCGGCAATACCTGTGGTGTGCTTCATGTTTTCACCGACGATGGCCACAATCGACAGCTCATTTTCCACTTCAATTTTATTGATCTGCTGACCGGCAATTTCCCGATCAAACTCAATTCTGATGGCTTCCTCGGCGGTCTCTGCTTTCAGGGTATCAACCGCAAAGGAAATGGAGTTTTCAGATGAAGCCTGCGATATCAAAATCACATTGATATTCTCGCGGGCCAGGGCACCAAACAGCCGCATGGAAATACCTGTCACGCCAACCATTCCCAACCCCTGCACGGTAATCAGGCTGATGTTTGAAATAGACGAAATTCCTTTAATCGGACGATCTTTCCCATTGGGTTGGCTACTCCGAATGAGTGAACCGTCACCTTCGGGGTGCAGGGTATTTTTAATTTGTACGGGAATATTTTTTTGATAGACCGGCAAAATTGTTGGCGGATAAATGACCTTGGCACCAAAATGCGACAATTCCATGGCTTCGGAATAGCTGAGCGTTTCGATGGTGTAGGCTTTACGAATAATTCGCGGATCAGCGGTCATAAAACCGTCAACATCGGTCCAGATTTCCAGAACCTCAGCATCGAGCGCAGCAGCAAAAATTGAGGCGGTGTAATCAGAACCGCCACGGCCCAAGGTAGTATATTCGCCCGCACTGTTACTTGAAACGAAACCGGGAGCCACACAAACGCCTGAAAAGCTGGCAAAGGCATCCTGAATCAATTGATTGGTCAGCTTGAAATCGACCAAAGCCCGGCCAAAGGCACTATCGGTTTTGATCATTTGAGAAGCATCAACCCATTTGGCTCCGTCAATAAACTGCGCAATAATGTAAGATGACAAGCGCTCGCCAAAACCCCCAATTTTATCCATGGTTTTTGGGGTCAACTCTCCAATCATCGAAACTCCCCGGATTATCCGGGCCAGCTCATCGAGCAACAAATTCACTTCCTCCCAAACCTCCAACTTTTGTTCTCCTTCAAACAAATGATCTATCACAGTTTCGTGACGCGCCCTGATTTCCGTGATCTCCGTGTTGAAATATTCCGTTCCTAAAACAGCCATTTTTGCTGCGTTCAATATCTTGTCTGTTATTCCGCCCAATGCAGAGACCACAACGATCACATCGTCGGGTTGACTTTTCACAATTTCTTTTACCTTTCGGATGTTGTCAGCACTTCCAACAGAAGTACCTCCAAATTTCAACACTTTCATACGAGATACTTGATTCTTGATAATTTGATACTAGATAATTTGCAGTGTATGTCTCATCAAAAAAAAAAATCCGGATGAAGCAGTTTGCCGCCTCATCCAGACCCTACTGCACATTAATTTTTCCTTATTCTACCGGCATGGCAGCTGTTGCTACCGCTTCAATAATTTTCGTTTCGAGTTCGTGCGCCAACTCCTGGTTATCACGCAAAATATTCTTAACCGATTCACGGCCTTGCCCCAGTTTGGTTTCGCCATAACTAAACCACGAGCCACTTTTTTTGATGATGTTGTAGTTTACCCCAAGATCAATGATTTCACCAGTCTTTGAGATTCCTTCGCCATACATGATATCAAACTCCGCTTTACGGAACGGTGGAGCAACTTTATTTTTCACCACTTTCACCCGGGTATGGTTACCCATAATTTCTTCGCCATCTTTAATTTGTCCAATGCGGCGAATGTCCAAACGAACTGACGCGTAAAACTTCAAAGCATTTCCACCGGTTGTGGTTTCTGGGTTTCCAAACATGACCCCGATTTTTTCGCGCAACTGGTTAATGAAAATACAGCAGGTTTTGGTGCGGTTAATATTGGCCGTCAGCTTTCGCAATGCCTGCGACATCAAACGGGCTTGCAGCCCCATTTTTGAGTCACCCATTTCACCTTCTATTTCGGCTTTCGGGGTTAAGGCAGCCACCGAGTCAATTACCACAATGTCGACCGCTCCGGAGCGAATCAGGTTATCTGCAATTTCCAGAGCCTGTTCGCCATTATCGGGTTGTGCAATCAGCAGCTCATCGGTATCAACGCCCAGTTTCTTGGCATAATACGGATCAAAAGCATGCTCCGCATCAATAATGGCAGCAATACCACCAGCCTTCTGTGCTTCGGCTATGGCGTGGATAGCCAGGGTAGTTTTACCCGACGACTCCGGTCCATAAATCTCAATCACACGGCCTTTGGGAAATCCGCCCACACCTAAGGCAATATCCAATCCTATTGAGCCGGAAGAGATGGCCGGCACATCTTCAACGGCGCGGTCACCCATCTTCATGATGGCACCTTTGCCGTAACTTTTTTCAATTTTATCCATGGTAAGCTGAAGGGCTTTCAGCTTTTCCTTGTTCACACTTGAATCTTCTTTTGCCATTGTTATCTTAAGTCTAAAGATTTGATTATTTGGTTTGTATGATTTTTTGTTTGAACTTTCCCGAATACTTCTTCTATCACGCCATCTTCATTAATAACATAAGTAGTACGGAGTACACCCATGTATTTTTTTCCATACATGTTCTTTTCGCCCCATACCCCGTAGGCTTGTAAAATTTCCTTTTCGGTATCGGCTATCAGGTTAAATTTCAGTCCGTATTTTTCAGCAAATTTTTTGTGCGAAGCCACGCTGTCCGGACTTACGCCAACAACCTCATAGCCTTTTTCAATCCAGGCATCATAGTTGTCACTTAAGTTGCATGATTCGGCAGTGCAGCCGGGTGTATCGTCTTTCGGATAGAAGTATAAAATTAGCTTCTTTCCTTTAAAATCAGCTAAAGAAATGGATTCATTATTTTGATTAAGTCCCTTAAAGTCAGGCGCAAGATCACCTTTTTCTAACAGTGTCATACATTTTTTTTGTTTAATTAGACAAATATACTTGAATTAATGATAAATATCAGATTAATTGCAGTCGAAAAACTAACAAAAACTAAACAGTTAAAGAAAAATTAGCTTTCAACATTTTTTGTAATTTTATATCGAAAACGATTTAGCTATTATGTGCGAGAACATGACAACTTTTCTGAAAACAACTTCCTTTCTCTTATTGTTTGTGTGCAATCCGGCTTTCTTCGGAAAAACGGTTCAGGCACAAAACGATCCGGAACAGCACGCAAAAAACCTGATCGAAAACGAGCGATATGCCGAAGCCATTCCCTATTTCGAAGATCTGGTTCATTTATACCCTGCCGACACCGAATTGAATTACTACCTGGGCATGTGCTTGGTTGAAACAGAGCGGTTCACCGCGCAAGCTAAAAACGCCCTGCAAATTTCACTTACGAAAGACACGCCAACAAAAAGCCTGTATTACCTGGCGCAATGCTTTCATGCCGAAAATAACTTCTCTGAAGCCCTCAAATATTATCAACAGTTTGACGACGAGGCGCGAAAGCGGGAAAAACGAGCCACAAAGCTGGATGAACTGCTGAAGCTCTGCGAACAACAAATCAATCCTTTTCCGAAACCGATTATTGAAACTGCAGAAGAAAAACCAGAAGAAGCACCGGAAGCAGCCCCCGAGATTCAGCTCGAAGACGTGGAAATACCTGAGGGACTGGAAGACAGTATTATTCAATTTCAAGTTAACTCAAGCATTAAATATCTTGAAACTGAACAGTTTAAGCGTGCCTTGGGACTTCAGGCATTTATACGAGCATGGAAAGCAGAACAAGAACTGGCGGACATGGTGGATGAAACCAACCAGCTGCGCAAAGACTATAATGAAGCCTATGCTTCAGAGAAAGAATCGATTGCCGACGCCATCCTTGTTCTTGAACGGGAAGCTTACGGCAAAAATCAGGAAATCAGTAAAAATTATATTGAAGCCCGCGATGCGGAAATGGACTATTGGGATCAGGCGTCCCCGGAATCAATCCGGGAGTTTAATCAGACCATTCGAAGTATGGAAGACAGCATCAGAAAAGCAAAAGAAGCCGAACGCCTAAAAAAGCTGGAAGCTCAAAAACCAGTGGTGCTCCCCGACAGCCTGATCAAAAACTTAATCCCTGAAGAACCAGTGGCTGCCAGCACAGGCATCACCTATAAAATTCAGATTGGCGCTTACAGCAGAACACCGCCCGACTGGGTGCAACGGCTTTTTAAAAAGCTATCAGTCATCCGCCGTATTGATCAGTACACTGATGAAAACGGAGTAACAGTTTACACCGTAGGTGAACTGAAATCGTACCAGGACGCCCTGCAGATGCAATCGCAGGTACGAACCGAAGGAGTAAGCGATGCCTTTATTGCAGCCTATAAAGACGGGGAACGCATTCCGCTAAAGGAAGCCAGGCAAATTACCGGAGAATAGAATCGAACACCCTCGATTCAAAGGCTATAAAACAAACGTGATAAGTAAAGCACTAAAAGAGATGAAACCGGAAGAGCAGACAAAAAAGAAACAGGAGAAAAGCGAGGAACTGAAATCCAGAAACGAACGTCATCTCATTCTCCACAATGACGACCACCATAGTTTCGACTATGTTATTGAAGCATTGATTAATGTGTGTGAACACGATCCGGAACAGGCTACGCAGTGCACTTTAATTACACATTATAAAGGAAAATGTGATGTCAAAAAGGGAAGTTTTACTTATCTTAGTCCAATGAAGAAAGCCTTGGTAGCGCGCGAACTAAAAGCCACCATCGATTAACCAAAGAAACAAATGACCATACTAATCATTCTATTCCTGATCTTCCTGGGAATTTTACTCCTGCTTTTGGAATTTGTCGTCATCCCCGGAATCACTATCGCCGGAATTGGTGGTGTTGTTTTGCTTGGAGCCAGTGTCTATTTGGCATTCGATTCCTACGGAGTTGTAGCTGGAATCATCACCCTGGCATTTGTCATTATTGCGGTTCCCATTGTTGTCTATCGCCTTTTTGAAAGTCGCACAGGTAAAAAAATGCTGCTGAACTCAGAAATTGACGGACACGTGGAAAAGATTGACGATCAGCTGATCAGGATGGGCGACGAAGGAATTACACTGGGCCGACTGGCACCCACAGGACGGGTAAAAATCAACAATCTAAGCATGGAGGCCAAATCAGCAACTGGTTTTGTTGATCAAAACGTTAAAATTAAAGTCATTGAAGTTTATAGAACACAAGTACTTGTTGAACCAATAAATCAAGAATAATGGAATATTTTGGAACTTTAGGATTAGTTGTTGGGATTTTTGTCCTGCTCATTATCATCCTTTATTTTATCCCGATCGGACTCTGGTTTTCAGCCTTGGTATCGGGTGTCCGTATCTCACTGATGCAACTCTTCCTGATGCGTTTCAGGAAAGTGCCACCGTCGGTGATCGTTCGTGCCCTGATTGAAGGAACAAAAGCCGGCATTAAGCTCGACCGCGACAAGCTGGAAGCACACTACCTGGCCGGCGGAAAAGTAGACATGGTTGTTCATGCTTTGGTATCGGCCGAAAAAGCCAACATCGACCTGACCTTCAACATGGCTACCGCCATCGACCTGGCTGGACGTGACGTGTTTGAGGCTGTTCAAATGTCGGTGAACCCCAAGGTCATTGATACGCCTCCGGTTGCTGCGGTTGCGAAAGACGGAATCCAGCTCATTGCCAAGGCTCGTGTAACCGTTCGTGCCAACATTAAACAACTGGTGGGTGGTGCCGGCGAAGATACCATCCTGGCCCGTGTTGGTGAGGGAATTGTTTCGTCAATCGGCTCATCGCACACCCACAAGGCTGTGCTGGAAAACCCGGATTCAATTTCGAAAGTGGTGCTAAACAAAGGGCTCGATGCTGGAACTGCCTTTGAAATTCTGTCCATCGATATTGCTGATATTGACATCGGTAAAAATATTGGTGCCGGACTGCAAATTGACCAGGCTGATGCTGACAAAAACATTGCGCAGGCCAAGGCCGAGGAACGCCGCGCCATGGCTGTTGCCCTGGAGCAGGAAATGATTGCCAAAGCCCAGGAAATGCGCGCCAAGGTTATTGAAGCCGAAGCCCAGGTGCCACTGGCAATCTCCGAAGCCTTCCGCTCCGGAAACCTGGGAATTATGGATTACATGAAGTATAAAAACATCATGGCCGACACATCCATGCGTGACTCCATTGCTGAAGACGAAAAAGGCAAAGGCAGAAAGAAATAACAAATAAGCGTTATTCGCACAAACAAAAGAGGCTGGCAAGAGATCAGCCTCTTTTGTTTATCTACAAATATCCCATTTGTTAAAAAATGTTCTACAGCACTTTTTTTAATATTCGCTTAACACCTTGTTGTGTCTTTCAGCATATCTTTGTCGTAGATTTTATTTCATAAGTTTAGGTTTGATTAGTTTTATTGGTTTAGTTAGGTTAGAAAAGGGTAGATAGAGATCTACTCTTTTTTTTTGCCTGAAACTGATCCACTTCAAAAGACTTGTGTGCTGTCTTTCTCCAAATTTTTTCCGTCAAAAAAATTGCCATCCTATTGAAAACCTTCCACACAAGTGAAAAAAAATCAACAAGCGGAACGCCTCTCGTCAGCTCTGGTTTTCAATCCTGTATTTATTTTTCGGGCAAGCCATCCGCCCGCAACAAGCAACCAATCTCTGGCAGGACTTAACAAGGAAAAGATTTCAATACATACTACGGCATGACTAGCCTGGCACCGTCTTTGAATTTTTCCTATTTGAACAAAAAAGATTAAGCACTATGAAAACACATAACGAAAGAACAACAATCAACAGATCAATTGGGCCGGCACTCATAATTGCGACCTTACTTTTCCTGGTTACTCCTGCTTTTGCACAAAATTTGACTTTCATGGATTTTGACAAAAACGGAGATGAGCAGATTGATCAGAAAGAATTCGAAAAACTATTTGCCGACAGTTTTTGGGACGACTGGATTTATGAACCATCAAGCGAGAGCGGCCTAAACGAACAAGCTTTCTACCGATCTGCTTTCAACCAGGTTGATATTGATGATGACGACCTGGTCAGCAAGCAAGAGTGGAAGCATGGCTATGGACACTATTATGGAGGTGAAATTGCAGATGATTTCGATGCCTATGACTTGAATAATGATCAATATATTTCGTATTCGGAGTACTCAAAAGCCATGACAGACAAAAGATATTTTTCCACTTGGGATACCAATTACGACGCTTATGCGGATGCAGTGGAAGTTGCCACAGCTATTTTTAATCAATGGGACCAAAACTCCAACGGCTCATGGGACGCCGAAGAATTTAAAGAATTTGATACTTTTTATGGTGACATTTAAACCTCAACCCGATGCCGGTGAAGTAAAATGGCGATATTTACAAAATGTGTTGTCCAACATGTTTTTTAATATTCGCTTAACACAACTTTGTGTTTTTCAGCCTATCTTCGTCGTAGATTTTATTTCATAAGTTTAGGTTTGATTAGTTTTATTGGTTTAGTTAGGTTAGAAAAGGGTAGATAGAGATCTACTCTTTTTTTTTCGCCCATCCTTACAGAAAAGCATAAGTTAAAGCCGGCAAATCAAAGCAAATCCTCTTATGAACAGCAAAATGCAACCAAATTTTGACTTCAACAATTGAGTTGAAAGTTTTCAGTGCGCTTCTGCTCAGTCAAAATAAATTGTCTTCCCTTTTTTTGCCGACTCCCTGGCTGCATCCAAAATCTCAACCACCTGTACATTGTTTTCCAGCGAATAGACTCCGAAAGGTTCAACTTGAATTTTTCCGTGAATTACATCGGCAAAATAATCGAACGGGTCTGTGTAAACCGCCACATCATCTGCCTGCACCTTCAGTTGCTTTTCCTTTTGCGAACCCTGTCTGCGGATGCGCATGTCGTTGCTGTTGTCGGCTTTAATGTAGCCCGCAGCACCGTAAATTTCCATATCCTTACGATTAAACGGCCAGTTCCACGAGGCTTGTATAATACATTGCGATTGGGGGTATGATACGATGATGGTGGCATCGTCATCCACTTTGGGATAGACCTCCGGTTTAAACTGGCGGGTAACAGCGGTCACCGAAATTGGCTTTTCACCCTTGGTCAATGCTGTCATTAAATTAGCGCCGTAACAGCCAAAGTCGATCAGCGCCCCGCCGCCATTTAAGACCGGATCAGTCAGCCACTCCAAAAAATAGGGTCCGCAGCCTATTTCCTTTGGCCCCTGATGCCCGTCATGAACCACAACCTTGCGTATAGGCCCGATGAAATCCTCGTTTTGCACCAGGTCGAATGAATAATTTGTGGTCGGATACCATGAAGTTTCGTAGTTGGTCAGCAAATGAATCTGGTACTTTTCGGCCAGATCAGCCATTCGGCGGGCATGCTCCTTGCTCACAGCCAAGGGTTTTTCAACCATCACATGGATTCCTCTCGGAGCGCAGGCCTCGACAACTGCCAGGTGATCGTAGATCGAACCAAAAGCAACCACGGCCTGAGGTTTTGCTTCATCCAGCATTTTCTCCAGATCGGAATAGATCAGGCTTGTTGAAAAATCATATTGTTTAGCCAATTCCCGCGTCAATTCCTGGTGCGAATCACAAACACCCACCAATTTAAAATCTCCTTTATCCGGTCGCCCCAAAATAAACGAAATATGACCGTGTGTAACACCTGCAACCGCCAGCTTGATGGGCTCCTGTGCACGAGCGCTCGCGAAAAATAACACTGCAACCAGCAAAAACAAACTTTTATTCCATGCTTGATTCATTTGATAGACTCTTTAAGGTTTATTATTTCGTAAAGATATAAAAGCGTGCGAACTGGTTGGCGAACCGCCATGGTCACCGACTTTAAAACCGATAGTCAAACTTCAGCTCCAAAAACCGACCATTGGCCTTTTCATTACCTTCAACAACTAAACCGGCCCGCTGAGCGACTCCCCATTGTGGCAAGAACTTCCCATCAACAGTAAAATCATCCTCCAATGCAAAAGGAACCCAAAGCTCTCCGTCTTCCGACCAGAAAAAACGGTAATAGCGGCCATTCGTCACCTCAGCTTTCAAATGAAAGGGCTTGTTCCTCGCTGTTGCAATCGCAGCCAGCTCTGTTCTTTTGCCCGACGCGACCTGGAATAAAACCAATCCGGTTGAATGACAAGCAAAAGCGAGATAATTTTCACGATTCCCATAAATACAAATTCCCTTTGTGGCGTCCGACTCATTCGAAACTTCAGTGCTCATCGTGTAGTTTCCAACTTTGGGCCGCATACCCAAAAAGGCCAGACCTTTATTAGTGCCGGAAAGCACCAGCTCGCCCCCGTCAAATTTAAATGAAGGTTTAGGCAAGTTCAAATCCCACTGCCAAAGCTTTGTGCTTTTATCGGTTTCAAAATCATCAGTCCACATAGTCTGCCGCTTCTGGCTGGTACCCGCAAACGGAACCGGGGCTTTTACCGATGCTGTTGTTCCCTGCTTAAATTTCGGCCAGCCGCTTTGCTCATCCCAAATCAGTTCATCCAATAGACCTTGCCGTCCGATGTATTCAAAGTCGGTGGCATGATAGGCATGATACAGGTAAAAATACCGGTTGTCAGGCGTTGAAACCAAGGTACCGTGTCCGGTGCATCTCCAGGTTTCTCCTCCCTGTAAAATGGGCTCAGGATATTGCTCCCAATCACCCCGCAAACTGGTAGCTCGGGCAACCATGACCCGGTAATCGCAACGATTGTCGCAACAGCCACCTACTGAAAACAAATGATAGTAGTAGTCGCCATGTTTTACCAGGCACTGTCCTTCATCGCCGGCACCCTGCCAACCTTTTGAATGGTCAGTCAAGGTGAAGTGTTCACCAAGCAGCCGCATTCCGTCCTGGCTCAACTCCGAACACAAAAGCTCAATCGGGCGCCCTTTGGTCAAACCATAAGCTTTCCACGAGATGTAAAGTTTGTCATCATCATCCCTGAAAACAAAAGCATCAATGGCTTCTTCACCCCAGTCAATGATAATTCCATGATCCGTAAACCCCTTGTGAATATCCGTGGTGGTGGCAACACCGATACAGGACACCCGGTCGCCTTTGCGCTTGGCGGTGTAGTACACGTAGAATGTTCCGTTCATATAATACAGTTCCGGCGCCCAGAAACTGTCGGAAGTCCAAGCCGGAAGTTCTTTAAAAACATGACCAATCTGCTTCCAGTTGATCAAATCAGTCGATTCATACAAAGGGTAGTTGGGCGCAAAATCGGAGCTGGTTCCCGCAGCGTAATAGGTTTCACCAACACGAATGACCGTGGGGTCCGGAAAATCGCCCGCAATCACCGGATTTTGGTAAAATTCAACATCAGGTTGGGCTTGAACAGCCGAAAAGAATACCAGACAGAAAATAGTTAGCAGCGTGAAATTTTTCATCAGTATGGGTTTAGATTTGACTCAATATGAACACTTATTAATACAGTTTCCAGGCTTCATTTACTCATCCGTAAAATCTACAACCCGTTTATCAGTCCATACCGGTGGCACGCAGGCCCGTTTGGTTAATTCGCGGCGGACCAGAATCAGATCGAATGAACCTGTAACACTACAAAATGATTTCTCCGCCTCATATAGATCCCATCACTGAGGCACTTTTTAAAAAAATTCAGCTCACTGCCAGAACCTTCGACACCATTCAAAGGTTCGGTTACAAATAAAGAAACAGCAACTTTAACACAATTTCAAAATGCAACAAATGAGTATCAAATCAGTTTTTTTACTTCAGGCAATATTCGTTATGCTCTTGCCGGGTTCGAGCTGTTATGCAAAAGGTAACGAAAAAGCCTATCCTGAAATGAAGAGTCTGTTTCAGAATGAATTACAAAAGCAACACGTTTACAGTGCTTTTTTTGCTGTATATTCCCCATCCCATTCCATCGATTGGAAGTTTGTCGGGGGAGAATTTCAGAACGGTCAGGCAGTCTCGGCAGACAATCCGTTTTACGCGGCAAGCATCGGAAAAACATTTACAGCAACCGCGATTGCCCTCTTGACAGAACAGGGGAAACTGCATTTTGACGACCGGATTGATCGTTATTTACCGGATTCAATCATCAACAATCTGCATGTTCTTGAGGGACAAGACCACTCCAGCAACTTGACCATCGCTCAGCTTTTACAACACACCTCTGGCTTGCCCGACTATTTTGAAGGTAAGACACACGACGGCAGTCCGAATATGATGGAACTGATTTTTGCCGATCCTTCAAAACGCTGGGAGCCAATAAGCTTAATTCGATTTTCAAAAGAGAAGATGCAACCACTCTTTGCGCCGGGAACCAGCTACAACTACACCGACACCGAATATGTCTTGCTCGGGTTGGTGATTGAACAGACCAGTGGCCTGCCTTTACCAGAGTTTTTCAGGAAGCACTTTTTCGAACCACTTGAAATGAACCACACATCCATGTATTTGCGCTCCCAGCCGCTGGCGCCAACCAGCAAAATGGCGGAGTTCTATGTCGGCGATTTTGATGCCAGCCAGATGACCAGCCTGACAGCCGACTGGGCAGGCGGCGGACTGGTTTCCACAGCTGCCGATTTAATCAAATTTCAGTCGGCTCTGTTTTCAGGTGAAATTGTTTCGGCCGCTACCTTGAAAACCATGCAGCGCTGGACGCCCGAAACAAAAGGGATGGACTACGGATTTGGATTGCGCAAAATTGCTTTCGACCAATTGTCACCCGGTATGCCCCACCTCGAAATCATTGGTCATTCGGGAAGTACCGGCTCGTTTATGTTCTATTGCCCCCAACTGGATGCATATCTGGCTGGCACCCTCAATCAAGTGGAAGAAGCGAAAAATTCGATCGTCTTTCTGATGAAGATTTTATTGCAGCTCGAAAAAGAAATGGCAGTCTGCCGGGAAAAGTAACGTAATAAAAACAGGCTGTGCTACATGCTGCCAAAATATGATTGACTTCCTGTTCCGATTCCAAAATCCATCATTTATCCATGACTTAAACGACAACGACTATGCGAATTCCTGATAAAAACGAACAGTTCCCACTCCCCCATCACAAAAAATTATGCTTTCTGAAAAACATCACTAAAAATCCGAACATCGTGGTGGGCGACTACACGTACTACGATGATTTCGAAGATGTTCAAAATTTTGAGCGGCAGGTAAAATACCACTTCGATTTTGTTGGCGACAAACTCCTGATTGGTAAGTTTTGTATGATTGCCTCCGGCGCTTCATTCATTATGAATGGCGGCAACCACCTCACCGAATCGATTTCGGCCTACCCGTTTGCTATTTTCGGAAACGACTGGAGCCATGCCATGGATGGGAAAACTTATCCGGTAAAAGGCGACACCCGAATTGGAAACGACGTGTGGATTGGACACAACGCCACCATCATGCCCGGAGTAACCATTGGCGATGGAGCAATTGTTGCCACCAATGCTACGGTTACCAAGAATGTTGATCCATACACCATAGTGGCGGGCAACCCAGCCAAGCCCATCAGAAAGCGTTTCACCGAAAAACAAATTGAGCTACTGCTTCAACTCGAATGGTGGAACTGGCCAATTGAAAAAATAACGCGCAACGTCGCCATTCTGGCCGGAAACGACTTTGACAAACTCAGCACACTCCTGTAGCAAGCAGTCTTGAACGTTCTGCCTGATGAAAAAATAGGAAGCAGCTAACACGCGGCTGACAGTCCATCTTTCGATGAAAATCACAAAAAAAAACAGAAGTGTGATTTTTTTGTTAGTCGCGCGATTAATAGAGTACTGACAAAAACAAAAGACAAAATGAAAACAGAGGTAAATGCCATTCATGCACAGCATCAAATAAGAAGTATGCAAAAAATTATCCCGGCGAGCACTCAGAAAAAAAACAACTTTAAGTAATAAAATGAAACGAACATGAACTTTTTTAATCAAAAATTCACAAACAAGGATGATTAAAAAAGTTTATGTGAGAGCGGAGCGGTTCCATCCGTTCTCAAATTTTAAAGTAAGTTTTTAGAAACTTGAAAATTTTAAACGGATGAAAAAAGCAGAACACGCTGAAATAGCCCTGTTGATTGAAGATCACAAAAACCTGATCTGTAAGGTAGCTCATTCCTATTGTTCTGACACTCATGAACAGGAAGATTTGATTCAGGAAATTATTTTTCAACTCATAAAAGGATACGAGAAATTCGACCACCAGGTAAAAGTCACCACCTGGATGTATAAGGTTGCCTTTAACGTGTCCATCTCGCACTACCGGAAAGCTGAGAACAGAAAAAAATATGTGGTCGAAATGCCTGAAAAGCTTGTTAGTGTTGAAGAAACGAATGCGGCAGACGTCGATGACAATATTTTACGTCTCAGGTCATTTATCGAAGAGCTCGACCCCTTAAACAAAGCACTTCTGATTCTTTACCTGGATGAAAACAGCCACGCCGAAATCTCAGAAGCGATGGGCATCTCGGTCAGCAATGTTGGAACAAAAATTAATCGAATAAAGAAACAATTACAGAAGAAATTTAAAATGTCATAAAATGGAAAATTTAAATCTACTCGAAATTTGGAAACAAAATGAAAGCTTGCTGGACCAAAGCATAAAACTCAACACCAAGCTACTCAAAGAAGTGAAACTGGATCAAGCCAAATCAAGCTTACAGCGACTCCTTTTTTTACCGGTCAGCACCTTGGTCTTTTTTATTCTCGCCGCATCCTACAGCCTGCATTTTGCGGTTACGCATCATGCCACCTGGTATTTCGCTTTTTCCGGAGCAGTCGTTACTTTCTTTTCGCTGCTGTTTATTTTATCATCGGCCAGGCAGCTCAGGCAAATTCTTTCAATCGACTACCATGCACCGGTAGTGAAGCTTCAAAAGCGAATGGCCCAAATAAAAGTCTCGGTTGTCCACAACTTGCGAATCGCGGCATGGATGCTTCCATTTTCTCCTTTTATTGGCTTGTTCTTTTTTAAAGTTCTATTCGAAGTTGATTTGGCTGCCGCTGTAAATTTTAATACGCTCGTTGTTGTGGGAGTATTAACCATCGTGCTGGAAATGATTTCACTGGTGATTCAACGGGCACTCCGCCCAAAAAATATCAACAAAAAGTGGCTGAAC
>ENA-ORCU01000451-ORCU01000451.1-marine-metagenome-genome-assembly--contig:-NODE-451-length-15368-cov-3.139886_pt1 | contig 15368 bp, 12 predicted proteins | sample MGYA00248631_ERZ508512 | MGnify/ENA primary metagenome ERZ508512 (study PRJEB26183, sample SAMN06268844) | marine metagenome | isolation source: Tt an P1 anaerobic enrichment on pine from sediment taken...
AATGTAGCACCGATATGGTATCGGCCAGAGAAAAAACGACGTCCATGTCATGCTCGATGATCACAAGCGTTCGTCCTTTGGTAATTTTATTTATCATGTTAATTGCATCGGCCGTTTCTTCCCGGGTCATCCCTGCCGTGGGTTCGTCTAGAAGAATCAGATCGGGATTGATGGAAAGCGTCACACCAATTTCCAAGGCGCGCTGCCGGCCGTAGGAAAGGGAGCTGACCGATTCGTCCATGACGTCCGTCAGGCCGATTTGTTCTGTAATAGATTCGGTCTCTTGATTAATATCGGCAATACTTCCCGGTCTTTTTAAAAAATGGTGTTGCAGCCCTTGGCGGGACCGGACGCCGGCCCGGATGTTTTCGAAAACACTCATTTCAGGAAAGACATTTGTGATCTGAAAGGAACGAGACATGCCCATACGGGAAAGGAGATAAGGCGATTTATTCGTAACATCCGTTCCCTTGAATGCGATTGATCCGGAAGATGGCTTAAAATTGCCCGTAATAATATTGAACAGCGTCGTTTTTCCCGCGCCATTGCGGCCGATGATGGCATGTTTTTCCTTTTCCTTGACCGTAAAATCGACGCCCGTTAGGACTTTAAGACCCGAAAAATCTTTGTGAATATTCCTGACTTGAAGTATATTGTTCGGCTGTTTCATCGATTCTGCCCTTTTGTTTCGGATCGACCGGTTTTGTCCATAAGGCCGGATATGCGATCTTTTATTGAGGCCAACAGATCGGACAGTCCGCCCGGTACATAGAGAACCATGAATATAAAGATAAGCCCCATGATCAGAGGCCAACGATCGGTGATGTCGCTTAGATAGTCCTGGAGAAAAGTAAAGGCAAAGGCGCCGATAATCGGTCCAACAAAGGTTCCTGTGCCGCCGATAAAGGTCATCAGCAGGACCGTTGTCGTCATGTCGATACTGATGGCCGTTATGGAGGTAAATTGAAAAAACAGGGCATAAAAAGAGCCTGCGAAACCTGCCAAAGCACCGGTGAATGTGAACAGGTACAATCGGCTGATGTTCGTGTTATAGCCGAGAAATTTCATTCTCTCTTCATTTTCCCGGATAAGGCAAACCGTTTGGCCCATCGCCGTTTTTGTGAAATACCAGCAAAATAGTATGACGATGCCGATGATAAGGCCTGTAAAATAGTAAAAGGTTGTGATGTCTGACATATTCAGCTTTATGAAATACAGATTTAAATCGGGTCGTGTGACGCTAAGCCCGTCGTCGCCTCCTGTAATGGAATGCCACTTGGTGGCAATGGCAAAAAATAGCGAGTTGAATGCAAGGGTAAGAAGTGCGAAATAATGGCCTTTATGGCGGAGAAGAAGACTCCCGGCTAAGAAACCGAGAGCCGTGGTCGCCATAATTGCCATGAACACGGCTCCCAAAATCGGGAGCCCCTTTATATGGCTCAGGGAAATTGCAGTGACATAGGCACCGGTGCCGAAAAACATCGCGTGACCGAATGACAACAGACCGGCATAGCCCAACAGCAGGTTGTAACTGATAGCAAAGAGAGAAAAAATAATCGCTTCTGTAACCAGCAGTACCCGGTATGCAGGGAAGAATACTGGAATAAAAACCCCCAGAACGATGACGATGAGTCCGCAGATATAGGGGCTTGCGTACTGTTTGTTAACCATTCTTATTCCTCCCCGAAAAGGCCAGAAGGTTTGACGATCAAGACGGCGGCCATAAGCATATAAATCAGTGCCATGGATAGCTTTGGTATCAACAAGACACCGAAGGTCTGCAATTCCCCGATAATCAGGGATGCCAACAGGGCGCCGCCAAGGCTTCCAAACCCTCCGATCACGATGACCACGAATGCGTCGATCAGGATTTCATTGGCCATATTGGGATAGGTCGTGAGAAGGGGGCCGGCGATGACTCCGGCAAATCCCGACAACGCTGCCCCTACCGCGAATACGTTCATGAAAACGAATTGGACGTTGATTCCCAGCGCGCTGACCATCTGACTGTCGTTGACGGCCGCTCGGACGATAATCCCCACCCGGGTCTTGTAGATCACAAGGCACATGATCAGGCCGATGATCAGGGCGCAGCATATGATAAAAAGACGGAAGGTCGGATAGGTCAAGCCTAAGAGATGAACGTTGCCGGCCAAAACCCCTTGGACACTCACTGCCAGGGGATAATTGCCCCAGACCCACTTTACGAACTCGGTAATGATGTAGGCCAACCCGAAAGTGAGCAGCAGTTCATGAACGTTGCCGAAGACGTGCACTCTTCTCAGCAGAAACCTTTCCACCAGCGCCCCAATAACGAATAGAAGAACAGGGCAGACGATAATGGAAAGCCAGAAATTTCCGGTCATCTTGAGAATGGAGAACGAGAAATAGGCCCCAAGCATATAGAAGGCGGCATGGGCAAAGTTCAGGACGTTCATCATGCCGAAAACCAGTGTCAGTCCGGATGAAATCAAAAACAGCAGGCCGGCATAGGCCAGTCCGTGAAGAAAAAATACAGGAACGTAACTCATAAACGACGTCTCCCTTTTTTAACCGCATCGATCCATTTGATATTTTATCACGGCAGATCGCATTCAATCATCACGCCATCTCCCTGGGCAAGACCGCCGCAGATTGCAGCAACCCCTATACCACCGCCCCGTCGCCGCAATTCGTACATCAAGGTTAAAAGAACTCTAGCCCCAGAGGCGCCCATGGGGTGTCCCAAGGCCACGGCACCTCCGTTTACGTTTGTAATTTGACGCAGTCTTTCCAGTTTCTTCTGGTCGCCATTTGCCAGAATTTTTGTGGAAACCAGAGGCATTGCCGAAAAGGCCTCATTGATTTCAATCAAATCGAACTCTTCAACCGCCATCTGATTCTTATCGGCAATCTTTTGTATGGCGATGGCCGGAACGCGTGCGATATTGCGTGCTTCATCGGCAACACTCGCCACGTCACGAATATAGGCCAGGGGCTCCAATCCCAATTCTCTTGCCTTTGGCTCGGACATCAAAAGGATGGCCGAAGCGCCAGCATTGAGGCCAGGGGCATTTCCAGCGGTAATTGTAGGGGTATTGTACACCGTGGGCAGCGTGGCCAGTTTTTCGAGCGTGGTATCCGGCCTGGGGGACTGATCTTCTTCGATTAAAATCGTCTTGCCTTTTGGGCCTTTGACTTCAAATGGAATGATTTCATCCTTGAATTTTCCGGCTTCTTTGGCTTTGGCGTATCTCTGCTGGCTTTGCAGAGCCCATTTGTCCTGATCTTCCCGGCTTACCCCGTATTCCAATGCAACCTCACTGGCATCCACCGATACGGGGTTCCAGCCCTTATACCCCACGTCGGCCATCAGGTCTTCCATGACCAGATCACCCATTCTTTTTCCCCAGCGGGGCCCGGTGACCAGGTATGGCACATTGCTCAGATTTTCTGCACCAGCGGCGATCGCTATGGAAATTTCACCCCCTTTGATGGCTTTGTAGGCCAGTTGGAGGGCTGTGAGGGAGGAACAGCAGGCCCTGTCCACGGTCACCGAAAGCGTCGTTGGCGGGAAGCCTGCCCGCAACAGGGCCTGGCGGACGGGGACATTCATGTAAGAGGCGATCTCAGCGTGTATGCAAGTGCCGTGGAAAATTTCTTCTACCTGGTCCTTTGGAAGATTGACCCGTTCGACGACCTGTTTTAAAACCGCCTCGGTCATTACGATGCTGGAAACCTCCTTCATGGCCCCGCCGAATTTGTCAAAGGGGGTGCGCAAGGCATCCACAATAACCACTTTATTTGTATTCATTATATATCTCCAAAATATCGAGGTGTTGGGTTAGTCGCCGATCAGGGCATTGACGGTTTAGATGACTTTGTGGATGCTTTCGTAATATTCCCGCTCCAGGGCCTCTCGAAAATCCGGGTGCGCAATCTGGATGAGTTCCCTGGCACGCTGGCGGTTTGTCCTTCCCCACAGGTCCGCGATGCCGTATTCCGTAACGATGTACATGACATCGTATCGCGTATCCGTGACGGCTGCACCCGCATCCAGACTGGAAACGATTCTGGAAATGGTTCCATTGGCCGCTGTGGCGGGCATGCAGATAATCGCTTTGCCGTTTTCGGCCATGGAGGCTCCCCGTAAAAAGTCCAACTGCCCCCCCACGCCGCTGAACTGCTTGGGCCCGATCATATCTGCACAGACTTGTCCCAGCAGATCGACCTGGATAGCAGAGTTCATGGCCACCATGTTTTTTTGCTGTGCAATGATCAAAGGGTTGTTGACATATCCGCTGCGACGCAATTCAAATGTCGGATTCTGATCGACGTATGTGTAAAAATCCCGGGTGCCGCCCATCATGGTGCAGGTCACCTTGTCCCTATCGAGGGTCTTTCTGGAATTGTTGATAACCCCTTTTTCTATCATTTTCATGATTCCGGTTGAGGCGAGTTCTGTATGAACGCCGATGTCCTTATGGTTCCCGAGTAAAGACAACACCGTATCCGGAATCGCGCCGACACCTGTCTGGATGGTATCGCCATCTTCGATCAATGAGGCGATATGACCGGCGATGGATTTTTCCACATCGGAAATCTTTTCGGGGACCGGAATTTCATGGATCGGAACATCACCCAGAACAAAACGATCGATGTCTGTGACATGGATCAACGAATCGCCATAGGTCCATGGCATGTTCTGATTCACCTGGGCAATGACCACTTTAGCGTGATCGACCACCGCCCGGGTGTAATCCACAGCGATCCCCATGCTGACATACCCGTTTTTGTTCGGCGGCGTAACGTGGATAAACAGCACATCCGCCGGCAGCCTTGTTGTAAACAGCCGATCCATTTCAGACAATGGGCTAGACGTGAATTCGGCTCGACCTTCCCAATGTGCCCGGCGGGTGGGGCCGGTGTTGAATACGGAGTTGAAGACAAAACTCTTCTGGTACTTCGGTTGGCAATATTCTGCCTGACCCAATGCAAAGCCGCATACCATTTCGACATTTTCCAACTCATCCGCCCGGCGGACCAACGCCTCCCTCAGCATGGTGGGTTGCCCGGGGCCGTGGCCGTCCAATACCCGGTCTCCGGATTTCACAATCCGTACGGCATCATCGGCGGACATGATATGTGAATGATAGTAGCGATCCGACTCTTTAGCGTTCATCCCGTGTCCTTTTCGTATTCGTTGTTCTGATTTTTTCGATTGGCGGCGAGATGCACTCGCCTGCAACAAATAGGGCATTTGAAAAGCTGTTTTTTAACCGCAATGGAGTGTAGCAAGCAATATGCCACGCTGGTTTTCGCAGGGGAAATTAGAACTTTTTTAACGAAAATAATGTGTAACATGTTTTAATTATAATATTATTTGTGAGGTCGGCCATTGACGGTTGTCTAAATATTGACAGCGCCTGTTTTCGAATTGACGAAAAAGGATGGGACGACTGTCGAAATATCGACAGCTCGACACTTTCCCCGACCATATTTTCGGTGACCATCCAAAAAACCGGGAGTGGGTCAGGCGTCGGCGATCTACTGCGGTTTGGGTATCCTTTGGAAGGTTGCGGCAGCGCATTCGGGTCGGAAAAAACAAAAAAGCCCGCGACAGAGAACGCCGGAGGCTTTTTTCGGGTAGGACCCCCACCGACTGTGGGGCTCGAACTTGTCGGGGGCTATTCCTTTTTAAAAAACGTCGTGTCAAACCTACATATTTCACAACCGTACTTTTTCTACCGACAATTCTGCTTGTTTTTCGAGGTCTCACTGTAACTTTTTACTGTTTCCATTCCGATCATCCTTTGGGGATCCCAAATACATCTATCGTCCCACAAGCTGTAGGACAATAATATCCGTAACCACTCCGATACCCCCAACGCCAGAATCCCAACAAACCGCCAGGACGATTTCGAATGTCCAAGTCCATTCTGCAAATCATTTAGCCGAATGAAAAAGGCGAGTTAATCATGAAGTTCTTGAAGGAAATGAAGAAAAAAATGCGCAGCACGCTGCGCCACTACATAATTCTTTCGGATGGGCGTGGTGAAAGTTCGGAAGACAATACGTACAGGTATTTGTTTTGCTTTTAAAACCTTCGTGCTCTTCGTGAACTCTGTGGTGAAAAACATTTTTCATTCAAAACAAGAAAGGGGTCAAGTCCGTTCTTGACTCTTAAAAAAATGTCAGTGTCGAATGTGAGATTACGAAATTATTATTTGTTTTTCCAAAAGCCAACAGTTGAAAGCGAATAAGGTCCATCACAACATTGTGCCGATGACGGGTGTCGGATTACGCTTCGCTAATCCGACCTACAGATCACATGGCTTTGAATTTTTTACGGAATTACGCAGCACGTTAAAAAACCAAATGGGGTCAAGTCCGCTCTTGACTCTTTAGCTGTCTCTCGACCGTGTTTAACTACCAGGCCGCGGGCAGAAGCCAGATGATCATGTCAGGGGATAGCTCCACCAGGAACCGCTGCCCGATGATTCGACCCTTTCGGGTTATTTTCAAAAAAAGTCCGACAACCGCATTCAGAAATCCTCACTTCTGTTCTTTTAAGACACTATTGAGTAGCTACAGCGCCAGAAAATACAGGCATAATTATCTACCAGGTACTGTGTCCATAATGTTGCGATCTCAAGGCGATCATTGACAGATCTCCACAATAAACGGTAATAATCCTTGAGCATTGTTGTTATTCCTGACACATGGGATGAAGAAACTGAACCCGCCCGGCGATATACCCGATGCACCTTCAGGAGGATTTCAGGATGAACCGATTCTTTCGTTTTTCTCTCTGGCTGATCGGCGCTGCAGTGACTTTCGTTTTACTGGGCCATCCGGCCATATCCGATGCAAACAGCAACATCACAGTGCTTTACAGTGGCAAGCGAACCGTTGATCTGTTTATCAGTGATTGCGGGCAGGGAAAAATGTGCGAACTTTATCGGGATGACACCCTGATTGTCCAGAATGAAAACCTGCCGGCCGGCGGTTATTATTACAGTGATTCAGTTGCAGCCAACGAAACATACTTTTATAAGGTCAAACAATATAGCTACAACGAGGACACCCAGAAATGGGACCTGACGTACACCTCTCCTGAAACCGAAGTCGATACCGCTTTTATATGGGGTGATCTTCACAACAGCGATGCCTGGTTAGATAAACTCAACCGCCAGTCTGTTGACTGGGATAGCACGAGCCGCCCCTATTACTGCAAAGGGGTCACGGTTTCGGACGGCACCCTGTATATTTCAGAAGGCGTGGAGGTGGTCTTTTGTGAAAAAAAGGCCGGGCAGTTCACCGATCTGAGCGGAGAAATTTTTGCGGATGAGGTTCAATTCAAACGGGACGACGATACCCTTTACCCGGAAATGGCTGTCAGTGGCGGCAGACTGAAAAATTGTTCCATACAGGATGGGGTAACCCTTAAGATAGAGGGCGATAGCGGAGACTATCAAAAAAACCGGTTCAACGGCCACTATCTGACCCTGAGCGGTCAACATCATGTTTTTCAAAACAATACCGGTGCCGCGCAGGTGTCGCTTTACAATGCATCGCAATGCACGCTCAATGCAAACACGGTCGATTATATCCAAATTTCGGGAAATTCAAACATCATCCGGCAAAATACCTGTCAAACAATCTATGTCGACTGGGGAGACGCCACGCTGATTTCGGAAAACACCATATTAATTGGGATCAGCCTCTCTGCTTTTGCCGGCAACAGTCAAGTGGAAGGAAACATTATCACGGACAAACTGGGCGAGGGATATACCGGTATTTCAGTGGAAGGAAGCGGCAACGTGCTGACGGAAAATCTGATCAGCTACCGGGCTGCGGGCATCCAAGCCAGCGGCAATTCCGCCCATGCCAATACCTTTGAGGGCAACATCATTAAAAACAGCCTCCATTACGGCATTGAACTCAAATTCGGGGCATATGAAAACAGGATCATTAAAAACACAATTGCCCGCAGCGGCTGGAGCGGCATTTACCTTCAGGATGCATCCGCTACCCACATTGAAAACAATGCCCTTGACACCAACGGCACCAACAGCATGCAGCCATGGAACGGCGACGGCGGGATACACATTACCGGTTACGGCGGTTATTTGTATAACAATGAAGACGGCAGTGTGGAAAACATTATTGTCTTTAACTATATATGGGGCAGCCATGTCGGCATCGCCGTACTCGGGGATCTGAGCAAACAAACCGGAATCCATGACAATATTATCACCAGCAACGATATCGGTATCAAACTGGAAGGATCCGGCGGGGTTGTGTACAACAATATCTTCACCAACAATCAGACACATGCCATCGGCAATTCCCCTTCTGCCGGCGGCATCGACAACCACTGGCAACATGACATCGCTGCCGTTAACCAAAACATTTTAGGTGGGCCGTATCTGGGCGGAAATTACTGGGACGATTATACCGGAGCTGACGGCAACGGCGATGAAATCGGCGACACGGCTTATCCGATCGACAATTCCGGCGGTACCGCCGTTTCTGAAGACCGGTATCCACTGGTGCCTGCCACGCATTACGCTGAAATATCAATTGCGCCTGAAAGCCATGATTTCGGAAAGATAGAAGTCGGCAAAACCAGCGACACCCTGTCGATCAACCTGTCGAATACAGGGACCGCGGGAGTGGCAGCCCATGTATTTCTAACGGGAACCGGGGCACAATATTTTGATATTACATCCGACACCTGTTCCGGCAACATCACTGCACCGTCATCGGACTGCACGGTGAATGTGGTATTTACACCCGTAACCATCGGACAGGCATCCGCGACGCTTCAAGTTGCCTCAACCGATATTGACCATGGCATCATCAATATTGAGCTGTCGGGAAACGGCGCTGTTATCTCGCCCGGGGATGTGGACGGTGACTTTGATGTCGATCTTGTCGATTTGATGATTTCCCTTCGATCAGTTGCAGGAATGACGCCGGCGGGAATAGATCTGAGGGGTGATGCAAACGGTAACGGGCAAATTGATCTTATGGATGCCGTTTATATTCTTCAGGTGGTTGGGCATCAGCGAGAAGGTGTATAGCGGCTGGAATTTCTTGCTGAGCAACGCTTTTTTCTCGAGCCTGTTGACAATATCGGTCACCTTACCCTGGCTCAGGGAGACAGCTCCGAGACCGACAGGGATTCATGGTGCGACAGCTCATGAAAAAAATGCCAGTGTCGCACCTACACAATTTACAAAATGTGAGATTACGAAATTATTATTTGTTTTTCCAATAGCTAACAGTTGAAAGCTAATGATGTCCATCACAACATTGTGCCGATGACGGGCGGGTGTCGGATTACGCTTCGCTAATCCGACCTACAGATCACATGGCTTTGAATTTTTTCTGGAACTACGCAACATGCTAAATACGTGAAAGTAAATTAGGGATCAAATCCGCTTTTGGCTCTTAATATCCATCATCGCCAATTGGTTCACCAAAAGCCTCATTTCGCCCGGATATAGTGCCGCACCCAGAGGGCAGGCAATCAAGATTAAGCCCACGGCTAACATTTACTTCAGGTAAACAGTCAGCATGGATGGTGTTGTTAAAACAAGGCCGCACTCCATTATCTGAACGAAGGAGGATTTCCCTTCATTCACTCGTTTAAAAATCTATTTTTTACCGATTCCTATACTTTCCGGGCACCTGCGCCGACTGCCGTGATTCATTTTACAGTCAAATAAGAGGCGATGAGAGGAGGAATTGAATTCAGATCAGGACATTGCCCGCATTGCCGGGTTGGTGGCAGCAGAATATCAGACGACACCGATCATCCTGCCAATGCGGCCGAAAACGAATAACGCATTGAATAATCCGCGCCTGGCCTTCAATCCCAATATGGCAAGATTGAAGATGCCGGCATGGGCATACAGGGTCCAGCCAAGGTCCGCAAGCATTGCGCTCAGCTCAGCTGACCGGGTTGACAAGTCGTGGTGCTCATCCATGCCGAGCAAGGCCCGAAGTCCTGAACGTATGGAGGGTGAGGAAACCGTGATGCGGTCGTCTTCAGCATTGATGGTGATGGTCTCTCCGTTGAATGAGAGGGTCATATCCGAAAAAACAGCCATGGATCTATCCATGATCATTCACTCAGCTTCCGCTATCTTTTGTTTTAATTTTCAGGGTACCATTTAATTTCCAATGTCCGTGGGTTGCATCAGGTGCAGCTTTACTTGGAACCAGGACCTCAAAGTCTTCAAACACATAGGTAATTTCAGCACCCCGTCCGGTTAATTTATCGTAAAGAGCCATGGCCAGCTCCGGCCACGTCGTTGTTCCTTCCACTTGCTCAGCCATTTTTTATCCTCCTTTTGTTTTAGGAACACGAACTTAATTAAGTACAATTTCTTGCAATTAAATAAGTCCTCGTTCCTTGGTTTCTGACTTTTGAAATTTGGGATTTCCGGTTTAGCAGGGCAGGTTCCAGCTGAATATAATTAGTGCTAAGACCTCTGCCGATAATGTCAACAGAGCCGTTTACCAAGGGACGGAGAAGGACCAGGATATGGGGAAAATAGAGGTCAAGTCTGCTCTTGACTCTAAAGTCCTGTTTGAAAAAGAATCGCCAAGCAGTTTACTGGGAGGCTCGCTTCACCCGGATGAGGTGCCGCCCCCAAAGCGCAAGACAGGTCAGTGTGAAACCCACTGATAAAATCCATTTCAGGGAGGCGGCCAGCGAAGCGATGAGGATCATTGGGACGGGGGTGGTGAAAAAATTTCCCAGCTGCGAAATATGAATCAAATTCTCGACCGTATCGAACAACCCGGCGGCAACCGGAGCCCAGATGATCATATTGTAGCGGTCGGTGATGTCGTTCAGGTTAAACAGTTTGGCGAGAGCTGCGGAAAAAAAGAGCGCGTACAGAAACGGGTGAATCACATCCAGCGTAAAATGGGCCTGGAAACGGGCGAAGTCTTCGGGGCTCCATCCCAGCAGAATCGTCTGGAACATCTTGCGGGTGAAGCTGACCTGCAGAGCTACAACCTGTGGCCCCAGATGCCTGAGGATCGTCACAATCGATAGCTGGGAGGCAACAAACAGCAGACCGGACCACCCCCAGGATCTCGTTCAGTCGGGGGGTGCGCCTGAGATAATCGGGAAATGAAAACATGGAATTTTTCTCCTGTGAGTGTTGATTTGTTGTTCCAAGCGCCCTGCAATTTTATGTCTCGCCCTTACAGGGCTCAATGATTAAATATTCTGCTTACCCCGGGCGTTGCCCGGGGCTGGTATGTTACGCCCCTTCAGGGCTCGCTCACCGGACTGAAAGCACTGTTTGTTCCACTCTATAGTAGATCCACACTACCCATTCGGGCACCTGCCCTCTCAGCCTGACGGCGATACCCGGATCTTCGCCTGCACAGCATCATAGGGTGTCGTATTGTCGCGGAGCCAATTGGCGAAAAACGGGTCATCCTATCTGTTCGATTACGAGCACCGCTTCGCTGAGCACGAGCACGGAAGAAAAGCGGTTGAACTGTTGAAAAATTTAAGCGTTGAATCGAAAACGGCTGAACTCAACTTGAATCATTGTAAGGGCACAGCGCGCTGTGCCGCTACCCACATAGGTACACCATTTGCCTCAGCTTCTTGAACTCGAACCTTAAGTCCCGCAACGCGGAACGTGGTTCCGGATGATCTATGGTGGATCGTTGATGGCGAATCGCGGTTAAAACCGCTCCTACACGGTCAAGACCGATTCAAGCGCCCCTAAACTTTGAAATTGAACTCGGAACCCGGAACTCAGTTCGATTACGAGTACTAGCACCGCTGCGCTGAACACGAACACGAGGTTGATTGGACCGGGAAGGACAGTTTTTTCGTGCGCGTGCTCGTGCGCGTAATCGTAATCGACTGTCAGCCCCGCAAAAACACTCGGAGTATCAGAGCGAGGTGACGGAATGAAGAGATCATTGACGCCAACACGCACCACTCAACTCAGGTTGCCGAGAGCTCCCTGGGCGCCCCACATGCCGATGGCCATAATCAGCAGGAGAGCGAAATAGGCGGCCCCGATGGCCATTCGGTGCTGGTAGTGGATGTGGTAATAGGCCGCGTTTTCTTTTTTCAGGCTCTTGATGAATGAAAACACCCCCAGGATCAGAATCAGAAGCAGTATGGGCGACCGGGTCTGGAAAAAAACGAACGAGCCCACGCCAAAACCGGCAATCCATAGCCACGGGCTCAGCACGCCGACGATCCGTCCGCCGTCAAGGGGCGAGAGGGGAATCATGTTGAACAGGTTCAGCATAAAGCCGGTGTATGCCAGGGCGTACCAGATCCCTTGCTGGGTCAGCCAGCCTATAGCAAAGCACACGACAGCTCCTGCCGTGCCGAGAAATGGTCCGCCCAGACCAATCAGCGCCTCCACGTAGGCATTTCTGGGCCTTCCCCTCATGGCGATGACCGCTCCGACGAACGGGATAAACACCGGTGCCCCGGCCGGCACGTTCTGATGTCTCATCACCAGCGCATGGCCGCATTCGTGGATAAAAATAAGAGACACGAATCCAACGGCAAACGGCGCCCCCCAGATCTGGGCATACGCCCACACCGCCACCATCATGGTGATGATCGTGTGAAACTTGGCAAACTTCAGAACCATCAGAAGATACTTGAATTTGCCGAGCAAAAAGGCGGCAGCAACGCCGAGAGCACCCAAGCGCCGAAAAATGCCGCCGGAGCTCCGGGAAGGTGCAGATTGGGATTCGTCCAGCCGGTAGGTCACCCCGGAATTCGGGTACGCGGTTGAAGCAATCGGACGCAACTCATCAACGTGATTGCCGCTTGAAGTCAACATATCGGTTTCGCTCACTGTAACCACCAATCCTTTATCGAACAATTCCAGTATCCATCCGCAGCAAATGAATTTCCGGATGGAACGGTTTACGAGCCACTTTCAGGCGCCTGGTTTTGGTATTTACGTTTAAAAAAAATTTTCACCACGAAGTTCACGAAGCGCACGAAGATTTATAACTCAAAGCGTTGAATAAAAATTCTGTCCTGATCGAAACGGATGATCAGGACAAATCTGCATCCTAAAAAATGTCTTTCTTCGCGACCTTTGCGGCTTTGCGTGAGAATAAATTTCTTTTCTTTAAAGTCTGCGTTATTCCGCGTGAGTCTGCGGTTAATTTTGCCGTTTTCTGTGATCTTCGCACCCTGGTTATGTATCCTTTTGGGTCTGGCATATCCAGGTTAAGCATTAACTTAACAATATATTTTTATGTGTTTTTCAACTAATAACCAATAACTGATAACTAACAGCTAACGGCGTCTCCCCACTGCTTACGGTTTTCTCGCCGAGATGACCAACCGGTGATTCATGCAGCCCACATCTTCATTGCCGGCAAACGCCGAACAACCGGCATGGATCCGGACATCGGCAAAGCCGGCATCGGCCACCAGGACCGCCAGATGTTGAGGGGCATACAGCCGGATTCGATAGGTTTGATCCCGGAGCAGCCCCTTTTTTTTGCTAAGCACCATCTCCCGGGCGCAAATGCAGTCATCGTGGATTTCGCGCTGCCGGCACACCACGATATCCTCACCGATTTCATGCCAGGCGCTGGGCGTGATGGTGTCGCTAACCATTTGGCCGTTGGTTACATCCAGCAACAGCCACCCCCGGGGCCGAAGCACCCGCCGGCATTCTTTCAAAATCTGCAGATCCGCCTCGTCGTCCGTGATATATCCCAGGGAATTTCCCAGGATCAGCACGTGATCGTACCCATCGCCCTCCAGTTTCGTGTCGCGCGCATCCCCCTGCACAAACCGGATGGAAAAATTGTGCCGCGCGGCATTCTCCGCTCCGATCTCAAGCAGCACGCGGGAGTAATCCAGAACGGTGCACTCACGGAATCCCCGGCGGCCGAGTTCCAGCGCGTGGCGCCCATGCCCCCCGCACAGATCGAGGATCCGATCACGGGGTTTCATGGGAATCAGGTCACAAAACGCATCGATCTCCCGCCGCGTAATTTCATCACTGCACACGGACCGGGCATCGGTAATCAGGTAAACCTCATCGAACAGAGTCTTCCACCAATCCGGATCAACGCGCAGGCTCATAAGTCCTCCAGGTGGGCACCGAAGCTGAACAGGCCGTCCGCGGCGAATATCGCCGGACCGCCCCGCCAGGGCTGCATTCTTGCAATTTCAAGTTCCTCGGGTTCAATGTCGATATATTCGTCCAGGTCCCCGGCAAGCCACATCTTTTCCAGGGTCAGGCAATCGGACCACATGGCGTTGCAGTAGGTGTCAAGGGCTGCCAACTGGCCGCTGGTGATGATGCGCGGGCGAAGGGCGATCATGATGGGCCCCAGCAGATAGGTAAATTTCTCCTTCAGCGCCAGCGATTTCTGAATGTCCTGGAGTTCCGTCACATGCCGGTAATCCATCGCCATAATAACCTGGTTGATCCGGTCGACGGCCTGTTTAACGGTCATCGGCGATTTCAACAGGGCCAGCGGCTGAACGCCTCCGCCGCTGCCGACATTGGTTGGCACATCGCCGTACCGGCAGAGAAATCCAAACACCCGCCCAGGCCCGACCAGGCAGCGAAAATCGGTCTGCCGCCGGGTGAGCACAAGCTGCCCCTGATCCCTGTCGATTTCAGGAAGTTCCTCCGCCCAGAGCCCCAGCGATACCTTCTCCTGAAGAATGTAGCCGCCTGTTTTCAGTGCCGTCTCAATGGCATCATCACCATCTTTATCGACATTTCCCACACGCACACCGATTCCCGAATAGCCCCGCTCCGGTTTCAGGACCAGGTCCGCCCAGTTCAAACGGGCCCATTCGATCAGATCCGCGATAGGCTCTCCAGCCGGCCCGGTCGTTTTCCGGGGGAAAAACCGCCGTGTCCAGGGCGTCCGCCGAACCGTTTCCTCTTGGAATCGTTCGAAATAGGGGCCGGTGATGACCTCGAACATGCTCTTGACGTTGATCGGCTCGGTACCCCGGGGATTGAGCACGCGATTTTCGCCAATTGCCTGCAGCAGGGGCGACAGGTCATATTTTCGGTGCAGCTTCAAAAACACATCGTTGTTAAAATCCATAAAAATAAGGGAAACCGGCCTTCCCCGGTGACACACCCGGCCGTTTTTCAATTCAAATTCGTGGGGTGCTGCCAGGATGCCGGTTATGCCGTCGATCTGATCGAGCCTGTCGGCGAAATTGATGTTTTCGGTGACATCGGTCAGGGTTTCCTCTTCGGCAACCACGGCTATCAGGCCGGGATTGGCTCCCTCCCGCTGCCGGTGGACCTCGAGCAGCATCGATGCAAATCCGATAACCGGGCACAGCATGGGGTGGTCAAAATCCAGCTCCACGCCCACCG
>ENA-ORCU01000454-ORCU01000454.1-marine-metagenome-genome-assembly--contig:-NODE-454-length-15297-cov-3.078449_pt1 | contig 15297 bp, 11 predicted proteins | sample MGYA00248631_ERZ508512 | MGnify/ENA primary metagenome ERZ508512 (study PRJEB26183, sample SAMN06268844) | marine metagenome | isolation source: Tt an P1 anaerobic enrichment on pine from sediment taken...
ATTCAGGACGCCGGCATTAACAAGGATGAAATTGATTTCGTCATGCCCACCGGGGCGCTTTTCAACGGACAGTTCAACACCGATCTGGTAACGTGCCGAGTGGTGGAGGAACTGGGCCTGAAAAATGTTAAAACCAATGCTCAGGTATTTGCCGGCGGGGCGTCGGGATCGTGTATGGTCAAAACCGCCGCCGGCCTGATCTCCTCCGGCGTGGCTCGCAATATCCTGTGCGTCCATGCGGACAAGCTGGGCACGGGCCTGGCCGGCGGGCAGGCCGGCATCGACCTGTTCTCCACCGCCGGCATCTCCGGTGAGTGGGAGGTGCCCTTTGGCCAGCATTATTCGACCATCGCCGCCCTTTCCATGACACGCTACATGCACGAGACCGGCTGCACGGCCGAAGACATGGCCGCCGTCTGTGTGTCCAACCGTAAATGGGCCGAACTGAATCCCAACGCATTTTTCCGCAAACCGGTCACCATAGAAGAGATTCTTGCATCCAAAATGCTGGCCACGCCGTTGAATGCCAAAATGAGCAACATGCTTTTTGATGGCGGATCGGCCTTTGTCATGACCTCAGCCGAAAGAGCCCGGGACCTGTGCCCGCGGCCGGTCTATCTGCTGGGCGAAAGCTCGCGAGTAACCCACTTTGTCCACAGCCAGGAAAAAGATATCACCCGCTTTGGCTGGGCCGAGGCCGGCAGGGAGGCCTTTGCCGAAGCCGGCTTGACGCCGGCAGATATCGACGTGGCCGAAATCTACGATTCCTACCCCATTTATGAACTGATTACGTTCGAAGAACTGGGATTCGCCGAACGGGGCCAGGGCGGCCGGATGTTCCGAAACGGCGACACCTGGCCCGGCGGAAAAATTCCCACAACTACCAATGGCGGCATGCTCTCCCAGGGGCATACCGGGGCAGGAGGCGGTGTGGCCCTGGTTGTGGAAGCGGCCCGCCAACTGATGGGCAAGGCCGGTGACCGGCAGGTACCTGGCGCCCGTTTTGCCGTCGAAACCGGCACCGGCGGCACCTACATGGATTCCCAGGTCACTATTTTTGGCACCGAGATCCCCTGAAAAAACAGGGCAAACACAACGGAGGCGCCCATGAACACTCATTCCAAGATACGTCCAATCGTCAACCCCTGTGCACAACCTTTCTGGGATGCAACCCGTGAAGACAAGCTCCTGATTCAACAATGCGAAAAATGCAAGACTCACATTTTCTACCCACGTCTGTTCTGCACCGAATGCCATTCGGACCGTCTGGGATGGGTCGAGGCCTCGGGCCGTGGAGTTGTCTACTCATATACGGTGGTACACAACAATTCACCATCAGCCTTTCTGGCCGACGTCCCTTACGTTGTTGCCATCGTGCGGCTGGATGAGGGAGTGCAGATGTGTACCAACATCGTGGACTGCGATCCGGCGGCGGTGCGCTGCGACATGCCGGTCCAGGTGGTATTCGAAGCACTCGACAGTGAATTTACACTGCCAAAATTCAAACCCGCACAGTGAGGACCGCCATGACACGTCAAAAATACGGTGATGACTTTCAAATCGGCGATACATTCACCACCCAGGCAATCACGGTAACAGAAACGCACCTGGTCAACTGGGCCGGTCTGACCATGGACTATTATCCCATTCACGTCGACAAAGAATTTGCGGCCAAAAGCAGTTTCGGCGAACGACTGGCCCATGGCCCGCTGATCTTCGCCCTGGCCGTCGGATTGGTGAGCATCTCCGGCTACGGAGCGGATTCGGTCATTGCCTGGCTGGGAGCGGACAAGATGCGCATGACCGGTCCGGTCAAAATCGGCGACACGATCCGGGTCAACACTGAAGTCCTGTCGCACAAAACGACCCGTGATCCCTCCCGTGGCATCCAGACCTGGCGCTACACCGTCACCAACCAGAATGATGAAACCGTGATGGTCTTCGACTACTCCATGATGTTTCACATGCGAACCTGACACACTACAGCAAAGGGAGGACCTATGTCGCAATCATATGACGTTATTATAATCGGTGCCGGCCTGGCGGGACTGTCTGCAGCCGCTATTCTGGCCAGAGAAGAAGGTAAACGGGTACTGGTTCTGGAAAAGGAGGATTATGTCGGCGGCCGGCTCGTTTCCTTTGCCGGCGAGGGAGACCGGCTGAAGCTCCAAGGAAAGGCGTTGGATGCACGATCCTTCAAAAAAACCCTGGCCTCGGTCTATGCCTGGGTGGCTCGCAGTGAGCCGGACCTGGATACGTTGCTCTCTGAAAAGATGCTCGACGGTTTCAGTTTTGAAGCCGGCGGCCATGCCACATTCTGGGGGACGCGAGGCCGGGTCGGCTGCCTGCTCGACTACCTCAAGGAACCGATTCCCCTGCCCGGTAATGAAGGGTTTTCAGTGATCGATCCGGAAAATTCCGTCCTTTATCCCATGGAAAAAGGCGGCCGGTACGGCTGGATGAGCGATGCGTCCAATCGAACCGCCAAAGCATTGCTGCGTGAAATGGCCACGGCCGATGAACCTACCATGAAACAGTGGGACCAGATATCTTTTGGCAAATGGCTCGATGACCGGACCGACGATCGCAAGGTGTATGAATTTCTGGCGGCGGTCGCCTCGATTCACATGGTCATGGGCGAGCCGGACATGATCCCGGCCGGTGATTTTATCCGTTTCATGCGAACGGCGGTGTCCATCGGCATGAACCTGATCAGCGGCTCCACGGGTATCGTTCCAAAACCTGGATTCGTGTACATCGGCGAGCGACTGGCAGAAAATGTCAAACGTCACGGCGGCACAATTGTAATCGGTGCCGGCGTAAAGGAAATCACCTTTGACGGAGGGAGGGTATCAGGCGTTATAACCGATGGGCCGGACGGCCCCCGACGCTATGAAGCCAACAAGGTTGTCTGCACGGTTCCCATTCGCAAAGCCTTTAATTTTCTGCCGCGCACACGCTTGCCTGAAGCCCTGGTAAAGCAAGTGGATGACGAGTTCTTCAGCGTGGGCATGCTCACCGGATATATCGCCGTGAAAAGCAACCTGCTGGCCGATGCCGGCATCGATCCCAAATCATGGCTCCTGGTGCCCTCCATTATCAAGGCCGAGGAAGGCTTTATCGGCGATGTGGATATCATCTCCATCATGCCGAACAGTTTCGAGCCGTCACTGGCCCCTCCGGGCAAACATGTCATTGCTTACTCCATCGCTCTCACAGAGGATGAGTTGCACGACCGGGACAAGGTCAACCGGGTCATCGACCTGGGTCGGGACATCTTTCATAAAACGTTTCCCAAAATGAAGGCGGACACGCTCTGGGAAATCTGGACCTGCTCCGACAAGGGTTTCGGTGACTGGCCGCCGCCGGGTGCACGCCGCCCGGATACGACCCAACCCGGGCTGGAGGGGCTCTTTTTTGCCGGAGACGGCTACGGTGCCCGGACCTGGGGCAGCGGAATGGATGCAGCCATTCACTCGGCGCTTCTGTGTGTCGATGCCATGACCGGCCAGAACTTCGTGGAAAAGGTCCTGCCGGATTATCATCGATAGTCGGCTTGGCAAATACACCGGAAAGGAGGCGGCGATGCTGCTGGTTTCAGAGGAAAAAATTCGCAAATACACCGATCAGGGCGACTGGGGCACCGAAACCGTACTGGATCTGATCGATGCCCGGGCAACTGCCATGCCGGATGAAGAAGCATTGATTGACCCGGACAACAAGGAGGCTCTGGTCGGCCTGCCCCCCCGGCGGATGACTTACGCCGAACTGAAGACCGCCATCGACCGGTTGGCGGCCCGGCTGGTATCAATGGGCATTGCAAGAGATGAGGTCATCCTGGTCCAACTGCCGAACATTTCGGAACTGGTAATCTCAATTTTCGCGGCAGCACGTGCCGGTGTGGTGGTCAGCCCCGTGCCGGTGCAGTGGCGCAGTCATGAAATCCGCCATGCTGTGGCCTTAACCGGGGCAAGGCTTATCATCACCGCCCATGCCTTTTCAGATTTCAACCATGTCGCAATGGCGCACCAGGCCCTTGAAGAAAAGGGTGGATTTGACCATATTATCACCGTCGGTCCGAACACCTGTGACGGTGCCCTGAGCATGACCGAAATCCTGGCGGACCCGGCCGATGTGAATACCGCAGCACTCACGGATCGTGGGGTCTCGGCCAATGAGGTTTTCACCCTGTGCTGGACCTCCGGAACCGAAGCTGCATCAAAAGCCGTTCCCCGAAGCCACAATCAGTGGCTGGCGATATCACGCACCGTAGTGGAATCCTTTCTGCCCGATGAAGAGTGCACTTACCTGTCATTGTTTCCCGCCATCAATATGGCCGGTCTCGGTGCAGTGCTGATTCCCTGGGTGATTACCGGCGGAAAGATGGTCCTCCACCACCCGTTTGACCTGGGTGTATTTTTAAAGCAGCTGATCACCGAAGGGGTCTATTACACCCTGGCTCCGCCGGCCCTGCTGGACAGTCTGGCCAAATCGCCGGACTGGGCCAAAATGGACAAGGGAAATCTCAAGGTGATCGGCTCCGGTTCAGCGCCACTGTCCGAATGGATGGTAGAGACGTTTCAAAGCGATTTTGGTATCGGAATTGTCAATTTTTTCGCTTCCAACGAGGGCGTAGCCCTTTACAGCAGCCCCAGGGACTTTGCCGATCCCTCGGATCGCGCCCGCTATTTTCCCCGGTTCGGCAGTCCGGATTTCAACTGGCATGCCCCGGCGGTCCGGGGTCTCAAATCCCGGCTGGTCGACCCCTCGACCGGTGAGGAGATCACGGAGAGCGGAGTGGTCGGGGAGCTTCGATTTGACGGCCCTACCATTTTTGCCGGCTACTACAAAGCACCGGAATTGACCGCATCGGCCTTTGACACGGATGGTTATTTCCGCTCGGGCGATCTGTTTTCCATTGCCGGTGGGGAAAAAGATAAATACCGGTTTCACGGCCGCCTCAAGGACCTCATCATTCGTGGCGGTATGAACATCAGCCCCGAGGAGATTGAAACCCTGGTGGTGGCCCATCCCAAAGTGGCCGAGGTGGCTGCCATCGGTTACCCCGACAATCGCCTGGGCGAGCGCATCTGCATTGCCGTAGTGCCGGTCCCGGGTAAGACGGTGAGCCTGGACGAGATCAACGAATTTCTCAAGGCGCAGGATATCGCCAAATACAAATATCCGGAAATCATGAAAACCGTCGATACCCTGCCCCGAAACCCGCTGGGCAAGCTGATCAAACGAAATCTGCGCGAGACACTGATCAATTGACGACATGGCTCGTTGCAATCACCGCGACAGGGTAACACATGGAACCACGGTGCATTTAGGAACGCGGATTCAATTAATTGCAAGAATATTGCGCCGAATGGTGGTTCATCTTCAAGGCGCGTCAGCGGTTTCATACTGTACGTATGAGGCCGTTGACGCAACGCCGAAGATGGGCCACCAGGCAAGCAAGAAATTGTAATTAATAAAATTCGCGTTCCTTAACATGTGGTCAAATGCACCGACCATTGTTCCGTTGACCTGCCCGATTATTGGAGATCAAACAATTGGAATCATACCAAATCGCCACCCTGGCCGATATTGAAACCATTGAGCAGGTACCGGCCCATGAACGGGTAACAGCTCAGAGTACCTTCCAACTGCTTGAAAACGGCGCCCGGCAGAACCCCGACGCACCGGCCATCTCTTTTCTGACGGATGGCGATACATTCCACCGGCCGAGGCTCATCAGCCACAACGAACTGATCGGCAAAATCCGTCAGACGGCAAATATGTTTCATGACCTGGGAATCGGCCCTCAGGACGTTATTACCTACGTGCTGCCCAACCTGCCGGAGACCCACTTTGTCCTGTGGGGTGCCGAGGCTGCCGGAATCGCCAACCCGGTCAATCCACTGCTCGAAGCTGATACCCTGAGGGACATCTGTATCGCTGCACAAACCCGGATACTGGTCACCCTTGGCCCGGAGCTGGGGTGCGAACTCTGGCAAAAGGTCGATACGGTGCGCCGTCAGATCCCGGGCCTGAAATGGGTGATCCGGGTAGGCGGAGAATCGGACCCGGATGAGGGCGTCTTGGGCTACGAAGCGCAGTTGGCTCAATATCCCGCCGACCGGCTGACATTTGATCGCACCATTGCCAAAACCGATATCGCCTCTCTCTACCATACCGGCGGCACCACCGGTCGGCCCAAACTGGCCCGGCGAACCCATGAAAACGAGGTGGTCATGGCCTGGGACCTGCAGGTGGCCTCCGGCCTGCATGCCGGCGAAACTGTGATGGTCGGACTGCCGCTCTTTCACTGCAACGGCACCATTGTCACCGGTCTGATGCCCTTTGCCGCCGGCGGCCATGTGGTGATGCTGACGGCTGCCGGTTACCGGAACCCATCGCTTATCGGCAATTTTTTCAAAATCGTGGAGCATTATCGACCGGTCTTTTTTTCGGCTGTGCCCACCGTACTCAGTATGCTGCTCGAGGCGCCCCTGGACGGGGCGGACATCTCCTCTCTGCGCTATCTGATCTGCGGAGCCGCACCGCTGAGTGTCGAACTGTTCAACCGATTCGAGACCAAGACAGGGATGAAAATCCTGGAGGGTTACGGTCTGACTGAAACCGCCGTGGCCTCAGCCATCAACCCAAAGGACGGCCAGCGAAAAATCGGTAGTGTCGGTCTGCGTCTGCCCTATCATTGGGTTAAAACCGTCCTCCTTGACGAGCAGGGTGCCTATATCCGGGACGCGGCTGTCAACGAAATCGGGGTTGTGGCCATCAAGGGGCCTTGCGTGTTCAAGGGATACGTGGAAGAGATCCACAACCAGGGCATCTGGATCGATGGCGACTGGTTCAACACCGGTGATCTGGGGCGCATCGATGCCGACGGATTTCTCTGGCTGACCGGCCGGCGAAAAGAGCTGATTATTCGCGGAGGTCACAATATCGATCCGGCCGTCATCGAAGAGGCCCTGTACCAGCTTTCCGATGTGAAGGTTGCCGCGGCCGTGGGCCGCCCCGACCCGCATGCCGGAGAAGTGCCGGTCGCTTATGTGGAGTTGAAAGACGGCTCGGGCATATCGCTCGACCAGATTGCGGCCCATGCGCGAGAGCACATCGGTGAGCGGGCCGCCATCCCCAAGGCCGTAGAGGTGATCGACCAGATGCCGGTCACGGCAGTAGGGAAGATATTCAAACCGGCCCTTCGCTGGGCATCCATCCGTTCGGTCTTCGAAACGGAACTGACCGCGCTGGATGATCTGGCCGAAGGTATTGCGGTTGAGGTAGGCGAAGACAAAGTGCACGGTACCCGGGTCAATATTCAGATCAAACCGGCGGCCGGTATCGACCGTCAGATCCTTTCCGATCGAGTTGCCGAAATCCTGTCGCCTTACACACTGCACTATGAGCTGACCGTTACGGGCTGAGGACGCAATCAAAACCTGTTCACAGGCACCTGATTCCAATTGAAAAAGAGGCGGCCATGAAAATTACCACACCGTTTACAGAAATGCTGGGCATTGAGCTGCCTATTGTCGGTGCCCCCATGTTCCTGGTCTCCTATGAGGACCTCACCGTGGCCGTGTCAAACGCCGGCGGCCTGGGCATGTTTCCCCTGCCCAACTACCGGACAGTTGAGGAACTGGAAACCGCCCTGGCCAATATCCGCCGGCGCACGGACCGGCCAATCGGGGTTAACATCCACCTGTCCGGTCGCTTCCAGTGGCGGGCACAGCTCGACGTCTGCCTCGATTACGGCGTCAAGGTCTTTATCTCTTCTCTGGGGGATCCGCGCCAGATCCTGGATCCGGTTCATGCTCGGGGTGGATTCGTTTTTGCCGACGTCATTTCCCGGCGGCACGCAATCAGCGCCCGGGAAAAAGGCGTGGACGGTCTGGTAGCCGTTGCCGCGGGCGCAGGCGGCCATGCCGGTGAAACCCCGACCATGGTCCTGGTTCCTTATCTCAAAGCACTTACCGGATTGCCGATCCTGGCCGCCGGCGGCGTGTCCACCGGCAGCCAGCTGGCGGCGGCCCTGGCCCTCGGGGCTTGCGGCGCAGTGGTTGGAACGCGCCTGGTAGCCTCCCGGGAAGCGTCTGCCTCGGCCCCATACAAACAGGCCATAGTGGATGCCGGGCCGGACGATATCATCTGTACCGACCGGATCACAGGCAATCCGGCCAACTGGCTGGCCGAAAGCGCGGCCCGCTTTGAGACCCACCCGGAAATCGGATCCAGCCGCTGGCGGGACTTATGGAGCGCCGGTCGCAGTGTTGCACAGGCGGATCAAATTCTGCCTGCTGCCCGGATCATCGCCGATATGGCTGCGGAATGTGCCGCCACGATTCGCAGCCTGCCGCAATCGATCAGGATGTAAAACAGGAATTTTTTATCAGGGGGTCGTTCTGTTCGCTAAAAAAGGGAAACGGACCCGGCACCTCGACAGATTCTCACTGTCGGCCGAACACGATGCCCCGGCTATGACGAAAGGAATTAAAATGAGTGAATTACGGACTGTCGCCGTTATCGGCGCTGGCGATATGGGCCACGGCATCGCCGAAGTGGCCCTGATCGCCGGATACAAAGTCTTTTTACAGGACGTGGAACAGCGATTCGTGGACAAGGGAGTGGCCCGAATTCACCAGAGCCTGGAAAAACTGGTGGAAAAAGGCAAGGTGCCCGTCTCCCGGTATGAAGCGATACAAAACGAACTTCTTTTGCCAACGGTTGAACTCGATGCGGCAGTAAAAACAGCCGACCTTGTGATTGAGGCCATTCCAGAAAACATGGACCTGAAAAGGTCGACTTTCGCCCGTATCGACCGGGCGGCACCGGAGCATACCATTCTGGCCAGCAACACCTCCACCATGAAAATCAGCGACATCGCCGATGCCACCGGCCGTCCCGACCGGGTAGTCGGTCTCCATTATTTCAACCCTGCTGTATTGATGCGGCTCGTGGAAGTCATTCAGGGCGAAAAAACGTCCGAGATGACCCTTTCGGTCTGCCAGGATTTTGTCACCCGAAACGGCAAGGTGCCGGTCCGGGTCCGCAAAGACGTGCCTGGCTTTATTGTCAACCGCGTTCAGGCACCGGGCAGTATTCTTCTCCAGTGCATCCTCGATGCCGGCATCGTGGAGCCTGACGAGTTCGATGCCCGGATGCACCAACTGGGCATGCCAATGGGGCCTTATGAAATCATGGATTTTACCGGCCTTGATGTGGCCGTTGGCGGCTGCCGCTACTTTGCCGACACCGTCCACCCTGACTACGCCCCGGGCAAAACCCTTCTGGCCAAAGTTGAAGCCGGCCATCTGGGCAAAAAGACCGGTCGCGGTCTATACGACTGGTCCACAGGGCGGCCAGCTATCGATCCAGCCCGTGCCACGGATAAAATCGACCCCATGGATCTTGTTGCGGTCAACATCAACGAAGCCACCCGGCTGATCGAAATGGGAGTCTGTTCGGCCGAGGACGTGGACACGGCCATTACCAACGGAACGGGAAACCGCATTGGGCCCATGGCCATGGCCCGGTCCATGGAACCTGGTGATCTGTCCGGTCGCCTGGATGGTCTGGCCGGTCGATTTAACAAGGAAATTTTCAAGCCGACGGATATGATAATAACCGGCGCCTACCGGTAAGGCGATCGCGTTCCTTAGAGCCTGTTTGAAATACACCGCGCACCCTGCCTTCAATGCGCGAAAGGAAAGGATAACACCATGGCACAACAGATAGCCGATCGACGGGATATCGACTTCGTCCTCTACGAACAATTCAATGCCGAAGCGCTGGGTGGCACGAGTCGCTACGAGGGGCTGAATCGAAAGGCCTTCGACCTGATTCTCTCCGAAGCACGCAGTTTCGCCATCAAAGAGCTTTTGCCGATCCTGGCAGAAGGCGACCGACAGGGCGTGCGCCTGGAAAACGGCGGTGTCAAGGTTCCCGAATGCTTTCACGAACCGTTCAACCGGTTTATCGAAAACGAGTGGATGTCGCTGACCGAAGACCCGGAACTGGGCGGTCAGGGACTGCCCCACCTGGTGGCCACGGCGGCCACGGAATACCTTGTGGGCCCCAATTTTGCCTTTGCCGGATATGTGGGAATGGGCCAGGGCACCGCCAAAATGATCGAACTCTATGGCACCGATCTGCAGAAGCAGTTATTTGTAAAAAATCTTTACACCACCCGCTGGGCAGGCACCATGATGCTCACCGAGCCCGAGGCCGGATCCGATGTGGGCGCTCTCACCACCACCGCCGTTCCCAATGAGGACGGCACCTATTCCATCACCGGCAACAAGATTTTTATCACCGTGGGCGATCACGACCTGACCGAGAACATTATCCACGCGGTACTGGCCCGTATTGAAGGCGCACCAGCCGGCACCAAAGGAATCTCGCTGTTTATCGTACCTAAAATCTGGGTCAACGACGACGGCAGCCTGGGAGAGCCGAACGATGTCATCTGCACGGGGGTTGAGGAAAAAATGGGAATCCACGGCAGTGCCACCTGCAGCATGGCTCTGGGCTCAAAAGGGCAATGTCGGGGATTCCTGCTCGGTGAGGCCAACAAGGGCATGCGGGTGATGTTTCACATGATGAATGAAGCCCGCCTGGCGGTGGCCATGCAGTCTCTCGGCATAGCGTCCTCCGCGTACCTGCACGCCGCCAGTTACGCCAAGGAACGGGTTCAGGGCCGGGACCTTTCCGATATGCTCAAAAAGGATGCCCCCGCCGTCACTATCATCCGTCATCCGGATGTCCGCCGCATGCTGACCTGGATGAAGACCTATGTAGAAGGCATGCGCAGCTTCACCTATTTCATCGCCGACTGCCTTGAACAGGTGGACTTCGGCAGCGAGCCGTCTGAAAGAAAACGGTGCAAGGGGCTGGTGGATCTTTTGACCCCGGTGATCAAGACCTATAACGCCAAATACGGCTTTGAGGTCTGCGTACAGGCCATTCAAACTTACGGCGGGTACGGTTATATCCGCGAATACCCCCTGGAACAACTCCTGCGGGATGCAAAGATCACCTCCCTTTACGAGGGAACCGACGGCATTCAGGCCATGGATCTTCTCGGGAGAAAAATCGGCATGAACAAAGGGGCCGTGTTTCAGGACTTCATGGCAGAGATCGGCAAGGTGGTTGCCCGCGCCCGGCAGATTGACGAACTGGCCCCCCTGGCCGATACCATGCAGCAAACCCTCGACCGACTGGCCGGGGCGGCCATGACCATCGGCATGACGGCCTTGTCACCGGATTTCAAGACCGCTTTTGCCCACTCTGTCCCCTTCCTTGAGGTGTTCGGTGATGTGGTCATGGCCTGGATGCTTCTGTGGCGGGCCGCTGTGGCAGCCGAAAAAATGGCCGGCAAGGTGAAGAAAAAAGATCTTCCCTTTTACCGGGGGCAGATTAAAAGCGCCGAATTTTTCTTCGGCACCGTACTGCCTGTAACACAAGGTAAAATGGCCGCCTTGGAAGCCCTTTGTCCGGCTGCCCTGGAGATCGACGCTGCGGCTTTTGGAGGATAAAAACAGCGCCATGCCCCTTTATGAAGTCAACGGCAAACGACCGGCCATCGGCACAGGCTGCTGGATCGCACCCAACGCATCGGTTATTGGCGATGTACACATCGGCGCTGATTGCTACGTCGGCTTTGGTGCAGTCATTCGCGCCGATTTCGGTTCGATAGAAATCGGTGATAAAAGCGTTGTGGAAGACAATGTGGTTATCCATGCCGCCTGTCGAACCTGTATAGGCAACGGCGTGATCGTGGCCCACCAGGCCATGATACACGATGCTGAAATCGGTGATAATGTTTTGATCGGCATGCAGACACTCATCGGCGACCAGGTGATCATCGAAGCTGACGCTATTGTCGCCGAGCAGTCCCACGTTCGCAAACAGACGACGGTAGCCGCCGGCAGCATTGTCGGCGGCCGTCCCGCCGTCCATATCGGTTTTACAACGCCTGGCCATCGTCAGGCCATCCTTGACGGGAGCCGGGCCTATGCCGACCTGCGAGGTGCGTATCGGATCTGTCCTGAAAATTGAACATAAACCGGGCCGCTGCCGGAAACGGCTTGCGGCCCGACGTACGCACCATCTCGTTCTGTGATAGACGGTCACAACAGATTTTCTCTTCCGATGACCCTCTCTCCATATCGTTGATCCCGAATCATCCCCGAATAATAAATTCATGCATATCATCGGACCCATGCACCCACCCTGTCGTTGTTTTACCTCGATCACGCGGAACCCATCACATGCCGCTTTGCCGGCAGATTTTCGCGATGGTCCAAAGTGAATGCCTGGGGCCGGCCAATACATGTATGGGCTGCGAACAAAAAAAGGGATATATCGATTAATCAACATGCCGAGAACGCTCACCACATATTGAAATTCAGACCGCACATCGGCGGGAACAAGCGCATCTTCGATGGAAAACAGTTCTATGAATCGCAACTCTAAAATACTTTTTTATAGATAACAAAAAACTTGAATGCCGGGGGGTTTTGGCTCAATACCGACGGCAGCAAAAGTGAATCAAACCTTCTGAATAACGCTCATTTATACACCGAATCATATTCTGGCACCGGTTTTGCGATGACGTAATTCACCCCATTTTATACCGATTTTTACCGAACCCATAAAGGAGGTGATAACCCGCGATAAATGCCCGCTCCTTGAACCGGGCGGATCAGAAGATATCAAATGACATTGTTGGTGGATTGCGTAACTGAAACTAATGACAGGGAGGAATTACGGATGAAACGGATTTCAATTATCGCTCTGACTGGCCTTCTGCTCGCTGCCATGACCCTGCCGGCTTCAGCGGTTGAAAACATCTTTGGCGGATACTGGCGTACCCGGGCGTTTACCCAGCAGCAATTTTCCGGCGACAACCGCAATGAAGAGGGTGACCTGAGCCGGGTGGATACCCGAACGCGTCTGTATTACACCGCGAAAATCAACGACAAACTGGCTTTCCATAACAAATTCGAATTCGACGCCGTATGGGGCGACGACGAACTCGGCGATATCGGCGCCGACGGTCAGGTATTCGAAATCAAGCACTCTTACGCGGACTGGGACATGGGTCCGGTCACGCTCAAGGTCGGCATCCAGGGTTATTTCCTGAACCGGGGATTCACCTCGGATACCGATGGTTCCGGCGCTAAGGTTATCTGGACAATCAGAGAAGGTCTTTACCTGCCGGCATCCTGGATCCGTTTCGATGAAGGTTACGACAATGAAGATCCGACCGTACCGGCAAAGGACCTGAACAAGGGCGATCTCGACGGCTACGTCGCATCCCCGCTGATTTTTCTGAGTCCGACCATCAAGATCAACCCGACCTATGCATTTCTCCACTCCCGCGAGGCACGGGAAGTTGAACTTCCTGGTCTTCCCGCAGGTGCTCTGAGCAATATCAACGGTCACATTATTGGTCTTAACGTGGATGCCGGCTTTGACTTCGGGTCAATCTGGTTTTCCGGAATCTACCAGACCGGCAGCCTGAAGCTGACCAAAAAAGACCCGTTTGCTTCTGCTCTCGGGCCGTTGGCCGGCAAAGAATTTGACCTGAACGGGTACATACTCGCGATTGGTGGCGACGTCAACGCGGGTCCGGGAGATGTCCATGGTCAGTTTTTCTATGCCTCCGGTGATGATGACCCGGCAGACGGCGATCTCGATCAGCATATCGCCCTGTCGAGCGCATCTTACTACTGGGCGGAGATTATGGGGCTGGGCATCTTCGACAACCAGGCATCCTTCGGCGCCACGGGTGACAAAATCAGCAACATCTATGCCGCCAACATCGGCGCCACTGTAAAGCCGATGGACAAGCTCTCCGCAACACTGGACATCTGGTATGCGTCACGGGCCGAAGATATCGTAAACTCCGATGGAGATCTGGAAGACAAACTGGGCACCGAGATCGACCTGAAAGTCACCTATGAGCTGGTTGACGGGTTGAATCTTGATGTGGTCGGTGCTTACCTGTTTGCCGAGGATGCCACCGGTAACGGCGAAGACAACCCGATCGAAGTCGGCACCCGCCTGTCACTATCGTTCTAGCACGAACAGCCGGCCCGGCGTTTATCTCATGAGTTGACAAACCAAAACGTCCACACCGGCTTTTCTGTTCGGAGAATTATAAACAAAAGGCCGCCCGGCTCCCCGGTCAGGGGGTGCAGGAGCGGCCCTTTCTCGTCTGGATTCTACCCGATGGCTACCGGTCGCTTCCCGGAACCAGTTTCAGGTGTTCCCGCATGTGCACCTGGGCGTCGAAAAATTCGTCCACCTCGGTGTAGTAGTAGGCATTGGCATTGATGTCGTTTTCTTCGATGAAGTCAGCCATGGGCTTCAATGTCTCTGTTTCAAGCCCCATGGGACCGATCACATAGATGAACAGAATCAACCCCGCGACGGCCAGGGCGATACCCGCCCATCCCTTGAGGATCGGGCGACGACCACCCCGGGGCGCTTTGGTCAGGCACACTCGGGCCGTACAGGTTGCTATGCTTGCCATGATTAAATCCTCGCCGTAATTTCGGGAAATACCAGGTAGAACATAATATAAGCCATGGTCAGAGTCAGAATCAGGTTGAAACCCTGACCGCAGACATACAGGATCAGCGGCTTTCCCCCTGCAAAATATCCCTTCAATTCACGGAAATTGGTGGCCAGACCGATACTGACAAACGCCAGGCAGAAAAACCAGCCGCGCAGGTTCTTGGTCAGGCCTTTGATCACGCCCTGATCGATCAGGGTAAAACCGACATCCGGACCAAGAGAGGCGTAAATCGAAGAGAAAATAATAGAGGCGCCGATGAAGCCGATCACGAACTTGGGAAAACGATGCCAGATTTCCATGGGGTGTACCCGCTGCCCCGGCGCACATTCCACCCGGGTGCACCAGTAAATGGCCACGCAGAAGGCGATAACACCGATGAGCACGTTCTGGATCATCTTAATGGTGGCCGCGGTGTAAAGTGCCTTTTCACCGAGAAACGCGCCGGCTGCTGCCACCGCGCCAGTGGCATCGATGGTTCCGCCCATCCAGGCGCCGCCCAGGACCTCGGGCATACCGGTGGCCTTGATAATAGCCGGCATCACGATCATCATGATGGAGGTAAAGACCAGTGAGAGGCCGACAGCCAAGGTCAATTCCTCTTTTTTGGCCCGACAGGCAGATGCCGTAGCGATAGCGGCAGACACACCGCACACGGACATATCCGCGGAAACGGTCATGTTCAGGGTCTTTGACGGGACCTTAAG
>ENA-ORCU01000455-ORCU01000455.1-marine-metagenome-genome-assembly--contig:-NODE-455-length-15186-cov-2.970415_pt1 | contig 15186 bp, 15 predicted proteins | sample MGYA00248631_ERZ508512 | MGnify/ENA primary metagenome ERZ508512 (study PRJEB26183, sample SAMN06268844) | marine metagenome | isolation source: Tt an P1 anaerobic enrichment on pine from sediment taken...
CGGCGGGGGTCATGGCGCTCCTCGGGTCTGGGACCGGCTCACCCTAATCGCCTGCCAGGGGCCGTGCCAACCCACCGCTGCACAGGCGCAGGATTTCGCCCCGCGCGCCGCCGTCTCATCTAGCTCCGCCCGGATCGCGTGCGATCCGGGCCGCGCCCGACCCGCCCCCCAGGGCGGGCGCGATTTGCGCCCACCCTCGGGCCGGTCGCAGCCCTCTGTCGTGCAGGGCATCCTTGTTGACCGGAACGGTGGCCGGGCCCAGAGTCGGCCCATGATCAAGGGCGTTCTCATCGATCTCTCCGGCGTGCTCTACGTGGGCGACGCGGCTCTGCCCGGCGCGGCGGAGGCGCTGGAGCGGCTGGAAGCGGCCGGGTTGCCGGTGCGCTTCGTGACCAACACCACGCGCAAGACCAAGGCGGCGCTGCTGGCGCAGCTGCGGGGGCTTGGCCTGCCCGTGGCGGCGGAGGACGTGTTCACCCCGGCGCAGGCGGCCTGCGACTGGCTGGCGGCCGAAGGCTATGCGCCGCATCTGCTGGTGCACCCCGGGCTGGAGCCCGATTTCGCGGATTGTGCCACGGAGGGGCCGAAGGCGGTGGTGCTGGGCGATGCGGGGGAGTTCTTCGACTATGCCCGGCTGAACGCGGCCTTCCGGGCGATTGCAGGCGGGGCGCCGTTTCTGGCGCTGGCGGCGAACCGGGTGTTCAAGGATGCGGATGGGGAACTGAGCATGGATGCGGGCGCCTTCGTGGCGGCGCTGGAATATGCCAGCGGGGTGAAGGCGGAGCTTCTGGGCAAGCCCGCGCCGGCGTTCTTCGCCGCGGCGGCGGCGAGCATGGGGGTGGAGCTGGCGCAGGTGGCGATGATCGGGGATGACGCCGAGGCCGATGTGGCGGGCGCGCTGGCGGCGGGGGCCGGGGGCGGCGTGCTGGTGCGGACGGGGAAATACCGGGAGGGGGACGAGACCCGCGTCTCGCCCCGGCCCACGGCGGTGGTGGAGGACATCGCCGAGGCGGTGGAGCTTATTCTGCGCTGAGCTTGGGGGCTTGTCCCGCCCGGGGCGCGTTAGCGTCCCGGGCCGCGCCCGACCCGCCCCCCAGGGGCGGGCGCGATTGCGCCCACCCCTCGGGTCCGGCGCGGCCCTCTGTTGCACTCATGTTGTCAGCGCATGTCTTCGCGCATTTGGCTTTTCAGAGTTTCGGTTGCGGCCTTTCTGGTTTCAGACCCCGGTTCGGACGCCATCCATTTTCCCAAAGCCTGATATGCAGCATCCGATGCCACCAACTCGCATCTGGCGACCCAATGGCCGACGTCTCGTGCGGATTCCTCGGTGAGGCCACCGTTCTCTGAGCGGACCCACGCCTCCAGCAGGCCAACGTAGGCCTCCTTTCGCTCGGAGAATGACCGCTCTTCGCGTCTGGAACGCATGGCGAGCCAATTTTGCAGCAAAGTGGTGGCCAAAGATCCGAGGCCGAAAGCGCCTATGATTGTCCCCCAGTCCATCACCTCGTGAACTTCTTGTACTTCACCCGCTTGGGCTCCACGCTGTCGGGGCCGAGGCGGCGGATCTTGTCTTCCTCGTAGGCCTCGAAATTGCCCTCGAACCACTCCACATGGGCCTCGCCCTCGAAGGCCAGGATGTGGGTACAGAGCCGGTCGAGGAAGAAGCGGTCGTGCGAGATGATCACGGCGCAGCCGGCGAAATCCTCCAGCGCCGCTTCCAGCGCCTGCAGGGTTTCGACGTCGAGGTCGTTGGTCGGTTCGTCGAGCAGCAGCACGTTGCCGCCCGCGCGCAGCAGCTTGGCCATGTGCACCCGGTTGCGCTCGCCGCCCGACAGCAGCCCCACCTTCTTCTGCTGGTCGCCGCCCTTGAAGTTGAAGGTGGAGCAATAGGCGCGGGAGTTCACCTCGGCATCGCCCAGCTGGATGATGTCGAGCCCGTCCGAGACCTCTTCCCACACCGTCTTGTTGGCGTCGAGCGCGTCGCGCGACTGGTCGACATAGGACAGCTCGACCGTGTCGCCGAAGGTGATGGAGCCCGCGTCGGGCTGCTCCTGCCCGGTCAGCATGCGGAAGAGGGTGGATTTGCCGGCGCCGTTGGGGCCGATCACGCCCACGATGCCGCCGGGCGGCAGGGCGAAGGACAGGTCCTCGATCAGCAGGCGGTCGCCATAGCCTTTGTTGAGGTTCTCGACCTCGATGACCTTGGAGCCCAGGCGCGGGCCGTTGGGGATGATGATCTGGGCGCGGGTGAGCTTTTCGCGTTCGGACTGGTTGGCCAGTTCCTCATAGGCGTTGATCCGGGCCTTGGACTTGGCCTGCCGCGCCTTGGCGCCGGCGCGGATCCATTCCAGCTCGCGCTCCAGCACCTTCTGGCGGGATTTGTCTTCGCGGCTCTCCTGCTCCAGGCGCTTGGCCTTCTGTTCCAGCCAGGCGGAATAGTTGCCCTCGTAGGGGATGCCGCGGCCGCGGTCGAGTTCGAGGATCCAGCCGGTGATGTCGTCGAGGAAGTACCGGTCGTGGGTGACGATCAGGCAGGTGCCCTTGTAGTCGATCAGGTGCTTTTGCAGCCAGGCGATGGTCTCGGCGTCGAGGTGGTTGGTCGGTTCGTCGAGCAGCAGCATGTCGGGCGCTTCGAGCAGCAGCTTGCACAGCGCCACCCGGCGCTTTTCGCCGCCGGAGAGGGATTCCACGGGCGCGTCGTCGGGCGGGCAGCGGAGCGCCTCCATGGCGACGTCGATCTGGCTGTCGAGGTCCCACAGGTTTTCGGCGTCGATGGCGTCCTGCAGGGTGGTCATCTCTTCCATCAGCTCGTCCGAGTAATCCTCGGCGATCTGCATGGCGATCTCGTTGAAGCGGTCGAGCTTTCCCTTCTTCTCGGCCACGCCCAGCATGACGTTCTCGCGCACCGAGAGGCCGGCGTCGAGCTCGGGCTCCTGCGGCAGGTAGCCGACCTTGGCGCCCTTGGCCGCCCAGGCCTCGCCGGTGAAGTCCTTGTCGATGCCGGCCATGATGCGCAGCAGGGTCGACTTGCCGGCGCCGTTGGGGCCCACGACGCCGATCTTGACGCCGGGCAGGAAGGACAGGCGGATGTTTTCAAAGCATTTCTTGCCGCCGGGATAGGTCTTGGAGACACCATCCATGTGATAGACGTATTGGTAGGATGCCATTGGGGCCGCCTCTTTGCTCGGATTACTCGGGTTGGGGGCCAGAGATAGCGATTTCGCTGGACAAGGGCAATGTGGCGCGGGTTAGGGTGGGCGCCGGTTTTTCGGGGAAGGAAAAGAGGCACATGCGGCAGGGCTGGCCCATCGCGCGGGCAGGGCAGGTGATTGGGCTTCTGGGCGGGTCGTTCGATCCGCCGCATCAGGGGCATGCGCATATCACCCGCGAGGCGCTGAAGCGGTTCGGGCTGGACCGGGTGTGGTGGCTGGTCAGCCCCGGCAACCCGCTGAAGCCCGAAGGGCCGGCGCCGCTGGACAAGCGCATGGAGGCGGCGCGGGCGGTGATGGATCACCCGCGGGTCGCGATCACGGATATCGAGGCGCGGATCGGCACGCGCTACACCGCCGAGACGCTGGCCGGGCTGCAGGCGCATTACCCGGGCGTGCGCTTCGTGTGGCTGATGGGGGCGGACAACCTGGCGGGGTTCCACCACTGGGACCGCTGGGACTGGATCATGGAGAACGTGCCCATCGGCGTCATCGCCCGGCCCGGGGCGGGGCTGGCGGCGCGGCGCTCGAAGGCGGCGCTGCGCTATGCGCAGTGGCGGGCGCCCGCGCGGGGGCTGGGGCACAGGGAGGCGCCGGCCTGGTGCTTCGTCAACGTGCCCATGGTGGACATCTCCTCGACCGCGATCCGGGCGCGGGGGGAGTGGCGGCGCTGAGCGGCAGGCGGATTCCGCCGCAGCGGGCCCGGCGGCGCTTGCCGGGCGGGCGGCGATTTGCTTCACTCCGGTCATGACGAAAGGATTTCGGAACGTCTCGCGCCGCTGGTTTCTGGGCGGTCTGATGGCGGGCGGCGCGGGGAGCGCGCTGGCGGGCCCGCCTGCCGCCTCGGTCCGGCCCGCGCCACGCCCTGCGGCCGTGGGCAAGCCGGCGGTCGCGGGCGCGGAGGAGCTAATCGCCCGGGCGCGGCTGACCGGCAAGGTGGCCTTTGCCGTGGCCGATGCCCGCACGGGCGAGGTGCTGGAGACGCGCACCCCGCTCCTGGGCCTGCCGCCGGCGAGCGTGACCAAGGCGGTGACCGCGCTTTATGCGCTGGAGACGCTGGGGGCCGATTACCGGTTCCGCACCCGGCTGATCGGGACCGGCCCGGTGGTGGGCGGCGAGCTCAAGGGCGACCTGGTGCTGGCGGGCGGCGGGGACCCGACGCTGAACACCGACATGCTGGGCGAGCTGGCGGCGCGGCTGAAGGCGGCGGGGGTGCATGCGGTGAAGGGACGGTTCCTCTACCACGCGGGGGCGCTGCCGAGCCTGCCCAGCATCGACCCCGGCCAGCCCGATCACGTGGGCTACAACCCCGCGATCTCGGGGCTGAACCTGAATTTCAACCGGGTGCATTTCGAATGGCGCCGGGCCTCGGGCGGCTACACCGTGACCATGGACGCAAGGGCCGAGCGCTACCGCCCCGCGGTCAGCGTGGCCGACATGCAGGTGGTGAGCCGGGATGTGCCGGTCTACACCTATTCCTCCAAGGGCGGGGTCGATCACTGGACGGTGGCGAGCGGTGCGCTGGGCAAGGGGGGCGCGCGCTGGCTGCCGGTGCGCAAGCCCGCGCTCTATGCCGCCGAGGTGTTCCAGACGCTGGCGCGGTCGCACGGGATCGAGCTGCGCGGGGCGGGCGAGGCGGGGGCGCTGCCCGCGGGCACCGTGCTGGCCGAGATGGAGAGCGAGCCGCTGCGCGAGATCCTGCGCGCGATGCTGAAATACTCCACCAACATCACCGCCGAGGCGGTGGGGCTGACCGCCACCCGGGCGCGCGGGAAGGAGGTGGCGAGCCTTGCCGCCTCGGGCCGCGAGATGAGCGCCTGGCTCAAGGCGCGGCTGGGCACGGGCAAGGCGGAGTTCGTGGATCATTCGGGGCTGGGCGAGGGCTCGCGGCTGAGCGCGGGCGACATGGTGAAGGCCCTGGCCGAGCTGGGACCGCAGGGGCCGCTGGAGCCGATCCTGAAGGATGTCTATCTGCACGACGACAAGGGCCGGCCGCTGAAGGATCACCCGGTCAGGATCCGGGCCAAGACGGGGACGCTGAATTTCGTCTCGGCGCTGGCGGGCTATGTCACGGGCGAGGGCGGGCGGGAGCTGGCCTTTGCCATCTTCACCGCCGATGACGCGCAGCGCGCCCGCATCCGCCCCGAGGACCGCGAGCGCCCCCCGGGCAGCCGCAGCTGGACCCGGCGCTCGCGCGCGATGCAGCTGAAGCTGGTGGAGCGCTGGGCGGTTCTCTACGCAAGCTGAGTTCAGAGCGTCATGTGCCGCGCCCGCGCGCCGCGCTCGATGGCGGCGGCGTTCAGGCGGCTGATGTCGAGCTCGTAGCGGATCTCTTCCAGCAGGCGCAGCTCGCTTTCATTGAGCTTGCCGTCGGCGGCGGCGACGTCGCAGGCCATGGCGTAGGCGGTCTCGTAGAGCTTTTCGGGCAGGGCCTCGCGCACCAGGCCGAAGAGGGCGTCGAGCCCGTCTTCCTCTTCCAGCAGGTCGAACACGGTCTGCGCCACGACCTGGATGCGGTCGATGTCGAAATCGTGGAACACCGGCAGGTGGTTCACGATGCGCTGGATGGTCATCAGTTCGGAGGTTCGGATGTTCTCGTCCGAGACGGAGACGGCCATCATCACCGCGACGAGGCTGTCCTGCGGGGTAAGGAGTTTGGGGTCGGACAATTCGGTTTCCTCCGGCTGGGTGGGCGCGGCGCAGAATATTGACGCGGGCGCGGGGGGGCAATAGGTAGCGGCGGTGCCGTGGCATGGGGCCGCGGTGTCAGTTGAAAGCGTTTTGTCATGTCCGATCTGCGCGATGCCGCGATGTCTTCGAAAGCCTGGCCCTTTGAAGAGGCGCGCAAACTGCTGAAACGCTATCAGAAGGCGCCGCCGGAGAAGGGCTACGTTCTGTTCGAGACCGGCTACGGGCCGAGCGGCCTGCCGCATATCGGCACCTTCGGCGAGGTGGCGCGCACCACCATGATCCGCCGCGCCTTCGAAGAGATCAGCGACATCCCCACCCGGCTGATCTGTTTCTCGGACGACATGGACGGCATGCGCAAGGTGCCCGACAACGTGCCCAACACCGAGATGCTGCACGAGCATCTGCAAAAGCCGCTGACCAGCGTCCCCGACCCGTTCGGCGAGTTCGACAGCTTCGGCGGGCACAACAACGCCATGCTGCGCCGGTTCCTCGACACGTTCGGGTTCGAGTACGAGTTCTACTCGGCCACCGAGTTCTACAAGTCGGGCCAGTTCGACGAGGTGCTGTTGCGCGCCGTCGACTGCTATGACGAGATCATGGCGGTGATGCTGAAGTCGCTGCGCGAGGAGCGGCGCCAGACCTATTCGATCTTCCTGCCGATCCATCCCGAGACCGGCCGGGTGCTCTACGTGCCGATGAAGGAGGTCAACGCCAAGGACGGCACCGTGACCTTCGATGACGAGGAGGGGCGCGAGTGGACGCTGCCCGTCACCGGCGGCAACGTGAAATTCCAGTGGAAGCCCGATTTCGGCGCGCGCTGGGCGGCGCTGGACGTCGATTTCGAGATGTATGGCAAGGACCATTCCACCAACACGCCGATCTATGACCGGATCTGCGAGATCCTGGGCGGCAGGAAGCCCGAGCATTTCGTCTACGAGCTGTTCCTCGACGAGAACGGCGAGAAGATCTCGAAATCCAAGGGCAACGGCATCTCGATCGACGAATGGCTGACCTATGCCTCGTCGGAAAGCCTGGCCTATTTCATGTATCAGAAGCCGAAGACGGCCAAGCGGCTCTATTTCGACGTGATCCCCAAGGCGGTGGACGAATACCACCAGCAGCTGCGCGCCTATCCCACGCAGGACGCCAAGGCGCAGGTCAACAACCCGGTCTGGCACATCCACAACGGCACCCCGCCGGAATCGAAGATGGTGGTGCCCTTTGCGATGCTCTTGAACCTGGCCTCGGTGGCCGGTGCCTCGGACAAGAGCGGGCTGTGGGGCTTCATCAGGCGCTACGCCCCCGAGGCGAGCCCCGAGACGCATCCCGACCTCGACCAGGCGGCGGAATTCGCGGTGCGCTATTTCCGCGATTTCGTGGCCCCGCAGCGCCAGTTCCGCCTGCCCAGCGATCAGGAGCGCGCGGCGATGGAGGACCTGGTGACCCGGCTGAAGGCCTGGGAGGGCGGGCTCGATGCCGAGGAGCTGCAGAGCCTCGTCTTCGCCGTGGGCAAGGCGCACGGGTTCGAGCCGCTGCGCGACTGGTTCAAGGCGCTTTACGAGGTGCTGCTGGGCGCCAGCCAGGGGCCGCGCTTTGGCGGGTTCATCGCGCTTTACGGCATCGACGAGACCGTGGCGCTGATCGAGAAAGGCCTCAAGGGAGAGCTGGCGGGCTGAGCCCCGCCTGCCTCCTTCCCCCCCCTTCCTGAACGCCGGCTGCGCGGTCCCGACGGGCCGCGCCGCAGGCGCCGTTGCGGCCTGAGGGTTAAGCCGCCCTTCACCTTTGCCTGCTAGCCCTGATGTCCGGCCGGGCCTTTGCCCCGGTTTCTCCATGCAGAGTGGCTGACAATCGAGCGGAGCTGTGGCGCCCGCCCCCCGGGGCTGCGCGCGGCGGCCCGGGCGCGGGGCGCGCGCGCATCAGGAAAGGGGTTTCGATGAACAAGGCAATTACCGACGGGATCGTCTTCATGCCGCCGGCCTTCGAGGACGGGCTGGATGTCTGGTCGAGCGGCGACGGCACGCCCGGCTCGGCCAGCTATGCCAGCGACGCGAATGCCGCGATCGTGCCGGCGGACCAGGATTTCGGCGGCTGTCTGGAGCTGCTGAAGACGCAGGCCACGCAGAAGCTGCGCTACATGGGCGAGACGCCGATCCTGCCCGGCTGCTACCTGAAGGTCACGGCCAGGGTGAAGGCGGTCAGCGGCAACCTGCCCTCCGCGCGCATCGCGGCCTATGCGGTGGACGCGGGCGGCGCCCATGTGGCGGGGCTGGTCGAGACCGGCCCCGCGGTCACGCTGACCTCCTATGGCGAGGTGGCGACGGTGACGGCGATCATCGGCACCGGGGCGCGCAGCGGGGTGGACATGGCCTGGGGCACCGTGCCGGTGGGGGCGCATATCGGGCTGGACCTGACCGGGGCGACCGGCGGGGTGGTGCGCATCGACGACATCGTCATCGAGGACGCGACCGAGGTCTTCTACCGCAAGCTGATGGACTGGGTCGACGTGCGCGACTTCGGCGCCCAGGGCGATGGCGTCACCGATGACAGCGCCGCCTTCGAGGCGGCGGACGCGGCGGCGGCGGGGCGCGAGGTTCTGGTCTCGGAAGGCAGCTATTACCTGGCCGATCACGTCACCTTCGAGAACCCGGTGCGCTTCGAGGGCACGGTGAGCATGCCCGCGGACAAGCGGCTGACCCTGACCAAGAACTACGACCTGCCCGCCTATATCGAGGCCTTCGGCGGCGAGCTGGAGGGGTTCAAGCGGGCGCTGGCGGTGCTGTTCAACTATTCCGACCATGACAGCCTGGACATGAAGGGCCGCCGCATCGACCTGGACGAGCCGATCGACGTGCAGGCGGTGGTGGGCAACAAGACCACCCATGCCATCCGCGCCGTGATCCGCGACGGGCAGTTCAACGCGCTGGACAGCACCAGCTGGAATACCGACACCGTGACCTCGCAGGCCACCTATTCCACCTTGAACCCGACGCAGCTGACGGGTGTGGCCAATGTGGCCAACATCGCCGTGGGGGCCCTGGTCGAGGGGCTGGGCGTGGGCCGCGAGGTCTATGTTCGGGCCACGGATGTGGCGGCGGGCACGGTGACGCTGAGCCAGCCGCTCTTCGACGCGGTGGGCACCCAGAGCTATACCTTCACCCGGTTCAAATACATCCTCGATTTCAGCGGCTTCGCCTCGCTCAGCAAATTCGTGCTGTCGGATATCGAGTTCCAGTGCAACGGGCGGGCGAGCGCGGTGATGCTGGCCCCCGACGGGCTGATCTTTCACAGCCGCGACTGTTTCTTCACCAAGCCCAAGGACCGCGGCCTGACCTCGCCCGGGAACGGCTGCCAGGGGATGCTGGTGGACCGCTGCCAGTTCCTGTCGAACGAGCAGGAGATGCGCTCGCAGGACCGCAGCACCATCGCGCTGAACGTCAACGCCAACGACGCGAAGCTGCGCGACAACCGGGTGGTGATGTTCGCCCATTTCGCGGTGATGGGCGGCAGCGGCCATATCATCTCGGCCAACCACTGGTTCCAGGGCGACAGCGAAAGCAACGCGGTGCGCCAGGCCGGGCTGGTGCTGACCTCGACCAACGTCAAGACCACGGTCACCGGCAACTATATCGACAACAATTTCATCGAGTGGACGAACGAGCACGACCCGGAGCCCGACCATCAGAGCGAGCTGAGCTTCGGCGGGCTGAGCATCACCGCCAACATCTTCATGGCCAGCGACGTGGCCAGCTGGTTCCGCTGGATCGTGATCAAGCCGGTGGGCTCGGGCCATTACATCCAGGGGCTGAACATCTCGGGCAACGTGTTCAAGTCCACGATCAACAATGTGGAGCGGGTGGACCATGTCGACAGCACCTATGCCGGGCTCGACATGAGCCGGGCGCGCAACATCATCGTCGAGGGCAACGCCTTCAACGGGGTCGACCAGGTCATCAGCAACCCGGTGACGCGGCAGTTCGATGTCAACTCGGTCAGCACGGTGTGGAACTGCGATTTCGACGGCTACCTGCCCTTTGGCGGCCAGGCCCGCATCGCGGCCAGCGTGGTGACCGAGAACGGCATCACCAATGGCGGCGGCAGCCTGGTCTTTTCCATGCCCTATGCCGTGACCAAGCAGGGCGCGGCGAGTTCGGTGATCGCGCTGCACTGGCCCGAGGCCGTGCAGGGGCGCGTGCAGCTGACGGCCCGGATCGACAATCCGGTCTGACGGGGGGGACGGGCTTTGGCTGAAGAGGAGCCCTGATCGTCTGTCCCGCCCGGCGTTCACGCCGGGCAGCGCCCGCCCGCCCCACAGGCGGGCGCTTTCGCGCCCACCACGGGCGGTCGCTGCCCTCCTTGCCGAAGCGCGACCAACAAGGCCTCGAACGCGCCGTTTTTCGTCATTCCAGCAGGTCCCCGGCCGTCAGCCTGTAGGCCTTGCCGAAGCCGCCGTTCAGGTGGGCGGCCCCGACCGCGAAGCGCAGGAAGTGGAAATCGGCGAAATCGACATAGAGTTTCGCCTTGGGATGGGTCCGAAGGTAATGGGCGCGCAGCGCGGCATGGTCGGGGGCCTCGCGCGGGATGAACCCGGCCCGGGCCTGGAGCGTCAGCCGGGGATGGGTCAGCGGATCGCCCTTCGGCCCCGGCTCGCCCAGCAGCAGCGAGCAGGCCGGGGTCTCGCGCAGCGCGGCGGTGTGCTGTGCGAGATCCGAGACCAGGCTCACCGGCGCGCCGTCGGGCGTCAGCCCCAGCGCGATGCGGGTGACGAAGGGCGCGCCCGTGGCGGGCTCGATCACCCCCAGCGCGGCGCTGCGGGCCCGGCTCAGCAGGGCGCGGGCCAGGGCGCGCGCCTCGTCATCGGTGGGGCGGATGGGGGATCGGCTGGGCATGGCGGGGCTCGGTCTTTTTTCCTATGATGGCCTGCGGGGCCGGATTTGCCCAGAGGGCGCGGCCCCTCAGGAGATTTGCAGGAAGGAGAGAGCGATGCGCATTCTGCTCGCGGTGATGGCGATGGCGCTGCTGGCCGGGGCGGCCGGCGCAGAGGAGCTGGAGGTGAAGATCCGCAAGGACCGCCCCACGGTCACGGTGCAGACCGGGACCGGCCCGGTCGAGATCCGCCGCATCCAGGACACCGAGAACCAGGTCACCGGGGAATGGGCGCGCACCTCGCGTCCATGTCCGCCCTTCTGCATCCAGCCGATGACCCCCGCCCCCGGCGTCACCGCCATCGGCGAGCTGGAGCTGTTGGACATGCTGGAGGACCCCGAGGCCATCGTTCTGGACAGCCGCACCCCGGACTGGTTCGAAAAGGGCTCCATCCCCGGGTCGGTGAACATGCCCTACACCCAGGCCGCCGACCGGCTGGACGAGCTGGGCTGCACGCTGGATTTCGACGGTTTCCTCTGCGAGGACGTGCCCAAGGTGGCGCTGTTCTGCAACGGGGCGTGGTGCGGCCAGTCGCCCACCGCCATCCGGCGGATGATCGAGGCCGGTTTCCCGGCGGATCGCCTGTACTACTACCGCGGCGGCATGCAGGCGTGGCGGGTGCTGGGGCTGACGGTGACCGATCCGGTGAAGTGAGCCCCTAGCGGCGGTACCGGCCCGCGATGCCGCAATCGTAGGGCCGGCCCGAGGGCAGGCGGCAGAACTGCGCAAAGAAGCCCTCGGGCAGGGTGTCGTAGCCGGGCAGGCGGTTTTCCTCTTCCAGCCGGTCGAGATGGTCGGAGCAGCTGGAGATGTAATAGGCCTCGGTGCGCCAGTCGTCCTGATACCACTGGTCGAAGGCATAGGCCGTGGCGATGCCGATATCGTCCTGCTCTGCCATCGCCGCGGCGAAGCGGGCGGTGATGTCGGCGTAATGCTCGATCTCCGCCAGCGCCTCCCAGGCCGCCGGGTCGCCCTGCTGGCGGAACTGCCAGGCATAGAGCGTGGCGATGGCCTGGGCGTCGGCCTCCATGGCGAAGACCAGCCGGGCGGCCTCCTGCATGTCGAGCTCGGGCGAGGGGCAGAAGCCGCGCCCCAGCTGCTCCACATGGCGCAGCTCGTGGATCAGGATGGCGATGCGGGCCCCCTCGGGGAGGTCCCGGCGCAGGACGATCCGGTTGCTCAGCGGCTCGTAATAGCCGCGGGCCTCCATCGGCTGGTTCGACAGGCAAAGTGCCGCGCCCGCGCCTTTCCAGGCGGCGATCAGGAGGTCGGGCTGGGGGGCCAGCGCCTCGATCCTGTCCAGCAGGGCGGAGAGCGCGGCGGCGTCCCCGGAGGCGGGCGGCGCGTCGGGCAGCAGGCAGGTGGCGTCGGGCGCGGGCTCGGCCGGCTGGGGCGGCGCGGCGAAATAGGGCGGAGAGGCCCAGACCCCGGGGCCGGGAAGGCAGAGCAACGCAAGAAGAAGAGCACGCGCGAGCATGGGGTCAGCCTAGCGGTGCCCGCACCTCTGGCCCAGCAAAATCCGCGTCCCCGGCCGGACGATCAGAAGCTGCGCCAGAGGCCGAGCTTCAGGCCCTGGGTCTCGTCGCCCGCCAGCCCCGCCTTCAGCCCGATCTCGAGGAAGGTTTCGCCGCGCCCGAGGCGGTGCACATAGGAGGGGGCGAGACGCAGATAGGGGCGCGCGCCGGGATAGTCGCCGGACTGGAATTGCAGGATCAGCATCCGGTCGGGGCCGGGCTTCACGCCAAGCGTCAGGTCGGCCTTCAGCGCGGTCTCTTCATCGTTCAGCCGGTATTCGGCGTAGCTTTCCAGCGTGGCCCAGCCGGGGCCCCAGGCGGTCGCCATCCCGCGGCCCCAGGACAGGCCGGGGCGCAGCAGCGCCTGCGGGTCCGTTCCGTCCGCGCCGGTGCGGCCGAGGCCCATCTCGGCGGCGACGCGGTGCGGGCCTTGGCCGCCGTCGAGGGGGCGGCGCAGGAAGAGCAGCGCGCTCCAGTCGCCATAGGCCTCGCCGCGCCCGGCATCGAGGCCCAGCGTCAGCCCTGCGCCCAGCCCGTATTCGCCGTAGACCGCGCTGTAGCCCGAGGCCGGGCGGCCGGGCCGGGCGCGATCCTCGCTCAGGCTGTGCGACAGCGACAGAAAGCCCGTGCCCGCCTCGCGCGGCCAGGGGCCGGGCTGGGCGGGGCCGGCGCTCAGCGCCAGGGCCAGGATCAGGGCGGCGGCATAGGCGCGCATCGCTCCCCTCTTTTCCGCCCAGTTTTTCGGCAGCAGGCTTAACAGAGTGTTAACGCTGGGTCAGGCGGATGACCCGGGCGGCCGGGGGGCTTGATCCGCGGCTGCATATTGGGTGGAATTCGGCTATGCTGCATTGCGGCGACACGCGGGAGAGCCAGCCATGACCGGGACCATCATCACCATCGCGCAGCAGAAGGGCGGGTCGGGCAAGACCACGCTGGCGGCCAACCTGGCGGTGGCCTTCGGCCAGGCGGGGCTGTCGGTGGCGCTGCTGGACACCGACCCGCAGGGCAGCCTGGGGCGCTGGTTCATGACACGGGCCGAGCGGCTGGGCGATCCGGGGCTGGAGTTCTCCACCGCCTCGGCCTGGGGGGTGGGATATGAGACCGGCAAGCTGGCCCGCGCCCATGACATCGTGCTGATCGACACGCCGCCCAAGGCCGACAGCGACCTGCGCCCGGCGCTGCGCGCCGCGGCCCATGTGCTGGTGCCGGTGGCGAGTTCCCATGTCGATCTCTGGGCCACCGAGGGCGTGCTGGACCTCGCCCGCCGCGAAAGCCGCCCCGCGACGCTGGTGCTGAACCGCATCCGCCCCGGCACGCGGCTGGGCGCCGAGGTGGCCGCGGCCGCCGCCGGGATGGAGGCCAGGCTCGCCGCCGCGACGCTGGCCAACCGGGTGGCCTATGCCGAGACGCTGGGCCAGGGGCTGGGCGTGCTGGAGGCGGCGCGCAAGGGCCCGGCCTGCGCCGAGATCGAGGCCCTGGCGGCCGAACTGCAGGGCGCGCTGGCTTCCTGACCTGTGTCAAAGTCGCGCACCGCGCGGCGTGCCATGATCCGCCCGACAACTAGGAGGCTTTGCCATGTACAAGAATATTCTCGTTCCCATCGCGCTGGATCACGGCCCCAAGAGCGGTGAGGCGCTGGCGGTGGCACGGGAGCTGCTGGCCGAGGGCGGCAAGATCACCGCGCTGACGGTGATGGAGGCGATCCCGCCTTACGTGTCGCAATACCTGCCCGCGGAACAGGAGGCGCGCGCGCGCGAAGAGACGCACAGCGCATTGCTGGCCGAGCTGGGCGGCGCCGGCGACGTGAAGGTGTGCGTGGTGACGGGGCACGCCGGGCGCACCATCCTGGACTATGCCGAGGAGCATGGCATGGACCTGATCGTGATCGCCTCGCATCGCCCCGGCCTGCAGGACTATTTCCTGGGCTCCACCGCCGCGCGCGTCGTCCGCCACGCGCCCTGTGCGGTGCATGTGGTGCGCTGACGTTTCCGCCTGCGCCACCGCGACTTGCCCCTCCTGCGCGAGGGCGGAGGGGCCGCCTTGCAGCCCGGCCCTCTGCCTGACGACTATGTCGGGGTTTTGGGTTAGACTTGGCGCAGGCGCCCGGCCGGGCCGGGTGCCGCCACCAAGGAGGGCCCGATGCCGACCATTTCCCGAGACGCCCAGCTTCAGACCGTCATCACCACGTTCGAGACCACCCCCGGCACCTGCCAGGACCTGCTGGAGGCCCTGCAGGATGCCTATGAGAAATTCATCTCGAAACAGCCCGGATTCATCGGCGCGGGGCTGCATGTGAACGACGCGCAGACGCGCATCGCCAACTATTCGCAATGGGAAAGGCGCCAGGATTTCCAGGCCATGCTGCGCAGCGACGAGATGCGCGCGCGCAACCGCAGGATCAACGATCTGTGCAAGAGCTTCGAGCCGGTCATGTATGACGTGGTCGGAAGCTACGACTGAGGGGCCTCAGGGGCATCCGCCGAACCGCTGAGCGAAGCGCAGACAGACGGCGCGCTGCGCGTGGCGGCGCGGGTCTTCAAGCGCCTGCCGCGCGAGCACGCCGCCGGTTGACCCGTATCAAGGACGCGCCGCCAGCGGCGACTTAGGCTCCGGCCGTGATTGCATGGCCGCCCCGCCCGGCCCCGGGGCGCGGATCGGAGAGATTGATGATGAAGGGATTTCTTGCTGCCGCCGTCTTGTTCTGCGCCATGGTCCCCGCGGCCCGGGCGCAGGACCTTTTGGGCAGCTACACGGCCCATATCAGCGAGGCCGACCTCTACAATTCCAGCGGCGTGCGGCTGTGGCAGCCGTGGCAGATCGTGCGCCAGGACCGGGCCAATTTCCACCGC
>ENA-ORCU01000456-ORCU01000456.1-marine-metagenome-genome-assembly--contig:-NODE-456-length-15176-cov-3.092655_pt1 | contig 15176 bp, 7 predicted proteins | sample MGYA00248631_ERZ508512 | MGnify/ENA primary metagenome ERZ508512 (study PRJEB26183, sample SAMN06268844) | marine metagenome | isolation source: Tt an P1 anaerobic enrichment on pine from sediment taken...
CTCGTATTTTCTTTCTCCAAGTTCTCCATCTGCGGGAGAAAACACGTAGGTATTTGAGCCGGGGGTATACCAGGTTCCAACATATTGCCAGTCCGGCTCTTCAGGATTGAATTGATCACTGGCATCAGCTACATAGACCTCTGCTTTCTGATTTGGGAAGCTGTAGTCCATGGTACGCCTTAATAATGCTCCATGGTTATCCGGTTCAAGGTGTACTGAAAATTCAGAGGTTCCCCGGGTGTATCGTCCGGTTAACCTTTGAGCAGGGATAATTTCTCCTCCGATATGCCTTTTATACGCTTCGCGGTCTTTTTCTGAAAGTTCCCAGGCTCCTTCCGGGTAAGTATCGATCCCCACCCCATCATACCGCGATACAACCTCTTGCACTTCTGATGCATGTGGCGATTTGTATTGATGGTAGTTTTCACTATCTGAATTTCCAATATTAATCTCATCTGTTTTGATTAGTGATGCTGCCGGCAGTCCATACCAATAGGTTACCGTTTCGTAATGTTCCTTCGACAAGTTCCAGCCACCGTGCTCCAAATTAATAACGGCACGATTACCAAAAGGCATGGCATCAGCAATTAAAAACCGGTAAGCCGAATGAAGCTGGTCGATCTCATTTTTTGCTTCATCACCTCTTCGGGCTCCAACGGGGTGACCGGCAAGCGGCAGGGTCATGGTTTCTCCACCCCAATAATCGCCACCGCCGCCCCACTCTTCAGTGCCGGTTCCGTGGGCTTGCGGACTCCTGGCTCCATCGAAGAAAAAACGAGGGTCGCCTTCAAGCGTTCCCAGAAAATTTCGTTTTGTGAAAATGAATGATGTCCCCACAAAATTCCCGGACCATACATCCTGCCCCTCTATGCCCCGCGTATCCAGCAAGGTCATATCCCGTCCCGGTTCAGGCGATGAAAAGTCTTTGTAAGTGGCATGAAAATAACTACTTTGGTTTGGAGCACCCTTATAGGACTCATACCTTATTTCGTAGTCTATCTCAACATTTCCCGGTTCAATTCCGGCCAGTTCAAACCTGGCAGATTTAAAGAAAGGCATGGGATAATAACACGACAGTTCAACTTTCCCGTTTTCGTAATCGAAGCGGATGTTGATGGGAAATCCTTTCACCAGAAACTCCTTTTGGTCGCGGTTATATAATGTTCCGGCTCCAAAAAATAACGACAACGGAGCATCGATCGAAGGATCAATCCGGTCGTCCCACCAAGCCAGTAAACGAATCCTTTCCAGGTCTGTGGCCTTATCAACAGGCAAGGTAAATTTAAGTGCCCTGATAACAGATGGCCCCTTATCCTTAATGCCGGCAAATTCTATCCTGTTATTATCAAGCCTGATCGTTTCTGATTTTGTTTGAATATTTTTAGGGGCGATATCGGTCCCCGACTTTTTAAGCAGGTCAACGACATCCTTGTCTGGCTGTTTACTAATATTCCATGCACGTATGGGCTTTGAGAGCAATTCTTCGTTCGCGTATTTTTTATAAATGTAATACCCTGTTCCGTAAAATGTCCTTGAATAGGCCAGCTGAAAGGATTTTTCGAAACCAATGGGCACCCACATCAAATCTGCTCCTTTGGTTGTGGTCCAGGTAAATGTGAGCGGTTCGGGGAACGTTTCGGCAGGTATAAAAGTAGCATGACTAATATTTTTCCTGGCCTGCTCAGGGTCTGCCGTCCCGGTTTCTTTTATGATGTAATCTTTACCATCAACCACGTAATGCCACGGACTTCCATGCCAGTGGTTGGTTCTTTTAAAATAGAGTACGCCTTTGCCAACGACATCCATCGTGACATTAAAATCCTCCTGCTCACCCATCCAAAGGAAGTCCCGCGAGTCTGCCGCCCTGTTCCCGCCTTCGCGAACATAAGTACTTACCATGTAGGCCCTTTCTCCAATTCGCTGTTTATGGAGCTGATCCCACATGCGGTAAGCATCCAGACCAACAGGGATCACAGGCAGTTGATCTGACAAACCATTGTCCGGGTTTTTAGTATTTTGGGCACCTACTGGCAAAAAATATATTACCAACACTAAAAGGAGTGTATATAAAAAAGTATTCGTGTGATTCATATTTTATTTGGTTTAATGATTTATCGCTTGAATAATCAGCATGCTAAATACTGCTATAATGGAGTTAATAGAAATTTCTATTGCAGATTCACAAATGAAACCATTCGTGGAATGAGCTACGTATCTGAGTACTAAAAGTTATTCCATAACCCTCTCTTCGATTGCTCATTATTATTCTTCTCCATTCTGCTTTAATTCTCCCTCACAAGAATTTTTTCTAATCCCAGATTCCTGTTCCTTTTCCTCGAAGAATCAACTAGTTTAAGTGTCACTGAATTTGCGCCAGCTTTCAAGGCAACATTGGTCAGTGGTATAGAAAAACGTTTTTCTTCGCCACTATCAATATTATATTCCGGAATTACTGTTTTTTTGTTGATCTTTACACCGAGTTTCCCTTGCCCAATATTATTCCACGCGTTGATTTCCAGGTTACATCGGGCCACCGCTTCCGAGGCATAAAAAAGAAGAGTAACTTCGTCATTAATGCTAATATTATTCCAGGTAAGCATTGACTCAAACCACCTTGGTTCTCCCTCAACGGGGAATGGCCCTATTCCGGTATTAGAATCACCGGTAACGTTTTCTACAATAAGATCTTCGCCTTCCACAACGCCCTGGCTATTTATTTTTGGGGGAAGCATTTGTTCCCGTTTCAGAACTACTTGTTCTTTTGCTCCTTCAACATCATGTTTAATTTCACAACTTCCATCAGGACGAAGGTACCAAAAGGTTACCGGAGCGAGATTCATCAGCGTTTTTGTCCAATGCCAAATCTCCATATCAAACTGAAGTCTTTCTTTAAATGGAATGGCATCCAAGCTTCTAAACCGTATATTTTGGGTGTAGCCTATACCTATATTCCCGGTACCTTCGGGTTGAGCAATAAACGGATGCTCGAAGCTCGCATTCATGCACCACGCGTATCCATAATAATCTTCGGTACCAGTGCCAAAATGAGAAGGAAAGGATTCATTATCGACAAAAATCTTCTCGTCACCTTCGCCCCACCAGCCTGGCGAGCAATCGAAAAGGGTCACGGCATCGCCAACCAATACCCCTTGTCCATTAATTGTGGTATAGTTGATATCAAAAAAATCCCCCTGCCCATCTCTTCCTTTCTCCATTCCTGTGTTCATTTTTGTATTTTGGTACCACGATGATCCGAAATACATACTCTTGTCATTCCAGTTATAGCTGGAGGTTGTGATTTCTCCTTCGGAAATTTTAACATCCTGTTGCCCAAGGTTTGTAATTTTCATATCAAATTTATCCTGAAAGGGCATAACCCAAAAAATCTGTAAAGTTCCATCGGGGGTAACTTCGTTATACCATGTGGAAACCGGATTTATTTTATAACCGGCACCAAAAAAATCACCTATTGGAGCCCAAACCGTTTCCTTTCCGTCAAAACTCATTGAAATAACGGTAGATCGAAGGGCTTGATGCAAATTTTCTGCATCAAGCTTAACCTGAACCTTCCTGATTGCTCTTTCCCCATTTGCCGAAACAACCAGGTTATCCCCGGGAGCAATTGTTCCGCTAAATGTTTCTTGTTGAAGTTTATCTCCCTCCACATTTCTGTCGTTATTTTTCAATTTCTCCTGGGTTTGTTCCAGGGTAGAGCCATATTGCTCCAACTGATCCATTGAAAAGGATTTCACTATTGTCTCCGGCTGGTACACTCTATAATTGATCTGGTAATAATACATTTCCTGCCTTGGATCGGGAGCTTCATTTTTACCAATCCGGGCCTCTTCTATTCCATTCGTTTCATAAGTAATTTTTAAGTGTTTCGAAAAAGGTATTGGAAGATATAGGTTGTGCCCTCTTTTCGAATATTCTGTTTCTTCAGATACTGAAGCTGAAAGGGGGTAACCTGCCAGCGCTCCACCACTAATCAGCATCATCGGCTCTCCTTCAATACGAGGATTTTCTTCACCGTCAAAATAAAATCGAAAAACACCTTTGCCATCATAGCGGTTAAAGGTTGTCCAAAACCTGACAACAGCGCCCGGTCCTTCAGAATCGAAAAGAACAAATTCCCGTCGACCTTGATTGGTTTCCGTCCTGAGAAAGAAATTATTGTCAACATTGGCAAACCACCGGTAATCATCTTTATTTTTCGACGACGTATTATAGCTGCTAAATTGCTTGCAGCGATAATCCGGACTAGGGAAATAAGTTAAACTCTCCCTGTTGGTCATTTCTTCCAGAAGCGTTTTCAGGTTAATTTCGTCTTCGCCTCCGGAGCAACTGGAAAACAAGGAAAGAAACAAAGCAGAAATCACCCCGATAAAGACTATTTTTTTAATTTTCATTTTGATCTGTTTTTTATAATTGTAACCAATTTCCCCTCCTCAAAAGGCATCATTAAAATACGCTTACCATAGACGATTATTTATAAATATGCTCAAAATCAAATCGATCTAGCCCAATCAAACCAAGCTTCAGATCCCTGGCATTTTCAACACACTTTACTGAAAATGTATTTTGGCCTTTTTTCAATTCAACAGTTCCTAAATCGACTTTTTCAACAATAACCCCGCTTGGATCATATCCATCCCATTGCTTGTCCATTTTTTTCCCGTTGAAATAAAAGTCAAACTTACCATAATCCGGAGCTTTAGTAAGATTTGCAAGTATTTTGGCTTTCCCCTTCTCGTCTGAATTAAAAGCAACCGTTAACTCATCACCTATATCATCAGCCCTCCAATGCAACTGCGTGTAGGCACTAAATCCCCATTGTTCACTATATTGAAAGATCGCATTTTCACCGTTGTTATTTAATATGATTGCATTTTCAAGCTCAAAAGCTCCGTTTTCAATATCCTGTGAAAAAATGTCAGCTCTGGATTCCGGAAGTTTGTAACGTGCATTTTCCGGATCTGGCAAAACGTTGCACTTTGCATCTGGCCTCAGATAGAAAAAGCAGGTTGGAGCATAGTTGATCCGAGTATGTTTAAACCAGTGCCACATTTCCATATCTACTTTCAGCGATTTGTGAAATGGAATCGCATCTAAACCACGAACACGAAGATTAACTACGTAGCCTGGATTCATATTTCCACTTCCATCAGGCTGACCAATGTATGGATGCGAAAAGAAATTTTCCCATCGCGACCAGGCGTAACCATAATAGTCTTCGGTACCCGTCCCAAAATGTGATGGAAAAGTTTCACCGTCGACATAAATTTTCTCGTCTCCTTCGCCCCACCATCCATTAAGGGTATTGAACAAAGTCAGTACATCGCCAACATAAACTCCCTGTCCCTGCAGTTCGGTATAATTAACATCGAAATGCTCATCGTTTACACTGGTATATAATGAACTGTATTGTCTCCATGAGGCGCCAAAATACATGCTTTGTTCATCCCATTCCCAGGGCTTACTGGCAAGCTCAACAGCTTCTACAGTAACCAACTGATTGCCAATGTTTGTCAATTCGATTTTTGCATTTTTACTGAAAGGCATGGTCCAGTAGCAAGTCATCCACCCACTTTCATCAACCTGTGTATAAAAGTTTCTTACTGTGCGAAGATGATACCCTGTTCCAAAAAAATCACCGATTGGAGACCATACCGTTTGCTGTCCGTCAAATTCCGCTTCAATAATTGTAGTCCTTAATGCTTTCGCGAGGTCAGCCGCATTGATCTTGAGCGAAATCTTATTGATGGCCTTTTCGCCGTTAACTTCGATTGGATAACTCTTTCCACTTTCCAGTTGAATGTCCTGGCGCTTAATAAACTCCGTATCATTATCCGGCCTGAAATATTGTGTATGCAATAGCTCGTTCACTTGCTCAACTAACTTCTGTTCAGTTTTAATCTGATCAGTCTTGAATGAAACCACTTGCGTATTCTTTTCATACTTCCTGAAGTTTATGTTGTAAAAAACAGCCTCCAGTCTATTCGACTCATTCTTAGAAAGAAACTCACTTTCGTAAGTTACTTTACAGCTTTTTGCATATGGAATTGGCAGATAAAGGTTGTAGCCTCGCTTTAAAAATTCGGACTGCTGAGGCTCTGAACCACTGAGGGGATAACCAACCAGTTGTGCTCCGCCAAGAATCTTACGCACAGATCCCTCCATAACCGGAGACGTGTTTCCATCGATGTAGAAACGCAACACACCCCGATCAATTTCTGACGGTAAGGTCATCCAGAACCTGACGATGGCTCCAGGCCCCTGTTCATCAAGCATCACAAATTCTTTACGTCCGTTGTTTTCTTCAACCCTGATGAAATTAGCATTGTCCTTGTTTGCATACCATCCTTCTTCCGGGGAAACAGCATTTCTATCGTAACTACTTGCCTGGCAGGATGTAAACACAGGACTTGGAAACCGGGCAATCGACTCACGACTTCCCATTTCTTCGAGCAACGATTTAAAACTTACCGTCTGGGCTGTTGATTCATTGAATACGAACAGCAAAACGAAAATCAGCGGAAAGCAGTATTTAGAATTTAGTTTTCTTTTGGGCATGATGTTTAGTAATTATTTCGTTATTAGTTTCCAATCTGCATTAAAATTTAGCACCATTTTGGCATCACGTCTTTTTTAATTTCATTGATTTTGTTCATTTTAGCATTGTCTTTCCCCAATGATCGACAATTCGGTTATATGCTTCAGAAGCAGCACCATTTCCCCAGTCATAAATGGTAAATTCGCCCATCCCGATTCCTTCAGAAGATGTTTCTCCACCGTGTCCGTAGTTTTCCATCATAAACCCGTAATCTTTTGGGCCAAAAAACGGCCATGCTTTTTCCCATTGTTCTTTTGTTGTTGGGTTTTCCGGGCAATACATCATTACAAACGAGGCTTTTAATGCGGCTGTACCCCGTTCTTTATATTCAGGCTGACGGAGCAGTTTTCCGTATTGCAGAATAATTTCGGAGAAAAGGCTTTGGCGTGAATCATTCCATTCACCATCCACGTTCATCACTCCGAATCCTCCCAACACATTAACAAACATATAAGGAGGTTGCCATGATGCTTGTGTCATCAACATTTCGTCAAGCGTACGTTGTCCTAATTTTAAATAGGTTTCATCTTTTGTTAGTTGATAGCACTCAAAAAGCGCTTCCGTTGTCCAGAACATTGAAAAGTTACATTGTTTGAACATATTATTGCGTTCTGCTTTTTTCCCAACTAAATCTGTTGTGCCGTAACGGGAGCACGACCAGTAGGTTTCAAAATCTTCCCAACGTCCGGTAGGGATAACATCCCGGACAACCGCATCCATTGCCCGAAATGCCGCTTGTTTATATTGCTCTTTATGTGTTATTTCATATAATTTCAATAAGAGAGTAACCGATAAAGATGTTTCAGGAGAATTATTCAGATATTCCATTGGTTGCAGGCTTTCCAAATCAAGCCAGCCGGGAAAAAATCCGTTGGGGAACTGCACTTTTAATAATGCGTCTGCATATTCCTGTGCATATTTCAACAAGCGCTCGTCTTTTTCCAATTCATCGTACCACCGTAACATTAATAACGATGTCCAACTCATATCCAGCACATGAAACGGTGATTTTCGAGCGTCCCAGGTATATGGATTTCGGTTTGAATTTCCCCAATAATACGTGTCCCAACCTTTGCTTCGGTTGTATTTTTTTCCGTCAATTTCAACTTCGTGCATTTCGGTACCTATAAGGCCATAGAAAAATCCGTTTTTGCTGGGAAAGGACAAAGCCAGTTCTTTCGTCAACAACGCTTTTTCCATTAATTCCTGATCGCCGGTTCTTCGAGCATAACGAAACAATCCGCTTGCCGAGCGAAGCGAACTAAACCATGCCTGGTTCCAGATCGAACGAAACTCCCTTTCGTTAACTTCTCCCGGAAAATTGGGGCTTTGTGTAGCGTTTACTATAAAAACAGGCGCGCCTACTTTTCTGTTGTTTAGTTCAAATTCCTGCCATACATTGTCGGCCCAGGAATCGAAAGCCCATTTGTAGGTATGATTTACATATGATTCCGGCTCATTGTTTCCAATTGGGTTTCCGCTTTGGTAGGCAGTATGCCCCCATTTTTTCCACATAAAATCAAGTGGTTTGCGAAACGGATTTGAGATTGCTTCGTCATCATCGGAGCAAATCAGGTAGAATCCGATTTCAACCTTACCAGCGGGGTAATTAGCTCCCGGAGCTCTTTTAAATAAAACATGCTCAGCTACCTTGCTTTCGCTCATACCTAACGTTAGGCGGTTTTCCATGGCATTCATATCCATATACCAGCTTGCCGGAGTTCCCTGTTGCATAATGTCTAAATCAGGGATCATTACCAGAGAGTGGGTCGAATTGCTTACAATTAGTGCCGGAGAGCGAAAGGCATGCTGTGCAATAATGTGCTCATCAGTTGGGGTAAGGTGTGGCGCCCAATTAAATGTGGGGGTGAAAGCCGGCGTTAGGTTAATCTGCCAGTCATTTTGTTGCACATCCTTTTTTAAGTCGAATGTAATTTTCACATAAAGTGTGTTATCATCTATTCTTTTTATGAGCGTTTCCCCCGTTACGTCACCAAGTTTATCGAAGTTAATACCCGCAACATAATTCCGGAACGGGAGAGGAAGTGCTTCTTTTTCAACCTGATCTTTGTTTCCCTGCGAATAAACCAGATTTGTCTGTCCGGTAAAATAAATGAGAATAGAGAAATACAATAAGAGTTTTGCTAGCTGGCGCATAGTTATATGGAATTAATCGATTCGTTCAAGGTAAATTCTGTCCAATTCAAACTGTGTCCCGTTTTCGTTTCTTCTTACATGGAACGTAATTGAATTGGTTTGTTTGGTAAGTTCAATTTCTGCAACCGAAATTTTATCTCGGTGTTTTTCTGCCGGATTTTTGCTTGTTTGCCAATCTGAAAGTTGTTTTTGCCGCTGCCAAACCTGAAAATCGGCACCTTCAGGCTTTTCAAAATAAGAAATCGAAAGTTTGTATTTTCCTTCGGGAACATCGTTCAGCATAATGCGAGCCATGCCTCCGTTTTGTGTATTCATACGAATTCCGCGGTCATTAACAATTTGTATTCCTCCACCTGCTGTAATGTCCATTAGTTGAGGGAAATAAACATGTTCGCGCGGAAGATACACTCTACGTAACTCTTCTGTTGGTTCCATCCTGCTTTTCAAAGGAGTGTTGCTGTAAAATAGCGCCACAGAAGTATAATCTACCGGGAATTCATTGCCCTCTGGGCCGTGTTCTATTCCATGAAAAATCTCATTTTCAAAAGTCATTTTATCGGCCAGGAAAAAACGGTACGCTCCGGTTCTGTTCATTGGCAGTGAATAATCCAGCGATCCGTGGATAGGCATACTTACTCCGCGGTCCCAGCGGTCGAGCAGTGCATACCAGCCTCCGTTGTAATAGTCTTCCGACCCGGTGCCATGCATTCGCATTTCGCCATCTATGAAAGTGCTGTCGTCGCCTTCAAAAAACAAGGTCATACCAGGTCGTAATCCTTGCGCAATATGTATAGTTCCAACATAGTGGCCTTTCCCTTTGATATCAAGGAATTCATAAAACTTGCCTTTTTCTGGTTGTTCTCTTCTCCAAACCGAGTAAAATTTTCCCTCGTTTGCTACTTCTCTTTTATTTTCGTTGTAATAAACTTTTACATTAACGCTTACCGGATTTTGCTGCAGTTTTTCCCTTTTCTTATAAATGAGCTTTAATACTGCTGATTTATCGAATGGCATTGGCAGGAAGCAATAGTTTTTAGTTGATTGCCGGCCCATCAGCATACTGCGCATGGCACTTTTCCCGTAAGCATATCCAAAGAAATCGGCAAGGGGTGCATAAATGGCCTCCACGTTTTCATTGTCCCAATTTGCTGAAAGAACAACATCTTTGTGAATGCCTTCAAACGAAACGCCACCATCTATTTCAATGCCAACAATACGTCCGCCATTATTTAACTTAAAAAACGAATGTTCTTCTCCCGGCTGTAGCGTAAATGTTTCTTCTTTGGTTTTGATATTCGATGATAATCCCTGTGTGTAGTTCGTAACTTTTGGCGATATATCTGCCCAAGTTTGGCAAATATTGGTTAAAAGTTGTTTGTCGGATGGCGAGAATTCCCCTGTCCACGATTCAATATTTATTCCCGGTAAACTTCTCGATTGAATTTGGTGAAACAATATTTTCTCACCTTCAAAAACAATTTTCAACGACTCTTTATATGGAATGGGCATGTAGCAATAATAACCACCGGCCTCGTTTCCGCAAACCGGTTTTACAAAAGGATACACTTTGCCCGAGAATAAATCCATGAAGCTAATTTTCAGACGTGCTGTGTTTTCTCCATCAAAATAAAAAAGCAAGGTGTCGTTTGTGGGCGTTGGTGTCCATATGCGGTTTACAATTCCGGGGCCTTTAAAATCGGCAATAACCAAGCCGTTATTTTCTTTGCGTATGTATGAATAGGTTCCGCCAAATCCATCGTCGTTCCCGCCTGTGCGGTCGTAACTCGATATCTGTTCTACAATTTGATTGGTGCGGTATTCTGGGAGTTTATCAATTCTTCCCAACAGTTCGAGTTCATCGCTCCATTTGTAAGTTTGTTCCTGACAATGTGCCCGGAACCCATGAGTTAAAAATGATATTGTCAACAGAATTAGAATAGTCGCTTTTTTCATGAGTTGCTATTTATTTCACTTTTCAATAATATCTTCAGGATTTTCTGGTGAAATTCCAAAAATAAAGGTTGCTCCGTTTTGGAAAGGCTCTTTCATTTCAAAATTTTCAAAGGCAATACCTCCGGGTATCGGGTCGTCGCTTGCCCAATATGCGAAACGTCCGTTAACCAAGCCGTTAAGATCTTTATTTGGTCTTTCTATTATCCAATATTGTGTTGCTGCTTTTCCATGGTATTGCCAATGCCCGGCAGTGCCTGGCGCGTAAACCGCTTTACTGTAATCTTTTTCGTTAGGCTTTGCCATAAAATACGCTCTTCCGTTTTTATCCTTTATCATTTCTTTTTGAGAGAAATGCTGATGTGGCGTAAAATGAATGTCTTTATATTCGGGCCATATCTCAAGCGCCGACTTTTGCTCGTCTTCCAGGTAGAGTGTCCTTAACCGGGCTTTGTTTCCCATTGTTGCAGTTGCAATAAGGTAGTCCAAATCAACAGATCCTTCATAGGTATAAGTCGTTATTGAAAATTCATACGGACGAGATTCAAAAAAACGAAGATGGACATAGACCCGTGCACCATTGTCGAATGGCTCAGAGAAAACATAAAGTGTGAGCGTTTCCTCTCCGTTAATTTTCTCTACTATTCCTCTTGCCGGAAAATCCTCATTTAAAGGAACAACAGCAGTTGATTCGTTTGAACTCCAAAAACGTTTTCCTCTTTTCCCTTCATCAAGGTTGCTCATTTCAAGTTCCGACAGCCCCCGGTGTCCGCTCCCTTTAGGGATCGGCTCCAGAGCAATGAAATTCATCACCTCACCGGGTTTTAAGCCTAAATAGGGTGTGTAAATCCTAAGCAATCCCCTTGGACCGGGCAAAGGAGCCAGCCCTACTTGTATTCCATTAACGTGTCCCCACACAGGTATTGCCGGTCTTTCCCGCGAAGGTTGTATCCATGTTCCGGTTGTATCTGGTGGTGCCAGTTGGCGCCAATAAGGTAGGTTTTCCTGAGAAGACGCTGATATAACTGTTGTAAATGAGAACAGTAAAATTAAAAACAAACGCATTTTTTTGATTTAGTGGATTTTAAGTGTCATTCGGGTCGATTAAATCCTCATTGGATCTTAATTGGAAAAATCTCCCATATCTGCGATTTCTGCTTTCATCAGAAAAACATTGTACGGCATCCATATCGACATTGTAAAGTACAGGTTATTGCCGGTTACAGATAAGGGATGAAAGTACGAGCCGTATAACTGCGCGTATTCGGTACCTGCAACCAATTCGTAAGGTTCGCTCCACGGGCCGGTTATGTCTTCCGCTGTTCGCATGGTTATGTTATAGCGGTCGGAAGAGAAATAGGCGATTATCCATTTTTCGAGAGTTTGATTATAAATGAACGACAATTCACCCACCCTGTCATCTATTATTACCGAAGCTTTGCTTTCATCTCCGGTAAGCCATTGCCCGGATGCCCCGTTCCAATATTCATAATTAGTCTGGTTTTCGGCATCGGATTCAGGAAACCGGGCCAGTTTTGCATTGCTGTCTCTTCCTGTTTGGGTACCAATCATATATACATATCCATCTTTTTTGAAATAACCAACTTGCCCGAAATTACTATATGAAGAAAAGGAGATATCCTCGCATTTCGTCCATGTTTGTCCATTATCAGCAGATTTGTACATGCCTGAATAATTGGTAATCCATCCTGTCCAATTTCTGATGTTGAAATAATGTACATAATCAATTCCATTGGCACGGATGGCTGCTGTTGGAATAGATGTCCAGTCGCCGTTACCCGACGCATCTTTTCCTCCATAAATAATTTCCCGGGCATCACCTCTTTCGTCAGTTGCCATGCTGCTAAACGAAAGACCATCTACTAAATCATCGTCATCAGAAAAAGCCAACACATTGCTCCGCCAGCTGCCTCCATTGGGACCAGGATTGGAAGGATTCGGTTTGAAATCTCTTCCGAAAGTATCACCAAAGAAGATCCCGTATTGCCCAGGTTCCATTTCCCAAATTATACCGAGATCAGTTCCTCCAACATTCCAATCTAACGCGGTTTTGTTGGGGCTTGGAAAAGTTTCGTCTGCCATAGGAGTTCCCGTAACACGTGCAATGCGGTTAACATCCCGGATAAAAAATCCCCAACGGTTATCGATATTCAAAGAAAGGTTGTTAGACTTATTCCCGTCTTTGTAAATGGCACTCAAGACTAATTTGAAAGACTCAGGATCGGATTCCTGAATTACATATTCAAATATATAAGATGACGAAAGTTCGCTCTTATCGATCTCTGCAGAATAATTATCTCCGCCATTTTTTTTGACCGAGATATAATCAATGGCATCAAGATTATTGAAGCTTAGTATTGTTGTTACAGTTTTTGTTTCTTTATCAGGAACAAGATTTGTTCCCGAAGCTGTAATTTCATCAACCGGCATATAAGGCTCGTCATCATCGTCTTTAGAACATGAAAATAACAAAACGGCTGAACAAAATAGAATTGTACAAAGTGTATTTCTGGGGGTAATCCCAGATTTTATTTTTTCTTTTACTAAAGAATTATAAATCATGATGGAAGCTGTTTGCAGATGGTTTTTGTAATAAATAGTAGAAAATGAGGGTGTGTCAACAACATACGAAAAAGTAGTTTGTAAGAATTTTAATAACATGATAAATCTTATTTTGACACACCCTCTATAGTATTTGTAAAAGACTATTTCTTAGTCGATTTCAATAACCTGACCATCAGAATAAACTCTGTCGGTCTTACCTTCTTCTTTTGCCTCATTGGTTAGGTATCCCAGCAACTTTACAACAAACCGATACTTTTTGCTTGCATCAGTTGTAATATCAACAGATGTATTTTCATTTCCCACGATGATTTTTTGTCTGTAAATCTTATCCTCAACCACTTGTATACTTGCTTCCAACGGTCTATTAAAATCAGCAGAAATATCTGATGGAACCTGCCATGTTAGTGTGATAATGTTTCCCTGTTTTGTGTAACTCAGATTTTCTACTTCAGGCAATGAATGATTAAACTCCTTGAAATCTATTATATCTCTATCGTAACAGCTGGAAAATAATGTAACTGTAAGTGCTACAATAAATACTTTAACTATATTTTTCATGGTCGTAATTTTATTATTTCAAAATTAATATCCCGGGTTTTGCGTATAATTCCCTTTTGCCCATTTCATTTGATTTTGTGGAATTGGGAAAAATTCGTCGCGGCCAGCGGTGAAACGTGCATTATCCATCCAAAAGAATCTGTTCTTTTCAATGGCAAAATATTCATTCATAGTTTCTTCCAATGTACCCCAGCGTTGCAAGTCGAAGAACCGACGTCCTTCACAGGCCAGTTCAAGGCGATTTTCCCACTGCAGTGCTTTCCATGCAAAATCCTTATCCCAAACACAGTTTACGCCTGGTTGGTATGTTTCGCATTTATAATTCATAACAGGTGTTCCGTCTGCCATTTTTAAACGGCTTGTGCTGTTTGCTGCACGTTCACGGATTTTGTTAATCAATTCAAGAGACTCATTCCATCTGTCTAACTGGATAAGAACTTCAGCTTTCCAAAGTAATACCTCATCATAGCGGATCATTCTTTTATTCATCGAGTTGAATTGCCATCCATCGTACAATAAACAACCACAATCGGGGTGTGGTAGTTCTTTTAATGATTTCAGATAACCATATACCGCTCCATTACGGATTCCCCTACTTTCAAAAATCAGACCTGGATCGTATTTCCATGGTTGACCAGGTACCCCTGCGGTATGACTGAAACGGGGATCAAAATTATATTTGTCAAAATAGCCTTTGTTCCCTGCTTCCACAAGAGCTACATCTACAATTCCATCTGTATTTTTTATGTAATCATCATAGCTGTCATCATTATAGGTATCAAAAAGAGGTAGTCCATCCGGCCCTGTTTTAAAAGCATTTCCCATTGTATAACTTACATGGTGAAATCCACAACATTGGAATCCGGCCCACTGCCAAGGATGGTTCAAGCCTTCACCCCTGTTTATTTTTCCTCCGGTAGAGCTGCCATCGTTAATTGAGTACTGGATTTCCCAGATTGATTCTTTTGTGTTGTTATCATATTCAGGTAAAAAATTATCGCCAAAATCATCACATAAACCAACTGCGCCTCCTTCCTGGTCTGTTAATTTATTCAGATAAACCAATGCTTCAGTTAGCCTTTCTTTATTGATATTTACAACCTGGTGCCTGTCGTCTTGTTCGTATGCCATAAACATCAGTGTTCTGGCAACCATCGCAGTTGCTGCGTTTTTGTTTACTCTTCCTATTTCGTCTTGTACTTCAGGCAAACGGCTTTCTGCATCTTTAAAGTCGTTCAGAATATTTTCCCATAAATATTGATCGTTTGGCTGATCCGTGTCCCTGTTAGGAATTGCTTCGAATGCCGTTGAA
>ENA-ORCU01000458-ORCU01000458.1-marine-metagenome-genome-assembly--contig:-NODE-458-length-15156-cov-2.641820_pt1 | contig 15156 bp, 14 predicted proteins | sample MGYA00248631_ERZ508512 | MGnify/ENA primary metagenome ERZ508512 (study PRJEB26183, sample SAMN06268844) | marine metagenome | isolation source: Tt an P1 anaerobic enrichment on pine from sediment taken...
GCACCTTTGTTGCCATTCCGCTGATGGCCAAAGTGCTCTGATCTGCACCCATCGATCACGCGGCGGCCGCAACCTTCCCGGGGCGGATCGGCGGGTTTTCTTTTAGAGGGTGTCAGGTATTCGCCTTAAAAACTCACGCGACCTGACACCCGAAACCGGACCCAGGCCATCCGACAAACAAAACCGCTATGCCGGTTTTGAACGGACCCCGGCCGGCAGGCCCTACTCTCTTACCACCACCCGACGGCTGCTCTGCGTACCGTCGCCCAGGGTGTGGGAGCGCATCTCCACACGCAGCCGGTTGTGGGCAAACAGCTGAATACATTCCGGATAAAGCTGCCATTCAAGGGCAAGCCCCTTTTCCTTGATACGCTCGAGGGTGTCGTCATCAGCGATGTCAAAGGCCTTCTGTCCGATGATCGGACCGGAGTCCTCACCATAATCGATAAAATGAACCGTGCATCCACCGACTTTACACCCATACCGAAAGGTATCGCCGTAACCGTCCACTCCGGGAAACGCCGGCAGCAGGGCCGGGTGAATGTTCATGATTCGGGGCCGGGCAGGATCGGTGTTGACCCGGTCGATAAAATATGGGGTCAGATTACGCATAAATCCGGCCAGCACCAGCAGATCAAATGAATAGGCTGACATTTCCTCCAGCAGTCGGCTTTCAGCAATTGCCCGGGTCTGAAGAAATAACTCGGCCCGCGAGGGATTGTGTTCCGAGGCCACCAGTTGCTGCCTGCGCAGCGTCCCCTGAAGATCGAAATCCGGTGGAAGTTTGGCTGTATTCGGGGCATTCCGGTAGTCACGTATGATCGCGCCGTAGTCTACCACAAAGGTTGAAATGCCTCTCGATCGGGCCCGTTTGAGACCGGCAGCGGCCGGATTGTCCGATCCGACAAAGACCACCTGACCGTCAATGGCTCCGGATTCGCACGAATCGATAATTGCCTGCAGATTGGTTCCGCCCCCGGAAATCAGAGCGCCAATACGGATTCTGGTCGTCATGGTTTACCCCTTTCGGTACCGGTAGCCTCCCGCCTCCCCCCTGCCATTGGGGCGGACGGGGACCTGCCCCCAAAAGGCTTTGCTTTGTGGACGGGGGGCAAATAAACATCCTTGTAAATGGGACATGGACTGAAACGAACAAAGGCCGCGGTCGGGGCGATCCGCCACAGGCAAAGCGACCGGCCGCCACTCAAGTACGATCAGGTAACAAACTCAGCGTCAAGAGTCAATCGCCGGCGGGCTCGTGCCGGGCGGCGTAGAGCCTGTTTTAAACCCGGGATCTACGCATCATTGACACCGGCTGTAACATTTTATATAAATTTTTTTTGTGAGCCAACCACGGTATTGTTCAGTTTCACGTATACCCGGCACACTCCCGCCTCGGGCTTGGCTCGATGCTTGATTTGACATCCCACCTCACAAATACTATTATTCTAAAAATTTGTAGTAAACTCGAGGAGAAAGGAATCACGACAATGGCAGGAAATGTTTTGGAAATAGATGACAGCCGATTTGACAATGAAGTGTTGCAATCCGACAAACCGGTCATCGTGGATTTCTGGGCACCCTGGTGCGGTCCCTGCAAAGCCATTGGTCCGGTTATCGAAGAACTGTCCGGGACCTATGGCGATCAGATAAAATTTTTCAAATGCAACGTCGATAACAACCCGATCACCCCGGGCAAGTATGGTATCAAGGCCATACCCACCCTGATTTTTTTCAAAGACGGCGGTGTGGCTGATCAGGTGACCGGAATGGTTGCCAAGTCCAAGTTGGAAGAAGTCATTACGAAAATACTATAGTCGGCGATCCGGCCTTAAGCGGAATTCGGGTGTTGCCGGCGGTGGATTGACGAATCGTAATCGAGACCAGTCAAAATCGATCGGTGCCTTAAAGCCAGCCGGCAACGCTTGACGGCCCGATCCCAAGAAAATTTATGGTAATGAGACGTTTAATTCTGACAGTGGTTGCCACCGCACTGGTGGCTTCGGGTTGCGCTTTTTTTCAGACCCAGGAAGAAAAAACAGCGCAGGATCTTGCCAGCGACGGCATGGAACAGTATGAAAACGGTCGATACCGGGACGCAATCAAGTCCTTTGAGAATCTTAAAGACTGGTATCCGTTCAGCAATCTGGCGAGCCTTGCCGAGCTGAAAACTGCCGATTCTTATTACCAGCTTGAAGAATATGAGGATGCGGTTTTCGCCTATGAGGAATTCATCAACCTGCATCCCCGTAACGAGGCGGTTCCTTACGTAATCTATCAGATCGGCCGGTGCTATTATGAACAGATAGAGACCATCGACAGAGACCAGACCGCCTCACGAAAAGCACTGGATACCTTTGGGCGCCTGAAACAGCAGTATCCGGACAGCCCCTATGCATTGAAGGCCGAAGAGCACATCAGAGAATGCCTCAAGCATCTTGCCGGCTATGAGTTCAATGTGGGACTGTTTTATTACAAAACCAAACATTATCGGGCCGCGCTTCACCGCTTCATGGCGGTCCTGTCCAAGTATCCCGATGTCGGTATTCAACATAAAGCCCTGGAATACATATCGCTGTGTGAAGAATCGCTGAAATCGGAAACCGTCGAAGACTGATACCCATTTAAAACGGCGATGCTCTCTCAGCGCCTGTTTGAAAAAGCCGGCACGCTTTCACGGGCTCTGCCCCTTTAAAAGCGGCAATGACAGCCGGCACCACCCGCCATCTACTACCGTCCGAGGTACGATGGGCACCGGCACCATTGCCGGTGCGAAAAAAATCTTTACATGGGCATCGTTTTGGTATACGAGATCAGATTTGATTTTCTAAAAATCCGATCTAAACATCATCGTATCTTAAGGAGATAGTGTCATGTCGAAGGTGTGTGAAATCTGCGGCAAAAAGCCGATGGTTGGCAATAACGTCAGCCATGCCCACAATGTGAACAAACGCCGGTTCAACCCCAACCTCCAGAAGGTTCGGACCCTGACCAATGGTCGCGTGAAAAGAATGCTCGTCTGCACCAACTGCATCAAATCAGGCCACGTGGTCAAAGCACCGTAACAGCATCCTTGATCTGGTGGGGGATTGACCAGCATCCCCCCCACCGCACCGCGCCGTTCAAGCCCCCCATCCCGGAAGACCCGGCTCCGGTTTCCGCCCAAGCAAAAAAACAAGCCGCAAATCGAATTAAATTCGGGTGGTTCAGTTCGCGTCGCTCCGTCGAACGTTCAGAACACCCTTGACCTTCTTGATTGACGCGACGACCCGGTTCAAATGCTCGGTATCTTTAACAGCCAGCGTAAAATGGCTGTCAACGGTCTTGTTCTCCCGGGTTTCCGTATTGGCGCTCAATATATTTGCCTCATTCTTGCTGATATTGGCGGCAACATCTGCCAGCAACCCCACGCGATCGGTTGAAGTGAGCCGAATCTTGACCGGATACGACTCGGCCATCTGCTCACTCCACGCTACATCGATCTGCCGCTCGGGATTCATCTTCAGTGCATTGACACAATGGGACCGATGCACGGTCACCCCGTAGCCGCGGGTAATGTATCCCACGATGGGGTCACCGGGTACCGGCTGGCAGCACTTTCCAAACCTCACCAGGATATCATCCAGCCCCTTGACGATCACACCGGCTTTAGGCTTCTTTTTGCGAACCCGACTGATAATTTTGTTGAACAGCGATTCATGGGTTGAATCCGGCTCGCTTTTCGGTTCAAACCGCCGGACCACCTGCAGCGGTGTCGTCTTTCCGTAGCCCACCGATGCGATCAGGTCATCGACCGATTTAAATCCGAAAAAAGTGGCCGTCTCCTGCATCGTATCGGACTTGACCAGAGTGTTGTAGTTGAGGCGATACTTGCGGAAGGCCTTTTCCAGCATCTCCCGGCCCAGGGTAATGCTCCGGCTCTTTTCCTGAGTCTTGATCCACTGCCGGATCCGTGAGCGGGCCTTGACCGTCTTGACGTATTTGAGCCAATCCTTGCTGGGATGACTGTTATTTGACGTGATGATCTCCACCACGTTGCCCGTCTCCAGCTGGTAGCGGAGCGGAACCATCCGGCCGTTGACCTTGGCCCCGGAGCACTGGTTTCCCACCTCGGTGTGAATCAGATAGGCAAAATCAACCGGTGTGGCCCCCTTGGGCAGTGTTTTAATCTCCCCCCGGGGTGAAAACACATACACCTCATCGGGGAAGAGATCGATCCTCACATTTTCAAGAAATTCATCCGGGTCCCGGGTGTTTGCCTGGTTCTCAACCAGGTTCTGAATCCATGAAAATTGCTGACTGGTGCGCTCATCGACGTTTTTTCCCTCTTTGTAGCTCCAGTGGGCGGCGATACCGGAATTGGCCACATTGTCCATCTCCCAGGTCCGGATCTGGATTTCAATCCGCTCGCCATAGGGGCCGATCACCGTGGTGTGAAGGGACTGATACATATTCGGCTTGGGCATGCCGATGTAATCTTTGAATTTATGGGCAACCGGTTTCCAGAGTGAGTGGATCAGCCCCAGCGCCTCGTAGCACTGGGGAATGGTATCGAGAATAATGCGAAAGGCGATGATATCGTAAACATCCTCAAAGGCCAGGTTCTGGGCCTGCATTTTTTTGTAAATGCTGTAAAAATACTTGTAACGGCCCAGCACCGTACACTTCAGATTGGCCGCCGCCATCTTCCGGTTGATGAAATCTTTAACGGTTTCGACGTATTCTTCCCGTTCGGCCTTGTCTTTGTTGACCAGATTCCGGATCCCTGCGTATTCCTCCGGCATCAGGTACATAAAGGAGCTGTCTTCAAGCTCTTTCTTGATCCAGTAAATCCCCAGCCGGGCAGCAATCGGCGCATAGATGTCAAGGGTTTCCCGGGCGATGATCCGCTGCTTGTGGGCCTTGTGAAACTCCAGGGTCCGCATGTTGTGAAGCCGATCGGCCAACTTGATCAATATCACCCGGATATCATCGGCCATGGCCAGGATCATTTTCCGTATACTCTCGGCCTGGCGGGCCTGGGAACTGTCAAAAGTCAGTCCGCTCAGTTTGGTCACCCCGGAGACGATGTGAATCACCTCGGGGCCGAAAATTTCCTGAAGGTCATCGGCCGTAGCGTGGGTGTCCTCAATGACATCGTGGAGAAGTCCGGCGGCGATACTGACCGTATCCAGGTTCATGTCCGCAAGGATATGGGCCACTTCGAGAGGGTGAGACAGATAGGGCTCTCCCGACAGGCGCATCTGGCCGTCGTGTACGCGGGCCGAATAGATGTAGGCCTGGTCGATGAGACTCGGGTCGGCCTCCGGATTGTTCTCGGAAACCTTATCCAGAATATCGGTGATACGGATCATATGATAAATTGGTGTGTTCGAAAAATCGCCGCCGCATTTTCGGAACGGGCGCCCGGCTCAACCAAAGCGGATGACGGGCAGGTTACCCGCCCGCCCCGGTGGCGCTGTTCCTTAATTGTGCCCAACCCACATACAGCATCGGAATCGGACACCGCCTTTTTTCTAAAAACTGAGTAAACAACGATACGTTAAGAAAAAAACAGCATATCAGCCGATTGCATGTCCATCCGGAAATCAACGATTTCCGGATGGACACAATCTAATATAAGGATCAATAGGCTTTGGCGTAAACCACCCGCCGCGAACTCGGCTCTCCGCAATAAATGCACCGGCCCGGTTCCTGCTCCCCTTTCAGCGGAATGCAGCGGATCGTCACGTTCAGGTCCTCTTTGATTCGAGCCTCACAGTCGCCGGAGCCGCACCAGTGAGACATGGCGAATCCGCCGTGCATCTCCGGTTTATCCGTATTTTTCGGGGTAAAATAGGCAAAGAATTCATCTTTGTCATCAATGGCTACGGTGTTGGCTTCCCGATAATCCAGGGCGCGCTGATACAGGTTCGCCTGAATATCATCAAGGATGGCGGTGATCTCGTCAATGAAGGCCCGACGTTTCATCGACTGTTTCTCGTTGGGGCGCCGGTCCCGGCGGGCGACAAACACCGAATCCGCCGCGATATCCCGGGGACCGATCTCCACTCGCAAGGGAATGCCCTTTTTCACCCAGTCCCATCCCCTGGCGCCGCCAATGTCCCGGGAATCCACTTCTACCAGAATTTTGCGGCCGTGGTAGTCAATTTCCCTGAGGGCGCCGGCAAGAGAATCGGTAAAACTCATCACCGTCTCTCGATCCTCTTCGGATCGCATGATGGGCAGCAGCACCACATGGGCGGACGCGGCCCGCGGAGGCAGAATAAGACCGTCGTCATCGCTGTGGGCCATGATCCCCCCGCCGATGAGCCGGGTCGATGCACCCCATGATGTTGTCCAGGCAAAATCTTCGCGTTCATCGGCCGTCTGGAATTTAATCTGGGAGGCCCTGGCAAAATTCTGGCCGAGAAAATGAGAGGTTCCCGCCTGAAGTGCCTTACGGTCCTGCATCATGGCTTCGATACACAGGGTGTCCACCGCACCCGGAAAGCGTTCGGACGGAGTTTTCCGCCCCCGAATGATCGGGATGGCCAGCTGTTCTTCCACGAACCGGGCGTATACGTCCAGCATCAGGTGGGTGCGGTCGACCGCCTCCGCCTCGGTGGCATGCACCGTATGGCCCTCCTGCCATAAAAATTCACTGGTCCGCAGAAAAATCCGGGTCCGCATCTCCCAGCGCACAACATTTGCCCATTGGTTGATGAGAATCGGCAGGTCCCGGTAACTGTTGACCCACTTGGAAAACGCATCGCCAATGATGGTTTCCGACGTCGGCCGCACAACCAGGGGCTCGGTGAGCCGGCCGGCCGGAACCAGCCCCCCCTCCGCACCTTTCTCCAGCCGGTGGTGGGTCACCACCGCGCACTCCTTGGCAAATCCTTCGACGTGCTCGGCCTCTTTCTCCAGAAAGCTCAGCGGAATAAACAGCGGAAAGTACGCATTTTTTACCCCGGTGGCCTTGAACATATCGTCCAGCCCCCGCTGGATGTTTTCCCACAGGGCATATCCCCAGGGACGGATCACCATGCAGCCCCGGACCGGGGAGCGCTCGGCCAGATCCGAAGCTTTAACCACCTGTTGATACCATTCCGGATAATCCTCTATCCGCGTCGGAGTAATCGCTGTCTTAGTCTTTTTTGCCATGGTCTCCTCTTCATTTATCCGTCGCCGCGGCGGCGTGTTGTTTTTCGAATTTATCCACTTCATCCAACAGGACCCGAACCAGTTGATCCTGGGGGAATTTTTTAACGCCCTCGCCCTTTTTAAACAGGATGCCCACCCCATTTCCGCCGGTGATGCCGATATCCGCCTCACGGGCTTCTCCGGGGCCGTTGACCACGCACCCCATGATGGCAATCTTGACAGGGACGGTTTTCATCATCAGGGCCCGCTCGACCTCCTCGGCCACCGCAAACAGATCGATCCCGCACCGGCCGCAGGTCGGACACGATATGATGTCCGGGCCACGCTGGCGAAGGCCGAGCGATTTGAGAATTTCATATGCCACCCGAATTTCTTCCACCGGATCCCGCGTCAGCGACACCCGGATGGTATCCCCGATCCCCTCGGCCAGCAGCATTCCGATCCCGATGGACGATTTGACGATCCCCGGATACAGGCCGCCGGCCTCGGTGACTCCCACATGCAGTGGAAGATCGGTCTTTTTGGCCAGAAGTCGGTAGGCATCGAGGGTACGCGGAACGTCTGAGGCCTTCAGGGAGACCTTGACGTCATGAAAATCCAGGAACCTGAGCCGATCGATGTGCCGGAAGGCGCTTTCCACCATGGCTTCAGCCCGCGCTTCACCATATTTTTTCAGCAGATCCTTTTCAAGTGATCCCGCATTGACACCGATTCGGATCGGAACACCGTAATCCCGGACACAATCGACCACCGCACGCACCTTTTTCTCATCGCCAATATTCCCCGGATTCAACCGGAGGCCATCGGCACCGGACCGGACAGAGGCGATCGCCAGGCGATAGTCAAAATGAATGTCGGCAATCAGCGGAATCGAAATTCGCTTTTTGATAGCTGCAAGGGCCTCGGCAGCCTCCATGTCCGGTACCGCCACACGGATGATTTCACAGCCAGCCGCCTCGAGCCGCTCAATCTGGGCGACCGTGGCCTCGACGTCCTGAGTGGGGGTATTGGTCATCGACTGGACCACCACCGGAGCACCGCCGCCGATGGGCACGCCGCCAACTGATATCTGCCGGGTTTTCCGGCGGGTTATGGAAAATGGTTCCATGTCTGGATTATCCCTGGTCAATCGGAAAGCAGGCAGACTCGCTGGAGCACTTGGCACACCGGCTGTCTTGAACCGATTTTCTGATGATAAAAAAGAAGTCACACGATCCGATGATTTCAGTCTGCTGAAAGGTGAGGTTCCCATCCGCCATCCATTCACTGCCTCGACGGAAAACCCTTCAGGACCAAAGGGTTTTTTTGTAACAGACCCGTTTTTTTTCTTCAAGCAAAATGGGGGCACTCGAACGGGCCGGCGGATGCCTTTCCCGGCATTGCCAAAGCGTCGATTCACGGAGGCATCGGACTGGAGTCGATCCGGACGGGAATTGTTTTTCCGGTAGAACTGCAGTATATGACATCAGCAATAAAACCCATAACATTCAGAATCAGGAGACCACGGCCGGGATAACGGGCCCTGGAACGTATTGCAGCCACGGATCTCCTGGATTCAAAATACTGCCAAAGAGAGGTTTGCCCCATGAGTCAAGCAGGAAGCGGAGGCCAGTTTGCAGAAAAACACGGTGCGGATGCCACCGCAGATCCGATGGTGGCGGAAGCCATTCAAAAGGCCGCCAAAGCAGGCGGGTTGCCCTGCGCGGTGGCGTTTAAAATTGCCGCCGACCTCGGCCGCTCACCAGGCGAGATCGGCAAAACGACCGATTTGCTCAATCTGAGGCTGGCCAAGTGCCAGATGGGACTGTTTGGATATACCCCCAACAAAAAAATTGTCAAACCGGCTGCGGAAATCGCACCGCCGCTTCGAGAGGCGATTACCGGCGCCCTTAAGGCCCGGCGGCTGTCGTGCCGCTCGGCGTGGGATATCGCCGAACGCTTCAGCCTGCCTAAAATGGCCGTCTCCGCCGCCTGTGAAGCGATGGGCGTCAAAATCGTCCACTGCCAGCTGGGGGCGTTCTGATTGGCCGGGGACAGCATATGTGGCCGTATCCGTCCCGGTGCCGCGGTGCTCCTTGCCCTCGCCGGGCTGCTGATAATTACCGCGACGGTCAGCTGTCAGCCGGCGCCTGCCGAGCCCGTCCCCATGTCGGCTCTGGAATCCATTCTCAAAGCCGGCGAAATAACCGTCATCACCTGGAATACTACCCACTGCTACTACCGGTACGACGGGCGGCCCATGGGCTTTGAATATGATCTGGCCAAGGCGTTTGCCGACTATCTCGGGGTTCGGCTCAAGGTTCATGTCGCCGATTCCTGGGAGGGGATGATTCCGGCTCTTGCCGACAATCCCCGGGCGTTTATCGCCGCCGGTCTGACAGTCACTCCCGGCCGGAGCGACCAGGTGGCTTTTTCGGACGGCTACCTCACCATCCAACAACACATTATCACCAATCGATACGAACGGCAGGTGAAAACGCCTGGCGACCTGGACGGCAAAACGGTCCAGGTGCGCAGCGGCACATCCTACCAGCATCGGCTGGAGCAACTGAGAGGCGAAGGGATCGACGTCCGGATCGTTCCCCGGGACAACATCCCCACTGACGAGCTAATCCGTCTGGTCTCCGAAGGGAAAATCGAGCTGACCGTAGCGGACAGCCACATTGCCCGACTCAACCGACTGTACTATCCCAATGCCGTAGTAGGCGGCACCATAAGCGATGAGCAGATCCTGGCATGGGCGGTTCAGAAAAATGCCCCTGCTCTCCTGGGGCAGATCAACCGTTTTTTGAAAAAAATTCGGGAAAGTGGCTGGCTAAAAACGGTGTACGACCGGTATTACGGCGTGGCGGCCGAATTCGACTATCCGGCCCTCCTGACGTTTCATCGAAACATCAACCGGCGCCTGAAACGGTATCGTCCCATTATCCGCCAGGCTGCGTCAGCCAACCAATTCGACTGGCGTCTGATCGCCGCCCAGATTTACCAGGAATCCCACTTCAATCCCAAGGCCGAGAGCCATGCCGGCGCCCAGGGTCTGATGCAGCTCACCCCGGATACCGCCAAGAGTTTCGGGCTCAGCGATCCTCTGGATCCGGAGCAGAACATCGGGGCCGGTGTACGGCACCTGAGGGAACTTTACGACCATTACGACAAGGCGCCGGACCCGGACCGCCTGTACATCGCCCTGGCGGCCTACAATATCGGGCTCGGCCACATCCATGATGCCCGGGACATTGCCCGGCAACTGCATCTGGATCCCAATAGCTGGGCCTCATTGAAGAGGACGCTTCCGCTGCTGGGCAAAAGAGACTATTACCGGCACACGCGCTATGGCTACGCGCGCGGCACCGAACCGGTGGTGTATGTCAGACGGATTTTAGCGTACTACGATATTCTGAGGCACATGGGAGTGGAACGTGAGAAAAACGCTATGCCCTCTGCAGTGAATCGATCAGATTCCGCCCGCGATAATTCGCGCACCCCTCCAGCCGAGGATGAGGTGCCGGCGGTGTCGGCTGGCGATCAGGAGAGTTGAGCCGGGTTCGGCGACCAGGGCATCCGCAGAAGATGCCCTGACAAACCAGCACACATGGGGAACCACCTTGCGGTCCCATGGAGGCTCCCGATCAGGTGGCTTTCACCCCGGATGATTTATATTGAAGCGGCGAGCGAACCGCTCAACGCTCGGCGGCAAACGGATTGAAGCGCCGCTCCTGGCCAATTGTCGTCTTGTCCATGTGACCGGGATAGACCTTGACACTGTCGCCCAGAACAAAAAGCCGTTTTTGAATGCTTGATATCAGGGTGTTAAAATCCCCGCCGGGAAAATCGGTTCGCCCGATGGAGCCGGCAAACAGGGTGTCGCCAACAAACACGCTCCCGTTGGCAAAAAAAGTCACCCCGCCCGGTGAATGGCCGGGGGTATGGATCACCTCCATATCAATGGTCCCGAAGGAAATCGTTTCCCCGCCTTCCAGCATACGGTCAGGCGGCGGCGAATTTTCAGCCGACAGCCCGAAACCCGATGCCATGGTGGACAGCTGATCCAGCATCGGGGCATCCAGCCTGTGAATGAGAAGCTCCGCACCGGTAGCTTCCTTCACCTGCCGATTGGCCCCCACGTGGTCAAAATGCCCATGGGTGTTCAGGATATATTTAAGGCGAAGGTTGGACCCGGCCGCCACCTGAAGAATCCGTTCCGCCTCATCGCCGGGATCAATGACTGCAGCTTCGAGCGTCTCCTCGCACCCAACGATGTAACAATTTGCCATGATCGGCCCGACGGCCAACGATTTAATAATCACTTCAGCCTCCTGTCTCCTGCCCCTTGCCGGTTAAAACCACCGCGATTTGTCATTTGGCATGCAAGAATGCCGGAAGACCGCGGGATGCTATCGTTGCTCACCAAAACCGGTCGTCACGATCCGCCCCGATCAGGGCCGCGGAATGCCCGGTTCGCAATCCTCATCCTTGTCACCGTCAGGTACCGGTCGATCAACCGGCCCACCGCGTCGCCGCACCACCCCGAGTTTACCCCGGACCCGGGAAAACGATTGCCGGGAGGGTTTGGACTGGGCCTCATCGTCCGATAACCCTGACGAGGCGGCCGGCGTCTGCCGCCGGATTTCGGTGGGGACCTCGATGCGCAGATTTTCCTGTTCAGAAGCCAGATGGATGCTGTCCAGGATGCCGTTTATGAAAGCCCCGGACTCCAGGGATCCAAATTTTTTCCCGATATCGATGGCCTCATTAATGGAGACCTTGGTCGGTATATCGGTACAGCACAGCATTTCGTAAACAGCCATCCGGAGCACGGACCGGTCCACGCCGGCCATCCGACCGACTTTCCAATTGCTGGAAAAACGCTCGATCACCGCATCGATTTCCGGCTGCACGCTGAGAACCCCCCGAACCAGTTCCATAAAAAATGGGATCACCTTTTTCGAAGGGTTACGACTGCGGCAGAAAAGCGCGAGGCGCTCTTCGATGTCGTTCTCCCGGCCTTTTTCCAAATAAAAGAGAGCCTGCATTGCAAGCTCTCGTGATTTACGACGATTACCCATGATTCGTTAGGCCTGAGCGACTGCTCCCATCAAATTTACCATCTCAACGGCCGAGACCGCCGCACTCCATCCCTTGTTCCCTGCCTTGGTTCCGGCGCGCTCAACGGCCTGCTCGATCGTGTCGGTGGTAAGAATCCCGAAAATAACCGGCACTTCGGACTCCAGGCTGACCTGAGCAATACCTTTGGACACCTCGGCGCACACATAATCGTAATGGGAGGTTGCGCCCCGAATTACCGCCCCGAGACAGATGACGGCATCGTAGCGGCCACTGTGAACCAGTTTTTTAGTTACCAGGGGAATTTCAAAGGCGCCGGGCACCTTGGCAATGGCAATGTCCTCGTCCCTGGCACCGGAGCGGGTCAAGGCATCCAGCGCGCCTCCGACCAGACGGTCTGTAATGAAATCATTGAAACGACTGGCCACAATGGCAAATTTCTTACCTTCGGCAATCAGGCTACCTTCCAGAATCTTCGGCATCTTTATTCCTCCCGGAATCCGCGTTCGGGGCGATCACCGCCACAACTTTCCGAACCCGTTGATATGAACGTCATCCACCCCGGATACAGTTATCCACGCGGCGGTTTTAACTGATAAATCAACCTGCCGCCCACCGGTCCCCGGGAGCGGCGGCACCCGGCAGACAGCCGGCTACGATAATTCGCCCATCTTCAGCATGTGCCCCATCTTCAGTTTCTTGCACTCCAGGTAGCACTTGTTATGCTCGTTGGGTGGCACTTCAATGGGAACCTGCTCTACCACACTCAGGCCATAGCCTTCCAGGCCAACCATTTTCGTGGGATTGTTGGTCATCAGGCGCATTTTCCGGACCCCGAGATTCACGAGAATCTGGGCGCCGACGCCGTAATCCCGCATATCGTCCTTGAATCCGAGGGCATAGTTGGCCTCGACCGTGTCAAAGCCCTTGGTCTGCTGAAGCTCGTAGGCTTTGAGCTTGTTGACAAGCCCGATACCCCGTCCCTCCTGCCGCAGGTAAAGGATGACCCCGACCCCTTCCCGGTCGATCATCTCCATGGCCCGGTGCAGCTGATCGCCGCAGTCGCACCGGAGCGAACCGAAGATATCGCCGGTCATGCACTCGGAGTGCACCCGGACCAGAACCGGCTTTTCTGGATCGACCTCGCCCTTGATCAGGGCGATATGAGTCAGATTGTCCAGCTGATTCTCGTAGGCAATCAACCGCATATCCCCGCCGTGAAGCGTCGGTATGGTGGTTGACGCAGCCGCATGGACAAAGGATTCGGTACGCATGCGGTAGGCCACCAGATCGGCAATGGTACAGATCCCGATACCGTGTTCCTCGCTGAATTTTTCCAGCGACGGCATGCGGGCCATGCTGCCGTCATCGTCCATGATCTCGCATATCACACCGGCAGGCTTCAGGCCGGCCAAAGACGACAGATCAACCGCCCCTTCGGTCTGCCCCACCCGGACCATGACCCCGCCCTCTCGGGCCCGCAGTGGAAATACGTGGCCGGGACGCACCAGATCGCCAGGCTTGGCATCATCGGCCACGGCCGCCTGGATGGTGGTCGCCCGATCGGCAGCTGAAATTCCGGTGGTCACCCCGTGCTTGGCCTCGATCGACACCGTGAAACCGGTTTCGAACTGTGAGGTGTTGTTATCCACCATCAGCGGCAGATTGAGACGATCGATCATCGGTCCGTTCATGGGCAGACAAATCAGTCCGCGACCGAATTTTGCCATAAAATTGATGGCCTCCGGCGTGACAAGTTCCGCCGCCATGGTCAGATCGCCCTCATTTTCCCGATCTTCATCATCCACCAGGATGACCATCCGACCGGCCCTTATTTCCTCGATTGCTTCTTCAATGGTCAAGTGTGGCATCTTACCTGTTACTCCTGAAGGGTAGTAGGAACAAGCGCGATGACATTTCGATTACACCCGGGGGGTCCAATCTCATGTGAGCTATCGTGCTGATATCCTTTGTAACGGAATCGATTTCATCATAGAAATCCGTTCCGTGCTAAAAATTCTCTGTCAATTCCGGGGGAAGATCCCGAATCGTCCCCCCCGGCAGCTGCCGGCGGCATCATGACAAAGCGTTCAACATATTTGCCGATCATATCGGTTTCGATATTGACCGATTCGCCGACCGCCTTTATCCCCACCGTAGTCAGGGCGGCTGTGTGAGGAATGATACTGACGTCAAAGCTGTCAGAGCCGAGACTATTGATGGTCAGGCTGACACCGTCCACGGCCACGGAGCCCTTGGGGATCATGTATCGCAGCAGGCCCCGGGGAACGCCTATGGTCACGATGATAGCTTTGCTCTGCGTTTGCCGGTTAATGATGCGCCCCATTCCGTCAATATGTCCGGAAACCAGGTGGCCGTCCAGCCGGTCCGACAATCGAAGCGCCCGCTCCAGGTTGACCCGGTCGCCGATAGTGGCCTGACCGAAGATCGTCCGATTCACCGTTTCCGGGGATACGTCCACCTCAAATCGCCGGCCCTGAAGGATCACGGCCGTCAGGCACGCGCCGTTGACGGCAATGCTGTCACCGATGCGCGTTCCCTCAAGGGGAAAATCGGCCGCAACGGTCAGCCGCTTACCCTGCCCGGACCCGCGCATGCCGACAATGGATCCCAGTCCTTCGATAATTCCCGTAAACATCATCCGCTCCAGATGGCAGCGTCGTCTATGCCCGGAGAGGAGTACCTGAACGAAAAAAGGTAAAAGACCGGTTCATACACCGCCCCAATCCTTTACCTTGACCCGCTCTGCCAATCAACCGTCAATCCGGTTGATATACCCCTCGATCATAATATCTTCACCAAACCGATGCACCCGGGCAGCCTGCACCGGGATGCTGTCCTGCATCCGCTCGGGCCCTGCTCCGGCACAGATAGGAACGCCGTCGTCCCCCCCGAGAATTTTCGGGGCGTAAAAAACGTTTATCT
>ENA-ORCU01000459-ORCU01000459.1-marine-metagenome-genome-assembly--contig:-NODE-459-length-15147-cov-2.847512_pt1 | contig 15147 bp, 13 predicted proteins | sample MGYA00248631_ERZ508512 | MGnify/ENA primary metagenome ERZ508512 (study PRJEB26183, sample SAMN06268844) | marine metagenome | isolation source: Tt an P1 anaerobic enrichment on pine from sediment taken...
GCCGGGCCCAGCGCCACGCAGCCCTCCGGCGCCTCGTCACCCACGATCAGCACCAGTTTCAGCGAGGGGATCTCGCTGGCCCAGGAGGCGATTTTTCGGCGAAAAATCGAGGCCGTGGTGACCAGCGCGTTCGCCTCGGCGATCTCCATGCGGGTGCGGATCGGCTCGGGCCCGAAGGCCGAGAACAGCGGCGAGAAGGTCATCCCCGCCTTCAGCGTGCCCAGCGCGGCGATGTAGAGCTCGGGCTCGCGCCCCATCAGGCCGTAGACCCGGTCGCCGCGCTCCAGCCCCTGGGCTTTCAGCACATTGGCGAAACGCGAGGTCATCTCGCCCAGGTCGGCGTAGGTGAAATCGCGCGTCTCGCCGGATTTGCCCATCCACCGCATGGCAAGCTGACCGCCATGCCCCGCCGCCACGTGCCGGTCCACCGCCTCGTAGGCGATGTTCAGCGCGCCGTCGGGCAGCCCGTCCAGCATCGCGCGCGCCTCGTCCCAGTCGAAACCGGCGCGCGCGGCGTCGGGGTCCGGCAGAACCGCGCGCGCCTTGGTGGCTGCGTCCTTCTTGATGGTGGCCCAGGTCATGGTCTCTCCTCCCTATCTCTGCTGGCCCTGCGCGCGCGTCAGCCCTCCGCCTCGGCCACATGCCGTTTCACGGCCATGAAACTGTCCGGCGTGACCGAGATCGTATCGATCCCCGCCTCCACCAGGTACCGCGCAAAGGCCGGATCGTTGCTGGGCGCCTGCCCGCAAAGCCCCACCTTGGCCCCGGCCTTGTGGGCGCGCGCGATCACCTCGCGGATCATCCACAGCACCGCCGGGTTGCTCTCGTCGAAGAGCTCGGCCAGTTCGCCCGAATCGCGATCCACCCCCAGCGTGAGTTGGGTCAGGTCGTTCGATCCGATGGAAAACCCGTCGAAGCGCTTGGCGAATTCCTCGGCCAGGATGACGTTCGAGGGGATCTCGCACATCACATAGACCTCCAGGCCGTTCTCGCCGCGCTTCAGGCCGTTCTCGGCCATCACCTCGAGCACGCGGTCGGCCTCTTCCGGCGTACGGCAGAAGGGGATCATTACCACCACGTTGTCAAAGCCCATCACCTCGCGCAGGCGCTTCACCGCCAGGCATTCCAGCGCAAAGCCGTCGCGATAGGCGGGCGAGTAGTAGCGCGAGGCGCCGCGGAACCCGAGCATCGGGTTCTCCTCGTCCGGCTCGAACTGCCGCCCGCCCAGGAGGTCGGCATATTCGTTGGTCTTGAAATCGCTCATGCGCAGGATCATCGGGTGCGGGTAGCACACCGCCGCGATCCGCGAGAGGCCCTGCGCCAGCCGGTCGACGAAGAACTCGGGCTTGCTGTCATAGCCGTTGGTCAGCGCCTCGATCTCGGCCCGCGCGGCCTCGTCCTTCAGCTCGTCGAACCGGGTCAGGGCCAGCGGGTGCACCTTGATGGCGTTGTTGACCACGAATTCCATCCGCGCCAGGCCCACGCCCTCGGCCGGCAGCTTCCACCAGCGGGCCGCGGCCGAGGGGTTGGCCATGTTCAGCATGATCCGGGTCGCCGTCTGGGGCACGTCGCCCAGCGCGATCTCCTCGACCTCGTACTCGGCGATGCCTTCGTAGATATACCCGGTCTCTCCCTCCGCGCAGGAGACCGTCACCTCCTGCTCGTCATGCAGCACATGGGTGGCGTCGCCGGTGCCCACGATGGCCGGAAGGCCCAGCTCGCGGCTGACGATGGCGGCATGGCTGGTGCGCCCGCCCTGATCGGTGATGATGGCCGAGGCGCGCTTCATGATCGGCACCCAGTCGGGGTCGGTGGTCGAGGTCACCAGGATCGCCCCGTCGACGAAGCGGTCGATGTCGCGGGCATGTTCGATCAGGCAGACCTGGCCCGTGGCCACCGCGTTGCCGACGCTGAGCCCGGTCAGCAGGGTCTTGCCCGCCTGCTTGACCGTGTAGGATTTCATCACCGCCGCGCCCGCGCGCGACTGCACGGTCTCGGGACGGGCCTGCACGATATAGAGCAGCCCCGTCTCGCCGTCCTTGGCCCATTCCATGTCCATCGGCTGGCCGTAATGATCCTCGATCGTGCAGGCCATGCGGGCCAGTTCCAGGATCTCGGCATCCTCCAGCACGAAGGAGGCGCGCTCGGCCTTGGAGGTGGGCACGTTGCGCGTCTTGGCGCCGCCGCCCGCGTAGATCATTTTCTTTTCCTTGTCGCCCAGCGCCTTTTCGACGATCGGCGTCAGGTCGGCGCGGTCGAGGAAGGGCTTGTAGACCTGGTATTCGTCCGGGTTCACCGCCCCCTGCACCACGTTCTCGCCCAGGCCCCAGGCGGCGTTGATCAGGACCACCTTGTCGAAGCCCGATTCCGTGTCGATCGAGAACATCACCCCCGAACCGCCGGTATCGGCCCGCACCATCTGCTGCACCCCCACCGACAGCGCCACCTTCATGTGGTCGAAGCCCTTGAGCTGGCGGTAGGTGATCGCCCGGTCGGTGAAGAGCGAGGCATAGCAGCGCCGGCAGGCCTCCAGCAGCTCGGCCTCGCCCACCACGTTCAGGTAGGTTTCCTGCTGCCCGGCGAAACTGGCATCTGGCAGGTCCTCGGCCGTGGCCGAGGAGCGCACGGCGACCGAGGGGCGCATCTCGCCCAGGCGGCTGGCCATCTCGGTATAGGCGGTGCGGATCTCCTCCAGCAGGCCCTGGGGCCAGTCGCCCTGGCGGATCATGGCGCGGATCTGCTTGCCCGCCTCGGCCAGCGGCAGCTTGCCCGCGTCCAGCGCCTCCAGCACCGCGCCGATCTGGCCCTCAAGGTCGTTGCTGGCGAGGAAGGCGCGATAGGCGTCGGCGGTGGTGGCGAAGCCGATGGGCACGCGGATGCCGCGCGAGGCCAGGGTCTGGACCATCTCGCCCAGCGATGAGTTCTTGCCGCCCACGATGGCGACATCGCCCCGGCTGAGTTCCTCGAACCAGATGACGCACTTGCCCAATCTCGCCTCCCAAAACGATTTGCCGCGAATACCCCGACGCTAGGGGGCCTGCCGCCCGCCCGCCTTGATCCGCATCAAGGCGACGGGCTTCGCGCCCGCCCACTGTGCGGGCAGGGAAATCACACCGGGATGGCAAAAGAATGGCTGAGGACCGCCCGCAGGGGGCGCCCCGCCCGCCCAGCGCGGGACTGACCACCGACGAGGCCCGGGCGCTGCTGGACAAACACGGCCGCAACGTGCTGCGGACCGTGCGGCAGACGCCTGCGGCGGTGATCTTCCTGCGGCAGTTTGCCGGTTTTCTGGTGGTGATTCTGATCGTCGCCGCGATCATCGCCGCTGCCCTGGGCGAGGTGATCGACGCCATCGCCATCTCGCTGGTGGTGGTGCTGAACGGGGTGCTGGGATTCGTGCAGGAATGGCGGGCCGAGACCGCCCTGGTGGCCCTGCGCAACATGCTGGCCACCACCGCCCGGGTGCTGCGCGACGGGGTGGAGCAGATGATCGACACCCGCGATATCGTGCCCGGCGACGTGGTGCTGCTCGCCGCGGGCGACAAGGTGCCCGCCGACATGTCCCTCCTCGGCGCCGCCGAACTGCGCCTCGACGAAAGCGTGCTGACCGGCGAATCCTTCCCCGTGGAGAAAAACGCCGAGGACCCGGAGGCGCGGCTCTACATGGGGACCTCGGTGGTGGCGGGCCGGACCGAGGGGCTGGTGGTGGCCACCGGCCGGCAGACCGAATTCGGCAAGATCGCCGAGATGACCGGCGCGGTTGAGCGCAAGCCCACCCAACTGCAGGTCAAGCTGGGCCAGCTGGCCCGCCAGATGGGCGCGCTGGCCATCGCGGCGGCGGTGCTGGTGGGCGTGGTCGGGCTCTATGTGGGCAAGGCGCCGGGCGAGATGTTCATGACCGCGCTGTCGCTGGCGGTCGCCGTGGTGCCCGAGGGCCTTCCGGCCGTGGTCACGATCACCCTGGCGCTGGGCGCCTCGGCCATGGTCCGGCAGAAGGCGCTGGCGCGGCGGCTGCAGGCGGTGGAGACGCTGGGCGCGGCCAGCATGATCTGCACCGACAAAACCGGCACCCTGACCGAGGACGCCATGACCGCCGCGCGGATCTGGATGGCGGGGCGTTCCTTCGCCGTCACCGGCACCGGCTACGACCCCGCCGGCCATATCGAGCAGGACGGCGCGAACATCCGCGCCGCCGACGATCCCGATCTGGCCGATCTTCTGGAGACCGCCCTTCTGTGCAACAATGCCCGCCTGCACCGCGAGGGCGGGCGCTGGCGCATGGTGGGCGAGCCCACCGAGGGCGCTCTGGTGACGCTGGCCTACAAGGGCTGGGCGCCGCTGCCGGGCGAGGGCGCGGTGCTGGCCGAGATCCCCTTTTCCTCGGAGCGCAAGCAGATGAGCGTGCTGGCCGCGGGCGGCGAGGGCTACGTGCTGCACGTCAAGGGCGCGCCCGAGGCGATCCTGTCCCGCGCCGCGACCCTGCGCGAGACCGGGCAGAGCCTGCCGCTGGACGATGCCGGGCGCGAGAGGCTGCACGAGGCCTATGAGGACCTCGCCCGCCGGGGCATGCGGGTGATCGCGCTGGCCCGCGCGCTCCAGGACAGCCCCGTCCTGCCCGACCGCGCGCCGGAGCTGGAATTCCTGGGCTTCGTCGGGCTGATCGACCCGCCGCGCCCCGAGGTGAAGGAGGCGATCCGCGGCTGCCGGGCGGCGGGCATCGGGGTGATCATGATCACCGGCGACGGGCCGCTCACCGCGCGCGCCGTCGCCGATCAGCTCGACCTGCCGGTGGGGCGCGTGCTGACGGGCCAGGAGGTGGAGAGCCTCTCCGACGAGGACCTGGTCGCGGCGCTGGGCGAAAGCCCGCTCTTCGCCCGCACCACGCCCGCGCACAAGCTGCGCATCGTCTCGGCCCTGCAGGCGCGCGGCGAGATCGTCGCCATGACCGGCGACGGGGTGAACGACGCGCCGGCGCTGAAACAGGCCGATATCGGCGTGGCCATGGGCACGCGCGGCACCGACGTGGCCAAGGATGCCGCCGACCTGGTTCTGCTCGACGACAATTTCGCCACCATCCTGCGCGCCATCCGCGAGGGCCGGCGCCAGTTCGAGAACGTCAAGAAATTCGTCCGCTACCTGCTGGCCTCGAACACGGGCGAGCTGCTGGCCATCGCCGCCAACCTGGTGATCGGCGGGCCGCTGATCCTGCTGGCCACGCAGATCCTGTGGATGAACCTGATCACCGACGGCGCCACCGCCGTGGCGCTGGGCCTGGAAAAACCCACCGCCGACCAGATGCAGCGCCCGCCCCGGCCGAAATCCGCCGCCATCTTGGGGCGCGGCGGGCTGGTGACGCTGGTGCTGTTCGGCACCTATACCTCGGCGGCCACGCTCTGGGTGTTCTACCATTTCCTGCCCCTGGGCGAGGGGCTGGCGCGCACCGCGGCCTTCTCGGCCATGCTGATCTTCGAAAAGGTCAGCGTCTTCGCCTTCCGCGCGCTGACCCTGCCCTGTTCGATGATCGGCTGGTTCTCCAACCGGCTGCTCCTGGTGGCGCTGGTGGCCTCGATCGGGGCGCAGGTGGCCGCGGTCTACTGGGCGCCGATGCAGATGCTTCTGCACACCGAGGCGATGGGCTGGGCGCAATGGCAAGTGATCGCGCTTCTGGCGCTGCCGCTTCTGATCCTGCCCGAGCTCTACAAGGCCGCGACATGGCGGGCCCGGCTGAAAGCGGCCGCCTGAGGGGCGGGCGCGGCGCGACATCCCAAGAAATCCGTTGTCTGACGGGCACAGGCTTCTTACCCTTGTCGGCAACGCAGCATCGCGACAGACAGAGAGGACAACCCGATGGACAAGAAATATCTCCTGGGGGCCGCGGTGGCCGTGGGCGCGGTGATGCTGGTCCCCGGCGTGGCAGCGGCGCTGGGCCGCGCCGGCCGTCCCCTGATGCGCGCCGCCACCCGCACCGGCGCCGTGGCCTATGACGAGTTCCGCCGTGCCGGCGCCGAGGCCTATGAGCACATGGAGGACATCGCCGCCGAGATCCGCGCCGAGATGGAGGCCGAACGCGCTGCCGCCGAGGGCTATGCCGACGATGCCGCCGCCGAGGACTTCGCCGACGACCTCGACAAGCCGGGCGTCAAGGCCCATGCCGGCTGACGACGCCGCCTTCGCCGGCGCCGACCCCGTCGCGCTGGAGCGGGTGCACATGATCGCCCGCCGCGCCCGCCTGCGCGCCCAGGGGCTGGAGCGCGAGGCGCTGGCGGCGCTGGCCGACAGGCTGGCCGCCCTGCCCGGCGTGGCGCGGGCGCTGGTCCGCCCCTCCACCGGCAGCGTCATCATCGAAAGCCTCGAACCGGTGGAGCAGGTCCTGGAGCGCGCCATCGAGGCCGGAATCGCCCGGATCAGGGAGCCGGTCCCGCGCCCGCCGGTGGGACTGGTGGTGCAGACGGGGCTCGCGCGCGCCGATCTGGGCGTCAAGAACCGCACCCACGGCGCGCTGGACCTGGAGACCAGCGTCGCGCGGGTGCTGCTGGCGGGCGCGATCATACAGCTGTCGCGCGGGCGCATCGCGGGGCCGGCCGCGACGCTGGCGATGAACGCGCTGACGCTGCTGGAGCTGAACAAGCGCGATTGAGCCCTCAGGCCAGCGCGCTTGCGATCACCATGTCCTCCCAGGGCGGAGACAGCTCATCTCGCCCCATATGGCCGTAGGTGGCGAGATCGCGGTAGAAGCGGCCGTTGCGCGCGCCGGGCAGGTCCCACAGCCCCATCGCCTCGACAATGGCCCCCACGCGGAAATCCATCACCTCGCGCAGCCGGGCCGAGATCTGCTCGTCATCCACCGCGCCGCTGCGATAGCTGTCCACCTCGACGCTGGCCGGCCCCTCGTCGCCCACGATGTAGGAGAGCTGCACCTCGCACTCCCCCGCCAGGCCAGCGGTGACCACCGCCCGCGCCGCCTGCCGCGCGGCATAGGCCGCGATGCGGTCGATCCGGCTGGGGTCCTTGCCGCTGAGCGCAGCCCCCGAGCGGCGGATGAAGCTGCCATAGGCGTCGTCGGCAGCCTTGCGTCCCGTCAGCCCCGAATGCGCCGCCGGGCCCGAGGGGCCACGCACCGGCACCAGCACCAGCCGCGTCTGCGCGGTCATTTCGGGTTCCTGCCCGGACAGCGCGGGGCGGATGACCTCTTCCAGCAGGTCCCGCTGAAGCTGCGCGTCATCGCGGTGCCCGGCCACGGCGAAGGTCAGCGCGATGGCCCGCAGCGCCGCCGGCCGGCGATCGGCGAAACTCACCGCCACCTGCGCCTGCCCGTCGGGGAGGAGCCAGTCGAGCCGCCGCTCCCGCCGCGCCGCGTCCATGGCCGCGGTCAGCCGGTGCGCGGCCCAGGTCGGATAGGGCATCCGCACCCCCGTCTGGCCGCAGGCATAGCCGAAGGCGCTGACCATGTGCCGGGCGCGCATCGGGGCGGCGGCCACGTCCTCCATCTCGGCGCTGTGGCTGAGGTCGAGCATCACCGTGGGCGCGCGGCCGGGCGCTCCGGCATTGTAGCCCGCCTCGGCGATCACGCGCCGGGCCAGCGCGGCAAGGTCCACCGGCGCCTCGGCCCCCGCCCGCACCGACAGGAAGGCGACGCCAGAGGCCAGGGCGCATTCGGCCACCACCCCCGCCCGCACGCCGGCGGCGAGATAGGCGTCGACCACCGCGTCGCTGATCTGGTCGCAGAGCTTGTCCGGGTGGCCCGCGGTCACCGATTCCGACGTGATTACGAAGTCTCGCATGGCTGCCCCTCCAGGGTTGTCAGTTCCAGTTGCACGCCGCGCCGCGCCAGCACGATCGCCGCGGGCGCCACGGCGCCGGCCAGCGCGATCGCCACGCTGCCCGCAGGCAGCGGCGCGATGCCCAGAAGCCGCCTGAGCGGCGGCACGAAGAAGGGCAGCACCGCCGTCCCGGCCGAAGTCAGCACCGCCCCGTCCAGCGCCCGGTTCTCCAGCAGGCGGCCGGGGCGCAGCTTGCGCACATCGCTGCGCTGGCACATCAGGGTGTAAAGCAGCTGGCCCAGCGACAGCGACAGATAGGTCATCGAGCGCATCTCGGGCCCCGGCCCGTAGCGCGCCAGCCCCGCGAAATGCGATGCCAGGGAGGCGGCGGCGATGGTGCCCCCGTCCAGCGCCATGCGGCGGAGATCATGCGGGGGCACGATCGGCTCGCCCGGGTCGCGCGGCGGGCGCTCCATCACGTCGGGGTCGGGATCGGCCAGGGCCAGGCCCAGCCCCGGCAGCACGTCGCTGACCAGGTTGATCCACAGCAGCTCCATCGGGGTTTCCAGCTCGCCCGGGCCATGCGCCGCCTCGGCGATTTCCACGGCGATCTCGGACATGTTGGTGGTGATCAGGAATTCCAGCGCCCGGCGGATATTGCGAAAGACCGTCCGGCCCTGCGCGATCGCGTCGATCAGCGTGGTCAGCTGGTCGTCGCGGATCACCACATTGGCCACGTCGCGGGCCAGATCGGTGCCGCTGGCGCCCATGGCGATGCCCACATCGGCCGCCTTCAGGGCCGGCCCGTCATTGACCCCGTCGCCGGTCATCCCCACCACCGCCCCGGCCTTCTGCAGCGCCTGCACGATGGCCAGCTTCTGCTGCGCGCTGACGCGGCTGAAGACATGGGTCTGCCGCGCCACCCCGCCCAGAAGCTCGGGCGAGAGATCGGCGATGTCGGGCGCGTCGACGATGCGCAGCGGCCCGCCGGCCGAGAGGTCCAGCTCGCGCGCGATGGCCCCGGCAGTGGCGGCCTGGTCGCCGGTGATCATCACCGTGTGCAGCCCCGCCCGGTGCAGCGCGGCGATGAAATCCTTCGCCCCGGCGCGCAGCGGATCGACCATGCCCGCCAGCCCGATCCAGCTGAGCCCGCCGATCTCGTCCCCATCGGGCAGCGCGTCGCCCGAGGCGAATCCCAGCACCCGGGCGGGCCGCGCGGCCAGCGCGTCGTTCTGGGCGAGGATATGGCCGCGCAGCGCGGGCGTCAGGGGCTGCGGCCCGTCAGGGCCCGCGTAGTGGCTGCAGCGCGCCAGCACCTCCTCGGGCGCGCCCTTGAGATAGGTCCGCGGCCCCTCGCCCCCGTGCGTGGTGAGCATCCAGGGCCGCTCGGGGCGCCGCTCGAGCCGGGTTTGGCGCGGGCGCGCGGCGCGCAGCGCCTCCACGTCCACGCCCTCCCCGGCCGCGAAGTCCAGAAGGGCCCGCTCGGTGGCCGAGACCCTGTCGGGCCCGGCCTCGGTGTTCAGGGCGCAGGCCTCGGCCAGGGCGCGCAGCGGCGCGGCGGAGGCGTCGTCGCGGGCGAAGGCCGTCTCGACCACCTGCAGGCGGTTGCGCGTGAGCGTGCCGGTCTTGTCGAGGCAGATCACCTGCAGCGCGCCGAGGCTCTCCACCGCCTCGATCTGGCGCACCAGGATGCCGCGCGCCTCCATCCGGCGCAGGCCCAGCGACATTGTGGTGGTGGCCACCACCGGCAGCCCCTCGGGCACCGCCGCCACCGCCAGCGCCAGCGCATCCTTCAGAATCTCGGCCAGCGCCACGCCGCGCATCCAGCCCAGCCCGAAGAACACCCCGCAGGCGGCCAGGGAGACCTTGACCAGAAGGCCGCCCAGCCGGTCGAGCTCGGCCTCGACCGGCGCCTTGGGGCGGGTAGCGGCCTGGCTCAGCAGCGCGATCTTCGCCGCTGCCGTCTCACGACCGGTGGCGGTGACGATGCCCCGGCCGGTGCCCTCGGCGACCAGCGTTCCCGCATGCAGCATGGTCGGGCGCGCGCCGATCGGGGCGCGCTGCTCGACCGCGGCGCCGGGATGTTTGGCCACCGGCAGGGTTTCGCCGGTCAGGGCCGATTCATCGACCTTCAGGCGGTCGGCCGCGATCACCCGCGCATCCGCGGCGATCTGCGCCCCGGGTCGCGCCACATAGGTGTCTCCGGGCACCAGATCGGCGGCACGGACCAGCCGCTCGCGCCCGCCGCGCAGCACCGTGACATTCTCGGCCGAGCTGTCCATCAGCACGTGGATCCTGGCCTCGGCCTGGCCCTCGGTGACATAGCCGAAGACGGCATTGACCAGGACCACCGACATCGTGGCCACCGCATCCGCCACGCCGCCGGTGGCCAGCGAGACCACGGCCGAGGCGCCCAGCATGGCCACCGGCAGGCTTTCGAACTGCTCGGCGAAGAGCGAAATCTGGCTGCGCCGCTCGGCCTGCGGCAGGACGTTGGGGCCGTGGCGTGCCAGCCGGGCACGGGCCTCCGCCTCCGCCAGCCCGGCGGCCGGATCGGCGCCGAGCCGCCCGATGATGGTCTCCGGGCTCAGGGCGTGCCAGGCCGGCCCCTCCCCGGGGACGGCGCGGGCGGGCCCCGCAGGCGCGGGGCCAAAGGCACGGGCCCGGGCCAGCGCGCCGCGCAGGGCGGCCAGGACCTCCGCTGTCTCCGGGCCGCGCGGGGCGTGCAGGACCACGCTGCCCGTGGCCGCCCGCGCCTCGGCCGCCGCGACCCAGCCCAGCGCCTGCAGTTCCGCCGCGACGCGGGAGGCGAGGCCGGGCCGGCCCCGCAGATGCGGACAGCGCAGCCGCATCCGCCCGGCGGCGGAACGGTGGGCAAGCTCGATCTGCGGGCGGCGGCTGGTCACGGCGTGGCTCACTGACAATTGCGCGGACCCAGCCTAGGCCCGGCAGAGGACACGTCTTTGATCACCGTCAAACCCGGGGCTTTGCCCCCCATATCCTGCCCCCCGGGCGGGGCCGCGGCAATCCGGCGCGATTTGCCGAAACAGCACAGGCCGCCGCGATTGTCAGCCGCCGGGTCTTGGCGAAGCCCCGGCCAGCGCCTATAGCTGCCCGCGAGACAAGAGGATGAGTGAGATGCGACAGGCCCAGATCACCCGGACCACCGCCGAGACCGACATCTCCGTCGAGATCAATCTCGACGGCACCGGCGCCTATGACAACCAGACCGGCGTGGGCTTCTTCGACCACATGCTGGACCAGCTGGCGCGGCACTCCCTGATCGACATGACCATCCGGGCCAAGGGCGACTATCACATCGACGACCACCACACGGTCGAGGATACCGGCATCGCGCTGGGCCAGGCGCTGGCCCAGGCGCTGGGCGACAAGAAGGGCATCCGGCGCTACGGCGCCTGCCTGCTGCCGATGGACGACGCGCTGGTGCGCGCCGCGCTGGACCTGTCGGCCCGGCCCTACCTGGTGTGGAACGTCGAGCTGCCCACCGCCAAGATCGGCACATTCGACACCGAGTTGGTGCGCGAGTTCTTCCAGGCGTTCAGCACCCATGGCGGCATCACGCTGCACGTCGACGCGCTGCACGGGATCAACAGCCACCACATCGCCGAGGCGGCGTTCAAGGCCGTCGCCCGCGCCCTGCGCGAGGCGGTGGAGACCGACCCGCGCAAGGGTGATGCCATCCCCTCCACCAAGGGAGCGCTGTAATCATGGTCACGGCCATCATCGATTACGAATCGGGCAACCTGCACTCGGCGGAAAAGGCATTCCAGCGGATGGCGCGCGAGGTCGGCGCGGGCGAGGTGATCGTCACCTCCGACCCCGACGCGGTGCGCCGCGCCGAGCGCGTGGTGCTGCCCGGCGACGGCGCCTTCCCGGCCTGCCGGAAGGAGCTGTTCGACCACCGCGGCCTCTTTGAGGCCATCGAGGAGGCGGTGATCGGCAAGGGTCGCCCCTTCCTCGGGATCTGCATCGGCATGCAGATGCTGGCCACGCGCGGGCTGGAATACCAGGAGACGCCGGGCTTCGACTGGATCGGGGGCGAGGTGGTGCGCATCGCGCCGGAGGACCCCTCGCTGAAGGTGCCGCATATGGGCTGGAACGACCTGGTGATCGAACAGCCCCACCCGGTGCTCGACGGGATCGGGACCGGCGACCACGCCTATTTCGTCCATTCCTACCATTTCCGCGTGGATGACCCGGCCCGGCGGCTGGCCTGGTGCGACTACGGCGGCGAGATCACCGCCATCGTGGGCCGCGACAATATCGTGGGCACCCAGTTCCACCCCGAGAAAAGCCAGGCCACCGGTCTGCGGCTGATCGGGAACTTCCTGCAATGGCAGCCGTGACCCGGCCGCGCGCCGCGCTGAGCTGGTCCTCCGGCAAGGATTGCGCCTTTTCCCTGCACGAGGTCCGGCAGAGCGGCGAGGTCGAGGTGGTCGCCGCGCTGACCACCACCAACGAGGCCTATGACCGCGTCGCCATGCACGGCACGCGCAACGCGCTGCTCCGCCGGCAGGTGGCTGCGATGGGGCTGGAGCTGATCAACGTGCCCCTGCCCTGGCCCTGCTCCAACGCCGAATACGAGGCGCGCATGGAAAAGGCGCTGGCCGCGCTGAAGGAACGCGGCATCACCCACATGGTGTTCGGCGACCTGTTCCTGGAGGATGTGCGCGCCTATCGCGAGGCGCAGCTTGCGGGCACCGGCATCACGCCGGTCTTCCCGCTCTGGGGTCGCGACACCGCCGCGCTGGCGCGCGAGATGATCGACAGCGGCTTCGAGGCGCGGATCGCCACGCTGGACCCGTCAAAACTGCCCGCCGACCTGGCCGGACAGCCTTTCGACGACGCGTTTCTTGAGGCCCTGCCCGAGGGCATCGACCCCTGCGGCGAAAGGGGCGAGTTTCACACCGCCGTCACTGCGGGCCCGATCTTCTCCACCCCGATCGCGGTCAAGCTGGGCGAGATCGTCACCCGCGACGGCTTCGTCTATGCCGATATCCTGCCCCTCTAGGCCTCACTTCACGCGCCGCCAGCTCTGCCGCCTGCAGATCGGCCCGAAACAGCCCGACACTCTCAGCGTATCGCCCGACAGCACCATCTTCGAGCTGAAGATCTTGTCCGTCGAGGGCTGCCAGATCATCCCGTCGCGGTATTTGCCGTTTCCCTTGGGCTCCATGTCCCAGACCAGCTTCCTGCCGATATTGCCGGACTGATACTCGCCCTCGCTGTTGAAGGTGCGCTCGATGGTGCCGCAGATCGCGACCTCGCCGCATTGCTGCATGCGGATATAGGCGAAACTGCCGTCATCGGGCTCGGTCTGCCAGGTGCCGATCACCGGGTCGGCCATCGCGGGCGCGGCCAGCCCCAGGGCCAGCGCCAGGCCCAGCGTGAGTTTGTTCATTCGGTCCTCCCCCATCTCTTCCGGCAGTCTGAGACAGCCCCCGCGCCCGCGCAAGCCTGACGTGGGGTTCCGGCCCGCGTTGCATTCCGGCGCGATCGGTGCAAAGGAACGCCCGAGACCTGCCAGACACGGAGCCCCGCCATGATCCTCTACCCCGCCATCGACCTCAAGGACGGCAATTGCGTCCGCCTCTACAAGGGCGAGATGGACCAGGCCACGGTGTTCAACGACGACCCCGCCGCCCAGGCCAGGGCCTTCGAGGAGGCGGGCTGCGAATGGCTGCACCTGGTGGACCTCAACGGCGCCTTCGCCGGCGAGCCGGTGAACGGCGCGGCGGTCGAGGCGATCCTGGCCGCGGTCAAGGTGCCCGCCCAGCTCGGCGGCGGCATCCGCGACATGGCCACGATCGAGCGCTGGCTGGACAAGGGGCTGGCCCGCGTGATCCTGGGCACGGTGGCGGTGGAAAACCCCGACCTGGTGCGCGCGGCCGCCCGCGCCTTCCCCGGCCAGGTGGCGGTGGGCATCGACGCCCGCGACGGCCGCGTGGCCACCAAGGGCTGGGCCGAAGAAACCGACGTTTTGGTGACCGATCTCGCACGATCCTTCGAAGACGCCGGCGTGGCCGCGATCATTTATACGGATATCAACCGCGACGGCGCCATGCAGGGCCCCAATGTCGAGGCCACGGCGGCGCTGGCCAATGCCGTTTCCATCCCGGTCATCGCCTCGGGCGGGGTCAGCTCGCTCGACGATCTGCGGGCGCTGAAGGCCTGCGGCGCGCCGCTCAACGGCGTCATCTCGGGCCGCGCGCTTTATGACGGCGCCATCGACCTGGCCGAGGCGCTCAACATCCTGCGCGGATGATCCGGCGGCTCGTCTACGCGGTTCTGCTGGTGGGGCTGGCGATCTGCCTGGCCCCGGTGGGCGGCGTAATCTGGGCCAGTTGGTTTGCCGCCCGCCACGGCTGCACCCTGCACGAAGGCTTTCAGAACCCCTGCATCGTCGACGGCACGGATTGGGGCGCAACCCTCTACACCGCTTTCGTCGGCGGCTGGCTGATGCTGGTTACCCTGCCCGCCGCGGCCCTTCTCATGCTCATTCTTCTGGTCATGGCCGTTCGCGACCTGCGCCGCCGCCGCCACAAGGGTTGAAAGAACGGCATCGCCGCCGTGAGGCGATCAAGAGACGCAACGTCACCATCCGAACGCGCAACCCTGAGGCGTTCCGTCGCACCCCCATACATCTTTTATCGTGATTAGCTCCGCCCACGCATTGCCGAGGTGACAGATCATGACCACCCAGACGGCCACCCTTCCCCGCCACGCCCGGATCTGGCCGCGCGTCCGGCCGGGGGATTTCCTGGACGACTACTGCATCGAAACACCGCTCAGCCCGCGCGAGGTGCTTAACCTGGCGCTGCACATGCCCGGCTGGGCAACCGCCCTTCTGCACCTGCGCGACGCGCTGGTGCGCCCGTTCGGCCTCAAGACCGCGGGGACCGAGGGCGACACGGGCTTCCCGGTGGAATACGAGGCGGCGGACGAGATCATCGTCGGCTTCGACGACCGCCACCTCGATTTCCGCATCACCGTGCTGAAATCCGGGGGCATGGCCCATATCGCCACCTGGGTGCACCGCAACAACCTGCTGGGGCGGCTCTATCTCCCGCTTGTCATCCCCGTTCACAGGCTGATCCTGCGCGGCGCCGTGCGGCGGATTTCGGCAGCGCGGTAGGCCCCCCTTCCCCCGCAGCCCTCTCGACGCTATGTAAGCGCCAAAGGAGCGCACATATGCTGAAAGTCCGCATCATCCCCTGCCTCGACGTGGCCGACGGCCGCGTGGTCAAGGGTGTCAACTTCGTCGATCTGGTCGATGCCGGCGACCCGGTGGAGGCCGCCAAGGCCTATGACGCGGCCGGCGCCGACGAGCTGTGCTTCCTCGACATCCACGCCACCCATGAAAACC
>ENA-ORCU01000460-ORCU01000460.1-marine-metagenome-genome-assembly--contig:-NODE-460-length-15146-cov-2.676820_pt1 | contig 15146 bp, 11 predicted proteins | sample MGYA00248631_ERZ508512 | MGnify/ENA primary metagenome ERZ508512 (study PRJEB26183, sample SAMN06268844) | marine metagenome | isolation source: Tt an P1 anaerobic enrichment on pine from sediment taken...
CCTCTCCGGGTCGCCGGCCAGGCTGTAGAAGGACTCCAGGGCGTCGGCCGGCCCCCCGCCCAGGCTCAGCCAGTGCTCCACGGCTCTGCAGCGCCCGCGCAGTGGCTCCAGCAGATGTGCGGCGGCGGGGCCCACGACCAAGGCTCGGGAGCCGCTGTGGTCGACGATGTAGGCCGCCTCGGAGGCGGTGAGCCGGAGGTTAACGGGCACCATGACCGCCCCTAGCCGCAGGATGCCCCACCAGAGGTGGAGAAAATCCGGGCAATTTTCCAGCAAGACGGCCACCCGGTCGCCTTTTTTCAGCCCGCGATCGGCCAAACCCTGGGCGACCTGCCGGCTTCGCAGGTCCATTTCGGCAAAAGTGAACTCACGGTCCTCGAACACCAGGTAGACCCGGTCCGGCCTTTCGGCCGCCCGCGCCTCTATCAGGTCACGAACGCTGTACATTCATCGGCTCCTGCGTCAGGGAGGGGTCGCCCTCCGGTCGTTGGCGGCCTCTCCTGGCGCGGCTCCAGGTGTAAAGCCAGATCAGCACGAGGCCCAGGACGCCGGCCGCGTCGGTGGTCAGCATGGGGTGGATCAATAGCAGGGCGATCGCCAGCAGCAGGAGGCGCACGGGCAGGGAGATGCGGATTTCCAGGTAACCCAGCAGGGCCGAGCCGATGGCCACGCAGCCCAGCACCGCCGTAATGAAGCTCAGCAGGATGAACCACCACTGCCCCTGCCAGATCAGAACGGGATGGTATACGAAGATGAAGGGGACCAGGTAGGCAATAATGGCCAAGCGCATGGACTCGAAACCCGTGGGAAAGGGCTTGGAGCCCGCCACCCCCGCCGCCGCGAATGCGGCCAGCGCCACCGGCGGGGTGATGCAAGACAGGCAGGCATAGTAAAACACGAACATGTGGGCCGCCAGAGGCTGAACCCCCAGGTCCACCAGGACGGGTCCGGCCAGGATGACCGTTAGGATGTAGGCCGCCGAAGTGGTAAGGCCCATGCCGAGGATCAGGGAAGCCACCATAACGAAGATCAGGGAGAGGATCAGATTTCCGCCGGAGGCCTGGATCACGAGGGAGGAAAATTTCAGCCCGAGACCCGTCTGAGTGACGCAGCCGATGACGATGCCGGCGCAGGCGCAGGCGAGGACCACTTCCAGGCAGCCGAGGGCGCCGCGCTCTAGTGCCTTCAGGATGTCCCGGAACCCCATGCGGGTGTGCGCCTTGATCCAGCTCACCACCGCCACGGCAACGGTGGCCCACAGACCGGCTTTCATGGGCGAGTAGCCGCGCACGAGGAAGGCCACCAGCAGCACCGCCGGCGCGCCCCCCATCGCCATGCCCAGCGCCGCCGCCGACGCGCCCCCCAGCGCCACGCCCAGGATCAGCACCCTTCGGTCCATCCGGTCCGACAGCCAGCCGATGGGGAATTGCGTCATCAGCCCGCCGAGATAGATCGAGGCCACGAAAAGCGAGATCTGCGGCACGCTCAGCCCCGCCTGCGAGCCGTAGACCGCAGCCATGCCGAACAGCGCCGAATAGACGCCGCCCATCAGGAAGATGCCCACGAAGCCCAGCGGCGAGACCTCCAGCAGCCGGCGAAAGCTCATCGGTTTGGTGGTGTCGAAGGCCGGCGTGGGGCTGACCGACAGCAGGATGGGGGCGAAGGAGATGGACACCAGCACCGAGGGCACGATGAACAGGATGAACCCGCCCGGATCGCCCAGCACCAGAAGCCCCTGCGCCGAGACGATTCCCGCCATCTGCACGATCATGTAAAGCGACAGCGCCTGGCCGCGGGTCTCGTTGGTGGCCGCGTTGTTGAGCCAGCTTTCGGCGGTCACGTAGACGCCAGAGAAACAAAAGCCAATCGCCACCCGCAGCGCCACCCAGGCCCAGGGCTCGGTGACCGAGGGGAACAGGATCAGCGCCGCCGAGATGAAGGAGGCGAGTGCCGCGAAGACCCGCACATGGCCCACCCGCCGGATCATCTCGGGCGCAAGGCGCGAGCCGCCCAGGAACCCCAGGAAATAGGCCGACATGACCAGCGACATCTCGAAGGTGGAAAAGCCCTCGATCCCGCCGCGCACGCCCAGCAGCGTGCCCTGCAGCCCGTTGCCCACCATCAGCAGCAGCATTCCCAGCAGCAGGGCCCAGGAACTGGCCAATACCTGAATCACGCGCGCGCTCCTTCTTCGTTGCAGCCTGCTTAGACCGGGGCACGGTAACAGGGATGTCTCAGCCGCGACAGGCGGTTAGCCGTAAACGGCCTCAGGGCAGCAGCAGCGACGCGTCGCCGTAGGAAAAGAAGCGGTATCGCTCGGCAACCGCGTGGGCATAGATGCGCCGGATCCGCTCCACCCCCATCAGGGCCGAGACCAGCATCATCAGCGTCGATTTGGGAAGGTGGAAATTGGTCATCAGCCCGTCGGTCACGCGGAAGCGGTAGCCGGGCGTGATGAAGATGTCGGTCTCGCCGCGGAACGGGTGCAGGACGCCCGCCTCATCCGCCGCGCTCTCGATCAGGCGCAGCGCGGTGGTGCCCACCGGGATCACCCGGCCGCCCGCCGCCCTGGTGGCGTTGACCTCGGCCGCCGCCCGTTCGGTGACCTCGCCCCATTCGGCGTGCATCCTGTGCTGGCTCACGTCATCGACCTTGACCGGCAGGAAGGTCCCCGCCCCCACATGCAGCGTGACCTCGGTGAACTCGACACCCATCGCGGCGAGCTTTTCCAGAAGCTCCCGGTCGAAATGAAGCGAGGCCGTGGGCGCGGCCACGGCGCCGGAATGGCGGGCAAAGACGGTCTGGTAGTCGTCCCTGTCCTGCGCATCGGCCGGGCGCTTGGCGGCGATATAGGGCGGCAGGGGCATGGCGCCGGCCTCGGCCAGCGCGGCGTCGAAATCGGCGCCGGTGAGGTTGAACTCCAGCACGAGGTCGCTCTCGCCCTTCTCCGCCACCCGCGCCGACAGCGCGTCGGAGAACAGAACCTCCTCGCCTTGCCGCAGCTTGCGCAGGGGCTTGGCCAGCGCCTGCCAGCGTCCGCCGGGGCGCGGCTCCAGCAGGGTGATCTCGACCTTGGCCTCGACCGTACCCTCGGGCGTGTCGCGCCGCCGCCGCCCGGTCAGCCGGGCCGGGATCACCTTGGTGTTGTTCAGCACCAGCCGGTCGCCCGCGCGCAGCAGGTCCGGCAGGTCGTAGACATGCAGGTCGCGCATCGCGTCGCCCTGAGCCAGCAGCAGCCGCGCCGAGGGGCGCGGGCGCGCGGGCCGGGTGGCGATCAGCTCCTCGGGCAGGTCGAAATCGAACTCGGACAGCTTCACTGGTTCAGCCTCGGCGCCGGCCCCCGGAAAATCTCGCGCAGCATCCCCGGCGTCAGGATCGACAGCGGGTTGACCGAAACCCTGGGGTCCTTGGCATCGCCGCGCATGCGATAGTTGAACCCGAACAGCCCCTCGCGCTGACGCGTGAGCGGGCTGCCGATGAAGTTCACCATGTAGATGGGAGAAATCACACCCTGCATTTTCAGCCTGTTCGTGTCGAACCTGTAGATCCCCGCCAGAGAGATCCCCAGCGAGGGACCAATGGCGGAGCCTCTCCTGATCTCCAGGGCCTCGGGCGTCAAGGTGAAAGCGGCCGAAACATCGGAAAAGACCAGCCCGTCACCGCTCATCTGCTCCAGAAGGCCGACCACGCTGATCGCGCTCAGCAGTTCCGCCAGCGCCGGCGCGTCGCGCACCCGCGTGTTCTTGATGCTCAGCTTGCCATTGTAATAGCCGGGCTGGCCCAGCGGCGTCAGCACCATGTCCATGGCGCCGCCGCGCGATTTCTCGAAGATGCCGGCCCCGCGCATCACCCCGCCGGCATCCTCGGACTGCACCCGGATGCCGGTGCCCCTGGCCTGCGGGGCCAGGGTGATGCGCACGGGCGCGCCGCCCACCACCTGGCCGGTCAGGCTGCCATTCAGCCCGCCCGTCTGGCTGAGCCTGCCGCGCACCCCGGCCAGGCGGATGCCGTCGGTCACGATGAGCCGGTCCAGCGCCACCTCGATCGGGGCGCTGTCGCCGCCCCTGCCCCCGCCGCCGCTGCCGCCGAGGCTTTTCCTGCGGCGCAGATCGACCGTGCCGCCAGCCAGCCGCACCGCCGGGGCGCGGCCCTTGCCCCGCCCCGTGAGCACCACCGGCGCATCCAGCCAGCCGCCGAGCTGCACCCGGCCGAACCGGGCCTCGCCCAGCGCACCCTCGGGCGTGATCGAGACCGCGCCCGCGGCCGTCAGCCCCGGCGCGGAGAACTCGAGGCTCTCGACCGCGGGCGGCGCGCCCAGCGTCCCGGCGACGGCCAGCCGCCCGGTGGCGTTTTTCGGCTTGGACCAGCCCAGATCGGCCAGTCTCAGGCCCAGCCGGTTGAGGTCGGATGTGAGCGAAAAGCGCGGCGCCGCGCCGCGCGCCAGATCGACCGTGATCGCGCCCAGGCCCGCGCCGCTGACGCTGCCCTCGGGCAGGCCGATATCGAAGGCCTCCACCGCGCGCTGCGACAGCTCCACCGTGCCCTCGACCCGGCTCAGACCGCTGTGTTCCGGGCCCATCTTCTGCACCCAGGTGCCGCGCACCGGCACCCCGTCCAGCGTCGCCGCCCCGCCGATCGACACTTCGTCGAGATCGGCGCGCAGCTCCAGCGCCTCGGCCGCCAGCACGCGGCCCTTCACCAGCGTCTCCGAGCGCACATTCTCCAGCCGCCCGGTCACGCTGTAGACCACGTCCTTGGGCTTCACCCCCTTGGCCAGCGGCAGCGAGAGATGCGCCTCGGTCACCGCGCGGCCCTCGGCCAGGTCCACGGGCTGGCCGGCCTTGGACATGATCTCCAGCGGCGGCAGGTTCAGCAGCGACAGGCCGGCCTGAAGGTCGCTGTCGCTGCGCAGGTCGATCTCGGCATGGGCCGGGCGCTGGGTGATGTCGCCCACCCGCATCACCGAGCCCGCCACGTCGACCCGCCCGCCCGAGGGGGCGGTGACGCTGCCCTCTTCCACCACCAGGGTGAAGCGGTTGTCCAGGATCGAGGCATAGCCCCGGCCCTGCTCGATCGGCGGCATGGTCCGGAGAAAGCGCACCGTGGAATCGCGGAACTCGTGATTCAGCGCGATGCGCGGCGCGGCATCGGGCGCCAGCCGCAGCGCCGCTGTCACGTTCTCCAGGTGCCCCACCAGCACGTTGTTGGCGATCCAGCTGCGGGTGCCCGGCACCAGGTCCACGGGCCAGAGCGCCAGCAGCCGGGCCTCGGTGATCGCGTCCAGCGCCAGGTCGAGATCGACCTGCCAGCCATCGGGCCGGGCGCGCACCAGGCCCTTGCCGCGATAGGCCGAGCCCTGTTCATCGGTCAGCACCACCTGCCCGATCGTCGCGGTGAAGGGGTCGAGCTCCAGTTTCAGGTCCAGCGCCCCGCCGGTGAACCGCGCCGGCGCCTCGAACACCCCCTCGGGGTCCAGCTCGACCTCGCGGAACCGCACCTGGCTGACCAGCGTCCGGGGCCAGCCGTTCACATGGTCGCGCAGCAGGGCCTGGCCCTCGGCGCGCATGCGCAGCGCGTCGGTATCCAGCGAGACCTCGTCGAGGGTGATCTTGGCCTCGTCGGGGGAATAGGAGAAATAGCTTTTGCCGCGCTTGAACCGGATCGGCGGCACGCCGGCCTCGGGGGTGAGGGCCCCGGCCCCGATCTCCAGCGCCGCGCTCAGGGGCGCCAGCGCGCCCTCGGGCGTCACCCCGCTGCGCATCGCCCCCGAGATCGGCGCGTCGATCACCGACAGGAAGGCCAGCGCCGGCGACTGCGTGGCGATATCCGCCGCGGCCACGTCGCTGAAATTAGCCGACACCCGGGTCTCGGCCGAGCCCTTGACCGTCTCGAAGCTCAGCGCCACCTCCGAGGGCAGCCCCTCGTCGCTGCGCAGCGAGAAAAACAGCTGCAGCGCGACCTCCTCGGGGGTCTGCTCCAGCGTCAGCAGCCCGTTTTCCACGTTCCAGGCACGGCCTGCGCGCGCGTCCTCGTAGCTCAGCGCCAGCTGCTCGATCGACACGCCCTCCAGCCCCGCCAGCGCGGGGTTGAGAAACAGCCTGTCGATCCCGCCCAGCACGTCGACCAGGGTCTCGGCGCGCTGCACCGGGACCACCGCGTCCCCGAGCGCCAGGTCGAAACTGCCGTCCGAGGCGCGGCGCAGGGTCAGTTCGGCCCCGGTCAGCGCCACCCGCTGCAGCGCCAGCTCTCCCGACATCAGCGGGCCCGGCGCCAGAACCGCGCTGGCCTCGGGCACGCGGGCCACCGGACGCCCCTCGGCGTCCGAGATCACCACCTGGCGCAGATGCACCTGCGGCACGCCGCTGGTCGAGAAGAACACGTCCACCCCGCCCAGTTCCACGGAAACGGGCGCGGTGGCGGCGTTCAGCCGGGCCTCGACCCGGGCGCTGGCCCAGTCAGGCAGGCCGATCATGCGCCCGGTCAGCGACAGCGCGGCAATGGCCGCCGCCCCGGCCACAAGGGCCAGGCTGAGCAGCATCCAAATGCCGAAACGGCGCCGCGGGCGCGGCGTGGGCTGGGAATTCGGGTCGCTCATATGGCGCCTGTCGCGCGTCCTCTTGCCTCGGTGGCGGCGCAGCTTTGACTTCGTGCCGCGCGCTCTAGTATTGAGCCAATGTAACCCGACGCGAGGAGCTGAACCAGATGAGAGATATGGGGACCGAGGCGCCAGATTTCACCCTGCCTGACGAGACCGGCGCGGAGGTCGCCCTCTCGGCGCTGAAAGGCGGCCCGGTGGTCCTCTATTTCTACCCCCGCGACGACACGCCGGGCTGCACCACCGAGGCACTGGACTTCACCGCGCTCCTGCCCGAGTTCGAGGCCGCGGGGGCCAGGGTCTTCGGCATTTCCAAGGACACCGTGGCCAAGCACTGCAAGTTCCGCGAAAAGCGCGAGCTGGCGGTCAGCCTGCTGTCGGATGCCGAAAGCGATGTCTGCGAACGCTACGGCGTCTGGGTGGAAAAGAACCTGTATGGCAAGAAAAGCATGGGCATCCAGCGCGCCACCTTCCTGATCGACGCCGGGGGCAGGATCGCCCGGGTCTGGCCCAAGGTGAAGGTGGCGGGTCACGCAGCGGAAGTGCTCGACGCGGTGCGCGCGCTGTGACGGGCCCCACCCTCACCGAGATGGCCACCGAGGTTCTCACGACCGCCGATGGCCGCGAGAAAACCGCGCTCAGCCGCAGGCACGCCGCCGCCTGGTTCGCCGCCCGCGAGGCGGGAGAGCCCCTGCCCGTCGGCACCGCCAGCCCGCCGCTGCGCCCGGCCCGGCCCGAAAGGCCCGAACTGCTGTCGCCCCGCGACGTGCCGCGCCGCCGCCCCGGCACGCCCGAGGGGCGCATCGCGCTGCTGCACGCCGTGGCCCATATCGAGCTCAACGCCGTGGACCTGCACTGGGACGTGATCGCGCGCTTCGGCCATGTGCCCATGCCGATGGGCTTCTACGACGACTGGGTGAAGGCCGCCGACGAGGAGAGCAAGCATTTCAACCTGGTCTGCGACTGCCTGGAGCGGATGGGCAGCCATTACGGCGCCCTGCCCGCCCATGCCGGCATGTGGCGCGCCGCCGAGGACACCGCCGAGGACCTGATGGGGCGCCTCGCCGTGGTGCCCATGGTGCTGGAGGCGCGCGGGCTGGACGTGACCCCGGGCATGATCGAGATCTTCCGCAAGGCCGGAGACGACAAGGCCGTGGCGGCGCTGGAGGTGATCTATGGCGAGGAGGTGGGCCATGTGGCCTATGGCTCGAAATGGTTCCACTTCCTCTGCGGGCGGCACGAAAAGGACCCCAAGGAGGTCTTCCACGCCCTGGTGCGGAAATATTTCCACGGCGCCCTGAAGCCGCCCTTCAACGAGGAAAAACGCGCCGAGGCGGGCCTGCCGCCCGATTTCTACTGGCCGCTGGCCGAGGGCAGCAACGTGCGCTGACGCCCCGTCTTATCGGCAGATTGTCGCCAATTTCCGGTCGATATCCGCAACGGTCCGGCCGCATTGTTCAAAAAACTTGCGACAGGGACCGGCTCTGGTTAAGCCATTTCTGACCGTTTTGTTGGGGAGCGTTCGGTCGAAAAGACTGGGGCGGAACAAGAGGAAGAGCAGTGGGTCACAGGCTGAGACACCGATTCAACGCCGCGCTTGAGCGTTACCTTCCCGAACAGCGCCTGTTCCTGCGCACCGATGACAGCACCCGTTTCATCCGGCTCAGCCCGGCCACGCAGTTCCTGGCCCTGGGCGGCTCGGCCCTGACCCTGGGCTGGGCGATCGTCGCCGCGGCGATCCTGGCGATGGACAATATCGGCGCCGGCAGCCTGCGCGACCAGGCCGCGCGCGAGCAGCAGATCTATGAGACCCGCCTGAACGCGCTTGCCAAGGAACGCGACATCCGCGCCGAAGAGGCCCACGCCGCGCAGGCGCGGTTCAACGTGGCGCTGGCCGAGATTTCCAAGATGCAGTCGGCCCTTCTGGCCTCCGAAGAGCGCCGGCGCGAGCTGGAAACCGGCATCGAGGTGATCCAGAGCACCCTGCGCCGCACCATGGCCGAACGCGACGAGGCCCTGGAAGAGGCCGAGATCGTGAAAGCCGAGCTGGACGGCGTGACCGGCTCCATCGACGCGCGCATCGGCCGGGTGGAGGACATGGAGAACACCCTGGCCTTCATGACCGACGCGCTGAAGCTGACCGCGGTCGAGCGCGACACCATCGCCGCCCAGGCCGCCCAGGCCTACGAGCTGACCGACGAGCTGATCTATGAGCGCCGCCTCCTGCAGGACCGCAACGATCACATCTTCAGCCAGCTCGAGGAAGCGCTGTCCGTCTCGGTCGAGCCGCTGGACAAGATGTTCAGCGCCGCGGGCCTGTCGGCCGAGAACCTGATCGAGCAGGTGCGCCAGGGCTATTCGGGCCTCGGCGGGCCGCTGACGCCGCTCACCCTCTCGACCAAGGGCGAGGAGCCCAGTGCCGAGCAGATGCGCGCCAACGCGATCCTGCACGGGCTCGACCGGCTCAACCTCTACCGCATCACGGCGCAGAAGGCACCCTTCGGCATGCCGGTCAAGTCGGCCTTCCGCTACACCAGCGGCTTCGGCCCGCGCTGGGGCCGGATGCATGAAGGCACCGACCTCGCCGCCTCTTACGGTACCCCCGTCTACGCCACCGCCGACGGCGTGGTCACCCATGCTGGATGGTCCAGCGGCTATGGCCGCCTGATCAAGGTCCGGCACGAATTCGGGATCGAAACCCGCTACGCCCACCTGGCTCAGCTTCGCGTGAATGTCGGGGATAGGGTCTCGCGCGGGGACCGGATTGGTGATATGGGGAATTCCGGCCGTTCCACCGGCACCCATCTGCACTACGAGGTGCGCGTCGGCAGTAAACCCATCAACCCGATGACCTACATCAAGGCAGCCAGAAATGTTTTCTAAAAGCAGGATCAATGAGCCCGGGCCGAAGACGGCCGGAGAAGCAGAAAAAGCCAAGGCGCCCGAAACCGCAGCCGCGCCCAAGCCCGAGAAGGCGGCCCCCGCGCCCAAGGCCAAGCCGCCCGCATCGGTTCTGTCCTCCGACCTGACCGTGACCGGCAACCTGAAAACCACCGGCGACATCCAGGTCGAAGGCGTGGTCGAGGGCGATATCCGCGCCCACCTGCTGACCGTGGGCGAAGGCGCCACCATCCGGGGCGAGGTCGTGGCCGACGACATCGTGGTCAATGGCCGCGTGGTGGGCCGCGTGCGTGGCCTGAAGGTGCGCCTGAGCTCGACCGCCCGGGTCGAGGGCGACATCATCCACAAGACCATCGCCATCGAATCCGGCGCCCATTTCGAGGGCTCGGTGCAGCGCGCCGACGATCCGCTGTCGACCGGCGGCGGCGCCAAGCCCGCGCAACCGGCCCCGCAGAAGCCCGCGCAGGGCTGATCGTTTCGGGAGTTTCCCAGTCAGGCGGGCACCCCACCGGGTGCCCGTTTTTCGTTTCTCAGCCCTTGGGCGAGATCAGCGCCCGGCGGTAGAGATGCCAGGTGGCATGCCCCAGCACCGGTAGTACCACCAGCAGCCCCAGGAACAGCGGCACCATCGACCAGAACACCAGGGTGGAGATCACGAAGGCCCAGGCCAGCAGAACCGCGAAATTCTCCTGCACGGAGCGGAAGCTGATCAGCATGGCGGTGACGAAGTCGATCTCCTTGTCCAGCAGAAGCGGCAGGCTGACCACCGTCAGGCTGTAGAGGATGAAGGCAAAGACACCCCCCACCGCCAGTTCCACCGCGATCATGGTCAGCCCGTTCGCGGTCAGGAACACCTCCAGCGACGAGCTGATGTTGGTCATCACGCTCAGCCCCATGAACAGGGCAAAGATCATATGCGCCAGGAAGGTCCAGAACAGGAAATAGATCACGATGATCGCCCCCATCCAGGGGATCTGCCTGTCCTTCTCGCGCAGCACCACGCCCAGGATCTCGCGCCATGCGAGCGGCTGGCCCTGCTCCAGCCTCCGGCTGACCTCGTATAGCCCCACCGCGGCGAAGGGCGCCACCAGCGGAAAGCCCAGCGAGACAACCAGCGTCCAGGTGATCGTGCCCGCGCCCAGCAGCACCAGCGCCAGCCCGCCCAGCACGTAGACCGCGCTGAAGAACAGGCCGAACAGCGGCGCGCGTTTGAAATCGCGCCAGCCATCGGCCAGCACCTCTTTGAGATCGGTGATATGCAGCCGTGCGATCTCCGGCCGCGGCGACGCCTCGACGGCGGTCACATCGCTCATGTTTGTCCTCCCTCATACGCTTTCCCAGGGCGTATGAGGGCAGCTTACACCGGAATCGCGGCCATCAAGGGAAAAATCACAACTGCCGGGCGCGCCCCGTCCCCCGTCAGGCTCCGCGTTCACGTGGCATCATAGTCGGCATAGTTCTCTGCGCTTCCTGGCGGTTGCCGGCCGCAGAATCCCGTCTCGTCAACCGGCTTTGCTTTTTTTGTGAAATTTCCGGTTTCTTCCGTTACACTTGTACCCGAGGGGCGTGCCCCTCGGGGGAAAGGTGATGGTCGAATATGGAACGGCTTTGAGCGGAACATCAGGCGCCCGCGGTGGAAGCTTCGGCGCGGCGGATCTTTCCTACTGGGCGGATTCGATCGTCAGCGATCCGACCTCTCTGCTGATAGCCGGCGGGATAGCTGCATTGATCCTGCTGCTTGTTTTCGCCCGCTGAGCTTCAGCCAAGACCGCTCGAATTCCGCAAGCAGAGACCCGGCGGCCATTCACCCGGCGGCGGTTACCCCCGCCTCTTCGATGCCGGTTTCCGGCACGGCGCAGGCCGGGACCAGGCCCTCACGCCACATCCGGTCACCGGACGAAGGGCCGGGCACGGCCCCTGCCCGTGGCGCCAGGCGGGGCTCAGTCCTCGTTCTGCGCCTCGGCGCGGGACTTGCCGGCCACGTCCATCGCCAGCGTCGCGGCCATGAACTTGTCCAGGTCGCCATCCAGAACGCCCTGCGTGTCCGAGGTTTCCACGCCCGTCCGCAGGTCCTTCACCATCTGGTAGGGCTGCAGCACGTAGGAGCGGATCTGGTTGCCCCAGCCCGCCTCGCCCTTGGCCTCATGCGCCTCGGTGATCGCGGCGCTGCGCTTTTCGAGCTCCATCTGGTAGAGCCGCGATTTCAGCGCCTTCATGGCGATGTCGCGGTTCTGGTGCTGCGATTTCTCGGAACTCGTCACCACGATGCCGGTGGGCATGTGGGTGATCCGCACCGCCGAGTCGGTGGTGTTCACGTGCTGCCCCCCCGCGCCCGAGGAGCGGTAGGTGTCGATGCGGATGTCGGCGGGGTTCACCTCGATCTCGATATTGTCGTCCACCACCGGGTAGACCCAGACCGAGCTGAACGAGGTATGCCGCCGCGCCGCCGAGTCATAGGGCGAGATCCGCACCAGCCGGTGCACGCCGCTTTCCGATTTCAGCCAGCCATAGGCGTTGGGCCCGGAAATCTTGTAGGCGGCCGATTTGATCCCCGCCTCTTCGCCCGCGCTTTCCGACTGCAGCTCGACCTTGTAGCCGTGCTGTTCGGCCCAGCGGACATACATCCGCGCCAGCATCGAGGCCCAGTCACAGCTCTCGGTGCCGCCGGCGCCCGCCCGGATAGCGGCAATGGCCCGATCCCTGGCCTCGACGACCGTATCGAACACTTTCCGGAAGGGATCTTTCGGTTTCCCCACCACCAGGGTCCGAGTGGTATCCGAACAGTATTCGTTCAGCCGCGCCCCCCAATCGATCAGCAGGGGTTCGCCTTCCTGGATCTGACGATCCGAAGGAATGGCGTGGGGCAGGGCACTGTTGGGACCCGAGGCCGCGATCACGGGAAAGGAGAGCCCCTGGGCGCCCAACTCGCGCATGGCTTTTTCCATATCCCAGGCCACCTGTTTTTCGGTCATCCCGGGACGGATCGTCGCCACCACACGGGAAAAAGCCTTTTCGGCCAGGCGAAGGGCATCGACCGTAGCCTGGATCTCCTCGTCGGATTTGGTTTTACGCAGATCCTCCACGAGATTTTCCGTTGGGACCAGTTCTACCGGCGGTGAAGCGTTTTGCAGTGCTTTGGCACAGGCGGCATGGTTTTTGTGGGAAAGACGCACACTTTCGAAACCGAGCCGGCGCACGCCCAGGCTGGCGGCGATGGCGGGCAGTTCTTTCTCGAGGCCTTTTCGATAGCAGACCACTTCGAAGTCGGGCGCCTCGGTTCTGGCCTGGAGGTCGAAGCGGCTGTCCGTGGCCAGCACCAGATGGCTGTCCGAGATGAACAGCACGCCGGCCGATTCGTCGAACTGGGCGTCTTCACCGGTATATCCGGATAGGTAATAGCGGTTTTCCTGAATGGACACCATCAAGGCGTCCAGTTCCAGGTCGGCCAGTTTTTCCCTGACTCTGGTGATTCGGCTGCTAAGCGTTGCGTTCAAAAGCACTCCTTATCAATGGATAAAATATACACCTGTTATTGATTATTATTTACCCGTTCCGACGAAGTGCCCTCGGCGTTGCCCTTAAAAGCTTCTTTGGTCTCCTGAAAACCCTTGCGCATATTTTCCGGCAGTTCCTGGAACTCCTTTTTGAACCTCTTTCCCACTTCAACGCCGGCATCCTTGGCTCCTTTGCCGATTTCGACCCAGTCTTCTTTGACTTCATGCCAGACGTTGCCCGAACTGGACGGCTGTTTTTCTTCTGACTCGCTGCCGAACGCTGCCGGGAGGCTAACGGGCGTCCAGGCGATGACGATGGACAGCACTATGACGACAAAGGATTTCATGGTCCGTTCTCCTTTTTTCCATGCACGTTCACGCTTACAGCACGGTCTTAAATATCACTTTTTTATTCGCATGGGAAACCGGATTCGGCCAGCCAGGCTTTCAGTCGACCCATGCCTTCGTCGATGGAAACCTCGGCCGTGTATCCCAGATCCCGTTTGGCTGCCGAAATGTCGAACCAGTGGGCGGTGGCCAGTTCACGGGCGACGAAGCGGGTCATTTTGGGCTCGCCCTTTAAACCGAAGGTACGGTAAATCCATTCCAACACGGCCCCGATACGGTATGCCGCCTCCGGGGAAACCTTCCGTTTCACCGGAGGTTTTCCACCGGCATCCAGGATGCGGTTGACCATTTCCCAAAGCAAAATGGGGGCATCGTCGCTGATAAAATAGGCGTTGCCCGAAATTTCGGTTTTTTTTTCCAGCGCCTCCATGGCCAGCACATGGGCCCGGGCGGCATTGTCGATGTAAATGGTGTCCACCCGGTTACCGCCGTCGCCTACCTGCCGGAGGCTTCTGGCCCTGGCGATGATGCGCGGTGCCAGATGGGGGTCTCCCGGCCCCCATATCAGATGGGGTCGCAGCGTCAGGGTCGTCAACTTTTCATCGGCGGCCGCCATCACCTCCTGTTCTGCCAGGGCCTTGGTCCGGGGGTAGGGTGCGTGGAAGTCGGCCGGGTAAGGCGCCGTTTCGTTTACGCCTTCCATGTCCGTGCCGTCGAAGACTACGCTGGGACTTCTGGTGTAGATCAACCGCCCCACGGCACAGGCGCGGCAGGCCTGGATGACGTTGCGGGTGCCGGTCACGTTGGGACGGAAAAAATCGTCGAATAGCCCCCATACACCGGCTTTGGCGGCTGTGTGAAAGACGACATCCTTGCCATCGACGGCCTTTTTTACGGCCCCGGCATCGGCGAGATCGCCGGCATGCTGATGGACGCCCCAGCTTTCGAGTTCGGAATAGGCGGCCCTGGAAAAGGAAGACACCCGATGGCCTTCGTCCAACAATTGGCGCACGATGGCCTTGCCCAGGAAACCGCCGCCGCCGGTAACAAGGATATTTTTTGAAGTCGAATGGGTTTCCGGATTCATTGTTTTGCTATCTGTGTCCCGATTTCCAATTTCTCACAACTTGAATTCGCAAAAATGGGTAACACTCCGGCAACTGGAAAACAAGGAGAAAGGGAAAAATATGGTGGAAAAAACCAGGGCGATTTTCAAGTAGATAACTGTTTCACGTCAAGCAGTTATGGGGGATTGACAGTTTCCCATAAAAAGAATTCAGCCCTGAATCGGCAGATGCCCTGTTCAGAGAAAGGTTGCACCGGAACGGGCAGGGTCAGCCCGCTTTTATTGACGCTGCCGCCTGGCTGTCCGGTGGTGCCAAAAGCTGTGACGCCCCCCTGGATAGGGCAGCGGTCAATTTTTTCAGCGGTGTAGCGGCAACTCCCCAACAGTGCCAGTATAGTGAGACCGGTACGGCGATATCCGGACACAGGTCCACAAGGTGGCCTTTCTTCCTCAACGTTGAAGTCTGCAAATCCGGCAGCATGCCGTAGGCAAAACCAGCGGCGATGAAATCCACGAATTTTTCCGATGAAGGCAGGTAGTGCCTGGGAAAACTGTCGTTTATCATTCCCAAAAACGTTTTCATAAAACGGTGCGACAATCGATCTTTACGGTTGAAAAGCAGTACCGGGGCCGTTGAGACAGCCTCCCGGGTAACGCCACAAGGAAAGTGCCGGCTGGCGAATGACGGAGATGCACAGAGCCGGTAAGTCATTACCCCCAGGGGTATGGCCTGGCACCCCTG
>ENA-ORCU01000461-ORCU01000461.1-marine-metagenome-genome-assembly--contig:-NODE-461-length-15136-cov-3.221595_pt1 | contig 15136 bp, 12 predicted proteins | sample MGYA00248631_ERZ508512 | MGnify/ENA primary metagenome ERZ508512 (study PRJEB26183, sample SAMN06268844) | marine metagenome | isolation source: Tt an P1 anaerobic enrichment on pine from sediment taken...
AGCCCGCGTCGCGCAGGCGCTGCGCCTCGACCATGCCGGGCAAGAGATGCTCGGGCAGGGCATTGCAGTGGGCGCCGCGCTGCAAATCCTCGCGCTCCTGCTGCTGAGCGGAAGGCAGCGGGGCGGTCAGCCCATAGGCCGCGGCCTGCTCTCCGAAGACCGAAGCAGCCCCTTCCTCCACCGCCCGGCGCACCTCGTCGCGCGGCAGCGCCGCGCCGTAGATCGCGGCGTCCGAGGCGGTGAAGATGGGGTGATACATGGCGAAATCCGGCCAGCCCGTGTCGGCCCAGCCCAGCGCCTTTTCCAGTGCCGCCCGGTCGGCGCGCAGAGCGGGCGTGACCTTTGCCGCCTGTTCCGGCGTCAGCATCTCGAAAACCAGCGCGGCGGGCGCCAGCGCCGCCACCGCCCGGGCCTGGTTCGAGTGGTGGACGGGGTTGTCATGCATCTCGCCCAGCACGACCACGTCGGCCCTGGGCAGGCGGCTCAGCGCCTGCGCGTCGATCTGTTCGGCCAGGGCTGGACCGGCGGCCAGCAGGGCCGCGAGGGCAAGCAGGGTCTTCATGCGAAGAACTCATGCACCTCCGGGCTGATCGCTTCAAGGCGCTTGCGCATCTTGGCGAAGGCCGCGGCTTCGAGCTGCCGGACGCGCTCTTTCGACAGGCCCAGTTCCTGCCCGAGGCTTTCCAGCGTCCGCGGCGCGGCGCGCAGCTTGCGCTCGGTCACGATGAAGCGCTCGCGCTCGGTCAGCCCGTCCATGGCGGCGACCAGCCAGCCGCGCAGGGTGTCGATGTCATGCGCCTCCTCCACCTGCTCGGCGGACTGGGCGCTGTCATCCTCCAGCGTGTCGATCCATTCGCGCCCCTCCTCGTCGCTGCTCTGCGCCGCGTTCAGCGAGAAATCCGAGCCCGACAGGCGCCCCTCCATCATCTCCACATCCGCGAGCGACACGCCCACCTCGGTGGCGATCCTCTGGCGCAGCTGGTGGCGGTCCAGCTCCTCTCCCCTCGCGCTCGCCTCGCGCTCCAGCCGGGCCTGGACCCGGCGCAGGTTGAAGAACAGCGATTTCTGGCTGGAGGTGGAGCCGGTGCGCACCAGCGACCAGTTGCGCATCACGTGGTCCTGGATCGAGGCCTTGATCCACCACACCGCGTAGGTCGAAAACCGCACCCCGCGCTCGGGGTCGAACTTCACCGCGGCCTTCATCAGGCCCAGCCCCGCCTCCTGGATCAGGTCGCTCATCGGCGCGCCGTAGCGGCGGAACTTCGCCGCCATCGAGATCGCCAGCCGCATATAGGCCGTCACCAGCCGGTGCAGCGCGGCCTCGTCGCGGTGGTCGCGCCAGGCGCGGGCGAGCTGCAGCTCGGTCTCGGCGTCCAGCAGCTCGGCCTTCATCGCCTCGCGGGACAGGGACGTCTCGGGTTGCACGTCAAGCGGCATCGGCTTCCCCTTTCGGTTTCGCTTAGCGTGGATACGCGGCCCGGGCCCGGCCGGATCACTTGAATCATCAACGATGATGGAGATGCGCACAAATCATCGATTTGTGAACGCGCCGCGCCGCCCTAACCTCGCGCAAGATCCAAGCGCGACGGAGACACGCATGACCTACGAGCTTTTTCTCGGCAACCGGACCTATTCCAGCTGGTCGCTGCGCGGCTGGCTGATGTTCGAGAAATTCGGCCTGCCCTACCGGGTGCACATGGTGGGGCTCTATGACGGCACCATGGCCCGGGACATGGCCGACATGGCTCCGGCGCGGCTGGTGCCCGCCATGCGCACGCCCGAGGGCGACGTGGTGCAGGACACGCTGGCCATCGCCGAGACCCTGGCCGAGCGCCACCCCGGGGCCGGGCTCTGGCCCGCCGACCGCGCGGCCCGCGCGCTGGCCCGCGGCATGGTGGCCGAGATGCATTCGGGCTTCGCCGCGCTGCGCGCCGAATGCCCGATGAACCTTGCCCATGCCTATGCCGGCTTTGAGCCTTCGCCCGCCGTCCGCGCCGACCTGGAGCGGGTGGAGCTGCTCTGGTCCCTGGCGCGGACGCGGTTCGGCGGCGAGGGCCCCTGGCTCTTCGGCGCCTACTCCGTGGCCGATGCGTTCTACGCGCCGGTGGCCGCTCGGATCGCCGGGTACGGCCTGCCGGTGGACGAGCCTGCCCGGGCCTATGTGGCGGCGCATCTGGCCGACCCGGCCTTCCGCCGCTGGCGCGCCGAGGGGCTGACCAGGCGCTACGATCCCGAACCCTACGCCATGGACCTGGCCGCGCGGCCCTGGCCGGGCGAGGCCCAGCCCTGATCCACCCGCCCGGAAATTTACCATTCCTAAACGAGTTCCGCCGTAGCCGTTAACCAGAGCAGCGGCGGAGGGGCGGATGGTGGCGCGGGCCTATACGGTGGCCTTCGAGGGGGTGGAGGCAAGGATGGTCGAGGTGCAGTGCGCCGTGACCGCCGGGCTGCCCGCCTTTTCCATCGTCGGCCTGCCCGACAAGGCGGTGAGCGAGGCGCGCGACCGGGTGCGCGCGGCGCTGACGGCGATGTCCATCGCGCTGCCTTCCAAGCGCATCACCGTCAACCTCTCGCCCGCCGACCTGCCCAAGGAGGGCTCGCATTTCGACCTGCCCATCGCGCTGTCGCTGCTGGCCGCATTGGAGGTGCTGCCGCGCGACGAGGTGGAGCACACCGTGGCGCTGGGCGAGATGTCGCTCGACGGCTCGCTGGTGCCGGTGCTGGGCGCCCTGCCCGCCGCCCTGGCCGCGGCCGAGGCCGACCGGGCGCTGCTCTGCCCCCGCGCCTGCGGGGCCGAGGCCGCCTGGGTCGGCGCCACGCAGGTTCTGGCCGCGGGATCGCTGGGCGAGGTGGTGCGCCATTACACCGGCCAGTCGCCGCTGACCCCTGCCGAGCCGGGCGAGGTGGCGGTCGAAAGAGGACCGCGCGACCTGCGCGACGTGAAGGGCCAGGAACGCGCCAAGCGCGCGCTGGAGATCGCCGCGGCGGGGCGGCATCACATGCTGATGGTGGGCGCGCCGGGCTCGGGCAAGTCCATGCTCGCCGCGCGCATGCCCGGCATCCTGCCGCCGCTGACGCCCGCCGAGGCGCTGGAGACCTCGATGATCCATTCCCTCTCGGGGCTTCTGGACGAGGGCGGCATCTCCCGCGCGCGCCCCTTCCGCGAGCCGCATCATACCGCCTCCATGGCGGCCATCGTCGGCGGCGGGCGCGGCGCGAAGCCGGGCGAGATCTCCATGGCCCATAACGGCGTGCTGTTCATGGACGAATTCCCCGAATTCCCCCGCGCCGTTCTGGAGACCCTGCGCCAGCCGATCGAGACCGGCGAGGTCGTGGTCTCGCGCGCCAACGCGCATATGCGCTATCCCTGCCGCTTCCTTCTGGTGGCGGCGGCGAACCCCTGCAAATGCGGCCACATGGCCGACGCCTCGCGCGCCTGCGCCCGCGTGCCGCAATGCGGCGAGGACTATCTCGGCCGCATCTCGGGGCCGCTGATGGACCGGTTCGACCTGCGGGTCGAGGTGCCGCCGGTGGCCTATACCGATCTCGACCTGCCCGAATCGGGCGACAGCTCGGCCGAGGTGGCCGCGCGCGTGGCCGCCGCACGCGATCTGCAGGCGGCCCGGTTCGAAGGCGCAGAAGGCGCGCGGGTCAATGCCGATGCCGAGGGCCGCCTGCTGGAAGAGATCGCCACACCCGATGCGGAGGGGCGCGCGCTGCTGGCGAGGGTGGCCGAACGTTTCGGCCTCTCGGCGCGGGGCTATCACCGGGTGCTGCGGGTGGCGCGCACCATCGCCGATCTCGACGGGTCGGAGACGGTGCGCAAACCCCATGTGGCCGAGGCGGTCAGCTTCCGCCTCGCCGTGGGCGGCTAGCGCCGCTTGGCCTCGATCGCCTGCCAGACCTTCTCGGCGATGTTGACGTTGTCGAAACGCTCCAGTTCCTGGATGCCGGTGGGCGAGGTCACGTTGATCTCGGTGAGGCTCCCGCCGATCACGTCGATGCCCACGAAGACTTGGCCGTGCTCGCGCAGGGTGGGCCCGATGGCGGCGCAGATCTCGAGGTCGCGCTCGGTGAGCCCGGTCTTCTCGGGCCGCCCGCCCACATGCATGTTCGACCGCGTCTCGCCGCGCGCCGGCACCCGGTTGATCGCCCCCACCGGCGCGCCATCCACCAGGATGATCCGCTTGTCGCCCTTTTCGACATCGGGCAGGAATTTCTGCGCGATCAGCGGCTCGCGGCTGAGCGAGGTGAAAAGCTCGTGCAGCGACGACAGGTTGCGGTCGGCGGGGTCGAGCCGGAACACGCCCGCGCCGCCATTGCCGTAGAGCGGCTTGAGGATGATATCGCCGTGGAGGTCCTTGAACTGGCGGATGGTCAGCAGGTCGCGGGCGATCAGAGTGGGCGGGATCAGCTCGGGGAATTGCAGCACCAACAGCTTCTCGGGGAAGTTGCGCACCCAGAAGGGATCGTTGACCACAAGGGTCTTCGGATGCACCCGCTCCAGCAGGTGGGTGGTGGTGATGTAGCCCATGTCGAAGGGCGGATCCTGGCGCAGCCAGACCACGTCGAAACCGGCCAGGTCCATGTCGGCCTCGGCGCCCAGCGTGAAATGCGCCCCGGCCACCCGCTGAACCGTCAGGGGCCAGCCCCGGGCCATGACGCGGCCGTCATTCCAGGACAGGTTCCCGGGGTTGTAGTAGAACAGCTCGTGCCCGCGCGCCTGTGCCTCCTCGGCCAGGCGGAAAGTGCTGTCGGCATTGATGTCGATGGCCTCGATCGGGTCCATCTGGATGGCGACTTTCAGCTTCATGCAAAGCCCTCCCTGGTTCGGACTTTACATGACTGACCCGGCGCCTGGTTTCAATCTCCGAATTGACGTCAGGCGACAAGCGCGTTTTCGAGAATCTCCACCTGCCCCATGCCGTCGACCAGCGCCACGTCGAACCGCGCCTCGGTCAGCTGCCCCCTGGGCTCGCCGGCGAGGAACTCGGAAGCGGCGGAAAACAGCCGTGCGATCTGACGCGGACTGAGCCGCTCGGCGGCCCGCGCGTGGCTGCGGCTTTTCTTCACCTCGATGAAAACCACCGCCTCCCCGTCACGGGCGATCAGGTCGATCTCGCCGCCGCTGCCGCGCCAGCGCCGGCCCGCGATGGTCAGCCCGTTGCGCCTATAACGCTCGGCCACGGTGTCCTCGGCCACGCGCCCGGCATGATAGGACAGCGCGCCGCGCATCCCCCGCCCGTCACGCGTCACCTGCCTGTCACTCATTGCTCACCCTCCACACATCCCTCGCCCGCGCGCTCATTTGCCCGCGCGTTCAGTCCTCGCCCGCCAGCTTCAGCGCCTCCTGGTAGACCTGCCTGCGCGGCAGGTTCAGCGCCGCCGCGACCTCGGCCGCGGCATCCTTGACGGACTTGCCCGGCAAGGCCGCCCTCAGCGCCGCCTCCAGCGATTGCGCATCCGCCACGGGCGCCGGCGCCCGGTCCACCAGCACCACGACCTCGCCCTTGACGGCGCGGTCGGCGAACGCCTGCTCCAGCTCGGCCAGGGAGCCACGCGCCACCTCTTCGAAGCGCTTGGTCAGTTCCCGGCAGACCACCGCCTGCCGCTCTTTCCCGAAATGGTCCCCCAATTCCCCTAACAATCGGTGAACGCGTTTCGGCGATTCGTAGAGCACCAGCGTCGCCGGGATCTGGGCCAGTTCCGCCAGCATCTTCGCGCGCTGCCCCCTGGCCGTGGGCGGGAAGCCCGCGAACAGGAACCGGTCGCTCGGCAGGCCCGAGACCGTCAGCGCGGCCAGCACCGCCGAGGGCCCCGGCGCGGTGGTCACCGGCAGCCCCGCCGCGATCACCGCGCGGGCCAGCTGGAACCCCGGATCGGCCACCAGCGGCGTGCCCGCCTCGCTGGCATAGGCCACCGATTTCCCCTCGGCGATCATGGCCACGATCCTGTCGCGCAGGCCCGGCGCGCTGTGGTCGTGATAGGCGATCACCGGCCTCTCGCCCAGCGTGATGCCGTGGATCTGCATCAGGTGCTTGGCGGTGCGCGTGTCCTCGGCCGCGATCACGTCGGCGCTGGCCAGGATGTCCAGCGCGCGCAGCGTGATGTCGCGCGCGGCTCCGATCGGCGTGGCCACGAAATACAGCCCGGGGTCGAGCGGCTTGGTCTGGATTTCCAAGGGGCGGGGCTCCGTTCTCTGACGTTTACTTGGGGGGGCGAAATGCTTACTGTCCCGGTGAGCAGAAGCCCAGCCCCCGGGAAAAGAGGATCTACACCATGTTTGCCGTTTTGCGTACCGCCCGCAAGTCGCTGGCGCGCATCGCCTTTGCCGCCGGGGCGCTGGCCCTGGCCGCCTGCCAGCCCGGCCCGATCGGCACCGGCCCCAGCATCGACACCCGCGCCCCCGTGCCGGTGGCGCTGCTGGTGCCCGGCGGCTCAGGCCAGCCCGGCGACGCGCTTCTGGCCAAGAGCCTGGAAAACGCCGCGCGGCTGGCGATCGCGGATCTCGACGGCGTCGCGGTCGATCTGCGCGTCTACAACACCGCCGGCGATGCCGAGCGCGCCGGCCTGGTGGCCCGCGCGGCGGTGCAGGACGGCGCCAAGATCATCCTCGGCCCGGTCTATGCCCAGGCCGCCAATGCCGCGGGCGTGGCGGCGGCCAGCCGCAACGTCAATGTGCTGAGCTTTTCCAACAACGCCCAGATCGCGGGCGGCAATGTCTTCGTGCTGGGCCGCACCTTCGGCAACACCGCCGACCGGCTGGTGCGCTATGCCCGGGCCTCCGGCAAGGGCCGGATCATGGTCGTGCATGACCAGACCGTCGCCGGCACGGCGGGGCGCGAGGCGATCGAACGCGCCATCTTCAACGCCGGGGCGATCCCGGCCGGCACCGCCTCCTACGAATTCTCGCAGAACGGGGTGGTGCAGGCGATCCCCGCCATCACCGAGGCGGTGGAGCAGAACCAGCCCGATGCGCTGTTCCTGACCGCCGACACCTCGGGCGCGCTGCCGCTGCTGGCGCAGCTCCTGCCGGAAAACGGGGTGAAGACCGAGACCACCCAGTTCATCGGCCTGACCCGCTGGGACATCCCGGCCAGCACGCTGGACCTGCCCGGCGTGCAGGGCGGCTGGTTCGCCCTGCCCGACCCGGTGCTGAACGAACGGTTCCGCGCGCGTTACCAGGGCGCCTTCGGCGAGGGCCCGCACCCGATCGCGGGGCTGGCCTATGACGGCATCGCCGCCATCGGCGCGCTGGTCAAGCAGGGCAGCCGCGATGCCCTGACCACCGCGGCACTGACCCAGCCCTCGGGCTTCGTCGGTGTTGACGGCATCTTCCGCCTGCGCCAAGACGGCACCAATGAGCGCGGCCTCGCGGTCGCCGAAATCCGCGACAAACAGGTGTTTGTGATTGACCCTGCCCCAAGAAGCTTTGGCGGTGCCGGGTTCTGAGCCCGCCACCCTGCCCCGCAGCCCGGCGCTGGCGCCCGAGAAACTGATCTGCCCGCCGGAAGAGATCTTCGACCGCGCGCGCTTCGACGCGGCGCTGGCGCGCGAGGCCGGGCCCGAGGCCGATGCCCGCGCCATCCGCGATGCCGCCGTGCGCCTGCTGCAGCAGGCCCGCAAATCCGGCAACGCCGCCATCGCCGCCGCCTTCGAGGCCGAGCCCTTCGCCGCGCGCAAGACGGTGCGCGCCTATGCCTACCTGACCGACTGCATCGTGGGCGCGGTGCTCGACCTCGCCCTGCAGCGGCTGCACCCGCTGCCCACCCCCACCGAGGGCGAGCGCATCGCGGTGCTGGCCGTGGGCGGCTACGGCCGGGCCGAGATGGCGCCCTTCTCGGACGTGGACCTGCTGTTCCTGACCCCCTACAAGGTCACCCCCTGGGCCGAGAGCGTGGTGGAGACCATGCTCTACATCCTGTGGGACCTGCGGCTGAAGGTGGGCCATTCCACCCGCACCGTGCAGGATTGCCTGCGGCTGGGACGCGAGGATTACACCATCCGCACCGCGCTGCTGGAGCACCGCTTCCTCGGCGGGCACAAGCCGCTGGCCGACGAGCTGAAGGACACGCTCTGGCGCGACCTCTTCAGCTCCACCGCCGCCGATTTCGTCGAGGCCAAGCTCGCCGAGCGGGCCGAGCGGCACAAGAAACAGGGCGGCCAGCGCTACATGCTGGAGCCCAATGTGAAGGAAGGCAAAGGCGGGCTGCGAGACCTGCAATCGCTGTTCTGGATCGCCAAATACGTCCACCAGGTCGAGCACACCAGGGACCTGGTCGATCTGGGCGTGTTCACCCAGGAGGAGATGGACCAGTTCCGCCGCGCCGAGAACTTCCTCTGGGCGGTGCGCTGCCACCTGCACCTGATCGGCGCCCGGGCTGTGGACCAGCTGACCTTCGACATGCAGATCGAGGTCGCCCGGCGCATGGGCTACGAGGACAAGGGCGGGCGCCGCGCGGTCGAGCATTTCATGCAGGATTATTTCCGCCACGCCACCCATGTGGGGGAACTGACCCGCATCTTCCTCACCGCGCTCGAAGCCAGCCACGTCAAGCGCGAGCCGATGCTGATGGGCCTGTTCCGCCGCCGCCGCCGGGCCAAGAAGGGCTATGTCATCGTCCAGAACCGGCTGAGCATCGAGGACGAGAAGACCTTCTTCGACGACCGGCTGAACATCCTGCGCCTGTTCGAGGAGGCGCTGCGCACCGGCACCCTGATCCACCCCGACGCGATGCGGGCGGTCTCGGCCCATCTCGAACTGATCGACGACGATCTGCGCAACGACAAGGAGGCGCAGCGCATCTTTCTCGACCTGCTGCTCAAGCACGGCAACCCCGAGCGCTCGCTGCGCCGGATGAACGAGCTGGGCGTGCTCTCGGCCTTCATCCCGGAATTCAAGCCGATCGTGGCGATGATGCAGTTCAACGTCTACCACCACTACACGGTGGACGAGCACACCATCCAGTGCATCTCGCACCTGGCCAAGATCGAGCGCGGCGAGCTGGTCGAGGAGCTGCCCATCGCCAGCCGCATCCTCGGGCAAGGCGTCAACCGCAAGGTGCTCTATATCGCGCTGCTGCTGCATGACATCGGCAAGGGCCGGCCCGAGGACCACTCGGTCCTCGGCGCCCAGATCGCGCGCAAGGTGGCGCCGCGGCTGGGGCTCAAGCCGCGCGAATGCGCCACCGTGGAATGGCTGGTGCGCTATCACCTGCTGATGTCGGACATGGCGCAGAAGCGCGACCTTTCCGACCCGCGCACGGTGCGGGACTTCGCCAAGCTGGTGAAAACCAAGAAGCGGCTCGACCTGCTGACGGTGCTGACCGTCTGCGACATCAGCGGCGTCGGCCCCGGCACCTGGAACAACTGGAAGGCGCAGCTTCTGCGCACGCTTTACCGGGACACGGCGGATGCCCTGGAGAAGGGGCTCGAGGCGCTGAATGTCGAAAAGCGCGAGGCCGAGGCCAAGCGCGCCCTGCGCGAGGCGCTCTCCGACTGGGACAAGAAGGAGCTGCGTGCCGAGATCGCCCGCCATTACGGCCCCTACTGGCAGGGCCTGCAGACCGAAAGCCAGGCGGTCTTTGCCAAGCTCTTGCGCGGCATCGGCGTTGACGAGATCCGCATCGACCTCCACCCCGACGAGGACCGCGACGCCACCCGCGTCTGCTTCGCGCTGGCCGACCATCCGGGCATCTTCTCGCGGCTGGCAGGCGCGCTGGCGCTGGTCGGCGCCAACGTGGTGGACGCGCGCACCTATACCTCCAAGGACGGCTATGCCACCGCCGTGTTCTGGGTGCAGGACGGCGAGGGCCGGCCCTACGAGGCCGGCCGCCTGCCCCGCCTGCGCCAGATGATCGACAAGACGCTGAAGGGCGAGATCGTGGCGCGCGAGAAGCTGGTCGACCGCGACAAGCTGAAAAAGCGCGAGCGCGGCTTCACGTTCCCCACCTCGATCAGCTTCGACAACGAGGGCTCCGAGATCTACACGATCATCGAGGTCGACACCCGCGACCGGCCCGGCCTGTTGTTCGACCTGACCCGGACGCTTGCCGCCAACAACGTCTATATCGCCAGCGCGGTGATCGCGACCTATGGCGAACAGGTGGTCGACAGTTTCTACGTCAAGGACATGTTCGGGCTGAAGCTGCATTCCAGGGCCAAGCAGGAGGCGCTGGCCGAGAAGCTGCGCCAGGCCATTCAGCGCGGCGCCGAGCGGGCCGGGCACTAATGCAGCCGATCCGCCTGATCAAGGGCTTCCTGACCGTCGGCGCCTGGACCATGGCCAGCCGGGTGCTGGGCTTCGTGCGCGACATCCTGATCGCGGCCTGGCTGGGCACCGGGCCCGCGCACCAGGCTTTCGTCATCGCCTTCGCCCTGCCCAACCTGTTCCGGCGCTTCTTTGCCGAGGGCGCCTTCAACATGGCCTTCATCCCCATGTTCTCCAAGCGGCTGGAATCAGGGGACGACGCGCAGGGATTTGCCCGCGACGCGCTCTCGGCGCTGGGGGCGCTGCTGATCGCGCTGACGCTGCTGGCGCAGCTGGCCATGCCCTGGCTGGTGCTGGCCATGGCCTCGGGCTTTCGCGACAGCGCCACCTTCGACCTGACCGTGCTCTACGGGCGCATCACCTTTCCCTATATCCTGTTCATCTCGCTGGCGGCGCTGTTCTCGGGCGTGCTGAACGCCACCGGCCGCTTCGCCGCCGCCGCCGCCGCGCCGGTGCTCCTGAACGTGGTCTTCATCGCCTTCATCATAGGGGCGGCGGAGCTGGGCGGCGACGTGGCGCTGGCGCTGATCTGTGCGGTGCCGCTGGCGGGCGTGGCGCAGATGGCGCTGGTGTGGTGGGCGGCGAAAGAGGCCGGGTTCCGGCTGCTGCCGCATTTGCCGCGGGTCACGCCCGAACTCAAGCGGCTGGTGATCATCGCCGCCCCCGCGGCGCTGGCGGGCGGCGTGGTGCAGGTCAACCTGCTGATCGGGCGGCAGGTGGCCTCCTATTTCGACAGCGCCGTGTCCTGGCTCTACAACGCCGACCGGCTCTACCAGCTGCCGCTGGGGGTGGTGGCCATCGCCATCGGCGTGGTGCTGCTGCCCGACCTCTCGCGCCGCCTGAGAACCGGGGACGAGGATGGCGGGCGGCATTCCTTCAGCCGCGCCGCCGAGTTCTCGCTGGCGCTGACGGTGCCGGCGGCGGTGGCGCTGATGGCGATCCCGGTGCCGCTGATCTCGGTCCTGTTCGAGCGCGGCGCCTTCACCGCCGCCGACACCGCCCCCACCGCGCTGGCCGTGGCCGTCTACGGCGCGGGGCTGCCCGCCTTCGTGCTGCAGAAGGTGCTCCAGCCGCTCTATTTCGCGCGCGAGGACACGCGGCGGCCCTTCTATTACGCGCTGATCTCCATGGTGGTGAACGCGGTGCTGGCCCTTGGCCTCGCCCCGGTGATCGGCTTCATCGCCGCGGCCATCGGCACCAGCGTCGCGGGCTGGACGATGGTTCTGCAACTCTGGCTCGGCTCGCGCGGGATGGGCGAGGCGGCCCGGCTGGACGACCGCTTCGCGCACCGCGCGCCGCGGATCGTTCTGGCCTCGGTCCTGATGGGGGCCTGCCTGATGGCCGCCAGCGGGCTGCTGGCGCCCTGGTTCGCACCGGGCCCGTTGCGCTATCTGGCGCTGGTGATCCTGGTCGGCATCGGCATGGTCAGCTATTTCGGCCTCGGCCACCTGATCGGCGCCTTCCGGCTGGCCGATTTCCGGCGCGCGCTCAGGCGGGGCTAGCGGTCGCCCGGAGCGGCTCTGCAAGCATTCCCCGGCGGCATGGCCTTGGTACGAAGGGCGGCGCCCGACCCTGGGTGGGCGCGAAAGCGCCCTCCCGGGGGGAGGGTCGGGCGCTGCCCGGGCTAACGCCCGGGCGGACTAACGCTGCCGCAGCCGCGCCACCAGATGCGCCCAGCCGCCGGGGCTGACCACGAAGGACAGCACGAAGCCCGCGGCGAAACCCGCGATGTCGGCCACCCAGTCATTGGCCCCTCCGAACAGAAGCCGGAACAAAAGCTGGATGCCCAGCAGGAACCCGATCAGCGTGAAGGCGCGGTACTGGTTCGCCCCCACCGCGCCCAGGTTCACCCACAGCAGGAAGGTGAAGGCCCCGATCAGCCCGTAGACGCCCGGATAGCCGCCCACCAGCGGCAGCGGGTCATCGAGCAGCAGCCCGTAGGCCGCCGCCCCCGCGATGCCCGAGGCAAGAAACACCACCAGCACCGCCCAGGCCCGGAATACCTCGCCCACCATCTTGCCCAGCGCCAGGACAAACACCACCACGAACAGCGCATGGGTGAAGCTGGCATGGACGAAGAGATAGGAGACGAAGCGCAGCAGATGCTCGGGCGGGAACCGCCCCGTGGACAGCATCCAGTCGAAGACCTGCCCCGAAAACGCGTAATCCTGGAACGCCGCCAGCCGCCAGCCCACCGCGCCGGGGCCGCCGACCAGCCCCCGCGCGCCCAGCGAGAACAACAGCTCCACCGCCGCGATCGGCAGCACCAGCAGCCAGACCACGGGCGGCAGCGGATTGAGGGGCGGGGCATCGGGATCGTGTGGCATCTGGGGGCCTTCGGTTGACGGGCATGCCCCGCATGGGTAAGCGAGGCAGGCACAGAATTCCAGACGGAGAATTGCCATGACCGAGGGGGTCCAAACCTCTCCCGCCTTCACGCCGCGCGTCTTTTCCGGCATCCAGCCCACGGGCAACCTGCACCTGGGCAACTATCTCGGCGCGCTCAAGCGCTTCGCCGACGCCCAGAACAGGGGCATCCAGTCGATCTACTGCATGGTCGACCTGCACGCGATCACCGTCTGGCAGGACCCCGCCGACCTCGCCCGCGCCACGCGCGAGCTCTGCGCCGGGTTCATCGCCGCGGGCGTCGACCCCGGCAAATCCATCCTGTTCAACCAGAGCCAGGTGGCCGAGCACGCCCAGATGGCCTGGGTCTTCAACTGCGTCGCCCGGATGGGCTGGATGCAGCGCATGACCCAGTTCAAGGACAAGGCGGGCAAGAACGCGCAGAACGCCTCGCTGGGCCTCTTTGCCTACCCGGCGCTGATGGCCGCCGACATCCTGGTCTACCACGCCACCCACGTGCCGGTGGGCGAGGACCAGAAGCAGCACCTCGAGCTGACCCGCGACATCGCGATCAAGTTCAACCACGACTACGGCGTCGATTTCTTCCCCATCACCGAGCCGGTGATCGAGGGCGCCGCGACCCGGGTGATGTCCCTGCGCGACGGCTCCAAGAAGATGTCGAAATCCGACCCTTCGGACATGAGCCGGATCAACCTCACCGATGACGCCGACGCCATCGCCAAGAAGATCCGCAAGGCCAAGACCGACCCCGACCCGCTGCCCGAGACCCTGGAGGGGCTGGAGGGCCGCCCCGAGGCGCGCAACCTGGTCAACATCTACGCCGCCCTGGCCGACCTGACCCCCGAGCAGGTCATCGCCGAGCATGCCGGCCAGCAATTCGGCACCTTCAAGCCGTCGCTGGCCGACCTCGCCGTGGCCAAGCTCGCGCCGATCTCGGCCGAGATGTCGCGGCTGATGCAGGACCAGGCCGAGATCGACATGATCCTGCGCCGCGGCGCCATGCACGCCCGCGAGATCGCCGCGCCGATCCTGGAAAAGACCTACGAGATCATCGGCATGGTGCGCTGAGGCGCGCCGTCCTTCACTCTTTCAGAAACCCCGGCCTGGCGCCGGGGTTTTCTTTTTTCCAACCGGCATCGCTTCTGCACGAAGGGCGGCGCCCGACCCTGGGTGGGCGCGAATAGCGCCCTCCCGGGGGGGAGGGTCGGGCGCTGCCCGGGCAGTCGCCCGGGCGACAGGCGGCCCCGGTATACCTCTGCACCTCACACCCCGCTCTGCGCTAGCAGCCGGTCCAGCATCCCGTGATACCCGGCCCCGAACAGGCGCACATGCACGATGGCGGGCCAGAGCTGATAGACCGCCCGGCGCTCCTCAACCCCCGGTTCCGCCGCGCCGTAGCCCGCCGCAAAGCCCGCGCCGGGGCTGCCGAAAAGCTGCAGCATCGCCAGGTCCACCTCGCCATGCCCGTAATAGCTGGCCGGGTCGATCAGCCCGCTCAGCCGCCCGCCCGGCCCGGCCAGCACGTTCCCGACCCACAGGTCGCCATGCAGCAGCGCGGGCGCCGGGCGGGCGGGCAGCCGCTCGGGCAGCGCCTGCGCCAGCCGCTCCAATCGATGCGCAAGGGCCGCCGGCAAGGCCGCCGCCTCGGCCAGCAGCCGCCGCTCGGCCCAGAACTCCGGCCAGTCGTCACAGGGCGCGTTGCGGATCGCCACCGTTCCAAGGGCGTAGTCCTCGGCCCAGCCATAGGCGTCCCCGGTCGCGCCATGCATCCGCCGGACGGCGGCGCCCAGCGCCTCCCATCCCGCTCCGCGCAGGCTGCCCGCATCTTCCAGCGCCTCCAGCGCCAGCACCCGGTCCGAGGCGCCCAGCACCTCCGGCGCCGGCGCCCCCGCCGCGCGGATCGCCCGCAGCATCTCGGCCTCGACCCGAGGCGCGGGGCCGGTCTTGACGATCACCTCGCGGCCCGAGGACAGCCGCACCCGGACGACCTGGCTCAGATCGCCCCCGGCCAGCGCGCGCCAACCCTCCAGCCCCTCGCCCAAGAGCCGCGCACCCTCTTCGGCAATCCGCTCCGCCATCATCCTTCCGCGCCTCCCATCGTTCCTGCCGCCGCCCCTCGGGCCCTTCGCGCCAAAGGTTAACGCATCGTCGCACCGCCCGTCCAAGCCGGGGCTCATATGCGAGTCATATGCGTTTCATATGCCCCGTGCATTGCCCCGGCCGGCCGCATGTCGCGGCTTAACGGCCCGCACGCAGCAACCCCACACCGTGCAATTTCGCACAAAAACTCCGCGCATTCGGGTGTTTTTGATCGTTTTCGCAGGGGTTATCTTTCCCCCATACCAGTAATGGAGGGTCCCATGACTACCCCTGTCCACCCCGACACCCGGATCGGGCATGTGCATCTGAAAGTTGCCGATCTCGACCGCGCGATCGGGTTCTATTCCGGCGTGCTCGGCTTCGAGGTGCAGCAATATTACGGCGGCCAGGCCGCCTTCC
>ENA-ORCU01000470-ORCU01000470.1-marine-metagenome-genome-assembly--contig:-NODE-470-length-15001-cov-2.577727_pt1 | contig 15001 bp, 14 predicted proteins | sample MGYA00248631_ERZ508512 | MGnify/ENA primary metagenome ERZ508512 (study PRJEB26183, sample SAMN06268844) | marine metagenome | isolation source: Tt an P1 anaerobic enrichment on pine from sediment taken...
CCATTGATTTATCTGAAGTGGTTTTTTTCCAGAGACCGGGAGCTGCACCGCCGGTGGACGACCATTTTCGAGTCCAATCTGCTCGCTCACCGCCCCCTGCCGTCGCCGGATGAATTGGAAATCGGTTCGCTTTTTCGTGATGACTGCCCCGATGTTCCTGCCGGGTCGTCGGTTCATATCCGGGACATCGTCCACACGGGAAAATCTTCGGCAGCCGTCGATAATACGCCGCTGCCCTCTGCGGCTGAAACCGCCGCAACCGCCCGCGAGCGGCTTGAGGCCATCGGGGTGTTTGCAGACGTGGAAATGCGTCACGTGGCCTCTTTGAGCCCCATTGCCCTGCTGCGAAGCTGGCGCATCGATCTGCCGGTCCGCAGCGGTCAGCTGGACTACCGGCTCTCGGGTATTCAGACCAGCTACGGCAAAGGGCTTTCCCTGGATGCGGCACGGGCATCGTATCTGATGGAGATCGTGGAGCGCTGCTCGTCGTTTGCCGGGATCGGCCCCGAGGGAGTGCTGAACCGGGAAACGCCGCTGCCGGCTTTCCGCGGGACATACAGTGAGCTCCAGCGCCGGGGTATTGACGCCATCGATCCCAACCGGCTTGGCCTGGAGGTTCCGTATCGGGATGAGCCGATTTACTGGATTGAGGGCGAGCAGATCGGCACAAGCGGATCCCGTCCCTGCCGGGTGCCGGCCCAGTGCATTTTTCTGTTCTGCAATCTGGATGAGGTGTCGCTGTTCAGCGGCCTGGGTTCAACGGGTCTGGCATCGGGCAACACGGTGGCCGAGGCAAAGGTGAGCGGGCTTCTGGAAGCGATCGAGCGGGACTGTGAGTCGATCACGCCGTTTGACCCCCAGCGGTGTTTTCTGCTCGATACCACCGATCCCGCTCTGTCCCGGCTGTTTGCCGACTACCGGTATCGGGGCATCCATCCGGTTTTTCAGGATCTTACCCCGGACTACGGTGTCCCCTGTTACAAATGCTTCGTGGCCACTTTGGACGGCGGGATCGCCAAGGGGACCGGAGCCCATCTGGACGGGCGGCGGGCGGCGCTCTCCGCCCTCACCGAAACGCCTTTTCCGTATCCCTACGGTCCCCGATCCGTGCCCGAGCCTGCCGGATTGCCGGTCCGGCGCCTCGAGGAGTTGCCGTCCTACAGCGCCGGTTGCCCCGACGCCGACCTGAAACTCCTGGAGTCCGTTTTGCCGGCCAACGGCTTTTCGCCGGTTTACGTGAACCTGACCCGGGCGGATCTTCGGCTGCCCGTGATTCGTGCCATTGTCCCCGGGATGGAGCTCCTGGGGGATTTTGACCAGTTTTCACGGGTGAATCCGCGGCTTTTTGCCAATTATCTGAGACTGGTTACGGAACGCGAATTGAATTAATGCCAATCGTTTGCATCCGCGTTCCTGAATGAAGCGCTGAAAGTGGAGTCCTGAAAGGTGTTACCCCAGGTTCTTTGCCGCAAATTCCCAGTTTACCAGATGCTCCAGATACGCCTGGATGTAGTCCCCCCGGCGGTTCTGGTAGTCCAGATAATAGGCATGCTCCCAGACGTCGATGGTCAGCAGCGGCGTTAGCCCGTGGGCGATGGGTGTGTCCGCGTTGGCGGTCTTTATCACCTTGAGCTCCTCGCCGTCCCGGACCAGCCAGGCCCAGCCCGAGCCGAACTGCCCCGAGGCTGCCGCAGCAAAAGCTTCCGTAAACTGGCTGTATCCGCCAAAGGATGACTTGATCATCTCGGCGAGCTGGCCTGACGGCTCCCCGCCGCCACCAGGAGTCATGCTGTTCCAATAAAAGGTATGATTGAATACCTGGGCCGCGTTGTTGAAGATGGCCGCATCATCGGCTTTGCCCTGGGATTTTTGGATGATTTCCTCCAGAGACATTTTCTGGTAGGGGGTGCCTGCCATAAATTTGTTGATTTTGTTCACATAGCCCTGGTGATGCTTGCCGTAGTGAAAATCGAGCGTTCGTTCCGAGATATACGGATCGAGGGCATCGGGCTTGAACGGAAGCGGGGGCAGTTCAATGGCACCGGCTCCGGCGTTTGTTCCCTTGCTGCATCCAAATCCTACCATATTGACCAGGGCAAGGGCGCCCAGATTTGCGGTCAATTTTAAAAATTCCCTTCGTTTCATTGGTGTGACCTCCTTTTTTTCGTTGGTTTACACCCGTTGGATATTTTTGTCAGGCTGTGAAATGAATTAACCTCTATCACTAAATCCGGGGGGCGCCGTTTACCATTGGTATTCAGGAACGCGAGTTACATGTCAGTTTTCGTTCCGGTGTATCTGGTGGTTTTGTCTTCACGCAGCCGCGGCTCCGTTCAGCTGATGCGAGAACAGGACATTCTCCGGTACATGGCGCCGGGCCAGATCAAGCAGGTGTCGGTGGTGGGTGAAAAACAGGACCTGGGTCTGCCGGGCCAGCTGTGCCAGTACCTTGAGTGTGGCCGCGGCCCGATCGTCGTCGAAATGAACCAGTATGTCATCCACTATAAATGGGAGGGGCTCGTTTTCCCGGAGACTTTTTTCCAGGCCGGCCAGCCGAAGCGAGAGGTAGAGTTGGTCGCCGGTGCCGTCGCTCATGGCTTCGACGGTAACTTCCTCGCCATTAGGCCGTACGCCGACCAGAATCAGGTTGTCTTTGGCGTCGACCGCCGGTTTGAGACCGCTGAATGAGCCAAGGGTCAGCTCGGCAAACAGGTCACCGGCGCGCCTCAGGATCGGGTTCTGGTTGGCTTGCCGGTAGCGTTCGATTTCCCGGTTCAAAATCGCCGATGCGGCCCGCAGGAGGATGTACCGGTCGGCATGGGCCTTGATTCCGGACAGGAAGGCCTGGGCTTCCTCGGCCGCCTCGGCGGCTTCCGCACGTCCGTCCATGGCCTTCAACTCCCGGCGCTCGGCCCCGATGGTGCTGTCGATTTGCGAGAGCGTGTCCCGCTGGTCGGATATGTCCTGATCCACCTTCTGAAGCTGCAGGGTCAGCTCATCCACATCGCACTGTTGGGCTTTGCGGGCCAGTTCTTCAGACGTCAGCCCGCCGGCGTTGGCGATTCGCTGAAGCTCGGCTTCCCGGGCACGAATTGTCTCGGTCAGGGACTGTTTTTCCCGGGAGCGCGCTTCAATTTCTTCGAGTTCCTCCGGAGCTGTGCATCCTGCCTGCTTGCACATTATGTGTAATTTTTCGGTCAGATCTTTTACCGCCGTCTCCGATTCCCGATGCTGGGCCTCTTTTTCGGTGCGCTCCCGGTTCAATGCCTCAAGGGTGCGGCGATCCTCCCGGGCCCTTACCAGCCGGGTGTGGAGTATTTCCACCGCTTGAAATGCCGCCTCCTCTCTGAGGTCCGGTGCCACCTGGTCCAGGATGGTGGCAACTTCAGCCTCAAAATCCCTGCAATCCCGTTTGATTCCGTCGATGCGCTGCTGAATTTTTGCTGCCTGGTCGATTTTTTCAAACAGGCTACGCATGCGGATGATAACGGCGTTGGCCTGGGTGGGGGTTGAGCTTCCCGGCAGCCCCAGTTCGGTGATCGCCGCCGACCAGTCCGTTTTCCAACCGCTTAGCCGCTCGGTGGCCTCGCGGTGTCTGTCGCGGCAGGTGTCGTGCTTTTTCCCGGCCCGTAAAAGGGTCTTTTCCAGCTCCTTTCGCTGTCGCCGGGTGGTCTCGATCGCTTCACAGATTCTTTGGCAGCGCTCCACAAGGAAACCAAAGGGTTCCGTTGGCTCCGGCTCCGGGTGGCCCAGCCGGTGAAGACCGTCGGCCAGTATCAACCGGTTTTCGTGAATCGTTTTTTTCAGATCCGCCACCTGGGCCTCGTATTCCCGGACCCGGGCTGCCTGAGCGAGCAGATTTTCATGCTGTTTCAGCCATGCGATCATCTCCCGGGGCGTCTGGGGGAGGATTGCAGCCGGTGCCCATCGGCTGGTCCAGTCGCTTTCCAGTCGCCGCCGCTCGTCGGCAATCTGGTTTCTCCGGGCGTTCAGCTCGGTAAGTGCATCTGTTTTTCGGGCTTTTTCCGTCAGAAGCATGGACATCCGCTCCACCCGATCCGCTTCACGGCGCAGGCGATCGGCGATGTCGTCCGCGTGGCGGACGCTTGCCGCATAGGCCGTGTCAAGGCGGGTTTCTCCAAACAGCGTGAGCGCGTCATCGGCAACATCCTCCCGGTTCAGCCAGGCCCGGCGCACCAGTTCCCAGCCGCGATCTCGGCGGTTGCGGCAGTCCAGAAGCTCGGCCTCGGTGGGAATCGAGCCGCTTTTTTCAAGGGCCTGAATCGTTTGGGCCGCGCGCTCGATTTCTTCTGTTGTTTCAACGATCTGCCGATCCAGGGCGGCTATCGCATGATCCGTTTCAGCAAACCGGGCGGCAAAGCGATCCGCTGTTTCAAAGCCCGGCACAGGAAGGGCCGCAATGTGCTCCAGGGAACCGCTGCAAAGGGGCAGGGCGCGGCAGGCAGTTTCCGCTGCGGATTTTTCGGCCTTCAGCCTGGCCTGCGCCGTATTCAGATTCAGATCCAGATCACCGAGTGCAAGTGCCCGGCGAAGGGCGGAGGAGAGAAATTCCGGGTTCTGCTCCGCCGGAAGGGCCTTCAGTTCGGCGGTGAGGCTCTTTATTTCCAATGCCCATTCGTCCATATCGGCCTGCGTCCGGACCTGTTCGTCGATCAGCGTCTGATGCCGATTGCCGAGTTCCTGTATCCGGACCCGGCGGACTTCCGGCAGCCGGAGAATCTCCGCCTTTTCAAGGTGGACGTCCGGTGACAGATCCTGCAGAATTGAGGCAGCATCTGTCCGCAGGGCCTTGTATTCGCCCTGAAGGCCGGGAAGATCCTCAAAGGCTTTCAGATGCCATCCCAGCCGTTTGTGCAGGTCGGTGATCAGCCTGTCCCGGGTAAGCAGGGACTCGGGAACGTTGAGCGCCTCGATCTGACCGGTGATCCGGTTCAGATGCCCGGCGGCCGTTTTGCCCGCGGTTTTCGCCCGATCAAGCTCACGAAGGGCGCGGCGACGGTCGTCGGAAAATCGGGGGGAAAGCAGGGGAACCGATTCCAGCGGACCCAGTGCTTCTTTGGATTCCCGGATTTCAGACAGGATGGGCAGGGCCTCCCGGAAGCGCTGAATCCGGCTTTTTTCGCGCTCCAGCTCGCCGATGGCCGCCACCAGTTTTTCCCGTTCGCCCCGGGCATCGTTCAGGGCCTTGTGGTGGATTTCCCACTGACGGCTCGACAGGGAGAGCTCCTGACTGCGTTTTTTGGCTTTCCGGTAGTCGGTGACCAGGCGGTTGATGGTCTGAATCGACCCCCGGGGCTTGAAAAGCGCCTCGGCATCTTTTTGGAGGCTGTCGGCCGCCTGGCGAAGACCGGCCAGACCGGAGCCGGCGGCAAACAGGCTTTGGCCCAGGTCGCCGCCGCTCTCGCCGATCAGCTCGGCGCCCATACTCAGCCGGCGATGGTCAAGGCCAAACAGTGTGGAAAAGACCTCTTTGCTCACCCCTGCCAGATAGTTTTTCAGGGCGCCATCGGAAAGGGGTGTGCCGTCCGGTGCCAGCAGCGTGTTTTTATTGCCCTTGCGGCGAATAACGGACAGGCGGCTGCCGTCCGAGTGTTCAAGCGTGGCGCCGATTCGAAGCTGGGGATTGTCGTGACGGAAATTGTCGCCGGTCAGATGCTCGATGCCAAACAGCAGCGCCTCAACGGCACGAAGGGCCGAGCTTTTTCCGGCTTCGTTGGGGCCATACAGGATGTGCAGCCCCTCATCTCCCCGGGACAGATCAACGATGGTGCCGGTAAACGGTCCAAAGGCGATCAGATCGAGGCTCAGGAATTTCATCGGGTATCCTCCCGGGCCAGGAGCCGGGCGGCCAATGTTTGCTCGATATCGTCGAGCATTGCCTTCAGGTGATCCGGTGATCCCGGATCGCCGGCTTCATCCAGGTTGCGTATTTCACCGGGGAGTTTCGCCTTGAGACGAACCATATCGGCGTTCAGGATTTTTAAGATTTCCAGGCTGTCGCCGCTCGGACCGGTTTCGTCCATGAGCTGGCGGTCGATTTCCCGGATAAATCGTAGCAGATCTCCTATGGGATCGTTTCGCCGGGCCAGTTCGTCCCGGTTCAGCGGGGGAGCGGTTTGAAACAGGATTTTCTCGATCCATATCCGGCCGCCGCTTTCATCGGTACACGCTGCCCGGATTTCACTGGTCCATTTTTCCGGATCCATGGAAAAAGCCGTGTGAGCCGGCGTGGTGCCGGTCAGAATGACCCGGATGGCCAGGGGCCGGTCGCTGCCGCTGTCGTTCAGCGTCTTCCGGATTGCGTCCCTGAACCGGTCGATAGCTGTTTCCGGCCCCGGGGCATCTGCCGTGTCCACCCGGATCGTGTCCCATCGCAACACGTCCAGGTCCCGGTGCTCGGCCCGGATGGTGCGATCGTCTCCCACGGTGACCAGGGTGCAGCCCTTTGCGCCTGACTCCCGGATGTGGCGCCCCTGGATGTTTCCGGGAAACACGATCCACGGATCGGTCCGGACCACCTCCCGATGGTGAACGTGTCCCAGCGCCCAGTAATCGTAATTGCTGGCAACCAGGCCCTCGACAGTGCAGGGCGCATACACGGCATGGCCCTCTCGTCCGGTCAGGGCCGTGTGCAGCAGTCCGATATTGATACAATCCCCAAGGGCCGGCGGATAGCTCGCTGCCAGATCCTCGGTGACGGCGGGGTGGGCGTAACTTTGCCCATGAATGGCGGCGCCGATATCATCAAGGTGGATCGTCTCCGGGCGACGGGCAGAAAAATGATGGACATTGGCCGGCAGATTGCCCAGTTGCCGGGTGATCCGGCTGGCGGCATCATGGTTTCCAAAGGCGACAAATACCCGGATGTCCGCTTTCCGTAACCGGGTCATCTGATCGGCAAAAAACAGTCCCGTGTGATAATCCTTCCAGTCCCCGTCATACAGATCGCCGGCGATCAGGACAAAGGATGCTTTTTCGCTGATGGCAAGAGTAACCAGGTTCCGCAGGGCCTCGCGCGTGGCACACCGGATGTCGTCCACCGGCGCGCCTTCGTAGCGTTCCAGGCCGACCAGCGGACTGTCAAGATGGATATCAGCGGCATGAAGAAAGGTAAACACGGTGACTCCTGACCAGTAATGAACGCGAATTTTGTTTGTTAATTCCGCGTTCTTGAGGGGGCCGCCCGGACGGGCGGATCGATCAATCGTATTTCCAATTCGGCTCGATGCCGGGCTTTGTATTAATTTTACAACCCCCTGTGAGAGGAAATGCCGATTTTGTTTTTAATTCGAATATGTTGTACACAATGGACGAACAATAATCAAGCGCGAACAATTTTTGTATTAATATCAAAATGATAGCTGTTTGCTGAAAACGGGATGGTGAAGCGGTGGAAAAATTGCTGGTCAGTGCCTGTTTGATGGGCGAAACGGTTCGATACAACGGAGTGGCCATTGCCTGCCGCCACCCGCTGCTGATGGCATGGCAGGACGAGGGGCGTGTGGTTCGGTTCTGCCCTGAAGTTGCCGGGGGGCTTCCGGTGCCCCGGTCGCCGTCTGAAATTGTCGGTGGTGGCGGGGAAAAGGTCGTGGCGGGGGGGGGCCGTGTCCTCTCCCGGGACGGACGTGATGTCTCGGAGGCTTTTTTATCCGGGAGCCGGAAGGCTCTTGAAATTGTTCGCAGAACTGGCATCCGGATGGCGATCATGAAGGACGGCAGCCCCTCCTGCGGATGCACAAGGATCTATGACGGGAGCTTTTCCGGGGTGAAGATTTCCGGGCAGGGGGTTACCGCGGCCCTGTTGATCTCGGCAGGCGTTCGGGTATTTACCGAGAATCAGATCGGGGAGGCCGCCGCCTGCCTGGCCCGGCTGGAAGCCCGCGGATGAGCGGGTAAGCTGCTGAGCCCGTCGGGTTAGAGGCGGAATTCATTTTTCCTTCTAGCCCGAATAAACCGGATATCCCAAAAACACCGATGCAAAATTTCAAAACGGAGACATGCCTACAGGTAGACGTTTTTTATCCGCATCCACACCCGCAATCGCCCCCGCAACCGTCACCGCCGTGCTGAGCAATGGCGGCCATGGCCTTGACGATTTCTCGGTTATCCGGCTGGCTGATTGTCAGGATTTTGGCGCGCAGGTAAACCGTGTCGAGATTCTGGGGAAGAATCCAGACCGGCCGGGGAATGTGCTGGAAGGTTTCGCTGAGGTCGCCGGGTTTGATTTTTATAAGGACTTCGTCGCCGATCCTGTGATCGACCAGTCGATACTCAAACGGAGTCATTCCCTCCGGTCCCAGACCAAAGATAAACTCCATACTGGATGGCTGCGGGGTGATGTCCATGGTCGACTCGGAGGTGCCTGCTGCAAGTGACAGGGTGATTTTTTTCAGATTTTCGACGTGTCTGTTCGATTCATTCATGATGACCTCCGGTGTTTTTTTCGTATGTTAGAGAGCACTATAAGACATTCACCTGAGGTTTACAATTTTCTTCCCGTATTCAATCGTTCGGTTTCCGGTTGGCCGGCTTGAGGCTGGAGCCCATGTGGCGCCTGATCGTCAGCCAGTCCTGCAGGTCGACGATTTGCCGGGAGAGAGCATATCGGCCGTCAGCGAACACGCCGTAATCTCCGCCGCCGGCCATGGCCGAGGCGAAACGGATCGTGTTGGCGTAAAACAGCCAGGCGTCGGCCCATTGTTTTTCCACCGCTTCATCAAAGGGATTTGCCCCCGCCGCCAGGCCGCTGGCCCAGCCTTCCGCCCAGATGGTGGTCATGATCCGGGTCAGGCTGTGGACATCGGCATTGGTGGTGCGGATGGTATTTTCAAAGCGTCTCCAGTGCCCCTTAACCCATGAGGTGTCGTGGCAGCCGAGGCAGATTGCCTGCATGGCCCGGGTCCGTCTGGCCTGTTCGTTCGGATCGATCAGGTGCGCCGATGCCGGGGTCCCGTCGAAATCCGTGGGCAGGGGCAGACCGGCCGCATTGCGGATGATAGTGGTATCGGGAGATAACGGGTGGGGGTGGGCGTAAATCAGGCCGAATAGCCGCCAGGCCAGGCGGTTGTTCATCTGATGGGTGCGCGGGACGATGGGCTCGCCGTCATCATTGACCAGAAGGCTGACATGGCAGGCCGCGCAGGTGGGGGCGGTAAAGTCGCTGCCGACGGTCCATGGAACGGCCTTGAAATTCCACTGATCCCCCATGGCTGAAGCGATATTGCCGTGCTTGCTGGCAGAATATACCTTGAAGGCCGGAACATCCGGTCCGATATGGCACTCTTTGCAGGTATACGGTTTTCTGGCCATTTCAATGGAAAAGCCGTGCCGGGTATGACAGGCTGAGCAGGCGCCGCGGCTGCCGTCCAGGTTGATTCGGCCCACACCCTGGTTGGGCCATCCGGCAATGACCGGGAATTCCAGTTCACCGGCGTCGGTGTCCCGCATCTCGGTGCCGGTCACTTCCAGCCGGGTGCCGTGGCAGTAATAACAGGCCTCGGCACGGGTGTCGGCGTCAGCAGGTTTGAAGCTGACCGTATCGCCGGTGAGTGCGGGCTGGCCGATGATGGAACGCTCCAGGGCCTTGTAAACCTCATTTCCAGCCAGATTGTTCCATGCATGGGCCATGATATTTTTGTCGTACTGGTTCGCCTCCTCGCTGTGGCAGGTCCGGCAGTCCGCCGGGCTGACCACCACATGAATTTCGTATCCGTTGTGCTCGAACGTGTCCGCATGGGCCTGCGGCCTGAGGGTGTGGCACTCGGCGCAGCCGACGGCCACGTCAAGGAGCGGATCGGGAACGCTCGGGCTCGACACCTTGCGGGACAGGGCCTCTGCGGCCATGGCTGTTTTCGGGGTCACGGACGCATGCCGGCTGCTCTCCCAGTCCTTGACGATACCCGGGTTGATGAGCACGTGGCAGTCCAGACACTCCTGGGTGGTATCGCTGAGCGGTGCGGCCCAGGCCACGCCCGCAGCTGCTGCGACGCTTATGAACAGCCAGTTCAGCCAAAACAAGGCTTTCATTGCACTCTCCTGACCCGGATATACCGGAAATAGTAAATTACAAGCATCAGAACGAAAAAAATTCGATCAGCGGGTCAATGCCCTCGTCCGGGTCACTGTCGATAATGTAGTCCTGGAACCGGTCCGGGAGCACTTCGCTTTCGGAGATGGCAATGTCCCGGGCCGACATGCCGGCGGTGTGGACCGTATCCGGGTCACCGGAAACAAGGGGATGCCACCATGGCAGATCTTCTCCCCGGGCCAGCCGGCGGTAGGCGCAGGTATCCGGCAGCCAGTCCAGCGTTTCAGCCCGAGAGGGGTCCAGGCTTACGCAGCGCTTAACCTGCCGGTGCCGTTCCAAATAGCCGGTGCATCGACAGGTGCTCAGATCCAGCAGGCGGCACGCTACGGCGGTATAGTAGACCCGGCCGGTGTCCTCGTCCTGAAGCTTGTGCAGGCAGCATAGTCCGCAGCCGTCACACAGGGCTTCCCATTCGTCATGGGTCATTTCGGTCAGTGCTTTATTTTTCCAGAATGGTTGATGAGTCATGCTGCACGCTATTACAGACAAGACAGAATGTCGTCTGCCCGGGTGGTTTTTTCGAATGCGTCAGTTACGGGGGGCATCTGGTCCGGTATTACTCGAATCCGTTTCGGAATTCAACGTTAACCGGTCAAGGGCCATCCCCAGACGCCGTGCATCTTCCCGGGCGCGTTTCAGCGTTTCGGCATGCGATTCCGGGGAGTCCGGCGGCATTGCCGGGTTGGTGATGGCCTCCAGAGTCGCCATCAATCGGTTGTGCTCGGTTTTTACATCGCGGAGCCGAGTTGTCATGCCGTCGATCATTCGGTTGATCTGCTCGCATTCCCGGGTCAGGTAATCGGTTTTTCGGATGGCCACCCGGCGCGTCAGATTCCCTTCGGCGATCTGGTTGAACGCGTGCGAGAAGTTGACCAGCGGCCCGCACACCCGGTGCGTGATCAAAATTTGGCTCAGAAATGTGATCAGCATGATCGCCACTACCGCCGGAATCAGGCGTTTGACCAGAACCAGGACGGCCTGGGCGGCCTGGTACTGCACGTTGAGGTCCTGAGCCCCGAACATATCCCGCACCAGAGGGTACATCGTCAGCGCACCGACGAGGATGACTGCGGCTGTCATGTAAAACAGGCTGCTGACGATGATTTTCAGTTGCAGATCGTAGCGTATCAGGTAGTTTTTCAGCTTCCGTGAGTGCGGGCTTTCCATGGCCATTATCTCTCCGTGAGCTTTTTGGTGATCAGATCGAGTTCGTATATCCGTTTTCCGGCCCGGTGCTGGGATTCCATGACATAGTGTGTGTCGCTGCTATAGGGGTCCGTTGGGTCTCCGGAAACAATGGTGATGCGAACGCCCGTTGAGGGGTGAAAAATGTTGAAGGAAAAATCCGACGGCTTGCCATCGTTCCGGATGGATTCACCCGGAGCCCCGATAAACTCCCCTTCCTGCAGATAATAGGCTTCCTGAATTTTGGAAAAACTGAGTAGATCATGTTTGGCCGTGATATCGCGGGCGGTGGTCAACGCTGAGATCATCATGGATACGGCGATTGCAGCGAGAACGCCCATGATGGCAATAACCACCATGAGTTCAACCAGGGTAAACGCATGGTCGTCGAGAACAGCCGATAGACGGGATGTTCGGACGATCGGGTTGAATTTCGGGCGACGTGTGATTGACTGGTCCATTCGGCAGCATTCCCTTCAGAGAACAAACCGGTTTTGTATGATTCGCCGGGGGCGTTCAGCGATCTGTCGTGGTCAGGATCATGCAACTCAATGATTTGATATCAGAATTCAACTGAAAAAGGAAGATGGGAACGGCAACGGGCAGATCGGGGACCTGTTTGAATTCAACCGCATCAAAGGGTATCTGGAGCCTGCGAAGGACCCGCATTATGCCGTCACCTGCCTGACGGAAAGATTGTCAAGGTCCATTCTGCCCAGGCCCCGCTCGTGTGCCAGGCGTATGTGCTTGATCTGCCGGGCCTTCATCTGCCGGCCGTACCAGGGGAACATTTCCACTGCCGCCGCATTGGCGGCAACCATGTCTATGTTTCTCGAAGAACGGCCAGAGCCTCATCATAATCGGGTTCTTCGGCTATTTCCGGGACGAGCTGGGTGTAGCGGACGATGCCGTTGCTGTCGACAATGACAACCGCACGGGCCATCAGACCGGCCAGGGGGCCGTCTGTGATGCGTATTCCATAGCGCTGTCCGAAGTCCAGGGTGCGAAGTTCGGATGCGGAGATTACGTTATCCAAGCCTTCGGCACCGCAGAATCGGGCATGGGCGAACGGAAGGTCCCGCGATACGCAGAGTACCACGGCATGGTCGAATTGAGCGATTTCAGCGTTGAATTTCCGCACGGTCATAGCGCAAACCGGGGTGTCCACGCTGGGGAAGATGTTCAATACCACAGTTTTTCCGGAAAAATCCGTCAAGCTGACATCCGACATGTCTGTTTTGGTGAGCGAGAAATCCGGTGCCGGTTGACCGACGGCGGGCAGATCGCCGGCGGTGGGAACCGGTGCGCCTTTAAATGTAACGGTTGCCATAGGTGGTCCTCCCTTTTGTTGATGGGTTTGGGGGCGGTTTAAGGCTTATTTAAAATCTTTAGGCATTTGATGCACGTGATGCAACCTCAAAGTCGTGAGCCTTTGAGGGCGCGGACGGTTGAATCAGTGCCGGATTCGGATGAGGGCGCTGACCGGAACCGGGGCTGATCAGGGGAAATTCAGTTCGGGGATGGCTGCTCTTGTTTCAATCAAGAAGTTCGGTGTCGCTGTGGGAATAGGGCGGTGCGCAGCAGCAGAGCATTTTCAGCAGTTGCTATGTGGCTTGAGTTTCAGGTACCGGCGGTAACGCAGGACGGCCGAATAGGTGAAATAATAGGCAGCCATGGCAAGGGGGATGCCCGCAACAATGCCGCCAACAGTCAAAATCCAGAAGATGGCCGGCGCGTTGGCAAGCATGTCAAACAACGTGGCCGCGGTCATCTCATCTGGCAGCGGGTGGATGCCAACCACGGTGAAAAATTTGGAGCCGACAAAATAGGTGAAGCTGTAGAGAAACGGTGCGGTAACCGGGTTGCTGATCCACACCCCGGCGGCGGCAGACAGGCGATTACCGTTGAGGACGGCTGCCAGCATGATCGCGATGGGGGTCTGAACGCCCATGGACGGTGTCATGCCAACGAAAATGCCCAAGGCAAATCCGAAAGCAATTTTTCTGGGGCACCCGCCGAGCCGGAGGACCTGCCGGTAGGCACGTTTGAAAAATGATCGGATACCAAACGACTGTGATTTGAGTAGAAGAGGCCTGTGCTGCTGTTTCATTCCTGCTGAACGCCGTTCCCTCCGCACGTTGAGCTATTCACCCGAGTCAGATAACCGATTTTTGTTATCATTTCCCGACAGATCAAGTCAATGTCTATTTCAAACAGGCTCTTAGATAGCGGCAGGCCGAAACGGTTGCCGGCATGAAAGCGCGTGAATGGGCTTTCTACCACTTTCCGGATGATCAGCGGAGTTGAAAACCCGGGAAGGAGCGTTTAAACTGAATGCATGTGAAGCCGTTTTACGACACCGGAAAAATGGCTGCTGAGCTGCGCGTGTGAACCCATTGTATTTGATGCGCGTTTTTAAAGGGGAGAGTGATCCAGATGGCCGATTATATCCCTTCTTACATTGAGGAGCATCGCACCGGGCGACTTCGACAACAGGCGGCCGGGGCGCGGTCGCTTCTCAGTTGCTGCAACCTGTGTCCGAGGCAATGCGGGGTTGACCGGACTGCCGGTGAAACCGGGGTGTGCAACACCGGGGTTATGGCCCGGGTTTCCAGTTACGGGCCCCATTTCGGAGAGGAAACCCCTTTGGTCGGAAGCCATGGATCCGGCACGATTTTTTTCTCTTTTTGCAATTTGCGGTGCAACTTCTGCCAGAATTATGACATCAGTCACCTGGGCGACGGGCATGAGGTGGACGATGAGACCCTTGCCCGCATCATGCTGGCCCTTCAGGATCAGGGGTGCCATAACATCAATCTGGTCACACCATCCCATGTGGTTCCGCAGATTCTGGCCGCCGTTGATATTGCCGCCGGAAAAGGGCTGTCGGTTCCCATCGTATTCAATACCTCGGCCTATGATCGGGTGCCAACGCTGAAAATGCTGGATGGCGTCGTCGATATCTACATGCCGGATTTCAAATTCTGGGATGCCGCTGTCGCCCGGCTGACCTGTGACGCGCCGGACTATCCGGAAGTGGCCCGCAAGGCACTGATCGAGATGCATCGCCAGGTAGGCGATTTGTGTATTGACCCGTCAAGCGGCTTGGCCTACAAAGGCCTTCTGGTCCGCCACCTGGTGCTTCCCGAGGGATTGGCCGGAACGCAGCAGGTTATGGATTTTATTGCGCGGACCATTTCACGCAACACCTATGTCAATGTCATGGCCCAGTATAGGCCCTGCGGAAAGGCGGCATCGATAAAAGCGCTGGCCGCATCCCTGTCCGATAAAGACTACCGTCAGGCCGCAGCGGAGGCCAAGGCCGCGGGCATTACCCGTCTGGACAGACCACGGCGGGTGTTTCGTCTTTGGTAATCACTATCCTTTCATCATTCTTCAACAAAGACACGATCATGGGGGACGTATGAAAAGCATTGTTTTGGCAGGAATCGCTCTGATGCTGATGGCCGTCACCAGTGCAATGGCTGCCGATCCGCCGGCAAAGGTCAAGCTGGCGACCAGCATGGGGGACATCATCATTGAACTGGATCCAGCAGCCGCGCCGAAAACGGTGCAGAACTTTCTAAGCTATGTGAACGCCGGTTTTTACGATGGCACCATTTTTCACCGGGTGATCAAGGGCTTTATGATCCAGGGCGGCGGACTCGATGCCAGCATGCACCGCAAACCCACCAGAGCGCCCATTGC
>ENA-ORCU01000471-ORCU01000471.1-marine-metagenome-genome-assembly--contig:-NODE-471-length-14992-cov-3.110225_pt1 | contig 14992 bp, 14 predicted proteins | sample MGYA00248631_ERZ508512 | MGnify/ENA primary metagenome ERZ508512 (study PRJEB26183, sample SAMN06268844) | marine metagenome | isolation source: Tt an P1 anaerobic enrichment on pine from sediment taken...
TCAACAACGCTTCCCTCGGCTACGTACACTCCATGGCTCACCAGTTGGGCGGTTTCTACAACCTGCCTCACGGTGTTTGCAACGCTATCCTGCTGCCCTGCGTTTGCGAATTCAACCTGATCGCTTGCCCGGATCGTTTCGCTGACATCGCCGAGTTCATGGGCGTTGACTGCGCTGGCATGACCGAGACCGAGGCTGCTGAAGCTGGCATCGCTGCTATCCGCGAACTGTCTGCTGCTATCGGCATCCCCGCCGGCCTGACCGAGCTCGACGTTAAAGAAGAAGACTTCAAAGTCATGGCTGAAAACGCCAAGAAAGACGCTTGCCAGCTGACCAACCCCCGCAAAGCTACTCTGGAGCAGGTCATCGGCATCTTCAAGGCTGCTATGTAATTCAATAGCGACCTTATGCAACACCCCGAAACGCCCGGCTTTTGGCCGGGCGTTTCTTTTTTGCGGTATTGCCCGAATCGGGCGTAACGCAGGTAATGTAGTTTTGAAGTCTACGCTTGGGGTCTGGAACAGCTTCGCAGGGTGCTTTATAGGTGGATTGGGGTTGATTTTCCGCAAGGGATTTGCGACCATTGAGCGCTCGCTCGGTGTTGGCCGAGCTTTGATAATTGTTTGACAGACGGCAAGGGCAGTGTTGGGGGCGCCCTTTTCGTTTTCAAGCGGGGGACGAACATGACAGATGTAGTGAAATGGATTCAAGACCGGGTTCAGGGCGACCTTCTGCCTTGGGCTGACCAGCAGTCCGCAGCGCATCGTTTCGGCCTCAGTTACCGCCAGGTCGAGCAGATAGCCTTGGAAAACGGTTTGCTGCCAGCTCGCTATCAACGCAATCGCAACATGATTTCCCTGGAGGAGCAGTTACGTCTGTTTCATAGCCGGGCGGTGGTGATCGGCTGCGGTGGGTTGGGCGGCTACATTATTGAAGAATTGGCCCGTTTGGGAGTCGGTCATATCGTGGCAGTGGATTACGATGTTTTTGAGGAACACAACCTCAACCGTCAATTGCTGGCAACCCCCGACTTTCTCGGTCTGAATAAAGTCGCTGCGGCTGCTCGACGGGTTGATCGCCTCAATCCCTCCGTCGATCTGATCCCGGTTTGTGAGGCGTTCGGTGCCGATAACGGCCGACAGATACTGTCCGGCGCCGATGTCGCTATTGACGGCCTGGACAGTATTACGGTCCGGCTGGAGTTGGCCGAGGCCTGCCGTGCCGAAAATATTCCGCTGGTTTACGGTTCCATTGCCGGTTGGTACGGTTATGTTGGCAGCCAGTTTCCAGGGGAACGGACCCTGGAAAAAATCTTTGCCGACGATACCGGCGGTAAGGGATTGGAGACCAAGCTGGGTAATCCCTCTTTTACCCCGGCGGTCATTGCCAGCCTCGAGGTGGCCGAGGCGTGTAAAATCCTGCTCGATCGCGGCACTCCGGCAAGACGGCGTTGCCTGTCCGTCGATCTGCTCGACATGGAATTTGTCGAAATAGATTGCTGACGCTTTTTCACACCGGCGAGGGCTCATTATATTGGGCTTCTGTCAGATACCGGCATTTGACCCTGTTACGGTTGCCGTGTTTAAATCGCTTATGTCTGTAAACGGTACGGCAACGGCTTATCTGGGCCTGGGGGCCAACCTGGGCGATCGCCTGGCCTCATTGCAGGGTGCGAGACAAGCGCTGGCGCTTGTGCCGGGAATCCGCGTGGTGTTTGCTTCTGCTCTGTATGAGACCGCACCGGTGGGTGGGCCGCAGGGGCAAGAGCCTTATCTGAACGCCGTCCTTCAGGTGGCTACCGATCTGTCGGCTACAGAGCTGCTGGGCTGCTGTCTGGACATCGAGCGTCAATTCGGCCGTCGGCGACTCGCATACCACGGGCCGCGAACCCTGGATATCGACCTGCTGTTCTTTGCAGATCTTGTGTGCCAAGAAAAGGATCTGGTCCTGCCTCATCCTCGCTTGCATCTGCGCGCTTTTGTGCTGTTCCCGTTATGCGATCTGGCTCCAGGCCTGTCACACCCTCTGCTGCATAAAACTGTGAGGGAATTGCGCGATCAATTGCCTGGTGGCCAGGATATAAAGCGTTTATCGCAGGCTTGGTGACCTTATGGGAGTCCTAATTATTCGCATCCTACAGTTTTTATTGTTGTTCTGGCTGTTTTACGCGCTGGCCCGGGCGCTCGGCGGCGCATTTCGCCATCGTCCTGCCCGGCCCGCCCCGGAAAAGACCGCTGCCGGTGAGGAGATGGTCCAGGATCCTCAATGCGGGACTTACGTGCCGCGCAGTCTGGCCCTTGAGCAGGTTGTCGAAGGGCGGACCTTGTATTTCTGTTCTGAAGAATGTCGCGATGCTTATCGAGCCTCGCGCTCAAACCATTCGCAGTGCAAGTGAATTTGAGACTGCATGACCCAATTCTGACAGGAGCCGAACCATGAAATTTTTTATTGATACTGCCATTGTCGATGAGATCCGCGCTGCCCACGACATGGGTCTGGTCGACGGCGTGACCACCAATCCGTCCCTGGTAGCTAAGAGCGGTCGGGATTTCAGAGACGTCATCACCGAGATTACCACAATTGTCGACGGACCCATTTCCGCCGAGGTGGTCGCCCTTGATGCGCCGGGCATGGTAGATGAGGCACGAGAGCTGGTTAAGATTCATCCCAACATCGTGGTCAAGGTGCCGATGACTGCCGAAGGCCTCAAGGCGACACGCACCCTGGCGGATGAGGGGGTCCACATCAATATGACCCTGGTTTTCTCCCCGCTGCAGGCCCTGCTGGCCGCCAAGGCAGGTGCCGCCTACATTTCCCCCTTTGTCGGTCGTCTTGACGATGTCGGTCACGACGGCATGGACGGTATCGGCCAGATTCGCACCATCCTCGACAACTATGGTTTCTCGGCGGAAATTATTGTTGCTTCCGTGCGCAGCCCGCTCCATGTTCTCAATGCGGCTCTGATCGGGGCCGACATCTGCACCATTCCTTTTGGTGTCATGCAACAGCTGGTCAAGCATCCGCTGACCGATGTCGGTATCGAACGTTTTCTCGCCGATTGGGAAAAGGTGCCCAAATAAGGTCGGATGCTGGCGTTTTCGCCTGGATGGAAACGACATGAATCTGCATGAATTTCAGGCAAAAGAGCTGTTTCGCAGCTACGGCGTGCCGGTTCCCGAAGGTGGGGTTGCCGCTTCGCCTGCGGAGGCGCAGCAGCTGGCAGCGAAATTTGCCGGTGGCTGTGTGGTCAAGGCGCAGGTGTACGCCGGAGGTCGCGGCAAGGCCGGCGGGGTGCGACTGGCCAAGGACCCGTCCGAGGCCAGCGAGCTGGCAGCTGCCCTGCTCGGCACTCCCCTGGTCACTCCTCAGACCGGGCCCGAAGGCCTACCGGTATCCCGTTTGCTGGTGGAAGAGGCGATCGCCATCGACCGCGAGTTCTATCTTTCCTTTACCCTTGACCGGGCTGCGGCCCGCTATTGCCTGATTGCCTCTGCCGCCGGTGGGGTCGATATCGAGGAGACGGCCAGTCGTGCCCCGGAGCAGATTCACCGACAGCTGATCGATCCCTGTCTCGGGCTGCGTTCCTTTCAGGCCCGGCATATTGCTCTGGCTCTCGGTCTGCGCAGCTCGGCCGGGGAAGCAGCTGTCGAGTTGATGCTCAATCTCTATCGGCTGTTTCTCGACAAGGACTGTTCGCTGGTCGAGGTCAATCCCCTGGTTTTGACCAGTGACGGCCAGCTGCTTGCCATGGATGCCAAGATCAACCTCGACGATAATGCCCTGTTTCGCCATCCCCGGGAACAGGCGCTACTCGATCGCAGTCAGCTCGATCCGTTGGAGGTGCAGGCCGGCCGTTTCGATATCGCCTACATCAAGATGGACGGCAACATCGGCTGCCTGGTCAACGGGGCCGGGTTGGCCATGGCCACCCTCGATGTGTTGCAGGAGTCTGGCGGCCAGCCGGCCAATTTCCTCGATGTCGGAGGAGGCGCCAGTCGGGAGAAGATTGCCGAAGCCTTCCGCATCATTCTGCAGGATCGTGATGTCCAGGGCGTGTTCGTCAATATCTTCGGCGGTATCATGCGCTGCGATATCGTGGCCCAGGGGGTTGTCGATGCCGCAGCGGAGCAGGCCTGCGACCTGCCGATTGTGGTGCGCATGGCCGGCGCGCAGGTCGATGCCGGCAAGGCGCTGTTGGCCGACTCCGGTCTCAATGTGACCTGCGTCGACGGTTTGGGAGCAGGGGCAGAGAGAATAGTTGCCTTGCTCGGCTGAGCAGTTGCGGCCCTAGGGGACAGGTAGGCAGCACCGGCGGGTCGCGTCCCGCCTGACGCCCTCCTTTTTGTCCGAGGCAACAAAAAGGAGGCAAAAAATGCCTCCACTGCGTGGGGCAGCAGCTTGACGGGGCCGCAGAAGCAACGACCGTTGTAGTGGGTCGCAGCGCCGGCAGATCCTTTGCCGTGCCCTCTCTTGCGACAGTTTGTTGCAGAGACAGTCGATTCGCTTCCTTTGCGCAGTTGGGGGGTATGTGCTGCTGGTGTAAAAGCCTTTACCCCACAACCTGCCGTGCAACCATGCCGGTATCACCACTTGTCGGGGTTCTGGCGTGGCGGTTTGGGTCGATAACAGAGAGCTGCCGACGAAGTGCCCTTCCGGCAGTATCGCAGCATCGGTAAATCGATTCGCCAACTCTGGCGACAGAAAGTTCGGCGACAGCCAAGCCTTTTCTTTGGTTACTTTCTTTGGAGCCAGCAAAGAAAGTAACCCGGCTGCCGGCCGGGACCGGCGAATTTGAGATGTTGCCTGGATAAAGTTGGGGGTTAAGCTGTAGGGGGGGCGCAACCCCGCGGTGCCGCACTCCACGTTGACAATTTCAATGGCCAAGTTTCCAGCCAGATAAGGCTGAGTACGGATATCAACCGATGGCAATTCTAATCGATCAGGACTCGCGGATCGTGGTGCAGGGGCTCGGCCGGGCCGGGCTGTTTCACGCCCAGCGCTGCCGGGAGTATGGCAGTAAAGTCGTTGCCGGCGTCACCCCCGGCAAGGGCGGTCGCTGCAGCGATGACATTCCGGTATTCGATACGGTCAGCGAGGCCGTTGCGCAGTGCGCGGCCAACGTTTCGATGATTTTCGTACCGCCGCCGGCGGCGGCCGATGCCATTCTCGAAGCGGCCGAGGCCGGCATTGAATTGGCGATCTGCATTACCGAGGGTATTCCTGTGCGCGACATGGTGCAAGTCAAACAGGCTCTGCAGACCAGCCCCATGCGCCTGATCGGTCCCAACTGTCCCGGGGTGATCACCCCCGGGCAGTGCAAGGTCGGCATCATGCCCGGCGATATTCACCGACCCGGGTCGGTGGGGGTGGTGTCGCGCAGCGGCACCCTGACCTACGAAGCGGTGCAGCAGCTCAGCGATGCGGGGCTTGGCCAGTCGACCTGCGTCGGTATCGGTGGCGATCCCATTATCGGGAGCGGATTTATCGATATTCTGCAACTGTTCAATGACGATCCGGCCACCGAGTCGGTTTTTCTGATCGGCGAAATAGGCGGCAGTGCCGAAGAAGAGGCCGCGCATTGGATTCAGCACCATATGCGCAAGCCGGTGGCGGCCTTTATCGCAGGCGTGACCGCGCCGCCGGGTAAACGCATGGGCCATGCCGGGGCTATCGTCAGCGGCGGCAAAGGGCGGGCCATCGATAAAATCGCTACCCTGCAGGCCTGCGGTGTGCAAGTTGCGACCAGTCCGGCGCGTATGGCGGAGGCCCTTTTAGCAGCGATAAAAAGCTGAAATCCTGGGTACTTGAGGCAGGTTTGGCGGTCGCGAAAGGTTGACTTTGGATCATCCATGCCCATATTATAAGGGATAGTTGGATGGCTGGAGAATTCTTGGCAACGGTCCTGTATGGACCGATTTTTTTACATCCGGCATCGGCAACCGTAAAGCGAGCGACCGATGCCGAGAAGCGGCAGGTAGCATGGCAATTTTGACCATTCGACATTATCCCGATCCGGTTCTGAATCAGGTGGCACAACCGGTAACCGACATCGACGAGACCATCAAGGCCTTGGCACAGGACATGGTGGAAACCATGTATGCCGCTCCCGGGGTGGGCTTGGCGGCTCCCCAGGTCGGGGTCAGCAAAAGGCTCATCGTGATCGATTGTGCCCCCAAAGATGAGCCGTCGCAGCTGATCATTGCCGTCAATCCGGAGATCGTCAGCCGGGATGGCGAACAATTTGAAGAAGAGGGCTGTCTGTCGGTACCCGGCTATTACTGCCGGATTCACCGGGCGGAACGGATTTCTGTGCGCTTTCTCGATCTGCAGGGGCAGACGGTGGAAATGGATGTGGAGGGATTTCTGGCCGTCGCTTTTCAGCATGAAATCGACCACCTCGACGGTATCTTGTTCGTTGACCACCTCTCTTCCCTTAAGAAGGGAATGTTCCGGAAAAAGTATAAGAAAATCATGGAGCAACAGGAGCAGCAGCTGTGATCGAGCCGGCGACTATCCGCACCGTGTTCATGGGTACGCCCGACTTCGCCCTGCATACCCTGCAGGGCTTGCTCGATTTCGGGGTTGACCTGTGTGCCGTCTATACTCAGCCAGATCGGCCGAAGGGACGCGGTAAGAAACTGGCGCCGCCCCCGGTCAAAGAGCTGGCGATGCAGCACGACATTCCCGTCTACCAGCCCCTTAAGCTGCGCGATCCGGAGGTGGTTGAGGAATTGCGAGCCCTGGCTCCCGATCTTATCGTGGTGGTCGCTTATGGTCAGATTCTGCCAAAAAGCGTGCTCGATATTCCCAAGTACGGCTGCATCAATGTCCATGCTTCGTTGCTGCCTCGTTATCGGGGTGCGGCACCGATCAACAAGGCGGTGGTCGATGGCGAGCCGGTAACGGGCGTGACCACCATGCTTATGGATGTCGGTCTCGACACCGGCGACATGCTGGTCAAGCGGGCTACCGAGATCGGAGCCGAGGAAACCGCCGGTGAACTTCATGATCGCCTGGCTTTGCTCGGCCGCGAGGCCATGGAAGAAACCCTGCGGCGTCTCTGCGCCGGCACCCTGCGTCCCGAGCCACAGGAAGAAGACCTGAGTTGTTACGCACCGCAGATGAAAAAGGAAGACGGTCGTATCGATTGGCGGCAGAGCGCTCAGGCGATTCATAACCTGGTGCGGGGCCTGACCCCTTGGCCGGGCGCCTTTACCACCCTGGAAGGGGAGTTGCTCAAACTCGGCCGTACCCTGCCGGAAAACAGCCGTGCCGGCGCGCCCGGAACGGTTGTCGCGGCCGATGGCGAGGGGGTGCGTATCGCCTGCGGCGACGGCGTTCTGCTGGTCCGGGAGCTGCAACTGCCTGGCAAGAAGCGTCTTGCGGTGGCGGATTTTCTGCGCGGCCGGGCCCTGCCGGCCGGCACCGTGCTGGGGGAATGACGTGAACGAATGGACTTTTGACGACCGTTACTGTCGGCCGCCGTGGCTTTTTCTGTCCGTACTGGGGCTGATCGGCCTGTTGCTGGTCGGTCTGTCCTGGCTGGTGTGGTGGGTGCCGAGTGTTGGCCTCGGCAACATCCATCCCGCGCTGTCTCCCTGGTTCGGAGCTTTGCTGGGGATCGTGGTGCTGTTGGTGTTGCTGGCCCTGGGCCAGCTGGGACTGACCCTGCTCAGCGGACGCGATCTGTTTTTCTCTGCCCGTCTGCGTGGGGTGGCCATCAAGTACCTGCTGCCGGCCATCATCGCCATCGGCCGCCTGCTCGGCGCCGACCGCGATGCCCTGCAGCGTTCCTATATCGCTCTCAATAATCAGTTGGTTCGGGGGCGCAAGTTACGGGTGCCGGCCAACCAGGCGATTATTTTGTTGCCGCACTGTATTCAATTGCACGAATGCGCCATCAAGGTAACCGGCGATATCGACAAGTGCCTGCGCTGTGGCAAATGCGGCATCGGCGAGCTGGCCGAGCTGGCCCATAGCCGTGGAGTGGCCATCGCCGTCGCGACCGGCGGCACTCTGGCGCGCAAGATCCTGATGGAAAAACGGCCCCGCTTTGTGCTCGCTGTGGCCTGCGAGCGAGATTTGACCGCCGGCATTCGCGACGCCTATCCCCTGCCGGTTTACGGCGTCTTCAACAGCCGACCGCAGGGGCCCTGCTACAATACAGAAATTGACCTGGCCGAGGTGAAACGGGCCCTTGATGCCCATGTCATCTCCGATTAGGCTGGCTGCTGAAAAGACGAGGTAAAACAACAATGAATCTGATACGAACCGCAATCCTGATGACTGTTCTGACCCTGCTGCTGGTGTGGGCCGGTGGTATGCTCGGTGGTCAGAATGGGGCGCTGATGGCGCTGATTTTCGCCGGGGTGATGAATCTCGGTTCCTACTGGTTTTCCGACAAGATCGTGATACGCATGTATCGCGGCAAGGAGGTGCAGCACGGCACCCTGTTCGAGGTCGTCCGGGAGCTTTGCCAGCGCAACAATCTGCCGATGCCCAAGGTCTACACTCTGCCGCAGGGGACGCCCAACGCCTTCGCCACCGGACGCAATCCGCAGCATGCTGCGGTGGCCGCCACCGAGGGGCTGGTGCAGATGCTCAGCCGGGAAGAGTTGATGGGCGTCATGGGCCACGAGTTGAGCCATGTTCGACATCGCGACATTTTGATCGGTTCCATTGCCGCCACCATTGCCGGTGCCATCGGATATCTGGCGCACATGGCCCAGTGGGCAGCCCTGTTCGGAGGCCTGGGGGGGCGCGATGACGAGGACGGAGGTCCCTTCGGCCTGATTCTGTTGATGATCTTCGGCCCGTTGGCGGCGATGTTGGTGCAGATGGCCATTTCCCGATCGCGGGAGTATGCCGCCGACCGCGGCGGTGCCCAACTGTGCGGAAATCCTCACTATCTGGCCAGCGCCCTGCGTAAGCTGGAAGCGGCCAACCGGCAGCGGCCGATGCAGCGGGTCAACGAAGCCACCGCGCATATGTTCATCGTCAATCCGCTGCGCGGTGGCGGCCTGGCTGCGCTCTTTTCCACCCATCCGCCCATGGCGGAGCGCGTGCAGCGGCTGGAAAACATGACGGTTCTGTAAGAGCCGTTCACAGGGCAGCTGATTCGGCGGGGGCATGGCGACATGCCCCCGCTTTGTTGAGGGGTTTTATTCTTTAGCGAGGTACGTTGGTGAAAAACAACGATCCCCGTAAAATGGCCTGGGAAACTTTGACACGTGTCGACGAAGGTCAGTTCTCCGATCTGGCCCTCGATGCGGCGCTGAATGCCGCGCCGTCTCTCGATGGGCGGGATCGGGCATTGCTCACCGAGCTGGTCTATGGGGTGCTGCGTTATCGGGGGCGGCTCGATTTCGCTCTGAGCCGGTTCTGCCGTCAGCCGCTGCGCAAGGTCGAGCCGGCGGTGTTGCGCCTGCTGAGGCTCGGCTGCTATCAGCTGCTGCTGCTTGACCGTATTCCGCCCCGGGCAGCGGTACACGAAACGGTGGAGCTGGCCAAACGCCTCGGCCTTCAGCGGGCCAGTGGTTTTATCAACGGTATCTTACGGGCCCTCGACCGGGGCCGGCAGACGATTCCCTGGCCCGATGCAACCAGGAAACCCCTCGCTTATCTGCAACAGGTGTTGTCGCTGCCCAAATGGCTGGCTGAATCAATGCTTCAGGGCTTCGGTCCTGAAGAGGCCCTGGCCTTGGCTGAGGCAATGCTGCAGCCGGCTCCCTTTGCGGTGCGTGTCAATACCCTGCGGCAAAGCCGCCAAGACTTTATGGCGGAACTCACCGCCGCCGGCTATCGAGCGACGGCCACCAGCTATGCGCCGGAAGGGGTGCTGGTTGAAGGAGGCGGGCCGCGCCGTCTGCCCGGTGACGAGGGGGGAGCCTACCAGCTGCAGGACGAAGCAAGTATGCTCATCGCTCATCTGCTCGCCCCGCAAGCCGGCGAACGGCTGCTCGACGCCTGCGCCGCGCCGGGTGGCAAGACCACCCATTTGGCGGCGCTGGCCGACAATCGGGCGGAGATTATGGCCCTCGATATCTCTCCTGGACGGCTGGCATTGGTCGAGCAGGGCGCCGCGCGCCTCGGTGTGAAGGGCATTTATTGCCAAGCCTGGGATCTGACCACCCCTCCCGATTTCCTGGTGTCCGGCAGTTTCGATGCCATCCTGGTCGATGCTCCTTGCAGCGGCCTCGGCACTTTGCGCCGCAACCCGGAAAGCCGCTGGCGGCGGCAGCCGGAAGACTTGGCCGACAATGCCGACCGGCAATTGGCCATTCTCGACCAGGCCGCTGCTTTGCTGCGTCCCGGCGGCCGGCTGCTCTACTCGCTCTGTACCTTCACCAAAGAGGAAACCGATGGCGTGGTGGAGTCCTTTCTTGCCTCCCAGCCCGAGTTTGAGCGGGTCGATCTGCGGCCCCAGGTGCCACCTGCCTGGCGGGAGCTGTTCGACGAGCAGGGTGCGCTGCGTACCTGGCCCCATCGCCATGGCGGCATGGATGCATTTTTTGCTGTCGGTTTTCGGCGCCGGGGCTGAGAAATCTTTTTTCTGGGGTAGCAGCGGTAAATCTGGTAATAATCGAAATCTGATAAAGGCATCTCACGCCCGCTCCTTGCAGTCGCTCAAGACGCAAAGACGCCAAGAAAACCCGGGTTGGATTTTCTTTACGACTTTGCGGCTTGAGTGAGCGGAGCGAACGGGCGTGAGGATGGTTTTGGATTGTTGTTGGATAAAAAAGGACGCCTGTCTTCTGACTGGTGTCCTTTTTTTAATTGAAGGTGCAACCGGGAGGCGCGCCCTTAGCATGTTAAATGCAACGCGGCGACGACCTGCTTCTTCTCAGCCTGCAAGCTGTTGAATTGCTCCACCGCCTTACCCGTTGGGGCGGCTCGCACCTCGATTCCCGCTGCCCGAAGGGTTTCCAGGGTAGCCGGCGGCACCTCCATGCACCCTGAATAGCCGGTACCGATCACCAGCACCGCCGGCGGCGCTGCGAGTACTTCCGTCAGATCCTCGGGATCGAGAAGGTGCCCTTCCTTGCGCCACCACTTGGCATCGATCCTGTCGGGATAGATAATGAGGTCGGAGGTATATTCCTTTCCGTTCAGCCGGATACACCCGAAGGAATAGTGCTCGATGGTCATGACCGGCCTCCTTCAGTTTACGGTTTTTCAGTGAGGGGAGTGCTGGGGAAGTTGGCAAGTTTCCCAGTCATTCCCAAGAGTCCCGCTGTTACTCTTGCGAGGGCTTCGTAGTTGACTTGCTCCGGCGTGTCCTCCGGGGAATGGTAGTGGCGATAGCGAAACAGAGCGGTGTCGGTGATCATGATGGCCGGATAGCCACTGCGCCAGAAAGACCAGTGGTCGGACCAGTCGACGCCGGTCAGCCATTTAGGGGCCACGAGGCCTTCGGCGGGGAAGCTGCTGCTGGTACGAAAGGCCTTCAGCGACTGCTGCAGCAGGGCGCGGGAGCCGAAGTTGGCGACGAAGGCAATGAAGTTGCCGCGGGTCGGATAGAAGAAGCTCAGCAAGGGGAAGGGGAACATCTGGCTGTCCTCCTCCTCGCTGTAGTAGCCAATGGTCTCCAGGCTGACCATGGCGACGATCTTATCGCCCCTTTCTTTCGCCTGTCGGGCGTAGACCCGGCTGCCCATGGCGCTGGTCTTGAAGAAGGGCGGCTCCTCGTTGACGAAAGCCACCAGCCGCAAGGTGCGTTTGGGTCGCTCGCCGGACAGGAGCCTCGCCAGCTCAAGCAACGCCGCCACCCCCGTGGCGTTGTCATTGGCCCCCGGCGAGCCGACCACCGAGTCGTAGTGGGCGCCGATTACAACGATCTCCTCGGGTCGTTCCTGGCCTTCAATCTCGGCGACGACATTGCGCACCCTGTGCTTCTGAAGAGTGTAGACTTGGCCCTCAATAGCCCAGCCTGCAGCCATAAACTGGGCCTCGATGTAGCGCGCTGCCTGCTCCAGACGCTCGGGGTGCCACATGTTGCGCTCGCCGATGCGCCCGGCGAGCATCTGCACGTGCGCCTCCAGGCGAATGGCCAGGCCCTGTTGCGCCGAGTCCGCTACTTGCGTCCCGCCGGCGGGCTGCGCCCGGTAACGCTTCGAGTACCAGGCGGTACCAAAGAGCAAGGCGATGAGCAGGAGTACGATGAGGATGATCATGGTAATGATCGCTCTTAAAAGCATGGCCCTTTCATTTTAGCCCGAAACAAGCTTGAATGCCGGGATCGCCATGCTATATTCCAATCCGCGCCGGCTACGTCACAGGGGAGGAGTTGTAAAATGCTTTTCCCGATCACTTATTACTCACCACAGATTACGGTCTGTAAAGGTTGACAAACCCCCTTGTGATGTCTACATTTCCCTCTGTTTTCAGGAACAAAAACACGACACCAGGAGGACAGACCAAAACATGGCCGAGCAAAAATCGCCTGAAAAGGGCACCATTTCCATTCATACCGAGAATATCTTTCCGATCATCAAGAAGTGGCTCTACAGCGAAAAAGAGATCTTCCTGCGCGAGCTGGTCTCCAACGCCGTCGACGCCATCACCAAACTGCAGCACGTCAACCTGGTCGAAGGTCTCAAGCTGGCCGAAGACTATGTAATCGACATCAGCATCGACAAGGATGCCGGCACCCTGACCATCAAGGACAACGGCATCGGCATGACTGCGGACGAGATTCGCAAGTACATCAACCAGGTGGCCTTCTCCTCCGCCGAGGAGTTCGTCGAAAAGTTCAAGGATCTGGAGGACAAGAACCAGATCATCGGCCACTTCGGCCTCGGCTTCTACTCCTCCTTCATGGTCTCCGACAAGGTCGAGATCCGCTCTCTGTCCTACCAGCAGGACGCCGCCGGTGCCCACTGGACCTGTGAAGGGACCACCAGCTACGAGCTTGAGGAGATCGATAAAAAAGAACGCGGCACCGAGGTTATTCTCCATCTGGAAGAAGAAGAGAAGGAGTTCCTCGACGCAGACAAGGTGCGCGAGGTGCTCAAGCGCTACTGCAACTTCCTGCCGGTCGCCATCAAGCTGGAAGGCGAGCAGGTCAACGACAGCGCGCCGCTGTGGAACCAGTCGGCCAGCGAGGTCAGCGAAGAGCAGTACAAGGAGTTCTACTCCAAGCTCTATCCCATGGCCGACGAGCCGCTGTTCTGGATTCATCTCAACGTCGACTTTCCTTTTAACCTCAAGGGGATTCTCTACTTTCCCAGGTTAACTACCGAATTTGACGTTGCAAAAAGCCACATCAAGCTGTTCTGCAACCAGGTGTTCGTCTCCGATAACTGCCCGGAGTTGATCCCCGAATTCCTCACCCCTTTGCAGGGCTGCCTCGACGCGCCCGATCTGCCGCTTAACGTGTCCCGCAGCTACCTGCAGAACGAGCCGCAGGTGCGCAAGATCCGTGAGGTCATCACCAGCCGGGTGGCTAGCAAGATCAGCGACCTGGCCCGCGAGGACCGCGAGGCCTTCAGCAAGATCTGGGAGGACATTCACACCTTCGTCAAATACGGCATGATGCGCGACGACAAGTTCTACGACAAGGTCAAGGACCAGGTCGTGTTCCGCACCACCGACGACAGCAAGTACACCACCCTGGCCGACTACCTTGTACGGGCCGCGGCCAAGCACGACAAGAAGGTCTACTACGCCAACGACGAGGCCGCCCAGGCCACCTACATCAAGCTGTTCAAGAGCCAGGGCATGGAGGTGATCCTGCTCGACACCCTGATCGACAGCCACTTCATCCAGTTCTTGGAGATGAAGGACAGCGAGGTCAAGTGGGAGCGGGTCGACTCTGACGTCACCGAAAACCTCATCGAAGAAGAGCGCAAAATCGAGCTGACCGGTCCCGACGAGCAGAAGCTGCAAACCGAGCAGGTCAAGAAGTTCTTCGAGGACCATCTCAAGGCCGACGGCCTCACCGTGCGCGTCGAGAGTCTCAAGGACGACAGCGTAGCCGGTATGATCCTCCTTTCCGAGCAGACCCGCCGCTTCAAGGAGATGACCCGCGCCATGAGCCAGGATATGGAGATGCCCGACATGTTCGCCGAGCACACCCTGATGGTCAATCTCAAGAGCCCTGTAGTGCAGAACATTCTTAAGCTGGACGACGCCAAGCGCGAGGAAGACGCCACCATGCTCGCCGAGCAGGTTTACGACCTGGCCATGCTCAGCCAGCGTTCCTTCGACAAGGAGCAGATGGAGGCTTTTCTTGCCCGCAGTAACAAGATTCTGGAGAAGCTCGGCGGGATGAGCTGAGCAAGCTAATTACAGAGAAGAAGGGAAGGGGCGAACTGCGGTTCGCCCCTTTTTTTGTTTACCTGTTTGGGCTGTGGTTGACCAGCAGTTATACAACGCCAAGTTTTAGTAATTCATGGCTGAGGACCCGGGGTCAATCGCCAGATTTCGCCGCCGTCGATGGCAACGTACAAGTTGCCGTCCGGACCCTGTACCAGTGAGCGGATTCGCTCGGACGGTATGCCGGGAACCCTGGTGGCCTCGGTGGCCATGCCGGTCCGATCCAGTTGCAGGAGCTCAATACGTGAGCCACGTAGAAACCCGACAGCCAGTCGGCCGCTCCACGCACCCCAATCTTCGCCGCTAAGGAAGGTACAGGGGCTCATTCCCTCGGACTCCCCACCGTTATTCCAGGAAGGTTGCATTGCATCCGGAAATTTTCCGAGATCGGTCATAGACGTGGGATTGCCCTCGAGATTGTTGGAGATATACCCGCAGTAGTTGGACGGACAGGAAACGCCAGGCTCCGGCGCCGGATCCCACCCGCCGTTGCCGCCGGCCCTGAGCGGCGTTACCTCGTCGTCATGGCCGGGGCCGTGTTCGCAGGAAAACGGCTGACCTGTATCGGGACGAAAGGCGATTCCCTGCACGTTGCGATGGCCGTAGGTGAAAATCCGCGGGTCGCCTCCCGGCGGGGTTCCATTGCCCTGAGCGGCCACCCCGTTGTGATCGATGC
>ENA-ORCU01000473-ORCU01000473.1-marine-metagenome-genome-assembly--contig:-NODE-473-length-14978-cov-2.911684_pt1 | contig 14978 bp, 16 predicted proteins | sample MGYA00248631_ERZ508512 | MGnify/ENA primary metagenome ERZ508512 (study PRJEB26183, sample SAMN06268844) | marine metagenome | isolation source: Tt an P1 anaerobic enrichment on pine from sediment taken...
CTTCCGTCTCTACAGCGTCAGCAAGGTCACGCACAGTCCCAAGAGTGTTTTCTTGGAGATCGTGGTCCGCAATCACGAAACCTGCCTCGCTGATCCATGGCACAACTTCAAAAAAGCCGATTGCAGTAGAAGTCCAATCAGACGAAAGCTTCGAAAAGACTGCAGTTTTTGATGGCTCTTCGGAAGAGCTTTCCTCAGCCTTCTTTTGATCTTCGCCATATAAGACCGTTACGCCAAGCTTATCGCTTTCCGTCCGTTTGACCTCTACAGTAAAGGTATCGTCGCTCAAATCTGGCTCCTATCGGCACGCAAGGGTAACGCTCCGACAAGGGTGCAACTCTGGCAACCAAAACGCAAGGTGAAGAGACTAAAGGCCTTCGCCCCTCAATCATCCATCTTCAACGCATTGATGAACGCCGATTGCGGGATCTCCACCTTCCCGAACTGGCGCATCTTCTTCTTGCCCGCCTTCTGCTTCTCCAGCAGCTTCTTCTTCCGGGTCACGTCGCCGCCATAGCATTTCGCCGTCACGTCCTTGCGCATGGCGGAGATGGTCTCGCGCGCCACCACCCGGCCGCCCACCGCCGCCTGGATCGGGATCTTGAACATGTGGCGCGGGATCAGCTCTTTCAGCTTTTCGCACATCGCGCGGCCACGCTGCTCGGCCCGGTCGCGGTGGACCATGACCGACAGCGCATCCACCGGCTCTTCGTTCACCAGGATCTGCATCTTGACCAGGTTGTCCTGGCGGTAGCCGATCATCTGGTAGTCAAAGCTGGCATAGCCCTTGGTCACCGATTTCAGCCGGTCGTAGAAATCGAACACCACCTCGTTCAGCGGCAGGTCGTAGACCACCATCGCCCGCGCGCCGGCATAGGTCAGGTCCATCTGGATGCCGCGCCGGTCCTGGCAGAGCTTCAGCACGTCGCCGAGATACTCGTCGGGCACGAGGATGGTGGCCTTGATGCGCGGCTCCTCGATATGGTCGACATGGGTGAGGTCGGGCATGTCGGCGGGGTTGTGCAGCTCCTGCACCTCGCCGCCGCGCATATGCACGTGGTAGATCACCGAGGGCGCGGTGGTGATCAGGTCGATCCCGTATTCGCGCTCGATCCGGTCGCGGATCACCTCCAGGTGCAAGAGCCCGAGGAAGCCGCAGCGGAAGCCGAAGCCGAGCGCGGCCGAGGTCTCCATCTCAAACGAGAAGGAGGCGTCGTTCAGCGCCAGTTTCTCGATGCTGTCGCGCAGGTCCTCGAACTCGGCGCTGTCCACGGGGAAGAGGCCGCAGAACACCACCGGCTGCGCCGGCTTGAAGCCCGGCAGCGCCGCGGCGCAGGGTTTCTTTTCATGGGTGATGGTGTCGCCCACGCGGGTGTCGCGCACCTGCTTGATCGAGGCGGTGAGAAAGCCGATCTCGCCCGGGCCCAGTTCCTTGATGTCTTCCATCTTGGGGCGGAACACGCCGAGGCGGTCGATGGAATAGGTGCCGCCGGTCTTCATCATCTTGATGCGGTCGCCCTTTTTGATCACCCCGTCGATGACGCGGATGATGACGACCACGCCGAGATAGGCGTCGTAATAGCTGTCCACCAGCATGGCCTTGAGCGGCGCGTCGCGCTCGCCCTCGGGCGCGGGCAGGCGCTGGACGATGGCCTCCAGCACGTCGGGGATTCCGATGCCGGTCTTGGCCGAGATCTGCACGGCGTCGCTGGCGTCGATGCCGATCACGTCCTCGATCTGCTCGGCCACGCGGTCGCAATCGGCGGCGGGCAGGTCGATCTTGTTCAGCACCGGCACGATCTCGTGGTCGGCCTCGATCGCCTGGTAGACATTGGCCAGCGTCTGCGCCTCGACGCCCTGGGTGGCGTCCACCACCAGAAGCGAGCCCTCGACCGCCTGCATCGAGCGGCTGACCTCATAGGCGAAGTCGACATGGCCGGGGGTGTCGATCAGGTTCAGCACATAGTGTTCGCCATCCTTGGCCGGATACTCGATGCGCACGGTATTGGCCTTGATGGTGATGCCGCGCTCGCGCTCGATATCCATCGCGTCCAGAAGCTGCTCCTTCATGTCGCGTTCGGCCACCGTCCCGGTCATCTGGATGAGCCGGTCGGCCAGCGTGGATTTGCCGTGGTCGATATGGGCCACGATCGAGAAATTGCGGATGTGCTTCAGGTCGGTCATGAGACAGGCATATGAGGGGGAAAAGGGCCTTGGTCAATGGCCCTCGCGCGCCTGCGTGGCCTGAACGCCCGCGGGATCAAGCCCGGGCAGAACCTGGCGCCGCACCATCGTGCGCAGGGTGAAGCTGGAGCGCATGGTGCGGATGCCGGGCACGCGCATCAGCCGCTCTTCGAGAAAGCGGTCGAAGGCGGTCAGGTCCTCCGCCACCACCCGCAGCAGGATATCGCGCGAGCCGGTCATCAGGTAGCACTCCATCACGTCCTCGCAGCCGGCAACGGCGCGCTCGAAGGCCTCCACCGCCTCGCGCGACTGGCGCTCCAGTTCCACCGCGACGAAGATCGAGATCGGCAGGCCCAGGCGGGCCTGGTCCACCCGCGCGCCGTAGCCGGTGATCACGCCGTCCTCCTCCAGCCGCGCCACCCGGCGGGCGCAGGGGGTGGGCGACAGGCCGACCTGCGCGCTCAGCTCGGCCAGGGTCATTCTGCCGTCGCGCTGAAGGGCGGCGATGATTCTGCGGTCGATGTCGTCCACGCGTTTTTCCTCCAATATCCATGTCTCTTTTAGCCGATTGCTGCGCATTCTGCATCCCCGTGAGGGGAATTTGGCGAAATCCTCTGGCCGCCCTGCGGCATTCTGCCGCCACCAGGGAGAGGAGAAGACAATGGAGCTTCACGACATTGACGCGCCGGGCCACGAGCAGGTGCTGCGCGTAGAAGATGCCGGCAGCGGGCTGGTCGGGTTCATCGCCATTCATTCCACATGGGCGGGCCCCGCGGTGGGCGGGCTGCGGATGCGGCCCTATGGAAGCGAGCAGGAGGCGCTGACCGACGTGCTGCGCCTGTCGCGGGGGATGACCTACAAGAACGCCGCCGCCGGTCTGCCCCTGGGCGGGGGCAAGGCGGTGATCCTGGGCGACCCGGCCACCGCCAAGACGCCCGCCCTGCTCTCGGCCTTCGGCCGCGCGCTGGCCACGCTCGGGGGCCGCTACTGGACGGCCGAGGACATGGGCATGACCCCCGCCGACATGGCAATCATCGCCCGCGAGACCGAATTCGTGGCCGGGCTGCCCGGCGGCCGCCCCTTTGCCAGCGGCGACCCCTCGCCCGTCACCGCGCGCGGCATCTTCAACGCCATCCGCACCACCGCCCGGCACAGATTCGGCAGCGCCGAGCTGACCGGGCGGCATGTCGCCCTGCAGGGTCTGGGCCACGTGGGCGCGCATCTGGGCGCGCTGCTGCACGCGGCCGGGGCCCGGCTGACCGTGGCCGATATCGACCCCGCGCGTGTCGCCCGCGCGCGGGCCGATTGGGGCGCCGGGGCGGCCACGCCCGAAGGCATCCTGACCGTGGAGGCCGATATCCTCGCCCCCTGCGCGATCGGCGCCATCCTGAATGCCGGCACCATCCCGGCGCTTCGCGTGGCCGCGGTGGCCGGCGGGGCCAACAACCAGCTCGCCACGCCCGAGGACGGCCGGCGCCTGCACGCCCGCGGCATCCTCTACGCGCCCGATTACGTCGCCAATGCCGGCGGCATCATCAATGTGGCGACCGAGGTGCTGCGCATCGAGGACCGCGCCGAATGGGTGGCCGGGAAACTGGAGGCGCTGGACGCCACGCTCGACCGCATCCTCACCCGGGCCGCGGCAGAGGGCGCGGGCCCCGACGCGATGGCCGACGCCACGGTCGAGGCGCAGATGTCGCAAAGCGCCGCGTGAGCCCCTGCGGCGGCGCGCCGATTGAAAGAAGGCCCCGGATCGGGCATACTTTGCCTGGTTTCCAACAGAACGGGACGGCGGGCGAAACCGCCGCCCGGCTCCACCGGGGCGAGGCAGAGACATGAAATACCTTACATTCGGGGCCCTGGCCGCATTACTGGCCGCCAGCAGCGCGCAGGCCGGCGTGATCGAGAAGGCCTGCCTGAAATCCAACCGCGACGCCGCCACCCGCAGCCTCTGCGGCTGCATCCAGGAGGCCGCCAATCTGACGCTGACCAAGAGCGACCAGAAACTGGCCGCCAGCTTCTTCCGCGACCCGCACAAGGCGCAGATGGTGCGCCAGTCGAACAACCGCGGGCACGAGGCCTTCTGGCAACGCTACCAGAATTTCGGCGCCACCGCGGAGGTCTTCTGCAAGTAACGCCGAAGGGCCATCAGCGCAGCCGGGCCAGCAGGCCCCGGCTCGCCTCCTCGACCAGGTCCAGAACCAGGTCGAAGCCGCCCTCGTAATAGGGGTCGGGCACCTCCAGCCGGTCGGTTCCGGCATAGGAAAGGAACAGCTCCACCGGCGTTTCGCTCTCTATCGGGCGCATCCGCTCCAGCGCGGCGAGGTTCGAGCGGTCCATGGCCAGGATCAGGTCGAAGCGGTGAAAATCCTCGGCCCTCACCTGCTGGGCACGCAGATGGCTCAGGTCATAGCCCCGCCTGGCGGCCTCGGCCGCGGCCCGCGCATCGGGCGGGTCGCCCACATGCCAGCCGCCCGTGCCCGCGCTTTCCACATGGACCGGCAGGCCGGCCTCGCGGGCCAGATGCTCAAACACGCCATGGGCGGTGGGCGAGCGGCAGATATTGCCAAGGCAGACGAACAGGATGCGGGTGGTCATGCGGGCCTCCTTTTGCCACCCTGATAGCGCAAGGAGGCGGCAATGACCAAGATCGTGATACTGACCGGGGCCGGCGTCTCGGCCGAAAGCGGGCTGGGGACCTTCCGCGACAGCGACGGGCTCTGGACCCGCTATGACCTCAACGAGGTGGCCACGCCCGAGGGCTTTGCCCGCAACCCTGCCCTTGTGCACGAATTCTACAACGCCCGGCGGCTCAACTGCCTGGGCGCCAGCCCCAATCCCGCGCATCACGCGCTGGCGAGGCTGGAGCGGGATTTTCCGGGCGAGCTGCGGATCGTTACCCAGAACGTCGACGACCTGCACGAGCGGGCCGGATCGGAAGCGGTCTGGCCCATGCATGGCACGCTGTGCGGGGCGCTCTGCGCCGCCTGCGGCCACCGCTGGGCCGCGCCGCCCGAGATGCAGGCCTCCGACCCCTGCCCCGCCTGCGCCGCCCCTGCCACCCGGCCCGACATCGTCTGGTTCGGCGAGATGCCCTATCACATGGAGCAGATCCGGGACGCCCTGCGCGCCGCCGACCTTTTCGTTTCCATCGGCACCTCGGGCAGTGTCTACCCGGCGGCGGGTTTCGTGCAGGAAGCGGCCCGCGCAGGCGCCGGGACGCTGGAGCTGAACCTGGAGCCCTCCGAAACCGTCTCCGGTTTCGACGCCGCCCGGCAGGGGCCTGCCAGTGTCATCGTCCCCGAATGGGTGGAGGAGATGCTGAGCGGCCAATGACGGCATTCAGCGTTTGGCCGGGCTTTCAGCGCTAAGGGCGGCGGCCGCCCGCGGTGGGCGCGGGCGCTGCCCGGCGGTTCCCGGCGGGCGGGACTTACGATCGGGGCGCCAGTCAGGTGACGCCTCCGCGCCCCAGCCAAAGCGACGGGGCCGGTGTGCAAGAACCGGCCCCGCGCAGGGCTCAGTTGCCCGTGTTCATGGTCTGGCCGTTCATCTTCATCTCGCCGTGGTTCATGTCGCCATGCATCGGCTTGCGCTCCAGGTCCACGGGGATATCGACGGTCAGCTCGCCGGCCTTTTCGAAATGCAGGGTGACGGTGACGGTATCGCCCTGCTCCAGCGCCTTGTTCAGGCCCATGAACATCACGTGGTCGCCGCCGCGCTTCAGCACATGTTCGCCGCCGGCGGGGATGGCGAAGCCTTCCTCGACCTCCACCATCTGCATGACGCCATTGGCGTCCGAGATATGGGTGTGCAGCTCGACACGCTTGGCGATGTCGGAGTCGGCCGAGACCAGGCGGTCGTCGGCCTCGCCCATGTTCCTGATGATCATGAAGGCCGCGCCGGATTTCGACATCGCGGTCGAGGCGCGGGCATAGGCGTCCTCGATCAGGATGTCCCCGGCAAAGGCGGGCAGGGCAAAGGAAACGGCGGCAATGGCCGCGAAAACGGTCTTGGTGAGGGACATGTCGTCCTCCTTGTTCGGTGATTTCGCTGTGGGAGTTGGGTGGGAAAACGCGGGCCTCAGGCCGGCGGGCCCCGCGCCTGTTCGGCCACCGGCCCGGCGCCCGCCACGGGGGCAGCCTGCGCCATCACCAGCCGCTCGCCATTGGCCAGCGGCCTCAGCGGCATGACCGGGGCCGCCACATCGATGCTGATGAAGGCCGCCACCCCGTCGGGGCAGACATGGGCCGGTCCGGTGGGGTTGCCCTCGGCATCCACCGGCACCGCCGTCAGCCCCGCGCCCGAGCACAGCTCGATCACGCCCACCGCAGGGGCCTGCCCGCGCGCAACCGCCAGCGTGAGCGAGGTCACGGCCAGCATCAGCGCAAGCGTAATGGCAAGGGTGGGGCGCATCCGGGTCATCGGCGCGACTATAGGCAGCGCGCGCGACCGCGGAAAGAGGCAAAAACGAAGCGGCCCCGCCGGGCAGGCGGGGCCGCGTTCATTCCATCTGTGAGAGCGATCAGGCCGCGGCCTGGGCTTTCTCGATGTCTTTCTTGATCTTCAGCGCCTTCTCGGACAGCTCGGCATCCTTCGCCTTGGCGAGGAAGGCGTCGAGGCCGCCGCGATGGTCAACCGTGCGCAGCGCCGCCGCCGACACGCGCAGCTTGAACGAGCGGCCCAGCACGTCGGAGATCAGCGTCACGTCGTTGAGGTTCGGCAGGAAGCGGCGCTTGGTCTTGTTGTTGGCATGGCTGACATTGTTGCCAGTCATGGGGCCTTTTCCGGTCAGTTCGCACACGCGCGACATGGCTAGTTTCCTTGTCTCTTAAATGAGAGCGGGCGCCGCAAAGGCAGCGCCGCGAATTCCGTTCGCGCGGTTTAAGGGCATTTCCGGGCGGGCGTCAAGTGATTCATCTGCAAAAAATATGGCGCGAGGGGCAAAGACCCCATGGAAATTCCCGCGCCGGGATGCAAAGAATGCGCGCATACTCATTTTTTCCTCTGACTATCCTGTCCTGAGATGAAACCCAAGATCCTGACCACCCTGCGCGGCTATACGCTCGCGGGGTTCTCCGCCGATTTCCTCGCCGGCGTCACCGTCGCCATGGTGGCCCTGCCGCTGAGCCTTGCCATCGCCATCGCCTCGGGCGCGGGGCCCGAAAAGGGGCTTGTCACGGCGATCGTGGCGGGGTTCCTGATCTCAGGCCTGGGCGGCAGCCGGGTGCAGATCGGCGGGCCCACCGGGGCCTTTATCGTGGTCGTGGCGGGGGTGATCGCCGAGCACGGCTATGACGGGCTGGTGCTGGCGACCTTCATGGCCGGGCTGATCCTGATCGTGGCGGGCTATTTCAAGGTCGGCGCGCTGATCGAGCATGTGCCCGAGGCGGTGGTGAACGGCTTTACCATCGGCATCGCGGTGATCATCGGCGCAAGCCAGCTCAAGGATTTCCTCGGGCTGCAGATGGCCGAGGTCCCGGCCGATTTCCTGCCCAAGCTGGCCGCCCTGTGGGCGGCGCGCGCGGGCCTCTCGCCCGCCTCGCTGGGGGTCGGGCTGGGCACGATGGTGCTGATCGTGGCCCTGCGCCGGGCCGCGCCGCGCTTTCCCGGGCTGATCGTGGCCGTCGCGGCGGGCTCGGCGCTGGCCGCCCTGCTGACGCTGCCGGTGGACACGATCGCCGGCCGCTTCGGCGCGCTGCCCGACCACCTGCCCCGCCCTGCCCTGCCCGACCTGTCGCCCGCGCGGCTGATCGAGCTGCTGCCCTCGGCGCTGATCATCGCCTTCCTGGCCGGGGTCGAATCGCTGCTCTCGGCGCTGGTCGCCGACCGCATGATCGACGGCAGCCACCGCCCCAACGCCGAGATCCTGGCGCAGGGCTGGGCCAACCTCGGCTCGTCGGTCTTTGGCGGCATGCCCGCGACCGGCGCCATCGCCCGCACCGCGACCAATGTGCGCGCGGGCGGCCGCACGCCGGTGGCCGGGATCGTGCATGCCGCGACCATCCTCGCCGCGATGATGCTGGCGGCCCCTCTGGCGGGCTACCTGGCGATGCCGGCGCTGGCGGCGCTGCTGATGCTGACCGCCTGGAACATGAGCGAGCCGCAGAACTGGCGCGGCTACCTGACCACGGGGCGGATTTCGGACCGGGTCCTGCTGGTGCTGACGCTGGTGCTGACCGTGCTGACCGACCTGACGGTGGCCATCGGCGTGGGCGTGGCGGTCGGGCTGGCGCTCAGGCTGCGCCGCCGCGAGGTGCCCCGGGCCAAATGGCACACGCCCAGGCGGTGAGACGATTTTTCTGCGAAAAATCGGGCCTTCGGCGAGAGTATTTTCGCCAAGAAGAAGGGGCGGGCTATTGCCCCAGCGCGGCGAGCATCTCGCGCGCGGCGCCCGAGACGCTGGCCTCGCCCTGCGCCACCTTCTCGCCGAGCGCCGCGAGGCGGGACCGCATCGCGGGGTCCTTTTCGAGCCGGGCGAGGAGGCCCAGCCGGACCTCCTCTTCGAACCAGTGGCGCGCCTGGGCGGCGCGGCGGGCGGCGAAATGGCCGCTTTCGTGCCGCCACCGGGCCAGCGCCTGCATCTCCTCCCAGGCCGCTTTCAGCCCCTCCTCCTGCAGCGCCGACACGGTCATCGCCTTGGGGAAGCCCTCCGGGTCCTGCGGGCGCTTGCGCAGCAGGCGCAGCGCGCCGGCGTAATCGGCGCAGGTGCGGATCGCCGCCGGTTTCAGCTCGCCATCGGCCTTGTTGACCAGGATGATGTCCGCCATCTCCATGATGCCGCGCTTGACCCCCTGCAGCTCGTCCCCGCCGGCGGGCGCCAGCAGCAGCACGAAGAGGTCCGACATCTCGGCCACCACGGTTTCCGACTGGCCCACGCCCACGGTCTCGATCAGCACCACGTCGAAGCCCGCCGCCTCGCACAGGCTGACCGCCTCGCGGGTGCGCCGCGCCACGCCGCCCAGCGTGGTCTGGCTGGGCGAGGGGCGGATGAAGGCGCCCGGCTCGCGGCTGAGCCGCTCCATCCGGGTCTTGTCGCCGAGGATCGAGCCGCCCGAGCGGGCGCTCGACGGGTCCACCGCCAGCACCGCCACCTTCAGCCCCTGCCCCGTCAGCATCATGCCGAAGCTTTCGATGAAGGTGGATTTGCCCACCCCAGGCGTGCCCGACAGCCCGATGCGCAGCGCCTGCCGGCCAGATTTCGCCAGCTCCTCCAGCAGCTCCGCCGCCCTGCCGCGGTGATCGGCCCGCCCGCTTTCGACCAGCGTGATGGCGCGCGCCAGCGCCCGGCGCTCGCCGTTGCGGATCCGTGTGGCCAGGTCGGTGATGTCCATCGCGCGCGTCCTTGCTGTCTCGGGGGTCCATTTGCCCCGCCCGCGCCGCCCCTGTCCAGAGGGAGGGGCGGAAAACCGGGGCTCTGGCCCCCGGGACCCAAATCGCGGATAAGGGCGCCATGTCCGCCTTTCGCCTGCCCATCGACGAGGCCCTGCCCGAGCTGACCGCCGCCTTGCGCGCCGCGGGCCGCGCCGTGCTGCAGGCCCCTCCCGGCGCGGGCAAGACCACCCGGGTTCCGCTGGCGATGCTGGAGGCGGGGCTGACCGAGGGCCGCATCGTGATGCTGGAGCCCCGCCGCCTGGCCGCCCGCGCCGCGGCCGAGCGCATGGCCGAGACGCTGGGCGAAAAGCCGGGCGAAACCGTGGGCTACCGCATCCGCGGCGAGGTCAAGGTGTCGAAGGCGACGAAGATCGAGGTGGTGACCGAGGGCATCCTGACCCGCATGATCCAGTCCGACCCGGAACTGACCGGCATCGGCGCGGTGATCTTCGACGAATTCCACGAACGCTCGCTCAACGCCGATCTCGGGCTGGCGCTGGCCTGGGAGCTGCGCGGTGCGCTGCGCGAGGACCTGATCCTGCTGGTGATGTCCGCCACGCTCGATGCCGGGCCGGTGGCCCAAATGCTGGACGGCGCGCCCGTCATCACCTCCCAGGGCCGCGCCTACCCGGTCGAGACCCGGTGGCTCGACCACCCCCGGCCCAAGACCCAGCGCTACGAACAGGCGGTCGCCGCGCTGGTCGAGCAGGCGGTGGCCGAAACGGAGGGCGGCGTGCTGGTCTTCCTGCCCGGCGAGGGCGAGATCCGGCGCGTGGAAAGCCTGCTGTCGGGCAGCCTGCCCGCCGGTTGCGCGCTGCGCCCGCTTTACGGCGCCATGCCCTTTTCCGCCCAGCGCGCAGCGATCCGGCCGGCGGAAAAGGGCCGCAAGGTGGTGCTCTCCACCTCCATCGCCGAGACCTCGCTGACCATCCAGGACATCCGCGTGGTGGTCGATGGCGGTCGGGCGCGGCGGGCACGCTTCGACCCCAATTCCGGCATGTCCCGGCTGGTGACCGAGCGCGTCACCAAGGCCGAGGCCGAGCAGCGCCGCGGCCGCGCGGGCCGGGTGGCCGAAGGCACCTGCTACCGGCTCTGGACCAGGGGCGAGGAAGGCGGCCTGCTGCCCTTCCCGCCCGCCGAGATCGAGGCCGCCGACCTGACCGGGCTGGTGCTGGAACTGGCGCTCTGGGGTGCGGAGCCGGGCGATCTGGCCTTCCTCACCCCGCCGCCGCCCGGCAGCTACGCCGAGGCGCAGGCGCTGCTCACGCAACTCGGCGCGCTGAAGGAGGGGCGGATCACCGAACACGGCCGCCGGCTTTCCGCCCTGCCCCTGCATCCGCGGCTGGGGCACATGCTGGCCGTGGCCGGCGCGCAGGCCGCCCCGCTGGCCGCCCTGCTGGAAGAGCGCGACCCGCTGCGCGGCGTGGGCGTTGACCTGACGCTCAGGCTCGATGCCATCGCCGACCCCAAACGCTTTGCCTCCGAACACGCCTTCGCCCCCGACCGCGGCGCGGTGGAGCGCATCCGGGCCGAGGCCAGGCGCCTGCGCGCAAAGGCGGAGCAGAAGCCCCGGATGAGCCCCGCCGAGATGGCCGCGCTGGCCTATCCCGACCGGATCGGGCTGCGCCGCAAGGGAGACGCGCCGCGCTGGGTGCTGTCGGGCGGCAAGGGCGCGGTGATGAACGAGGGTGACCCGCTGGCGGGCAGCCGGTTGATCGTGGCGCTCGACCTCGACGGCCATGCGCGCGAGGCCAAGGTGCGGCTCGCCGCCCCGATCACCGAATCCGAGCTGCGCGGCCTCTATGCCGACCAGATCGGCTGGCACGACGTCTGCGAATGGTCGAAACGCGAGCGCCGGGTTATCGCGCGGCGGCGCGAGATGTTCGGCGCGCTGGTCCTCGACGACCGCATCTGGAAGGACGCCCCGCCCGAGGCAGTGGCGCGCGCCATGCTCGATGGCCTGCGCGAGCTGGGCCTGCCCTGGACCGACGCCGCGCGCCGTTTGCAGGCGCGGGTGGAGCTGCTGCGCGCCCAGGGGGCGGAGCTGCCCGATTTCAGCGACGAAGGGCTGATGGCGCGGGCCGAGGACTGGCTGCTGCCGCATCTCGCCGGCATCAAGTCCGCCGAGGGTCTGAAGCGGCTGGACCTGACGGCCGCGCTGCGCGCCGCGCTGAGCTGGGAGGAACAACAGCTCCTCGACCGCCTCGCGCCCGGGCATTTCACAACGCCGATGGGGCGCAAGGTGCCCATCGACTATTCCGGCGAGGCGCCGGAGATCGCCGTGCGCCTGCAGGAGATGTTCGGCGTGACCGAACACCCCGTGATCGGCCCCCGCCGCCTGCCTTTGCGCATCACCCTGCTCTCGCCCGCCCGGCGCCCGGTGCAGACCACCATGGACCTGCCGGGCTTCTGGGCCAGCTCCTACGCCGATGTGCGCAAGGACATGCGCGGGCGCTACCCCAAGCACCCCTGGCCCGATGACCCCACCGTGGCCGAGCCAACGCTCAGGGCCAAGCGGCGGGGCTGAGCGGAGATTGACCTGCATCATGTGCCCCGGCGCCGCCCCCTCCTAATCTTGACCCCGGCCTCAACGATGGAGGGAGAGGGGGGGAACATGAGGAAGACACGCATGCTCTGGATGCTGCCCTTGGCCGCGCTTCTCGCCGCGTGCCAGACCACGTCCCAGCAGGCCGCGCAGACGCAGCCGGCCGCCGCCGCGCCGCCGGTCGAAGTCACCGTCCCGCGCGGCAATGCGCTGGTCTATTTCTATCGCCCGCAGGCGTTTTCGGGCAGCGCGAACACTTACCGGGTCTCGATCAACGGGACGCCGGTGGCGGACATCCGAACCGGGATGCGCTATGCCGCGCCGGTCGCGCCCGGCACCGTCCGGATCGAGGCGCAGACACTGGCCAATATCCTGAATTTCGGGCTGGGCCTGGCGATGATGGAAAAACCCAGCATGACCCTCGCGGCGCGGCAGGGCAGCGTGGCCTACGTCAAGATCACGACGGGCTTTGCCGGCGGGCCACAGCTCTCCGTGGTCCCGGCCGGGCAGGCGCTCGGCGAGATGGCCGGCCTCAAGCTGGCCGCCGCGGCCCCGCCTGAATGACAGGGCCGCCCCGGTGCCGGGGCGCGGGCGTGCGGCGCTCACCAGCCGACGGTGAAGCGGGTGCCGGTGTGGCGGGGCGCCTCGGCCTCGTCGATCAGCGCCACCGCGAAATCCTCCATCGAGATCCGCGACTGCCCGTCCGCCCCGGTCACCAGCGTGTCGCTGCCGCTGCGGTAGCGGCCGGTGCGTTCGCCCGGCTGCAGCATCGCCGGCGGGCAGAGACAGGCCCAGTCGCCGCGCGCCTCGGTCCGGATCATGTCGTGCTGGGCGGCGCAGGCCTCGGCGATGGGCACGACGGCGGGCGGCAGGAAGCCGGGCGCGCTCAGCACCGTGTGGGCGCTGTCATCACCCAGCTTCAGCGTGGCCGCCCCGCCCACGATCAGCGCGCGGATGCCGGCGCCCGCCGCGCCCTCCAGCACCGCCCGGGTCAGCGGGACCAGATGCGCCTCCTGCCCGGCGGGCGGGCGCAGGGCGCTGATCGCCAGATCATGGCCGGGGATCAGCGCCGCCGCCGCGCCGGGACGCCCGGCATCGGCGATCACGGCCGCCGCGCCTCGCGGCAGGGTGCCCGCCTGTCCGGGCCGGCGCAGCACGGCCGTGACCTCGTGGCCGCGCGACAGCGCCTCGTCCAGGATGCGGCGGCCGACATCGCCGGCCGCGCCGAAAAGAATGAGTTTCATCGGTTCAGTCTCCAGGTTTCAGGAAAGGCAGGGGGCGCAGCCGGCTGGCCTGCTGGCCCAGCCAGACGCTGGCCAGAACCGTCAGCGCGCCCGCCGATTGCAGCGGCGACAGCGTCTGGCCGAGCACCGCCCAGCCCAGCACCACCGCGGTCAGCGGGCTGAGAAAGCCCAGGGTCGAGACCGCCGCCGGCGCGATCCGCGCCACGCCGCGGAACCACAGCGCATAGGTCAGCGCGGCCCCGATCAGCCCCAGATAGAGCAGCCCCGTCAGGTTCCTGCCCGTCAGGGACGGCAAGGCGGGTTCCAGCCACAGCGCCAGGGGCAGCAGCAGCAGCCCGCCCGCGGTCAGCTGCCAGGCGGTGAAGGTCAGGAGCGGCACCGGCGGCTGCCATTTGCGCGTCAGCACCGTGCCCGCCGCCATCGAGGCCGCGCCGCCCAGTCCGGCGGCGATGCCCAGCGGGTCGAGCGCCGCCTCGGGCGTCAGGATCAGCAGCGCCACGCCCCCCAGCCCGGCCAGCGCGGCCAGGACCGACAGCGCATGCACCGGGCTGCGCAGCAAGAGCCGCGCCAGCCCGATCACGATCAGCGCCTGCACCGCGCCCACCGTCGCCGCCACGCCCCCCGGCAGCCGGTAGGCCGCCACGAACAGAAGCGCCCAGAACACCGAGAAGTTCAGCGCGCCCAGCAGGAGCACGCGGCCCAGCCAGACGCCCCGCGGAAATTGCCGCGCGACGGCCAGCAGCAGCAGCCCCGCCGGCAGCGCACGCAGCATGGCCATGGTCAGCGGATAGCCCTGCGGCAGGAACTCGGTGGTCACAAGATAGGTGCTGCCCCAGACGGCGGGGGCGAGCGCGGTCAGAAAAAGATCATGGCGGCGGGTCATCGCGGCCTCCCTCAAATTATCTCGACGTCAAGATAACTAGAACTATCTTGACCTCAAGATAAATTTCGGCACAACGTCTGTGCATGGATCACGTAGACGGAATTATCGCCCAATGGCGGGCCGAGCGGCCGGACCTGGAGCTTGCGCCGATGGCGCTGATCGGGCGGGTCAAGCGGCTGTCGCAGCATCTGGGCCGGGAAATGGACAAGACCTTCGCCGCGCACGGGCTCAGCGCGGCGGGGTTCGACGTGCTGGCCACGCTGCGCCGCTCGGGCGCGCCCTACCGGCTGTCGGCGGGCGAGCTGATGCAGAACACCATGGTCAGCTCGGGCACCATGACCAACCGGATCGACCGGCTGGAACAGGCCCGGCTGGTGGAACGCGTGCCCAACCCCGAGGACGGGCGCGGCGTGCTGATCGCGCTGACGGAAAAGGGCTTCGCCCTGATCGACGCCGCGGTGGGCGACCACGTGGCCACCCAGAGGCGCCTGACCGCGGGGCTGGCGCCGGCGGAGATGGAAACGCTCAGCGCCCTGCTGCGCAAGATGCTGGAGCGGGCCGAGGGCGGCGCGGGCTGACTCTGCGCGCCCTTGCGTCACGGACGGACCGGCCGCCCGTTTGGCATCTGAGCTGAGAAGCGAGGGCAGCGCGCGCCCGTGGTGGGCGCGATAGCGCCCGCCTGGGGGGCGGGCGGGCGCTGCCCGGCGTGAACGCCGGGCGGAAGGCTGGAGCGGCAGTGCCCGACATGTTC
>ENA-ORCU01000475-ORCU01000475.1-marine-metagenome-genome-assembly--contig:-NODE-475-length-14955-cov-2.939844_pt1 | contig 14955 bp, 12 predicted proteins | sample MGYA00248631_ERZ508512 | MGnify/ENA primary metagenome ERZ508512 (study PRJEB26183, sample SAMN06268844) | marine metagenome | isolation source: Tt an P1 anaerobic enrichment on pine from sediment taken...
CCGGAAACCAATACGCCCTGTTCGTAAGGTAGGTTAAAAAAGCTAAACAGGATTTTGGCCGATGCAATAACCTGGGCGGCGACAATCCCAGTCCAGGCCAGCGGAATGATGATGGAAGCGGCTTTGCGTGTCTTTTCGCCGTAAAACTGCCCCAGCAGATTGGTTACTGTGTATTTTCCCAGCCGGTTGACTTTGCCTACCAGCGGCACCAAAAGCCACAAACCAAACGATGCGGCCAAAAGATACCAGGCAGCAGCCCAGCTTTGGTCTTTGGTTAGATTCACCGTGCCTAAAATAGCGGAGCCACCAAGCACTGTAGCCAATAAGCTGCCAGATATCTGCCAGAAGCCGGAGCGTTTGCCGGCAACGAAATAATCGCTGGGTTCCTTTATTTTCAGCCAGGAATAAATGCCCAGGGCAATCATCAGAATGAAGTATGTGATGAGAATGGTGACTTTCATGAGACTATTCAATGCGGATTAACTCAAACGACAAATCAGTTTTATTGATTCCCTGAACTTTATACAGCGCCTTAAAATTATCGGGGTCAAGTTGCTGAAACTTTTCATTCAAGAGCGTGGTCAGGTATTCGGGATTCGTCAGTTGATCAACCACTGAAATATTGCCGATGTCCTGTGTCGAGAGGAAAAGCAAAAATCGGTTTTCGGTGTAGCCCTCAGTGTTGACCACGAGCGCATAGTCAATTTGTTTCGAGTTATCACTAGCGGGACGATAAAGCTCCGCATCCGGTTCGTCCGGGAAAATAAATTGTCTGTTTCCACTGGCAATGCCGAATGAAAAGTCGAGATCCTGGATAACGTTCTCGAAAAGCCCCATATTCTTATAATTCCCAACAAAAATGATGTTGTTGTTTTTCAAGTCATCCGGTTGTAAATCGGATGAAAGTTTAACATGAATTTTTGCGCCGGTTTGAGCAAATACTTTGTAGATGTGACTTTGGCAAAATGCCGCCATCTTCGACAAATACGTCAGGTTCGACTTGGAGAGCGAGTGAATCAGTTCCGGATTTTTGTCCAGCAGATGCTCATATTCCACTTCCGAATTAATATTAAAATCGCGATAAACACCAATTCTTCCTGTAGGTAACTGGCCGGAGAACACAAAATAGTCGCCCAACACCAACAGCGTTGGCTTTTCATTTTCAGCAAAATCCTGCCAAACAGGCAGGTCTTTCCATGGTGTTTGATGTTCAGTGAAGTGTATAAAAAACAGGAAACCTACAACAAGCAATGCTGCAAACGAAACCAGAAAGGGGATTAAAAACACGTAACGCACGGGTTTGCGGTGGTCTTTCGGCGAATCAAATCGCACACGATACTTGCCTTTTTCAACTACAAAAATAACCGGATCTTTTTTGCCTTCGCCGGCATAATAGTCTTTTAGTTTTTTTCTGACATTGTGAATATAAACCCGTATATTGGAATCTTGCCTGTCGGCATCATCGTATTTTTTTCCGAACAATTCAACGCCAATGGTAAATTCCTTTGGATTTTTTCCTTCAAGTGATGCTTCTGTCAGGTAGCTCAACAGGTCGCAGCTGATTTTCGACTTCACAAAATGCCTGCTCGAGGTTATCTTTTTTAAGTGTTTGTATATTAGGTTTTTGTTTTTAGTCATTATTGGTGTTATGGCGTAGTTATAACTGTTATAAAACCCGTTTTAGTTACGCAAATATACCTGAAATATCTTTATTTTTATACATTCGTTACCGTTCACGACAATTTGTCAATCATTAAACCAATAATACAGTTATGAAAGTTCGATTAACGTTTTTTTTACTATTTGTCAGCACTGTTCTAATGGCTGCTAATGCCGATGGCTGGACGTATCTTTTCAATGGAAAGGACCTAAGCGGCTGGAAACAGTTGAATGGAAAGGCAAAGTATGAAGTTGTCAACGGGGTAATTGTGGGCACGACAGTTGCCAATACGCCCAACTCGTTTTTAACAACCGAAAAGGATTACGGAGACTTTATCCTTGAAGTGGAGTTGAAAGTGGATGACAACATGAACTCTGGTATTCAATTCCGCAGCCTGAGCAAGGCGGATTACAACAATGGGCGGGTACATGGTTACCAGTGCGAGGTGGATCCGTCGGACCGGGCCTGGAGTGGAGGTATTTATGATGAAGCCCGACGCGGTTGGCTTTACCCTTGTACTTATAATCCTGAAGGTGGAAAAGCATTTCGGAATGGCGCTTGGAATTTGTACCGGATTGAATGTGTTGGAAATGATATCCGGACCTTTCTGAACGGAAAACCGGTCGCGCATTTAATTGACGATATGACCCCGAAAGGATTTATTTCGTTGCAGGTTCATTCCATTGGATCAGCGGATCAGGAAGGTCGGCAGATTAAGTGGCGCAACGTGCGGATAAAAACGACCGATCTGACACTGACTCCGATGGAAGATGTTTTTGTGGTAAACATGTTGCCGAACCAGGTGTCAGAAACAGAGAAAAAACAAGGCTTTGAACTGCTGTTCGATGGTGAAACAACCCAAGGTTGGAAAAGCGCTACCTCGGAGCAGTTCCCTGAAAATGGATGGGTAGTGGAAAATGGAACACTTGCCATTCTTGGTAAAGATCAGGTGGCCAAACGCCCGGGAGACATTGTGACCAAAGAGAAGTTTAAAGCTTTTGACCTGCAGTTCGAATTTCAGTTGACCAAAGGCGCGAACAGCGGAGTTAAATACCAGCTGGGAAACAATGGACCGAGCATTGGTTTGGAGTACCAAATATTGGATGATGACAATCACCCCGATGCCAAGCAGGGAGCTGCAGGAAACCGGAAAATGGCTTCGCTGTATGATTTGATTCCTTCGGAAACACAGAAACGGTTTGTAAAACCAGTGGGCGAGTGGAACCGCGGACGCGTTGTCCTTCATCCTGACCGACGGGTCGAGCATTGGCTGAACGGCATAAAAGTGGTCGAATTTACCATTGACTCCAACATCTTCCATGCCTTGGTAGCACGCAGTAAATATGCTGATTTCAAAGGATTTGGTCTGGTCGATGAAACTCCTGTTCTATTGCAGGACCATCAGGATCATGTGCTGTTTAGAAGTATCAAAATCAGGAAACTTTAAGCCATGAGCATGATTCGAAAAGCTGTTTCGCTTTTGTTGCTTCCCATGGTTTTGTTGGCCATGTTTGGCTTTTCGTCCTGCACCTCTGATAAGAAAGAGGAACAGACTAAGATTCAAAATGAAGCTAAATTTAAATTGGGTGTAGCCTCCTATTCGCTTCGGAAATTCGACCGGGATCAAGCCATCGCTTTTACCAAAAAGCTGGGAGTTGACTATATTGCCTTCAAAAGTTTTCATCTTAAATTAGATGCCCCGGACGCTGAAATAGCCGATGCGGTTGCCAGTTGTGCTGAAGCCGGAGTGAATTTGTATGCCGGAGGTGTGATTTACATGACCAACGAAGCCGAAGTCGATCAGGCATTTGAATACGCAAAAAAGGCTGGAATGAAAATGATTGTGGGCGTGCCAAACCACGAATTACTGCCTTATGTCGAAAACAAAGTGAAAGCCTACGACATTCAATTGGCTATTCACAATCATGGTCCGGGCGACAAGCTCTATCCGAGTGCCGAAAGTGCCTACGTTTTGATTAAAGATATGGATCCGCGAATGGGATTGTGTATTGATGTTGGCCACACCAAAAGGATCGGACGTAGCCCTTCAGAAGATGTAAAGGATTATTTTGACCGGGTTTTAGACATTCATATCAAAGATGTTACTGCGGCCAGCCACGAGGGGTCTACTTGCGAAATTGGACGGGGAGTAATTGACCATCAAGCCTTTTTGAAAGATTTGGTGGCGCTTGGATACGATGGCGTTGTTGCGCTGGAATATGAGAAAGACGGTGACGACCCATTTGCCGGAATGGCAGAATCGATGGGCTATATCAAAGGAATTTTATCAACCTTCAAATAAACTAAATAAAACGATAAGAGATGAGTTCAAACAGAAGAGATTTTTTACGGAAAGCAGCCGCGGGAGCAGCCGGTATTACCTTGGGTGGTTCGGCTATGGGCATGTCGGCCAAGAGTTATTCACGAATTATTGGAGCCAATGACCGGCTTCAGGTGGCTTTTATGGGCTGCGGGCGCCGCGTGGGTGCCTACTACAATGCGGTAAAAGATAAAAGCAACAATGTAGACTTGGCCTACATTTGCGATGTGATGAAAAAACAACGTGAAAAAGTTGGAAAAGATTTGCATGGAAAAGTGAGCGGAAAAGCCACTTTGATCAACGATATTCGCGAAGTGTTTGCCGATAAGGACGTTGACGCAGTGTTCAATGCCACGCCCGACCATTGGCATGCCCCCGGAACCTGGATGGCCATGGAAGCCGGCCAGCATGTGTACATTGAAAAACCATGCAGCCACAGCCCGCGTGAAGGAGAACTGCTGGTTCATTTTCAGAAGAAATACGGCAAAGTGGTTCAGATGGGAAACCAGCAACGATCTTCGCCTGAATCAATTGAAATCATCAATCAAATTCACAATGGCGTGATTGGAAATGCCTACCGGGCGGTAGCTTTTTATTCCAACACCCGGGGCGAAGTGCCTGTGCCCCAAAAAGCACCGGTTCCCGAAGGACTGGACTGGAACCTTTGGCAGGGACCTGCTCCGCACGAAGATTACCGGCACGATACCTGGGATTACAACTGGCACTGGTACGGCTGGAACTGGGGAACAGCTGAAACCGGAAATAACGCCACTCACGAATTGGACATAGCACGTTGGGCGCTGCAGGTTGAGTATCCTGAACATGTTGAAGTACAGGCGGCTAAGCGCCATTTCCTTGATGATGGCTGGGAAATGTATGATACTATGGATGCCAGTTTCCGTTTTCCGGAAAATAAAATTATTGTGTGGGACGGGAAAAGTCGTAATGGTTACAACACTTATGGGGCTGGTCGTGGCACAATCATTTATGGAACTGAAGGTTCTGTTTCTGTTGACCGGGGTGGCTACAAGTTGTTTGACCGTGGCGGTAAACTCGTTCGCGACAGTAAGGCTGCAAGCAATGAAGCAGGAACCGCACTCGGTGGCGGAGGCGACATGACTGACGGACACGTGGTCAACTTTTTTGACAATATTCGTGGCAAGTCAACTCAATTGAATTCGCCAATTGATATGGGGGCAACCAGTCAAATGCTGACACACTATGCCAACATTTCTACCCGTATCGGAAAATCGTTTGATGTTGATACCAATAACGGGCATATTTTTGATCGCGACGCCATGAAGTTGTGGGATCGGGAATATGAACCAGGTTGGGAGCCAAAACTATAGTTTTAGTCTGAAACGATGTAAAGAATAACCTGCAGAAATGTGGGTTATTTTTTTTGCTTTTTTTCCTGAAGTTTATAGAAAATCGAGTCACATTTCTTTCTCAAAGTGATTTATGTCAACGTCAATCGTATTTCTTCCATTTTCAATATGATAAGTTTTCGATTCGATGCCGTTTTGTGCGTATTGTTAAGTGGCAGATAATAAGATTGTTGAATTTTTGTTGAAACATAAAACTTGTTAACAAATGTAACTATTTAGAACCTTGTTAAATTTATGCGCTTGCTGTGTACTTTGGTCTTTCCTTAATAAATTTGAGATCATTAGATTTGATAATTTAAGAACCATGAAGAATCGATTGACTACCTTGTTTTTTTGCCTTTTTATCGGCGTAAGTTTATGGGCACAGCAGCCTACAAAATGGCGCGGTGAAAAATCCGAAGCCAAGTATCCAGCACCTGCATTAATGACCCAATGGCCTGCCGAAGGCCCCCAGGTCTTGTGGCATTTTGAAGGACTGGGCGAGGGCTACTCGTCTCCAACTTTTGCAAACGGAAAAGTTTACTGTACCGGTATGGTCGATGAAGTTGGCTATCTAAATATTTTTAGAGAAAATGGCTCTTTTGAGAAGAAGATTCCCTATGGAAAAGAGTTTGAAGTGAGTTATCCTGGCTCAAGGCCTACACCGACAATCGTGGGAAATATGGCCTATGTTTCAACAGGTTTTGGCGAGTTGGTTTGCCTGAACCTTGACAATGGCAACATTTTGTGGAACAAAGAACTGGCTAAAGATTTTGGCTCCGAAAATATCCGCTTTGGCTTTACCGAATCGGTGGTTGTTGATGGTGAGAAAGTCTACTTCACTCCAGGCGGAAAGGAATTCAATGTGGTGGCGCTCAATAGGATGGATGGTTCATTAATTTGGAAAAGTGCCGGTAAAGGGCAACTATCGGCTTACTGTACGCCAAAATTGCTAAAACTGGGGCAACGCCAAATTTTGGTGACACATACCGGTGACCAAATTATCGCGGTCGATACAAAAGACGGCAAATTGCTGTGGAATTATCCTTTCCCTAACCAATATAACATTCACCCAAACACCCCCCTTTATAAAGACGGGGAACTTTTCTGCTTTACCGGTTATGGGCAGGGTTGTGTGAAACTGGCTTTAAATGAAGATGGTTCAGCTGTGACCAAGGTGTGGGAAACCAGCAAGATGGACAGCCAAATGGGAGCTGCCATGCTTGTTGACGGTTACATTTACGGTTCGGGGCATAAAGCCCGCGGCTGGTTTTGCCTGGATTGGAAGACTGGTGAAGAAAAATGGAATTCAACCGATCTTGGAAATGGCGTAGTCATCATGGCTGGCGACAAGCTAATCGCCTATTCTGACCGGGGGGAACTGGCTTTAATCAATCCTACTCCCGAGAAATTTGATTTGGTATCGAAATGCAAAGTGGAATACGGAACAGCGCAGCATTGGGCACATCCGGTTGTTCACAACGGCATTCTCTATGTTCGCCACGGCCAATCGTTGATTGCCTATAAAATATCAGCATAGATTTCCGGCCGTTCGGGGAACTATTAAACCAAAAATAAACCAACATGAATCGACTATTGATTATTCAACTCCTTCTTTGTGTCAGCCTGCTGGCCGATGCGCAAATTTACCAGTTTCGGGGGCCAAATCGCGACGGAAAATTTCCGGAATCCGGACTCTTAAAAGCCTGGCCTGAAACCGGACCCGAATTGTTGCTGGAAGTGGAAGGCATTGGAAAAGGGTATTCTTCCGTGATTTCAAACGGCGAATACATCTATGTCTCCGGTATGATTGACACCTTGGATTACCTGACTTGTGTCGATTTTGAAGGAAACAAAAAATGGCAGGTAGCTTACGGCGAGTCCTGGAAGAAATCCTTCCCCGAGACCCGCAGTACGCCAACCATCGAAGACAACCGGATTTATATCATTAGCGGTATTGGAGAACTGGCATGTCTGGATGCTGAAACCGGAGCCATCAATTGGAAGGTGGGTGTCGATCGTAAATATGAAGCAGACTGGCACATTTGGGGTGTTTCAGAATCACCCTTGATTGTGGATAACAAAGTGATTTGTACCCCGGGAGGAAGCCAAACTTCGGTTGTGGCTTTCGATAAAATGACTGGCGAGGAAATTTGGAAAACACCCAGTGTTGGCGGTCAGCGGTCTTATGCTTCGTCAACACTTTACGAGCTCAATGGTGAGCAATATGTACTGGCGGTTACTGCTACGAATCTAATTGCGCTCAACCCGGAAACCGGTGAGGTGAAAATGACCTATCAATACTATGATAAAGAAAAATGGTCCGATCAGCCTGGCCTCATTTGGACGAACGTCCCCCTGTACAAAGGCAATGAGATTTTCTTGTCGATGGGCTACGATTATCCGGCTAAAATGCTGCGGGTTAACGCTGATGCCAGTGGGTTTGAAGAAGTGTATACCGACACCATTTTCGACAATCACCATCATGGAGTGATAGAGTTGGACGGTTACATCTATGGCTCGAACTGGGAAAATAACCGCAAAGGAAACTGGTTGTGTAAAAACTGGGAAACCGGTGAAATTGTGTATGACCAGACCTGGAATACCAAAGGGGCTTTGGTTTACGCCGATGGCTTGTTCTACATCTACGAAGAGCAGCGTGGAAATGTGGCGCTGGTGGAGCCCGATCCGGCAGGTTTTAATGTAATCAGTTCTTTCCGGGTTGAAAAAGGTTCAGGCCCGCATTGGGCGCATCCTTACCTTTATGGTGGGAAGTTGTTTCTCCGGCATGGAGATGTAATGATGGTGTATAATTTGAAAGGATAGCGTGAATAGAATTCTGATAAATTCGTTCGTTGGACTGGTTGTATTGATTGGAGTACTCTCGTTTGCTTTTTGGCTGACAAAGGATCCGACGAACAACCTTCAGGCCAGCTTACCCGGTGAGGATAACCGGGAGGCTGGCAATTTAATTGAAGAGATTATTCGTATCGGAGAAAATTTTAATCTTTTTGACAATGAAGCACCCGAAATGGAAGGCACCTGGCCCCAGTTTCGTGGTGAAAATTTTGACAACATTGTTTCAGAAAAGCAAAACCTGAAAGACTCATGGAGTACCGACGAACCTGAAATTTTGTGGTCGGTCGAATTGGGCGAAGGGCATGCCGGCCCTGCCATATACAAAGGGAAGGTTTATGTGCTTGACTACGATGAGGAAACCCGCGAAGACGCCTTGCGCTGCTTTTCTTTTGCAGATGGCAAGGAAATTTGGCGCCGCTCGTATGGGGTGCATGTCAAACGAAATCATGGGATGTCACGAACGGTTCCAACTGTCACCGAAGAACATGTGGTCACAATAGGGCCGCGTTGTCATGTGATGTGTGTGGAGCGCGAAACCGGCGATTTTATCTGGGGTATTGACATGGTGAAAGACTACGGAACCACCATTCCTCAATGGTATACGGCCCAGTGTCCTTTGGTCGATGGCGATAAAGTAATTCTCTCGCCCGGCGGAAGCACCATTATGATGGCGGTGGACATTCATTCGGGTGAAATTTTATGGGAAACGCCTAACGAGATGAATTGGAAGATGTCACATTCCTCCATTGTACCCATGAGTTTTAATGGAAGAAAAATGTACGTGTATAGCGCCGATGGTGGTGTTTGCGGCATTGCTGCCGATGGTGATAATGAAGGAGAAGTGCTCTTCCAATCAAATGCCTGGAACCATTCGGTGGTGGCGCCTTCACCAGTTGTTTTTGAGGATGGACGGATCTTCCTGACTGCCGGTTATGGAGCCGGGGCAATGATGATCCGGCTCAATCCGCAGGGTGAGAAATTCGAAGTTGAAGTTATTACGGAATACAGTCCGAAAGACGGCCTGGCATGCGAACAGCAAACTCCGGTGATTTGGGATGGCCATTTGTTTGGCATCCTCCCAAAAGATGGTGGCACCTTACGCAATCAGCTGGTTTGTGTGCATCCTGATGATGTGCAGACCATGGTTTGGACTTCGGGAAAAGATGCCCGATTTGGGTTGGGCCCCTACATCATTGCCGATGAGAAAATGTACATTCTGGATGATGATGGGACGCTGACCATGATTAAACCGGACAAGAACCGGTATATTCAGCTGGCGCAGAAGAAAATTCTGGATGGACATGATGCGTGGGGGCCGCTCGCGATTGCCGATGGCCGCCTGCTCATGCGCGACTCAAAAACAATGGTTTGTTTGGATATTGGAATGTAGACGCTGATTTTTATGATCTTTTATGATTCACGATGAAATATTGATTTTCGGAGAAAAATGATCACTACAGAAATTAAAAGAGAAATTTCAAAATCTTAAAAAATCATAAGCAGTCATATAAATCTGCGTCCAAAAAGAAATCGAAAATGAAATACAAAAAGCTGGTTAATCTGATTTTGGTCGTGTTGGCGGTGGCCATCGCTGTGATCATTGCACGCGATTTTGTACAAAACAGGGGAGGCAAGAATATTGAAAATCCGTATGCCTTTGATGTCAGCGAATACCGGAAAGTTGATCCAGCTGAAATTCTGTACAAGGAAGAAAAACTGCTTCAACTAAAAGCTGGTGAGCCGAAGGGGATTGATTACCGCGATGGTGTGATTTACATCATTGCTGACAGCAGTCTAATCTTGCTCAATCAGCAAGGGCAGATGCTTAACGAAATCAAACTGGACGACGTCCCAACGGCTATAGCGGTTGGTGAGCAGTTTTGGGTGGCGATGAAAAATGAAGTGATGGCCCTGGATAATAGTGGGAATGAAATGCAGCGCTGGACTGATTTTGGGCCTCGTTCGGTGATTACTTCGCTGGCTGTTTCACCCGAATTTGTTTATGTGGCCGATGCCGGCAATCGGCTGGTTTATCAATATTCACATCAAGGAGAACTGCTTCAGCAGATTGGTGCCAAAGATGAGGATAAAGCCGTTCCTGGATTTGTTATCCCCAGCCCTTATTTCGATGTTGATTTGAATGAAGAAGGCTTCCTGTGGGCGGTCAATCCCGGGCGGCATAGTTTGGAGAACTTTAATGCCGATGGCGCCATGCGCAGTTCCTGGACGGCTTCGTCGGTAAAAACCGAAGGATTCAGCGGATGTTGCAATCCCGCACATATGGCTATCATGGCAGAAAATGCCTTTGTGACCAGCGAAAAAGGCATTGTCCGTGTAAAAGTATACGATCAGCATGGTAAATACATCGGTGTGGTCGCATCGCCGGATATGTTTGATGAGGATGCCAAAGCGCCTGATGTTTGCGTGGATGAAGAAGGACGAGTGATTTTACTCGATTTTAACCGTAAGCAAGTGCGCGTATTCAAACCGAAAAACAACGAATGATGAATCGGAAAGAATTTATACAAACAGGTTTGCGCCTGAGCGTTTTGACCGGAATTGTGGGAGGTTCCCTGTTTTTGGTGAGCCGGAATAAAGTTGATTTTACTTGTAGGGAAAACAGCGTATGCAAGTCGTGCAATGCCTTCAGCGGGTGCGAGTTGGATAAAGCAAAACAAAGCAGACAAGATGAGCGATAAAAAAGAACACAAGCAAGCCAGCCGGCGCGAGTTCATCCAAACCGGAATGCGCTGGACGCTGGGTGTTTCGCTGGCTGGTGTGGCCACAGCAGCTGCGCTGAAGGTGAGCGCCGATGATTACGTTTGGCAGCTCGACCCGTTCAAATGTGTCTACTGCGGACGTTGTGCCGACTATTGCGTGATGACGCCCTCAGCGGTGAAATGCGTTCACGCGTACGACCTGTGTGGTTATTGCGATCTATGCGGTGGCTACCTCAAACCCGATGCAAATGCCCTGTCAACAGCGGCAGAGAATCAGCTTTGCCCAACTTCTGCTATCCGCCGTAAGTTTGTGGAAGATCCCTATTTCGAGTACGAAATTGATGAGGAATTATGCTTTGGTTGTGCCAAGTGCGTGGAAGGCTGTTCGTCTTTTGGTAATGGCTCGCTGCACCTGCAGGTACGACATGATTTGTGTGTCAACTGCAACGAATGTTCCATCGCCCGCGTGTGTCCGGCCGATGCTTTTGAGCGTGTGCCAGCCAGTAACCCCTACAAAATTAAAGGTGATTTTTCGGTTGGAACCGATGAATCGAACCCCGCTTAAACCAGGAAATTAAATGAACCGAATCTCAAAAATATTCTTTGCAATTGCAGCTTTCTTGCTGAGCCTGCCGGCATGGGCGCAACAGCGTTTCCCAAAACCCGAATTTGAAACCGGTTATGTGCAGCCAGCCACCTCACAAGCTCCACCCCGTGGTTTGTTTCTCGAGTACCTGGATGTTTTTATGCTGGTTGCTGTTTTAGTTGTGGCCACTTGGTTTGTAGTGAAAAAGCGGTCGCGGCGCGGTGTGCTATGGACCACCGTTTTTGCCGTACTTTATTTTGGTTTTTTCCGCCAGGGGTGCATCTGTTCCATTGGTGCCATTCAAAATGTTACCCTGGCGTTATTCGACCCAACTTACGTGTTGCCTTTTACGGCCCTGCTTTTCTTTGTCATTCCGTTGGTTGTTACCCTCTTTTATGGAAGGACCTTTTGTGCGGCAGTTTGTCCACTCGGCGCCATTCAGGATTTAGTAGCTTTTCGGCCTATCGAACTGCCCCGGTGGTTGCAAAAAGTATTGGGAATCATCCCTTATTTGTATTTGGCTTTGGCGGTTTTATACGCTGCTACGAGTTCGGAGTTTTTAATCTGCCGGTATGATCCTTTTGTCGGAATTTTCCGTTTCGATGCGGAGTTTCAAATGTTATTGCTTGGTGGGCTATTCCTGCTGGTTGGCATTTTCGTCGCCCGGCCATATTGCCGTTTTTTCTGTCCATACGGTGTGTTGCTGGGCTGGATGTCTACCTTTTCAAAAAAGCACATGACCATTACACCAAGCAATTGTATTCAGTGTAAGCTGTGTGCCAATTCATGCCCGTTCGGGGCGATTGAAGAGCCGGTGGAGGAGCAGGGCAACCGACGCTCGAATGTGCAGCGACTCATGACTTACCTGTTTTTTATTCCGCTGTGGATTGGAATTGGCGGATTGGCCGGTTCCATGATGCATGTGCCGCTGGCCAAATTCAACTCAACGGTTTACCTGGCCGAGCAGTTGGTTGAACATCCGGAGTTAAAACAAGACCAAGAACATATTGATGCCCGTGCCTTCATGCAATCTGGAAAATCAATGGATCAACTGGTAGCGGAAGCCAAAGAAATACGGAGTCAATTTTATTGGGGTGGGTGGATCGTTGGCGGATTCCTCGGCTTGGTTATCGGCCTGACTTTATTAAAACTATCATCGCACCGAAACCGGTACGATTATGAACCAGATAAAACAAATTGTTTAAGCTGCGGACGATGCATGGATTATTGTCCGGTGAAGAATTAAAGCAATGAATAAAATGAACTGGACCCTGAAAGATAAAATGAATGTAGCGAAAGGCATTGCCTGGTTTGCGGTTCTTTTTAGTTTGATCGTGAGTGTGATGCTGATCGCCAACTACCTGCAATTGAAATCGGTTGATCCGCTCGAAAGCCCGGCTTTGCAAACCTTGGTCGAACGCTTGCACGACAATCCTCAGGACGAGGCCTTGAAAGAAGATATTCGGGCGCTTGACCTGCTGATACGAAAAGCTTACTTTACCAGCCAATGGCAAATTCGTACAGGTGCCTACCTCCTGCTTTTTGGCGTGGTGGTTTTTGTACTGGCCATTCGCTACCTGAAATCGCTTCGTAACAAGCTGGATGAGTTGGAAAGCATTGAGAAAGATGCTTTTTTGGATAAACAACTTGCGCGAAGGTGGCTGGTTTTTGCGGGTGCAGGCTTGTTTGTTCTGGCCATGTTTTCGGGTGTTTTTTCTAACAATATTTTAGATGATTACGAGCCAAAACCATTGGCCGAGAATCAAACATCTTCAGATGTGGAGGTGATCGAGGTTCAGTCGGTAACAGACCTTCAGGCAGAGCCGGCAGTCGATGTGGAATCGCCGTCTGAGGACGAACCGATTCAAGCTGAAACAACAGCCGAAGAGCCGGAAGTTGCTGTTTCAACAGCGCCGGAACCAAAAACTGTTCCGGCTGCTGCAAAGGCGGCTGTGCCGACCCAGGAGCAGTTTCGGGCCAATTATCCGTTTTTTCGGGGGCCCCATGGAAACGGTGTTGCCTATCAGACCAAAGTGCCTGAAAAATTTGATGTAGCGTCGGGCGACAAAATCGTTTGGAAAGTGAAAGTACCAAAGCATGGGTACAATTCGCCCATTGTTTGGGGCGACCATTTATTTGTTTCGGGTGCCGACAATGAGGCGCGCGTTGTTTATTGCTACAACAAAAATACAGGCGATCTGCTGTGGGAAGCCAAAGCCGATCAAATTCCCGGTTCACCGGCAAAGATGCCGAAAGTTACTGAAGATACCGGGCTGGCGGCGCCAACCATGGCAACGAATGGAGCTGCGGTTTTTGCTTTGTTCGGCACAGGCGATATTCTGGCGCTTGATTTCTCGGGTAAACGGATTTGGGCTAAGAACCTGGGGGTGCCGGATAACCACTACGGACATTCTTCTTCTTTAATAATCTATAAAGACAAACTGCTGGTTCAGTACGATACCAATCGGGGAGCAAAAGTTTTGGCCCTTTCAACTGCTGATGGTTCAACCCAGTGGGAAACTGTGCGCGACGTGCGAATTTCGTGGGCCTCGCCGGTATTGGCCAATGTAGATGGCAAAGTTCAACTGGTATTAACCGGTGAACCTTTGGTGGCTGGTTATGATCCGGAGAACGGCAACGAACTGTGGACTGTCGATTGCATGATGGGCGAAGTGGGACCCTCTGTTGGTTATGCTGACGGCGTGATTTATGCCGCCAACGAATACGCGACATTAGCGGCCATTGAGGTGGGGAGCCAGGCCGAGGTGATTTGGGAAGAAAGCGAATACCTGCCCGAAGTAGCCAGTCCGCTGGCCAAGGATGGCTTGTTGATTATTGCCACAAGTTATGGTGTGCTGGCATGCTACGATGCCAAAGATGGCTCCAAATACTGGGAGCAGGAATATGGCGATGGGATTTACGCCTCACCGATTTATGCTGACGGGAAAGTGTATGTCATGGATATGGGTGGCAACCTGCATGTTATCAAACTGGCCAAGGAGTTTGAATTGGTAGCCGAATCTGAACTGGGCGAAAAATCGGTATGTTCGCCGGTATTCGCCGACGGCAAAATGTACCTGCGTGGTTTCGACCATTTGTATTGTATTGGAAAATAAGAAAAATGACAGAAGAAATTCAACATATCATCAGTCAGGTAGACGAAATTATCAAGCAAAAAGGAAATACGAAAAAAGCGCTGATTCCAATTTTGCAGGCCATTCAGGATGAATACAATTACCTGCCTGAAGAAGCTTTGCGGCATGTTAGCGACACGACGGAGATTACCCCTGAAAATATTACCGGTGTAGCCAGCTTTTATTCGCAGTTTCGCATGAAGAAGGCGGGTCAGCACCTGATCAAAGTCTGTGTGGGAACCGCCTGCCATGTGAAGGGAGCGGGGCAGGTGTATGATGCGTTTAAGCGCCACTTCAACCTGACAGGTG
>ENA-ORCU01000478-ORCU01000478.1-marine-metagenome-genome-assembly--contig:-NODE-478-length-14901-cov-2.987858_pt1 | contig 14901 bp, 12 predicted proteins | sample MGYA00248631_ERZ508512 | MGnify/ENA primary metagenome ERZ508512 (study PRJEB26183, sample SAMN06268844) | marine metagenome | isolation source: Tt an P1 anaerobic enrichment on pine from sediment taken...
CACCAGGGGATAGGGAAAAGGCCCCTTTTCAATAACCGGCTCAACTATCCGGGGCATCCTGAAGGCGCCCTCACGGCACATCCCCCGCCATGATCCCCGAATCCGTCGGTCCCCTGAACGCCAGCCGCCGGACATTCACCGCCCCGGCCTCCTCTAGCATATCCCGCAGCTCTCCCTCGCTGTAGGCCTGCCCTGAGGGTGTGCCGGTGAGCATGTTCAGGGAAAACAGTGCCGGAAAAAGCGGACCGTCCCGGGAATCATCCAGGATAAATTCATGAATCAGAATCATCCCGCCCGGCGAAAGCGCGGTCACGGCCTTGTCGACAATTTTCCGACAGGTGTCCGGCCCCTCACCGTGAAGGATGTGGGAGAGCCATGCCGCATCAAAATTCCCTTCGATCGCATCCCGGGTAAAATCCCCCGGAACAAAGTCGATGCGATCCGAAAGACCGAACCGGTCAATGGTCTTCTCGGCAAACGGCCGGGTAGTGGGCAAATCGAAAACCGTGGCTTTAAGCCCGGGGTTTTTCCGGCAAAAATGAATACCATAGGTGCCAGGGCCGCCGCCCAGATCCAACAGGTGCGACCGGCCGGTAAGATCGACCGCCTCGGCCACCTGGGGAGCCAGATTCATGGCAATATTGAACATCCCCATCAGAAAGCTCTCCCGGACCTCCTCATCGTCAAACGATGCCCGTTCCCGGACCGGCTTTCCCGTGATAACGGCTTGGTCCAGCTGCGACCAGGCCTGAACCAGGTGCCGGTGATGCTGAATGATGTATCCGATGTACCGGGGCGATGTCTTGACCAGAAACACAGCGGCCATCTCCCGGTTGGAATAACGGTCACCATCCTTTTTCAGCAGTTCCATGGCCGCCAGCGCATCAAGGAGCATGGCCGTTGCCCGCCGGTCGGCCCCGATGGCATCCGCCACCGCCCCGGCCGGCAGCGCTCCGTCACCGATACGGGTAAACACATCCAGCTTCACCCCGGCATGAAGCGCGCAGGTCTGCCAGTACCCTCCCGACAGGTCAAGCAGCGGACCCGGATTGAGGTCATGTAAAGTCATAAATGGCCTCCTCTTCAATCTGTTTCGAAAATGACAGGTCTCTTGTTTTTTTGACAGCGCCTACTGAATCATCCACAGACTGATCGCCGGCACATAGGTAATCACCATCAGCACGCCCAGCAGCAACAGCAGGTATGGTATGGAGGACCTGTAAATCAGCGTCAGAGGTTTATGGAATTTCAGGCTGGTAATAAACAGGTTAATACCCACCGGCGGCGTGGAAAAGCCGATCTCCAGGTTCACCATGAAAATGATGCACAGGTGGATCGGATCGATCCCGTATTTCAGGGCGATGGGCACCATGATGGGGACCACGATGATAATGGCGGAAAACACGTCCATGATGCAGCCGACGATCAACAGAAACACGTTCAGCCCGGCCAGGAATACGTACCGATTTTCCGTCAGCTGGTTCAGGTAAGCCAGAATTTTGTTGGGAATCTGCTCATCGACCAGGTACCCGGTAAAGCCAAGGGCCACGGCCAGAATCACGATGATGGCCCCCGAGAGCACGGCGCTTTCGATAATAATGTGCGGCACGCGGCGAAAAAAGCTCACTTCTTTCAAAATGAAGCACTCCACCACCACCACGTAAACCAGAACCACTGCAGACACCTCGGCAATGGTGACAAACCCGCCGAACACGCCAATGACAATGATAACAATAATCGGCCAGTCCCAGACTCCCTTTAGAAAGGTCGTCTGAATCTGTTGCCAGGAGATGCGGGCATCCCTTGCCGAGGGGCGATCGGCATCCCGCCGCAGGGATTGATGCAGGGCCGCATACACGGCCATCACCACAACCAGAAGCAGGCTGGGAAGCAGGGCTGCCTTGAAAATCCGGGTGATCTCAACCTGGGCGACGACACCGTAAAGAATAATCGGCAGGCTAGGTGGCAGAAGCTGCCCCAGGCTGCCGGAGGTGGCGATCAGTCCCAGGGTGAATTGTTCATCGTAGTCTTTTTGCCGCAGGATCGGGTACATCACGCTGCCGATGGCCACCACGGTCACCCCGCTGGCGCCGGTGAGTGCGGTGAAAAAATCGCAGGCCAGGAGCCCGGCGATAGCCAGCCCCCCGGGCATCCAGCCGATGATCGCCTGCATGAAATTCATGATCCGGCGGGGGGCCCCGGTCTCGGTCAGCAGGCACCCGACAAAGGTAAACAGGGGCAGCGCAGTCAATACCGGCATGGAGGCCAGGCGGTTCATCTCGATAATCACGATCTGAATCGCCTGGGGATCGAAATCGATAAAAAACAGGCAAACCATGGAAAGCCCGGCCACAACGGTAAACAGCGGGGTTTCCAGGACGGCAAAACCGATAACCAGCAGAATCAGCAGGGTGAAGGTGCTCATGGCCGGTCCGTGCTCGCGTCTGGTATCGGCCCATCAGCCCCTGCCCCGGGACGGGGTGGCCCCGGGCGCTCCGGCACGGCTATCCAGGTCAGGTATCGAAAAAAGGATATCGCAAAAAAAAACGGAAAGATCACCGCGAACCACCCGGACGCACCGAAGATAGCGATCTCATTCGATACAAAGGTCAACGATGCATAAAACAGCAGCCCCATCACTGCCATGCCGAAGATGCTCACGGCGGTGTTCGCCGCATGTCGAAAGGCCCGGGGACAAAATCGGAGAACCAGCTCCAGTTTAATGTGGCGCCGGTCCTTCATGGCCAGGGTCGAACCCGCCAGTGCCAGCCACAGAACCAGAGTCGGGGTCGCCTCGAGAATATCCTGAAAGGAAGCGCCAAACAGGTTGCGCGATAGGATGTTAAAGATGATCGAGCCGGCCAGGGCGACAAAAAGCATAACGATCAGTGCCTTTTCAAACATAACCAGCAACTTGTCAATCCGGTTCAGATAGGACATGATTGGGCCATCCGTAGATCGTAAACATCACTGCCCGGCATTAGGGCGCCACAAATATTGTCATGAAGCCCTCGGCAAAAACGATGGACGAAACTGCGGGCAGAATCCACCATGTAGTGTGTTACGGCACTGTATGATAAACTGAAAAATTTTGCAACATCCCTTAAATACAACAAATATAGCTCATTTACACCACAGAACAATCGATGCGATAGAAAGGAGACACCCATGAGCCGATCGGTTTTAGTTCCCATCGCCGATGGAATAGAAGAGATCGAAGCCGTGTGCATCATTGACGTGCTGCGGCGGGCCGGGGCTGAAGTGACCGTGGCTGCCGTGGATCAGCTTCAAATCCGGGCCTCGCGCGGGGTGAATCTGGTGGCGGACTGTCACCTGGCCGACTGCAGGGAACGGACCTATGACATGATCGCCCTTCCCGGCGGCATTCCCGGTGCCGAAAAACTTCGAAATTCCGATATCCTCGCTTCAATGCTGAAGCGCCAGCAGGAAAAGGAAGGGTGGTATGCAGCCATCTGTGCGTCACCGGCCGTGGTATTCGAGCACCACGGCCTGCTGGATGGCCGCCGGGCAACCTGTCACCCGGCCTTTGTGGACCGGCTGAAAAATGCCTCGGCAGCCGAGTCCCGCGTCGTTGTCGACGGCCGCTGCGTGACCAGCCGGGGGCCGGGAAGTGCCCTTGAGTTCGCCCTGAAACTGGTGGCGGTTCTGTTTGGCGAAAAAAAAGCCGCCGAAGTGGCCGCGCCGATGGTGATGCCGTAAAATTTCGAAAACAGGTTGATTATATTGCTATTTATTACTATATCTAACAGTTGTTCAGCCTGCGATGCATCACGCACCGTCAATCTGCAGCTCATTTTTAATCAACCCATGGACTTTCGAGCAATCTTCTTATGCATACCAGCACCTGTTCGATTTCAGGCCTGCCAATACACCAGCAACACGAATGGGCCGATGTGTATTGCAGTGACCCATTCCGGTGTTCGTATCAGATTATCGGCAAACACATCATCGTGTTCCAGGGAAACGGTTTTGCCGATACCGACGGCGAAAAAAAGGCCGTTGACTTCGGCAACCTCGTCATCGCCGATGGGATTCCGGCCGGCCAGCCCTACGTCATGGTTCAGGACTGGACCCGATATCGAGGTGCCTCATTCAAGGCCCGAAAATATTTTATCGAGGATCTGGTCAACAGCGACCGCCTGCTGGCCATCATTTTCTGCAATAGCTCGCCCTGGCAGAACCTGAGCATCAAACTCGGACGGGCACTTCACATCATTTCCTTCTCCGCTCTGATCGAATTGGACTATCCAACGGCCATTCAGCGTGCCCTCCGGATACTCAGTGAGCACAATCTGATTGAATGGAATGACAAACAGGCATCGACAAACCTTGCCACCCTCCACATCGACCGATCTCCAGAGAAGTCGGGTGGCGCAATTAAACGCTTGGCAATGGGATGGAAACGGTTCTTTACTTGTTTGAAGCCCAACAGCCCCGGCAAACACCAGCGGTACATCAACGAATTGCTGGATATACTTGAAGGTATCCCGTGGGGCTCGCCCCAAAGCGACATTCGGGCTGATATCGATCCTGATCACCCCCTGATGCCGGTCTTTGATGCCGTCCTCCTTACCAAAGCGCAATTGGAGGCAGCCTTTGCTCAGCGGGACAAAATCGAGCGGGATCTGCGGGAAAGCAAATCAAAATTGGAAGCGCATCAACACCATCTGGAAGATCTGGTCGAGCAGCGAACCCTTGCGCTGAGGCAAACAAACGAAAAACTGCAAAAAGAAGCGAAAGAGAGGAAAAAAGTTATCACCGACCTGGAAAAAGCCCTCAAAGAAGTAAAAATCCTGCAAGGCATCCTGCCCATCTGCTCGCATTGTAAAAAAATCAGGGATGATAAGGGGTGCTGGAACCAGATTGAATCGTACGTTCGTGCCCATTCGGATGCGGATTTCAGTCACGGCATCTGCCCGGATTGCGTCAAAGCCCTATACCCGCACCTGGATGTTTCCAGCCAAAATCGATAACAACCAATCAAATCCTCTTAAAAAATCAGTTTTCAAACAGGCTATCAGTTGTCACCCGCCATTCTAAGATAGAGATAGCGGTCTTCGGAGTGAATCGTCAAATCACGAATTTCATTACCCTGAAGCACTCGCAGCGGCACATCGACACCGGCCTCGCCCATGGCCCACACCTTTCGATAAAAATCGGCAAGCCCCTGAATTTGCTGACCGTTTACGGCAAGAATAACATCGCCGGACTGCATCCCTGCGCCTGCCGCCGGCCCGTTTTCGGCCACCGCCACCACAAAGACGCGTCCGAAACGATGATCGGCATAAATGCCCAGCCAGGGAAGCGGTGGTGACGAAGGTCGACCGCTTGTTTTGAGATCGGTCAGAATCGGCTTTAACAGGTCAATAGGGACAAACATATTGCAAGGCACAATCCCTACGTCCTGAATCTGCAGCTGGGTAAAAATCGATCCGATCCCCAACAGTTGCCCTTTGGGGCCGATCAGCGCCGCCCCGCCAAAATCGGCAAAGGGCGGCCCCACAAAAATGGCACGCTCCAGCAGATACTCCCAATAGCCCGTGAATACTCCCCGACTGATCACCCAGGCGCCTTTGACGGCATCCGCTCCGCCGTGCCCGGCAATCAGCGTAGGTGCCCCGGGCTCCAGCTCCGACGAACTGCCCAGTTTCATCGGATCGGCATAGATCGGGTTCCGGGCACGCACCAATCCGAAACCCGTTTGATGATCATAGGCCACAAAATCAGCTTCGACGCTTTCGCCATCCGGCCCGACAACAGAAATGTCTTTGGCTTCCAAAACCAGGTAACCAATGGTCAGGATAGTGCCTTCGGCATCGATGAGCACGCCGTTGCCCTCCCGCTTTTTCCCCAGAGTTTCCGCCGTACGCGCATCGTCACGAATCGTGGCCTGGATTTTTACCACAGCCCTGAGCAGAGCCTCAGGGCGAACCTCGGCATGTGACGATAAGATCCAAGCCATGTTCAACACCAGCACCACGACCACCATTGCGGCTCGTTTCATGGGATACCTCCTTTTTTCGAAGGGGCGTTAAACGGCCTCTGTCCGTAAGGTGGTGTCAACCCCGCAGAGAGAAAGAATGAAAAATAAGGAAAGAAAACAAATTCGAAACTTCCAGGCCGTCGGCACGGCAGCGCGAACAGAAAAATGGGATAGGATAAGCATTTGTATCTAATTAAACAATATCGCCGGGGAATGACTTGTCAACGAGCTGAACGGCGGGAATTCAACTCAGCAGCGCAAGGGTCTGCCGCGCGGCATCCTTTAGAATACCGGCGTGAGCGGCAAGATCGAGGACCGTGATTCGATTTCGGATCATGCGGGCGGTTTCAGCGGCCTGCAAAAATTCTTCGCGGTTAAGACGCAGCACGCCCAGCGACAGGTCGCATCCGACGCGGCGAAAGATATCCATGAAAAATTCCGGTGAGCGGACCCGGGAGAACAACGTGTTGAGCTCGCCCCACCGGGCCGGCATCAACCGATTCAGGCTGAGCAGCGAATCCCGCTTTTGCAGGAACTGCTTTTCAACCTCAGCGCTGTATTTGCCCCAGACCCCGCTGATCCGGGCGGCATCCGCATCAAACAGGCGCGTTGCATCAACGTTCAGCTTACGTTCCGTCAACTCAGCCAGTCGTTGATAGCAAACAGCCGACAAAATAATTCCCGCACCTACCTGAAGCCCGTGAAGCTCGGGTACTCGGCCGGTCAACGGCTCGCGCATATCAAGGAAATGCGATACCAGGTGCTCGCCCCCTGAAGCCGGCGCGCTTGAGCCGGCCAGGGTCATGGATACCCCGGAGATCAGAAGGCCCTTGAAAAGCCCCATAACGGCGGCCTCGTCCCCTTGCGCGATTTTCTCCGGCGATCCGATGCATCCGGCCTCCGCCTCGGCTACAATAGCCGAGGGAAGCGCGCAGTAGGAACCGCTGAACAAAAGCGACTCGCACTGCCAGTCGACATCGGAGACCGATTTAGCCATGATGTCGCAATAGCCTGCCTGCGTTAATCGGCCGGGGGCGTAGCTGATGACCGCCGGATCGGCATAAACATAGACAGGCGGACTTGCTGGCAGCGTACGTTTGACCCCGCTGATTTTCACCGCCGCGATGGCGGACGTATATCCGTTCATTGATGGAGCGGTAGGCACGGTCCAGTACGGCATCTTTGCCAGGGTGGCGGCGTACTTGCCCGTATCATTGACCGAACCGGCGCCAACAGCCAGAATCAATCCATGGCCGCCGGCTTTTTCAGCCACCGACCGGGCCATCTCCTCGGACACCGACAAATCGCCCGGCAAGGTAATCTGCTCGAAACAAATGGCGGCGTCGGCAAACCGTTTGGCGATTGATTTTCCGGCCGCCACATGGGTGTTCTCATCGTCAACAATCAGAACCGATCGCTCGGCAAGCCACTGTCGGCAGTCCCGTGTCAGAACGGCAAAAGCCCTTGGCGAGGAACACAGTTTAACCTCAGGCACGGCATGATCATTGCCGCAGGTGCAGTAACGCGAAGGCGTCCGGGGATCGACAACAAAAATTTTGGCTTCATCCTGCTGCCCGATAGTTGATCGCGTTTGCATCGTGAACACTCACTTTCAAATACGTTAATTATTTTGTGGATAATTTTTGGAATACGAAAAAAGGCTTACGATTTTTCTGCTTTTTAATGGCAGAAAACCGAAGAAACCGCAAAAAAGCGCGAGAAAATAAACCCAAAAAACGAACAAATAAATACGAATTTTTCCTGATTGTATTCCTGGAAAAACGTTATAGGATTTCTATTGTGCAGAAATAACCGCAAGCAGCGCTTTTTCAGTTTTTACAGGCCCAAAGGCAGAGCCTTAAATGAAACCGCGACGAGTCGGGCCAAGCAGCTTGTGTTTCAGTTGAAACGGCAACAGACATTTCCTAATTTTTTCTGCACATTGAACATTCCTACCAACATTGCCACTGAAAATTGCCTCTGAACTTTTTGCGGAACCCCGGCGGGCAGGATTCGCCGCGCCCAATTTTCAAAGACAGCGAATATAATATAGCACATGAAACTCCACGATAAAATTCGTGTCGTGCTTGCCGCAGACTGCAGACTGTTGCTGGAATGCCTCCGGTTTGCACTAACGAGTCAGGAGAATATCAAAATCGTCGGCGAGGCCCAAACCAGCCTTCAGCTGTTTGATATTATGGCCAGGATCGAAGTCGATGTCATTCTGATGAATCTCGAATACGATAAGGTTGACGGGATTGAAATCATCTCCGCAATCAAACAAAGAGACGGCGCAACGAAGGTGCTTCTCCTACCCTCGACCATCGATGAAGACACCCTGCTATCAGCGCTGAAATATGGCGCCAAGGGCTATCTTACCAAAAACATAGGGATAGCGGGCCTGGTACAGGCAATCAACGCGGTCCACATGGATGAAATATGGATTGAACGGAAACTGATCGTCAAACATTTTGACAACTACTGCGATCCGAATATGCCAAACGAATCGGAACACAAAAGCATAAAAGACACCCTGACCAACCGGGAGTTGGACGTACTCAGACTCCTTGCACACGGATTCACCAACAAGGAAATTGCCGGAGAACTGTTTATCAGCGAAAAGACCGTCAAATGCCACGTTGGCAACATCTTTAAAAAACTCAACGTCAGCCGGCGCCTCCAGGCGATTCTTTACGGCATCAAGGAAGGTATTTGCTAAACGGTTTTAATTACCCCAAAAGTCCCCCCAGTAGTCCACACTGTACCCAACAGTCCTAGGTTGTTGGTCGGAGATAACACTTTCTAATTTAAGTCTTTTTTTCTGAAAAAAGCCTCCTTTTGACCGGTTGCTTTCTCGACGTTTCAGTTTAAATTGAACACTAAAAAGAAGTCAACCGATCGATTTTTTGTCAAAATTCCAACACATTGAAAGGAAGCAGCAATTAAAAAAGTTCCGATTGAACAAGGAATTACAAAAGCAATTGCTTACCCGAATGAAGAATCGATAACGCAATTGTTTCTTGGAGAAATGGACAACCCTAATACCGGCAGATCTCTAAAGCCTGAAAAAATTGAGCTAATTCTTCCTGCCAGTGAACCTAAACAAGGTTGACCAGAAAGAAGTTCAGAAGAGAAATTACCCCACCCCCTTTTGGGAGGAATCAGGTAATACTCTCAGGAGAATACATGCAATCAGCGCAATATTAGTTGTCGTTACCCTAAATGATCTTAAAGGAGAAAAATCATGAAACACTATTCGTCCCTTTCAATGCCAGCCTTTTTTTTATGTGTATTAATTGCCGTCGCATGCGTTCTGGAACCACCTGCCGAAGCACAAATCTCTGGTTCCAGTCTTTTGGTGCAAAGCTCCCTTACAAATCCTGGCATCCTACCGCCACATTCAAAGCCATTCGGCAAACCATACGGTGAATGGTCGGCCGCTTTCTGGAAATGGCTCTACTCAATGCCCGTCGATGCGCATCCTCTTTTCGACACAGCAGAGTGTAGCGAGGGCCAGTCAGGGAAAGTATGGTTTCTCGGTGGGACTTACACCCTCGTCCAGGCAGGCCCCTCTGTGGTTATTGGAGAAGCTTATAGAACGTGCTATGTGCCTTATGGAAAAGCTTTGTTTTTCCCTATCGTGAATGCTGAGTGCAATACTTCTGAGTCCCCAGAAGCTACTGAAGAAGAACTCCGAGCCTGTGCGAATTACCTTGCTGACCACATTCAAAATTTGGCAGTCACTATCGATGGTGAAACAATTCAAATGCTGGACCCTTACCGTGTCGAGTCACCTTTTTTCACTTTTGGCCCACTTCCTGAGAACAATATTTTGGAGGTGGAATCAGGAAACGAGTACGACTCCGTAGGCGATGGGTTCTACATCATGCTTCGGCCCTTATCATCGGGGGAGCACAATATTCATTTCACGGGTGAAGCCGAATTCACGGAAGATGAAGACGGGTTTGATTGGCTTTTTAAGCTGGATATCGAATATGATATTATTGTCGGGGAATAATGCTAAATTATTATGCCTAACTTAAGCGAATGTTTTTAAACGGTAACGACAACTAGTATTCAGCTGATTGCAAGGCAATGCTGATTCTATGATTCACCCTTTCGGTTTGTACAGTGGGTTCCTAATCCACCGAGACTAAAGTTTCCGCAAGCCCCCCTCTCATCCCGGACGGTCGGATTTCCCGAGTCCGGTTGGCAGCAATGGAATTTCCCTTGAGAACCTTTCCGTTCGATCCGAAACTTAAGTGCTCACCCCAATACGCCCTTTGATTGAACGGTTTGATCTCAAACTCGACATGTCTTTTAGTTTTCACTGTTCTTCAGCAAAGCGTCTGGCCAGTGTTTCCTGCACATGCCCGCCATCTAGCGGGAGCCCGTTTGCCCGCTCAAGGCGACACCTCTTACGGTGCCATATCAATGCACTCCCAACATTTAAATATTTATACCCAAATTCAGTAAAAAATCACCAAGTCTTATCCAAGCATTGATACGCCCATCTTCCAAACCGACTTCCAACCAGTAGTTTTCCAATAATTTTTCACTGGTACCAAAGGTCCTAGGTCTATAGTCGGAGGTAAAAGTCTCTTTTATAGAACTTTTTTTACAAAATTTCATACTTTTGGCCGATTGTCTTCCGGGCGTTGCGGGTTACGTTGGACATTATAGAACCATCAAAATCTCAGTTTTTCATATAAATTCCAGACCTTTGAATCAAAAAAAACAGATCGCCCTGAAATTCAGAAGCACACAGCAACGAATTCCGATTTCACCATCTGCTGAGTGTTTTTGATTTAACATCAAAACGTTAGAACGGTGGAATTTTGAAAATTGGGTATTTCCGGTTTTCCTCAAGCCCCTTTCACCTTCAGCGTTGAAGCGCCTACCCGTTGTTCAAAACGTGGTTCCGCCGGCGGAGGTTTCAGAGTGAGTCCGTATTGAACAGCACGTGATCACTCCACCGAAAAAGGACTATCTCCCTTCTCCTTTCCTGAATTTCTGTTCAGTCCAACTTAGAACCTGCTTGAAAACCGATGAATTGTCTGCAAATGCGTGAGGGCGGTTCAAATCGCCGCAAATTTTCTGCGAATAGACCGGCTATTCCCTTCAAATTTGCGACAATTTGTCCTCGGTTTCACACATTTTCGCTTCAATCCCCTGGTTTTCAACCAGGCTCTTAGGCGGCAAAATCGAAGTGCTGCCGCATGGCCATTCAATAACCAACTTTGGCCGCGGAAAAACTGCCCCCAAACTAGCGATCACATGTTGGGGTCTTATTTATTTTTTCCGCAGCCCTTTCAAAAAAAGGAGGGCGACAATGGAAACTGCTGTCACTTCCCGGAACGGATCAGCATATTCTGAAGCGCTGGGTGAACCGGCAATGAATATGGGTATGATGGAAATTCCGGCCTTTTTGATGTGCCCCCCGTTTTCCTTTTCCACCAAGGTGGCAAATAATATCTGGATGGAAGAGATCGAACCGGAAGAACGCGCTGTAGACCATCGCCGTGCTACAAAACAATTTCTCGAACTCTACCACTACCTCACATCCGAGGCGATTGTTCAGATTCTTCCGACACCCAATGGTTGTGGGCTTCAGGATCTTGTTTTTGTCGCAAACATGGGCGTTGTTTTGGAGCACATAAAAGAAAAAAACACCGTAATCATCTCCAATTTCAAAGCGGATGTCCGGTGCGGGGAATCCGATGTCGGCATCCGTTTTTTTCAATCCATGGGATACGACGTTTACATTCCGCCCTATCATTTCGAGGGAGAAGCGGAGTTGAAATATCTTTACGACAACATTTACATCGGCGGATACGGGATTCGATCGGATGCGCGTGCACACCGCTGGCTGGAAGATCGTTTCGATATGCGGGTCATCCAACTCCAGGAGGTCGATGAGTATCTGTATCATTTGGACTGCACGGTTTTCCCCATAACAAAAGAGCAGACGATTGTCTGCACCGAAATGTATACGAAAGAGGAGATACGCGCGATTGAAGAAGTAACCAGTATCATCGATGTATCCGAAGATGACTGCTATTCAGGCATCACAAATTCCGTCCGGCTGCACAACATTCTTCTGAATGCCTCAAATATCAACTACCTGAAAAAAGGCACGGAGCTGTATCAGTTGGAACTGCAGAAGAACAGGAGGCTGGAAGATATCGCGACCGAACTGGGATTTGAAGTTTATTATTTTAACCTTGATGAATTTATGAAAAGCGGTGCGCTATTGTCCTGCCTGGTTATGCATCTGAATCGAAACTCTTATAATATCGATTTGCTATAAAAATTTTCGAGAGGTGATACCATGGCCAAGAGTTTGCAGGAATGGATCGATACCGACGTCAAGGAGGCAAGGAGCAAATCGATCAAATGGCTTTCCCAATATTACTTTTTCCGGGATCCTCCACGACCGTGTTATTTTGATCCGTCGTATTTTTTTTCTCCCGCCGATGGGATAATCATCTACCAGAAATGCGTTCAACCCGGTGAATGCATCATAGACATCAAGGGGAGGATGTTCTGCCTTGAAGACGCCATGCAGGACGCCCATTTTGACAAGGAATGCCTTGTTATCGGCATATTCATGACATTTTTTGATGTGCACATTAACAGAATCCCCCTGGCCGGATATTTGACCTACAGGGAAATTGAAAAAATTCATTCGTTCAATTCGCCCATGCTCAACGTGGAGAAAGAGCTTGTCTATGAGGCGCGACTCGCATACCATAATGCACAGTACCTGTTTACCAATCAGCGGGTCCTGAACCGGATTTACTCGCCTGCCGTCAAACAGCCCTATTACGTCCTGCAGATCGCGGATTATGATGTTGATGCCATCATCCCGTATACACTGAAGCAAAATATGCATTTCCATCAGAACCAGCGTTATTCCCAGGTCCGGTTCGGATCCCAGGTGGATCTCATCGTTCCGACTTCCAAACGATATAAATACGCCTTCCTTCTGGAGGCTGGAATACATGTCGAAGCCGGAATCGACCCGCTGATCAAAATAACCGAACCATCGGATTAGCCTGACACAGCCGCACAGGTTCCTTCGCGATGCAGATCAAGGCCAGCTACAGGGACATCTGGGGACTCTCGTCGCCATTGATGATCGCCGGCGTGAGCGATACAATTTTCATGGTTACCGATACCATCTTCCTTGGAAAGGTGGGGATGGTGGAATTGGGCGCCATCGCCATTGCCGACGCCATCTATGTCGTATTTATGACAGCGTGCAGCGGAATCAGCGAAGGTATCGAAATCATTGTCTCCAGAAATGTCGGGGAGGCGGATTACGTAACGGCCGGTCGCGTTTTCAACCAGGGTCTTCTGATAATGGCCGGGCTTGGATGCGCGTTGTTTGTTCTTCTGAACCTTGCAACTCCCCCGCTGATCCGGGTAATGATCACCTCAGAGCAGATCAGACAGGCCGTTTGGGATTTTCTCGCAATCATGTCCTTCGGTTGCATTGTCGAAGCCCTGATCCTGAACTTTGACGGTTTTTATGTCGGCGTGTCAAAGACAAACGTGCTGATGGTATCAACGCTTTTAATGATATCCATCAACATTGCCCTGGATTACGTCCTGATCTTCGGAAATTTCGGGGCGCCCGAGATGGGCATTGCCGGTGCAGCACTCGCATCGGTTATTGCTGCAATCGGAGGCCTGGTGTTCCTTACCGTCTACGCTCGGATGGATCGGCAGTTGAAGCAGTTCCAGTTGTTTTCAATAAATAAGTGGAGCAGACGCCTTTTCCGCCGGTGCCTGAAAATCTCTACCCCCATGATGTTTCAAAGCCTTCTGGTTACCGCCAGCCTGTTTCTTCTTTTTATTATCATCGAGCAACTCGGCGAATATGAGCTGGCAATTTCAAATATCGTATACAACTGTTTTGTTACCCTTTTGATCCCCATAGACGGCTTGGCCGACGCAGCCAATGCGATGGCCAGCAACCTGATTGGCCAGGGAAAATCCGGTGAGATCGATCGGCTGGCCAGAAAATCCATATCCCTCGGATACATGCTCGTCCTCCCATTTATACTGCTTGCCCTCGTTTTCCCCGGGGAAATCATCCGGATATTTACTCCGGAAACCGAACTGGTCAGCGACGCTATCGGCTGTTTGTTTGTGCTGATATTCACGGTGCTGATCGTATTGCCCGGCGGCATTTATCTCAGCCTGGTCAGCGGCACCGGCGATACCCGGGCCTGCTTTATTATCCAGGCGCTTCAAAGCATTTGCCTGCTGACTGTTGCCTGGCTGGCCGCATTCAAATTTGCCCTGCCGCTCGAATGGATCTGGAGCGCCGAGGCGATTTCATGGCTTGTGGCGTTCGGGTCGGCGTATGCCTGGCTCAAAAGCGGCAAATGGGTCCATTTCTATCAGCCGGATAAATACTGAGGAGTCACGGGGTCTTGGAAAGCGAGTATTTATTGCAATTTTTTTCTCATAAAATTTTAGTATAAAAATACATATAAACAGAACTTTTTTTCTCATTCTTTGTATTTTTTTCTACTATACCCTCAAAAAAACACACCATACCACCAATTCAATATACACAAAAATCTATTGGCATACATTTAGCATACACAATTTGCAGTAGAAAATTTTTTTTGATCTGCTGCCCAAATCCTTCTTGAAAAGAAATCCATTCATATTTGAATAGCAACTAAAAACTCAAAAAGGAGCTCGTCGTGAATAGAAAAGCATTGATGTTTCTATTATCAGGAGTATTCTTGATAGCATTTATTGGCTGTCATGGTGGCAGTAACGGAAACTCGGCAAATGACACGTCTCCTGCTTCTGATGCTTCTGACAATTCAGTTGCTTCCAACTCAAACGAAGCCCCAGTTACAGATGCAGGCCCC
>ENA-ORCU01000479-ORCU01000479.1-marine-metagenome-genome-assembly--contig:-NODE-479-length-14854-cov-3.023821_pt1 | contig 14854 bp, 16 predicted proteins | sample MGYA00248631_ERZ508512 | MGnify/ENA primary metagenome ERZ508512 (study PRJEB26183, sample SAMN06268844) | marine metagenome | isolation source: Tt an P1 anaerobic enrichment on pine from sediment taken...
TTTTCGCAAGTTTATTACAGAGACCGGCTTTCAAACCGAGGCCGATAAATTTGGCGACTCCGGCGTTTTTAATTTTACGGCAGGCCAATGGGAATTGAGAAAAAGTGCCAATTGGCAATATCCCTTTGGACGCGACGGAGAGAAAGCAGCCGATGACCATCCCGTGACCCATGTGAGTTGGAACGACGCAAAAGCATATGCTGAATGGGCCGGAAAACGATTGCCGACAGAAGCCGAATGGGAAGTGGCTGCCCGCAGCGGACAAAACGACGATCGACGATTTAGCTGGGGAAACCAACTGCTGGTTGATGGCCAGTACAAGGCCAATGTTTGGCAAGGCGACCAGGTGACCCACAACAGCAACGAAGATAGCTATCCGTACACTTCACCGGTTGGTGCCTTTGGCGAAAACGAAGCCGGACTGACCGACATGGGCGGCAATGTGTGGAATTGGTGTGCCGACACCTATCAGTTGTACCCGGGAAATCCTTCGCCTTTTCGAAAAGATGAAAATGTAAAAGTCATACGCGGAGGCTCCTTCTTTTTCGACCAAAACGGCGAAGACAGCTTTACCGTTTCCGGAAGGTCATTCAACTCACACGAAACGTCGCTTTTCAATACCGGATTTCGGTGTGCCGCCGACGCGAAATAGTTCGACATCGTTGAATCGAACAAAATTTCTTAATTTAGACGCTCGAATCCATAAACTTAAATTAAATGAAAAGTTACAAACCTTACTTAAGTTTAAGTAAAACAACTGAAGCTTATGTGCTCGATGTGGCTTTATTGGCGGGGAAATTACAAACGGTCGAATCAATTGTTCAGCAAGAAGTGGTTAAAGGAGGAAAAACTTATTGGGGAGTTATCCTGACCTTGTCAACCAAAACCCAACTGGTCAATGGTCCGGAAGCCCCGATTTTCTCTATCTCGGAGTATATTCCGCTGGAACGATCCAACCAGTACAAAACCATCAAGTGCATTGTTCGGCAAAAACCGGATAAAGGAGAAATTGGACCACCCCAGGACGAAGAATCGGATATTGATTTTAACGATGGGGCGATATGATAAGATTGAGAAGGAGCTTTTACACAGCTCTTTTTTTGTTTCAATAAAAAAAGCTTTTTGTATCTTTCGCCGTGCTTAAGCGTCTCTTTATCTTATAAAACTCTGGTCTTATGTGCAGGCTAATCTTTTTGCTTCTGTTCACTTTTTCGAACCTCATATTTTCCCAGGTTCAGGCAAAAGATATGGCCCGGGCTAACCAGTCGGAGCTCGACACCAAGCTTAACCTCTTGAAAAAACTTGTTGATCGGGATTTAGATAGTGCCATTCTGGTGAGTAAGCAAATCATGCAGATCCCCTTACTAAACGATTCGGCTACGCTGAAATGGGAAACCATGCTCTACCAGGGGAAAGCCTATTTTAAAAAGGGACAAAAGGACACCGCTTACCACGTTCTTGATCAGGTACTGGCACAGGCACAGCTTCGTGAAAACCGAATCTACGAAATTAAGGCGCGCTCGCAAAAAGGTATATGTTTGCAGGAAGACTATCAATTCGAAGAAGCGATTAACCACCTCATTCAAGCCGAAAAATTATTGGAAAACAAAGACCCCATTGATTTGCGTTTTGATATTTTATACGCACTGGCTATCACCCATCGTAAAATGAAAGATTATACCAGCGCGTTAAAATACTTCAGTTACCTGGAAGAAAACTACCTGTACCAACTGGATACCGAACAGCGTTTCAACTTATTCATGGGCAAGGGAAATGTTTATGCAGTGCAACGCGAATACGAGAAAACGGAAGCGCTTTTCAACAAAGCCTACCACGAAATTCAGCTAATCGACCATCCCACCAAGCTCGCTTCAATTACCTACAACCTGGGCGCGTTGTATTACCGACAAAAACGCTACCCGGAAGCGGAAGAATTTATCCAACGCTCGCTGGAGGCCAACCTTAAAATCGGAGACCAAGTTAGCATTGAACGTTGTTACCGGGTTTTAGGCACCATCCAAATGGACCAGGACAACTACGCAGAAGCAGAAGACTATTTTTTTAAAGCACTGCAAATCGCGAAAGCGATTGACCACAAAAAATCCATTTTGGGGAATTACAAGAACTTGTACCTCAACTACTGGCATCGAGGTTATGAAAACAAAACCGTTGAAGATCTGGATCAGGCGCTGAACTACATGGATCTTTACCAGAAATTAAATGACAGCCTTTACCAAACCGAAACGGCTGAGAAAATTCTGGAGTTGGAAAAGCAGTACGAAACCGAAAAAAAGAACAGCCAAATCACGCTGCTCGAACAGGAAAACCTGCTCAAGGAAGATCAGCTGTACATTCAGCGCACCCAACGTAACTTCCTGATCATCTTCATCGTTCTGGTGTGCGGAATCCTGGGCATCTTCATTTACTTTTACTATTACCACCAAAAAGTAAACAAGCTGCTGCAACTGCAAAGCAAGCGCATATTAAGCCAACGCAATAAAATTTCGATTCAGAATAAAAAACTGCAGAAATCGGTTGACACGCAGAACAAGCTGTTTGCCATTATCGGCCACGACCTGCGCAGCCCGCTCGTTTCTATTTCCAATGTGGCCAAGCTGATTGGCTTTTATATGGAAGACAAACGCTACGACGAGCTGGAAAAAGCCGCCCTGATGATGGAACAAAAAAACGACCAGGTACTGGAACTGACCGACAACCTGCTGAGCTGGGCAAAAAGCCAGTCGGACGATTTAAAGCCTTTTTTTGAGCCCGTTAGCTTGAAAGAGATTGTGGAAGACTGCTACGAACTGTACCAGCCCATAGCCGCAGCCAAGGCCATCCGATTAATCCATGCGGACACAGACGATCTGGTAGCCTGGGCCGACCGAAACATGCTGAAAACCATTTGCCGCAACCTGATCAACAATGCCATTAAGTTCACTCCGAAAGGTGGTGAAATCAAAGTAAGCTACTGTCTAAAAGACAAGCTGGCTGAGCTCTGCATTCAGGATTCGGGGGTTGGTATTGAGCCGGAGCGACTGCCCATTTTGTTCCAGCTTGGACAAGACAAAGGCACCGAAGGAACAGCAGGCGAAAAAAGCTCAGGCCTCGGGCTGGCTGTTTGCAAGGAGTTTGCCATTGCCTTGCAGGGAACCATCCGGGTTGAAAGCCAGGTGGGGGAAGGCAGCCGCTTCTGTGTCCAAATTCTCCGATTTGATCCGGCGCTTCATCACCCAAAGTTTAAGCAAAAGGAACGGATGCCCAGCCTCGTGCCTTAAGGACACTCATAGCCAAACGGAAAACCCGACGTGTCAAAAAGAATCAGGGATCAAATTCCAGATTCCAAATTCCAAGTTCCAGAAAAGCCAAACGCTTGCCAGAAGATTTTGGGCCCTGGCATCTCATTCCCGAGCAGTCGGGACTCCCTGTGGTCGCAAGTCTCAAGCATCCAGAAAATCTGCCAACAGATTCCGAATCAAGTTCGGAATGACGCCCCGATTGTTGGGGCAGTTATCAGGTATCCAGCATCGAGGATCTAGCATCAAAGATCGAGAATCGAGAATCAAACATCTGGTATCTAGCATCAAATCACCAACCAACAATCACAAAAACCCATATTCACTTGAATAGGCCAGCATTTGCGCGGTATAATCCGGAGCATCGTGCACTTCAACGTCGACCACCTCGCCTGCTTCATTTTTGACCAGTCGAAGCTCGGGATTCAGGAAGCCCGCATAGGGAGCAATGTCCAGTTTTTTGAAGCGCTCCAGCACTTCGGCATGCAGCTCCCGGTCCACCTTCACCCCATAAGTTTCCACCAAGCGAGCGGCCGCTTGCAGGTCGCCTTCCGATTTTATGCGTTGTACTTCGGCCAGCAGCTGGCCAAAGAACTCGCGCAGTTTTTGGTAGTCATTAATTTTCAGGTACGATTTGCCATCCCGTTTCACCCAGGTGACCACGCCATTGGCCTGCCCCTGTTCAAACGCCCATTGCGCAATCAACTGCCGGTTTCGCATGTGCGACTCTTCCAAATCCTTGCCCGGCTCAATGCGTGTGAGTTGGGTAATCAGGCCATTGCGCAGGTAAGCATCGTACTCTGCCTTCCCGGTCTCCATGGAAGGAACCAGGCCCAGATCGAGCAGCTTTTCGTCGAGCACATAGTACAAGGCAAACAGGTCGGCCCGGGTTTCTTCCAGGGTCGAATAGTAGTTCTTCAGGTCTTCGGGTTTTACGCCCGGCATCATTTTACCGGAGCCATGACCGAGGCACTCATGCAGGTCGGTGTGCAGGTTGCCAGCCAGGTAGCCATAGGTTTTGGCCCGCTCAATCTCTTCGGCCGATTCGGCAAACTCCTCCAGCATGCCATTGCCCAGCGAATCCAGAAAATAGGATTTGGTAATGTTCTCGATGGTCACCGATTTGGAGCCATACTCCTCACGAATCCATTCGGCATTGGGCAGGTTGATGCCAATGGGCGTGTGCGGATAGCAGTCGCCACCCAGCATGGCCACGTGAATGACCTTGGCGCTCACCCCTTTCACTTCCTTCTTTTTAAACGAATCGGCTACCGGCGAATGGGTTTCAAACCATTGCGCGCTTTCCGACAAGGTGGTTGCCCGCCTGGTGCCCTCCACATCCTTATAATTCACGATCGACTCCCAGCTGCCCTTGATTCCCAGCGGATCGCCATACACCTCAATAAAACCATTTACAAAGTCAACCACTCCATCAAGTTCATTCACCCACGAAATGCTGTATTCGTCAAACTGCTTCAGGTCACCGGTCAGGTAGTAGGCAATCAACTGGCGAATGTGCGTCTGCTGCAACTCATTTTCGGCAAAAGGCAAGGCTTTTTCCAACCAAAAGATAATCTGCTGAATAGCCTTTCCGTATTGTCCATCAGCCTTCCAAACCTTTTCCTTCAGCTGACCGTCTTCTTTCACCAACTGTGAATTGAGTCCAAACGATGGGGCATTTTCTCCGGCTTCCTTGTTTTTTGCCTTGTAAAAAGCTTCGGCTTCGGCCTGCGAAACGCCCCGGTAGTAATTCATGGCTGACGCCTGAAGCAGATCTTTTGAGCTGTCCAAACTCACGCGTTTGACTTCGAGCGCCGGATTGGTAATCACTTCCACCAGTTCATCCAGCTCTTTCTGAAACGGGAAGTCCGACAGATCGGACGCGCTGATGAGTTGCTGCAAGTCAGCAGCCGGAAAGCCCGGATTGATCTTATCCATCGAATAGTGATGGTGAATACCATTTGAAAACCACACCCGCTTCAAATACACTTCGAATTGTTGAAACAAATCAGACTGCCGGTCGCCCCGGTAGTTGTGGTGAATAGTTTCGAGCAAAGCGCGGATTCGCAGGTTGTAGCGGTTGTTCTGATCCCATAAAATATCGCGGCCACAAAGTGCTGCCTGGCCCAGGTAGTAAATGTATTGTTTCTGTTGAAGACTCAACTTTTCAAAGCCGGTCAGTTCGTATCGTAATATTTTGATGTCGGCAAATTTCTCTGCAAAAACCTTCATAATTTTCCTTCGTTTTTTAATTCCTGATAACGTTGCTCTAACAAGTCCGACCGTTTTAAAGTTCGCTTAATCCAGCTTAGTTTGATGGCGGCCTGGTCCTGATCCGACAGCTGCCAGTCGATGGCCGGATTTGCCCGCATCACCAAGGTGAGGTGATGCAGGATAATGGCCGCCGAAACGGAGATATTAAAGCTTTCGGTAAACCCATGCATGGGTATTTTCAAAAATTCGTCCGCTTCTTTTTGCACCACCTCCGAAATTCCGGTAAGCTCGGTACCAAAAATAAGCGCTGCCTTTCCCTTTTCCAGGTCGAAATTTTCCAGGCTCGTGTCGCCTTCATGCGGGCTGGTGGCCACAATCCGGTATCCTTGCCGGCGCAAATGCCTGATGGCATTCAGACTGTTATTTTCCTTGTCCTTGTACTTTTTCACCGTCAGCCATTTCGAAGCGCCCATAGCCACTTCCCGATCAACCGTAAAATGGTTCCGGTTTTCAATAACATGCACATCCTGCAAACCAAAACAATCGACGGTGCGCAAAACGGCACTCGCATTCTGAGGCTGGAAAATATCTTCCAGAACAACGGTCAAATAACGGGTTCGCTGGTCCAGAACACGCTCAAACAATTCCTTTCTCTCCGGAGTCAGGCATTCCGACAGGTATTCAATCAACTGATAATCCATAAGCCGATAAAACTTAAAGTTTGGGTTAGCCGCCAAACCTTTGGCCGCTAAAAATAACGATTTTTCGCCGGAGAAAACCCAAGAAACCGGATCTTCGCAGACTAGCAGCTGAAAATAGACAAAATCGAACGTGCCAATATTTCTTCATGAAGACTAATTAAAAAGATACAAACCACCTCATCAATAAAACAAGGAAAAGAAAAGCATGCTCCGCAAACTGTCTGTCTCCTTTTTTATTTCAGATCTTGGAAGAAATCACTCACCACCGATTTCTTCTTTCAGGATGTCACGAATATCCATGAAGTTCGATTCCAGCTTAAGCATGTTATCAATCAGAAAATTAAAAATGTCGGGCCACTGGTTTTGCCTGTGAATATCCAGTCCCCGCTGTTCTGTATAAATACGGCACACTTCCTCACCGCTTTCCCGCTCATACAGAAATTCCCAAATTAACCCGTTCTCAAAGCCGTCCTCCAATATGGATTTGTACTGCTGTAATCTCTCAAACAAATCCAATCGCTTATTTTCATTTCGGTGGTTCAGCTCAATCATCACTTTAGCCGACTGGCGATCGACTTCAAACTTCAGATCCAAGCCGGTAATTTTAGTGTCGTACAAAACCCATTTCTTTTTTCGATCCCGCAGTTCGGGCACAGCCTTGCACCGCTTCCCAAACAAAGTCCAAAAATCTTTGCGCAGTTGTTTCGCTTCTTCGTGTGTGTACATTTAAATCCGATTGAGCGGCTAAAATACAAATGAAACCTGGAATTTGGAATTTTATGACTTGAGAGCGAAAGAAGCCTTAAGCGCTTCGGACATTTTCACGCCGCAGTCCTTTAACAACTGGATAATTAGTCTTTGATGGACATAATTCGCCAGTGGGTGGCATCCGGAACTCGAAACTCCCCTTTTACACTGAACAATATTCGTCCAATTTTGTCTTTGAATCAGTAAACCAAAAGAAACAAACGTTTAAATCAGACCCTGTGCGATTCTCCATGTTCATCAGGCAACTCCTATCCTTCGTTGTGATGCTGGCCTTTGGCCTGCATCTTTTCGCACAGTTGGGCATTTTGGTTTCTTTCAAAATCAACCAAGATTATATTGCTGAATTTTTGTGTATCGAAAAAGACCTACCCGAATCGACTTGCCAAGGCTGTTGTCAATTAAAAGACCGACTGGAGGATCATGAGGAACAGCAACAAGAGCTACCACAATCAGAAAACCGAAAATACGAGATTCAACTTTTTCCCGCTAAACAAAACCCGGTATTGAAAGAACAACCACAAGTAGAAGAGATTAACAGCCTGCCAAAGGCAATCAACGGTATTTTGGCGAGCAAAACTATTTTTCACCCCCCCAAATCCAACGTTTGAAATATCACTTTTAGAGACCTTTTACTGTTTAGTCCGATTCCGTACTAAACCATCATTCAACACATTTATTCAACCAAAATGAATCGAATCATTCAAGCGAAATATCATTCACGGGTTTGGTACACCGTGGCCGTATTCCTGCTTTTTGCCAACGTAAATCTGGTTCGGGCACAAAAGCTGACACTTATTGATAAAACCACGTGGGCGCCTGTAGAAAGTGCCAACTACGCCTATGGCGACCAACAAGGTGTTTCTTCTGAAAACGGCGAAATTGAACTGGACTTCGTCTCTGGTGAGTCACTAATTATTTCGCACATCCAGTATGGAAAACACAGGTTCGCATCCGAAGAAGTGGACAAGGCGCTCATGCTGGGAGAATTGCTGCTGGCACCACGCAGCCACAATTTGCAACCAGTCACATTTTTGAGTATCCACCCAAAGCCTGGTGAGCGCGAACAACTTACTTTCAAGGTGCAGGATCAGCTGTCACACGATGCCGGACAGTTGCTGGAGCAGTTTAGCTCCATCTCAAGCATTCGTAAAAGCGGCGCCTATGGCTTCGACCCGGTGCTGCGCGGGTTTAAATACGACCAAATCAACCTGGTTATTGATGGCACCCAGTGCGCCACTGCGGGCTGTCCCAACCGCATGGATCCGGCTTCGAGCCAAGTGCCGCTGAACATTATTGAGCAGGCCGAGCTCATGAAAGGGCCGCACAGTTTGCGTTATGGCAACGCCTTTGGCGGAACCATCAATTTTAAGAGTGCCGCTCCGCATTTTTCAAACGAGGTGACTGTCCGGGGCCGTTTAGGCTCCAGCTTTGAAACCAACGGCGAGGTGAGCAGAAACGAAGCCTTGATCGGCTTAAGTTCGCGGGGAGCTGACCTCAGCATTTTTGGTTCGCTGGCCTCCGGAAAAGATTACACCGATGGGGCAGGGATCGAAATCCCATCCGATTTCTACCGCACCAATGTGGGCGGCAAACTGGGACTAAAGCTCAGTGAAACCCAATACCTCAACCTGCTACTTTCCAATAACTATGCAAAAGACGTGGACTTTCCGGCTTTGCCAATGGATTTGCGGAAAGACGATACCTGGCTGATTAACCTGGGACACGAAGCGACCTTTCTTAAAAAAGCGCTTTCCTCGTGGTCAACCACAGTATATGCCACCTGGGTCGATCACCTGATGGATAATCGCGACAAAGCTATGAATCCGCGAACAGTGAATGCAAACACCGCAGCCAAAACCAACAATTTGGGCGGACGCACCGAAGTTCGCTTCGACCTGCAGGAAGACTGGCTGCATGCCGGAGCCGACCTGCGACAGGAAAATGCAGAAGGAACGCGCCAGCGCGACATGCTGATGGGCCCCATGGCCGGACAGACCCTGACCGATAATGTGTGGCAGGATGCCTGCATTCGCAAAAACGGTTTGTTTGCCGAGTACCACCACCAAAGGGCAGGCTACCACCTCGTGTTTTCGGGCAGGCTCGAGCTGAACCATGCAGAAGTCCGTGATCCGGACCCTAACTTTGCCAGCCAATACAGCAAGCTGAGCTCAGACCTGCTGAACCCCACCCTCAGCCTGGGTGGTACCCGAACATTAAACGAGCAATTCGCCATCGGCCTGTGGATGGCGACCGCCCAGCGCAGCGGCAGCCTGGCTGAACGCTACATCAATTACTTCCCCATCGGACTTGATCCGTATGAGCTGGTTGGCAACCCGGAGCTGAAAGCCGAAACCAACAACCAAATCGATTTGATTTTCGACTACAAGCAAAGCGGAACGGTTTTGAGTCTCAACTTATTTTCTTCCTTCCTAAACCACTATATTTCTTCGGAAATCAGGGAGGATCTGCAAGCTCGAATGGCATCCGCGCCGGGCGTTCGGCAATTTGTGAACATCAATCACGCGCGGATCAGCGGTTTTGAAATGAGCTGGCAGCAGCAGTTAAACCGACAGGTTCAGCACATCGCGGAGCTGGCCTACACACACGGGCAAAACACCGCCACCGATGAAGCCCTGCCCGAAATTCCGCCTATGGAATTCCGCTACCAGCTGATTGGCTCGTTTATGAAAGAGCGGCTGCGCGCCGAGCTGAACCTGCGCCATGCCTTTGAGCAAAACCGCATTGCCCAAAGTTATGGAGAAACCAAAACACCTGCCTTCACTTTGGCAGACCTGAAAACTTCGTTCACCATTACCAAACAGCTCAGCACCTCAGCAGCCGTCCACAACCTGCTTGACGAGGCTTATTACGAACACCTTTCACGGTCGGTACGAAGTGTGGAAAGCCGTCCGATCTATTCGCCGGGTCGTAGCTTCTACCTGAGTCTGAGCTACCGTTTCAGGTAAGCATCCGGGACACTGCGCTAGCGTAAGAACTGCATGGGAAGCGGCTAGCCTGAATCATGGATGAGGCTGTCCTAAATTATGGGGCAGCCTCTTTTTCAATCTCTATCCTGTCAAGTACTATCCCTTCCCTTTTAAAAACACGTCTTAAATAGGATACAAACTAAACTGACCGATAGGTTAAGTTTATCAAGTCAAATGTTGAGAAGTAAAAAAATAGCGAAGGAAACAACATAAACGAGTTCCAATTGCACCTCTCAAATTTTGAGATTCTAAAAATGCTTAAGCTCCGCCATACCAGACAATAAAGACTTCCAGCCTGTTTTTTGACAACAAGAACCTGTCTTTCAAAGATGATTTTTCCGGCACCTGCGACTGTTCACTAGCCAAAAAATAAAAGCCCGTAAATCAGTTTTATTTACGAGCTTTTAATTTCATTTGATTTTAAAAAAGTCGGGATGACTGGATTCCTCACCCCTTCCCGACAGTTTGATTTTATTGATTTCTTTTCGTGTCTATTTGGTCTACTAAAAGGGAGAGGCGCAGGGCATTGTCTGTTTTTTGGGGATTAATTTTAAAAATCTGAGCCGTCGTTTTTGCGAAGATCAACTGTCAATCCTTGAACTGCTTTTGAAATCGATTCAAAGTTTTCTTCAGTATTGAACTTCCTGGGCCATAAATCGCTGCCTCTGGCGAAATTCAAAGTAATTGCAGCTCCCTCTTGAGCCGGCTCGATCAATGCAATATTGGTGACTCCTACAATAACGGGCTTTTTAGTGCTTCGGTCGGTCACTGATAAAAATTTTGCGTTCATGGTTCTTTTATTTTAAAATTGGGTTACGATACACTATCCACATTTCTGTTGGTCTTTTTTATTGCTGACGAATCAATGTTTTCTGCGAGCATTTCTAGAAACTCGATTTCTGATATCAGTTTTATTTTGCCGCCTTTCTTATTAATACTTATCATATCCGCTATTTTCGTTGGCCCGACATTCCCTGATCCCACGATCAAGAAGTCTGTATTTCGAGACAGCGAAGAATGAACTTTAAAGCCAAGCATTGCTGCCAACTCCCCCGCCTCCTGTCTTGGTATCTGAAAAATTCCAGTTATCACAATGCTTCCATTTTCCCCTGAAGATTTCCCGTTCAACTCTGCATAAGACCGGATACTGTTCCATGTTTTCTGTCCTGATACAGAGTCAAAAGAATGTCCTTGCCATAAATTCAAGTCTATACCATTCATGGTAATTCTCTTTTTCTCCATTAATTTCTGTGCGTCTATATTTTTCAGATGAATCTCAGATTCTTCGACTTCTTCTCCCTTTAATATGCGCTCAGCTTCTTTTTGAAAGGCGGTCAATAGCATTGCCAGACAACCCAATTCTTCATCAGAACAATTTTCAATATCTCTACGCTGTTCCAAGTAGCTATTCAAGGCCTGAAAATCTTCGCATAAAGAAACTTCTTTGTCTTCATCATTGATCCGAGGGGTTATTGTGACGAACCTAAAGCCATCATCGACAGAGAATTTTTCAAATATATTGGTAACAGTAGCCATCCAATTATCAACTTTTACCTCGAAGGCTGTCTCAATATTGGTTTTATCTTCCTGTTTTGGCGTTCTGCGCTTCCTCTTTTTATACTTTGCAGGAATTTCGCCTTCCTCAGAGAAAGCAATCGCCAGTTTTACCGCTAAGATTTGGTTTCTTGATTTCATAAATTAGCTCTACTGGTTCGTAAATTCCACACTACCCGCATTTGCCCTCGTCTTTTTTATTTTGCAATTCTTCCATTTGTGCAATTAATTTGTCTTGCAACTCCTCCAGTTTTCTGCTCAACCGCTTAATTTCAACATCCTTTTCTTTACATTCTTTACATGCTACGAATTCATTTACAACCGCATTTTCATAAGCTGACAACTGAAAATATCGACCTGGAGTACCTTCACCGATGATCAACCAATCAGCAGACAGTCTAAATTCTTTGACAAACAATTCCAGAAAACTCGCCTTCGGATCTGTATTCCCATTAATATAATTATTGATCGTCTGCTTCGACCCTAAACCTTTATCAACAAGCATTTGCTGTGTTATTTTTTTATCCTTACAATATTGCTTAAGTCGTTCAGAAACTGACATATAAAAATTTTTAGACTTTTTATGGTCTATTTATTTGGATTATTACAGTCTAATTACTTAGATTTGTATTAGAAAATTAATCATTAAATATGAAAGCAACAACAACCAATAGGATGAATTTATTACTCGGGCGAAACACCGAGCGTATTAATTCGGTAGTGCCTGCCGAACTGAAAAAGCAAATGGTACAGGCCGAAAAGGATTTGAAAATGAGCGAATCGCAGTTCGTTAAACTCTGTATCGTTGAGAAGCTTGACCGGATGGACACTGAAAACCAATAATTATTTAGAGATATGGGAGAATCAATTCTTAGCGCAACTACGCGTTGCGGAGCAAATCATGTGATTAAATCAAAAGTATTCGACCTGCAGGGAAACCTGATTCAGCTTGAAGGCTCAGTTGAAACCAAAAAAAGAGGCACTGTTGATGCCGTTTGGAAACTCGATGGCACCCTTTGCTTAATCGACGACGAGAAGCCAAGTACGATCAACAATCGCAATTACAGTCTCATAAACCGCCAGCCGATATGAAAAAGGAAGTCAAAAAATTTTTAGAATTCAACGGAAAGGTGATTTATTTCGTTGCCGCCGATGGTCAATACTGGATCGCATTAAAACCAATTTGCGATGCTTTGGGAGTCAATTGGAAATACCAACACGATAAGCTAAAAAAGAACAAAATTTTAGGTCAACTATCCAGTGAAATTGGGATGGTTGCCGCCGATGGAAAGCTCCGTGACATGACTTCTCTTCCCGAATCTTTCATCTATGGATGGATATTTAAAATTGAATCAAACGCCGAAGGCATGGAAGATTATCAGTGGGAATGTTACCGCATTCTTTACGAACACTTCCACGGTGCCATTGGAGGACGCAAAGATTTGCTGAAAGAAAAAGCAAAGGCACAAGTTGAAATCGACCGGGTTTACAACGGACTGACTCCCGACCAGGCGTTAGCTGTCGAAAAGTCGAAAAGGAAGATTAATCAAATTAATTCGAAGTTGCGCCAACTCGATGCTAAAGCACTACAGGAAGAGCGCGACTTATTTTCAATCTTGTAAAAACAAAGCCCCCCTCAATCTTGGCGGACATCAGGGGGCTTTTAATCTATTAAGACTATGACAAAAGTAACACAAAACACGATCGGGGCAAAGCTGCCCGCAGGAATTATTAAAGGCACCGAAGCCTTTTGGTTCGACAACGAAAAATGGGTGATCCACAACGGACAAACCCTGAAGTACAACGAAGCACCGACAAACATTAAGCAGATGATTCAAACCGCATTCATGAAAGACGAGCCCTCGCACAAGCTTTTGAAGCAAGCCGGGATTACCACGCTGAATGAAACATTCGACCGGTGGTATCGCTGCGTTATTGGTGCGCTGGATGAGTCGCCCGACTTTGTGGACGGCAACCTGAATGCCGATGCTTACAACCACTCGTGCGCTGACCACACTTGCCCGCTGCGCGGCAAGCTTTGCAGCCTGGCAACAGGTTTGAAAAACTACGAATGCGAAACCATTGCGGCACTCAAGAAAGGCGAAACGATTGAGCAGGCAGCCGATGAACTGTGCCTGTCGGTTGCCGGACTGAAATCTCGAATTGAGAAGCTAAAGGAAAAACTACATGCCAAAAACATGGCCGAGCTGATTGCCAGGGCCACCAAAATAGGAATTTAGGACCGGGGAGCCGCACCCTGTAAAAGCGGTGAGTTCTTTACACAACCAATTGCCCCGGCGCGGTTGCCGGGGCTTTTTCAAACTGTCAACCAAGCGGACGCCACGCCGCGCAAAACAAACAAGCGTATGAAACCAACCATTTACATTACCGGAAACGACTCGCTGCCCACCGAGCAATTACGGAAATTGCTACAGGAAGCCGAAACAAAGATCCGCGCCAGGCTACCCCATGCCGCAATTATCAACCCGCTGAAATTAGGCATTCCAGCCGGATGGAGCACCAGGGAACGCCTTGAACTTCGCCTGAAGATTATGAGAACAGCTAACGCCGTGGTTTTTCTGAAAGACTGGATTAAGGGCCCATACTCGAAACAGGAGTACCTGGAGGCACACAACGCCGGGAAAGATGTATTCCTTATCTGCCAGCTCGATATGCTGACAAACGAATACGGGCACCTGGTCAGCTAGTGTATTAAATAAAAAACCCGGCACGGATCTCCCAAACCGTACCGGATTTTAAAATTTTAGTAACCAAATCCAAATGCTTTAACGCATGAGCAATCAAATAGTTGTCGTTAGCGCCTGTAAAATTTCGCCGTACGCCATCCCCGGAATCATTACTCCATTGCGAGTTGTAGAACAAGCCGCCTGTCAGGCGTGGAATATCGACTACGCCGATTTATACAAGAAAGTGCGTGCACGCGACATTGTTGAAGCGCGCATGGTAATATTTAAATACCAGCACGAGCAACTCAATGTTCCAATGACTCACATTGGAAGGAAGACCGGTTTTGATCACGCGACCGTTTTTCACGCACGAAAGAAGGTGGATGACTTGCTCGAATTCGACAAACCCTTTCAAAAAAAATACAACAAATTTTTAGAAACCATTCAAAATCAAACATCATGAAAGAACTTCACTTAAAGTACAAGTACGACACTGGCAATGCGATGCCTGAAAACTCAGTAGAAGTAAACGAATCAAGCTTTTCGCCCGATTACTACCTCGTTGAAAAGGACGAAATCCATTCGTCACTTGAAAACGGGCGACTCAACTTGCTCGCCCCCGATTATATCAATTGGCTGGAAGATAA
>ENA-ORCU01000480-ORCU01000480.1-marine-metagenome-genome-assembly--contig:-NODE-480-length-14842-cov-3.202370_pt1 | contig 14842 bp, 13 predicted proteins | sample MGYA00248631_ERZ508512 | MGnify/ENA primary metagenome ERZ508512 (study PRJEB26183, sample SAMN06268844) | marine metagenome | isolation source: Tt an P1 anaerobic enrichment on pine from sediment taken...
CGGGGCGCCTTTTTCTGCCTACTCTTTTTTGGCGCGAAAAAAGAGTAGGGCGTCGCGCGGGGACGCAACCCCGCGGTTATGAATTATTTCTTCCCTGTACCTTATCCCATTCCAAAAGCAATCATCTCTCGGAGCCAGAATAAACTCCAATAAAAAAGCGGGCCATCCGGCCCGCTTCCCTGTTCCTACATAAAATCAAACTTTTTCATTCGATAACGCAACGCATCGATCCCCAGATTAAGCAACCGCGCCGCCTTGGACTGATTGCCCTCGGCCAACTCGAGAGCCTGGCGAATCAGCTCACGCTCGACGTCCTCGATGTCGATTCCTTCCGGCGGAAGCCTGAAGTTAAGCGGCCCGACCTGACCGCCGACGGTCTTACCGACCATCTCCCGCGGCAGGTTTTCCACCAACAGAGTGTCCTCACACTCGAGAATGACCGCCCGTTCGATGACGTTTTTCAGCTCGCGGATATTGCCCGGCCAGTTGTATTCGACCAGGATTTTTTCAGCCATCTTGGAAATACCGCGCACCTGCTTGCCGAACTCGCGATTGAACAGATTGATGAAATGTTCGGCCAGCACCGGAATATCCTCGCGCCGCTCGCGCAGCGGTGGCAGATGAATGGGAATCACGCCGATCCGGTAGTAGAGATCGCTGCGAAAGGACTCGTCCTCCATGGCTTTTATCAAATCCCGGTTGGTGGCGGAGATAACCCGCACATCGACCCGGATATCCCGGGTGCCGCCAACCCGGCGAAAGGCGCGCTCTTCGAGGATCCGCAGCAGCTTGACCTGCATGGCGGGATTCATGTCCCCTATTTCGTCGAGGAACACCGTACCGCCGTCGGCCAATTCAAACAGACCCTTTTTCTGCGTCTTAGCGTCGGTAAAGGCTCCCTTTTCATATCCCATCAGCTCGCTTTCGAGCAGGGTTTCCGGAACCGCAGAGCAGTTGATGGCCATGAAGGGCTGATCGGCCCGCGAGCTCTCGTGATGAATGGCCCGGGCAATCAGTTCCTTGCCGGTGCCACTCTCGCCCTGGATCAGGACCGTACCGGCGTCGCTGCGGGCCACCTTGCGCACCATCTCCAGCACCTGTTGCAGGGCGCGGCTGCTGCCGATGATACTGTCGATGCCGTATTTACTCGTACTGGTGGAGCGCAGCAACTCCACTTCGCGCTTGAGTTGGTCCGCCTCCAGAGCGCGCTCGACAACGAGAGCCAGCTCGTCGTTTTCGCAGGGCCTTTTAAGACACTCGAAGGCCCCCAGGCGCAGGGCCTCGGCGGCAGCATCGACATCCTCGGCGGCGGTCACCAAAACAACGTTCAGGGCGTCGTCCTGCTCGCGCAGCCGGCGCAATACATCCAAACCACTGACATCGGACAATTGCTGATCGATGATCAGCAGATCGAACGCCTCGAGTTCCAGCCGTTTGAGAGCCTGCTGGCCGCTGTAGAGCAGATCCACAGCGTAGCCGCGCTCTTCAAGCAGGTTCGCCAGAGACTGGCTGCGTTCCGAGTCCTCGTCCACCAGAAGTATGTTTCGCTTGCGCACCATAGCTCGCTTCGTTTCGTCGCCTTTATTTCCGGGCCAAAATCCGCTCCGCCGCTTCCACCAGATGGGCAGCGGTCAGACCGTAGTGGCTCAGCAGTTCACTGGCAGGTCCCGACTGGCCGAACTCGTCGCGCAAACCGACCCGCTCAACCGGAACCGGACAGCCTTCGGCCAGGGCTTCGCAGACCGCTCCACCAAGGCCACCGATCACCGAGTGTTCCTCGGCGGTGACCACCGCCCCGGTTTCCCGCGCCGCCTTGAGCACCAGCTCGATGTCAAGGGGCTTGATGGTGCCGAGATGCACCACCCGCGCGGAGACGTTCTCTTCAGCGAGGATCGTCGCAGCCTGCAACGCTTCGGCGGTCATCAAACCGGTGGTAATGAAGGTCAGGTCGCTGCCGTCGCGGACCGTCACCCCCTTGCCGATGGTAAAGTCGCAGTCCTGGTCGAATACCACCGGCACCTTGCCTCGGCCGAGGCGCACATAGACCGGACCCTCGTAAGCGGCAGCGGCACGAATGGCGGCACTCGTCTCCGGACCGTCGGCCGGGCAGAGGACAGTCATCTTAGGCAGACTGCGCATAATGGCCAGATCTTCGATCGACTGGTGGGAACCGCCATCCTCGCCGACGGTGATGCCGCCGTGGGTGGCAACGATCTTGACGTTGAGGCCGGGGTAAGCGATGGACTGGCGAATCTGTTCAAAAGCTCGCCCGGCGGCAAACACGGCAAAGGTCGAGGCAAAGGGGATCATACCTCCGGCGGCCAGGCCGGCAGCCATACCGGTCATGTTGGCCTCGGCGATACCGGCGTTGAAAAAGCGGTCGGGAAACTCCTTGGAGAACGGCTTGGTCTTGGTCGAGCCGGACAGGTCGGCATCAAGGACCACGATCCGGTCGTTCTCCCGCCCCAGCTCCAGCAGGGTCTGGCCGTAGGCATCTCTGGTTGCTATCTTTTCGCTCACTGCTTCCTCTTCTCTATGTTCGTAGCATCCGGACAGTCGGATGAAACCATCAAGGTTGAATCAACGGGTTTAGTGGAGAGACAGGGCCTCCAGGGCGCGCTCCATTTCATCATCGCTGGGCGCTACTCCATGATAGCTGGCCTTGTGCTCGAAGAACGGCACCCCCTTGCCCTTGACGGTGCGAGCAATGATCGCCGTCGGGCGGTCGGTCACGGTTTCAGCCTCGTCAAAGGCGCGACTGATGGCCTGGATATCGTGGCCATCCACCTCCAGAACATGCCAGTTGAAAGCCAGAAACTTCGGCCCCAACGGACCGACGTTCATCACCTTTTCAACCTCACCGTCGATCTGCAAACCGTTCTGGTCGACAATGGCGCACAGATTGCCGAGTCCGTAGTGAGCGGCACTCATGGCCGCTTCCCAGATCTGGCCTTCCTGGACTTCGCCGTCGCCGAGCAGAGTATAGACGCGGGATGGGCGGTCGGCCAGGCGTGCGGCCATGGCCAGCCCCACCGCCTGGGACATGCCCTGGCCGAGCGAGCCGGTGCAGACCTCGACCCCCGGAGTCTTGTTCATGTCGGGGTGGCCCTGCAGGTGACTGCCGAGTCGACGCAAGGTCTTGAGATCCTCCTTGGGAAAATAGTCGCAGCCGGCCAAACAGGCATAGAGGGCCGGGGCGGCGTGGCCCTTGGACAGCACGAAACGATCCCGATCTGCCCAAGCGGGATTGCTCGGATCGTGGCGCATGCGCTGAAAGTAGAGAACGGCCATGACATCGATGGCCGAGAGGCTGCCACCGGTATGTCCCGACTGGGAGGTATGGAGCATCTTGAGAACTTCCACCCGAAGGTGCCGGGCGGTTTCTTCCAGCTCCCTGATTTGCTGATCTGTCAACATCTGACCAAAACTTCCTTTCCTGATTGCTGGCCCACTTCTGTCGAACGGGCCGGAACGGTGGGCGCCACAACAAAGCGGTACCCAGAATAACGAACAGGGGCTTTAGTCCCCCTGTAAAAAAGACTTCAGCTATCGCCCAAAGAACCCTGGTAACGGCTATCGTTGCCGGCCAAGTATGCGAATACCAGTTCGTCGAGGTCAACGACCGGTTCCTCCTCAGCGGGTGACGTTTCCGGCGCTGCTCCTGCGACCGGATGTCCCTCAACATCATCCCGTTTCGACGCACTCGTCTCCAAGGCAGCGATGGTTTCGTCGAACTCGCCGTTGCGCAACCGACGCAGCATGTCTTTATGCTGCTCCTGCATTCGGCTCTCGACCTCCTGGTTCAGGTCGTCGCGCTCCAGCAGTTCTTCGTAGGACTGCTTCTGTGAAGCGAGTACCGTGCCGCCGTAAAACAGCTGGGTGACGATACGCGGATTCTTGCGCCCGCCGTCCTCGGTCTGCACGTGGTAAAGCTCGCCTTTGTAGCGAAAATTATGATTGAAACCGCCGATCATGAATTACCTCTGAGCGACCGCCTTTGCTTCTCGTACCCTTTGATTTTCGTACTCGTACGCATACCCGGTCTTTTTGTTCGTACTCGTGTTTTCCTGCCGTTCAAGCCCGCAATTTTTCGAGTACGAATACGCGGTGGAGCCTTTACTTCTTCAGCAATTCCTTGATCTTGTCAACCGCCTCGAGGGCGTCCTTGGCATAGAGATCGGCACCGATGGAATCGGCGTAGTCCTGGGTCACCACCGCGCCACCGACCATGGTGAAGACCTTGACCCCGGCCTGGCGCAGTCGCTCGATGGTCACCTCCATCTGGTTTATGGTGGTGGTCATCAACGCCGACAGGCCGACGGCGTCGACCTGCAGCTGCTGCGCCTTCTCAACGATGGTGGACGCCGAAACGTTCTTGCCCAGGTCGATGACCTCGAAGCCGTGGTTTTCCAGCAGGGTGCAGACGATGTTCTTGCCGATGTCGTGAATATCCCCTTCCACGGTGGCCATGATAATCCGGCCGAGTCCGGCCCCTTCGGTACCATGCATCTCCTGCTTGAGGCGGCCGAAGGCGGTCTGCATGGTCTCCGCCGACAGCATCACCTGCGGCAGAAAGATCTGGTTGGCCCCGAACCGGCGACCGACCTCCTCAAGGCCCTTCAAGAGCCCCTCGTTGCTGATCTCGCCGGCAGTGAGGCCTTCGTCCAGGGCCGTCTCCACCAGCGCCACCACGCCATCCTGGTCGCCGTTGATGATCGCTGCAGCCAATCGCTCGCGGATCGGCGCCTGCTCGTCGGTTGCCGCCACCGTCGCCGGAGCGGCCTGCACGTCGCTATAGGCGGCAATGTAAGCTTCGGCGCGCAGGTCCTTGCAGAGCAGCACCATGGCCGACCGGTAGGCGTCCATCATCGGCTGGTCCTTGGGATTGATGATGGCAGCGGAAAGACCGGCATCGAGGGCCATGGCAAAAAAGGTCGACGAAAGCACCGGCCGGCAAGGCAGGCCGAAGGAGATGTTGCTCACCCCCAGCACCGTGGCCAGGCCGAGCCGGTCCCGAACCAGGCGCAGACTCCGAACGGTCTCCATAGCCCGCTTCTGTTCTGCGGAAACGGTCATGGTCAGACAGTCGACAATCACGTCCTCGCGGGGCAACCCGGCCTGCAAAGCTGCACCGAGAATATCCTCGGCTACCGCCAGTCGCTTGTCAGCCATCTCCGGAATACCGCTGCCGTCCAGCGCCAAAGCAATAACCGCGGCGCCGTACTTGCGAGCCAGTGGTAGAACGGAGCTCAAACTCTTTTCTTCGCCGTTTACCGAGTTAATCAGCACCTTGCCATCGGCCACTTTGAGGGCCCGCTCCAGGGCAGCCGGATCGGAAGAATCGAGCACCAGAGGCTGCCCCGTCACCCCGACCGCGGCCAGCACCGCCCGTTCCAGGCAGGCCGGCTCGTCGACGCCGGGAGCGCCGCAGTTGAGATCAAGCAAATGAGCCCCAGCGGCCACCTGCTCCTGGGCCTCGCGACGAATGTAGGCGGTCTTGCCTTCGCGCAGCTCGGCGACATAGGCTTTGCGGCCGGTGGGATTAATGCGCTCGCCGATAATGGCGCAGGGGGCCTCGCCACCCACTTCCATCACCGCGGTGCGACTGGACAGGAAACAGCGCCGCGGCGGCGCCGTCCAGGACTGGTCGCGCCCCTGCAGCGCATGGCTCATGGCCTGAATATGGGCCGGGGTGGTGCCGCAACAGCCGCCGATTACCCGCACGCCGAGCTTGATCATCTGCTCGTGATAGGCGGTCATCTCTTCGGGGGTGGCGGTGAAGACCGTTTCGCCGTCGACAAGCTTCGGCAGGCCGGCATTGGCCTGGGCCATGAGCGGCAAACTGGTCACCTCGCGCATCTGCTCCAGCACCTGGTAGATGCCGTCGACCCCGAGACCGCAATTGGTACCGATGACGTCGACCTGCAGACCGTCCAGGGTTACCGCTGCAGCCTGCGGTGAGGTGCCAAGCACCGTCCGACCACCGTCCTCAAAGGTCATCAAGGCAATTACCGGCAGGTCGGAAAACTCCCGGCAGGCGATGACCGCGGCGCGCAGTTCGGCGATGTCGAGAAAGGTCTCCAGAGTGATCAGATCAGCTCCGGCGGCGGCAAAAGCTCGCACCTGCTCGCCGAACACCTCGACCATTTCGTCGAACGTAGCGTCACCGACCGGCTGCAGAAAACGCCCGGTAGGCCCCATCGAGGCGGCCACGAACCCCTCGGCTCCGGCTGCCTGGCGGGCCAGCTCCACCGCACGGGAATTGATTTCCGTCACCCGGTCGGCCAGGCCGTAGTGGGCCAGCTTGATGCGACTGCCGCCGAAGCTGTTGGTGACCACGATATCGGCCCCGGCCTCTATATATTCGCGATGAATACCGGTCACCACCTCAGGGGCGATCAGGTTCATCTCTTCCGGGCAGCCGCCGGGCTTCAACCCCCGCTCCTGCAGCAGAGTGCCCATGGCGCCGTCCAGCACCAGCACCCGCTCCTGCAGCGCGGCACGAAAATCCTTCATTATTGTTCCCCTTCTGACAGCGGCAGCGGTTCTTCAGCCGCGTCCATCATGCCTTCCACCGGCAGGACTTCTTCGGCCTGGCGGGAAAAGCGAAAATCGGCGCTGATCGGCTGACGCAGATCGACGTGTCCTTTGAAGCTTGTCACTTGTTCGCCCTCCACCAGAACCTGTATCTGACGGATGTACGGAAAGTTTTCCGCCAGGGTATTGGCCAACCCATAGGCGGTAAAGATTTCCGACACGCTGCCGCCGGGATGGCCGCTGATCAGTTCGCGGCTGAAATCGACCGTCGCCAGACCGTCCTGCTCCGTCACCGCTAACAGGCGGGTCTGCGTCGGCAGGATCGGCACCAGATCACCGATCGGACCGTCAATCAGTGCCTGAATGGTTTCTTCGAGACAGCTCTGGACGTCCTGGCAACCCGCTATTTCCCGGGTCTCGGCCAGCAGCACGACGCCCTGCGGATCGCCGAAATAGAGCACCACATCGCGCAGACCGCTCCCCTCCTCGCCTTCCTCAATCACGGAAGGTACCACGGGATGGGTCTTGATCCAGTATTTCCGACCGATCAAGCCGCCGAACACCAGCAGAATCAGTACGAAGGCCAGCAGCAGCAGGCGATCTTTGGCAAACGATGGCTTCATCTCTCGACCCTTTCCATGGCATGCTCAACAACGAACTTGCGCACCAAATCCAATATCAGCTCGCCCCCTGCGGATGCCGGTCCAGTTCGAGATCGACCTGGGTTACATCGTGCAATCCGGCGCCGACAAAAGCACCGCCGACCCGTTCGAAACGGCTCGATTCGTCGGTCACAAAATAACGCGGCGGCAGCGCGCCGCTACTACGCAACACGTTCCGCTTGCCGAGCATGTCAGCTACCAACCGGGCGGTTTCCTCAGCCGAATCGATTAGCTGCACCTGGGGACCGAGCAGGTATTGCAGGGTCTTTTTCAACAACGGATAGTGGGTACAGCCCAGCACCAGGGTATCAATTTGCCGTTCCATAAGGGGCGTCAGGTATTCGCGGGCGGCCAGATAGGCCACCTCGTGATCGGCCCAGCCCTCTTCGGCCAGGGGCACAAACAGAGGACAGGGCGTCGCAAACACCTCAATGGCCGGGTCGACCTCGTGAATCGCCCGGCTGTAGGCGCCGCTGCGAATCGTCCCTTCGGTACCGATCACCCCGACCCGGCGATTTCGCGTGACGGCTGCCGCCCGGCGGGCGCCGGGCTCGATCACCCCCACCACCGGCAGACTGAAACGCTGCTCGATGGCGTCTATTGCCACCGCCGAGGCAGTATTGCAGGCCACCACCAGCATTTTGACCTGGTGCTGGACGAGGAACTCCGCCGCTTCCAGAGCATAACGCAACACCGTGCCGGGGCTCTTGGTGCCGTAGGGCACGCGCGCCGTATCGCCCAGATAGACAAGCTGTTCCTCGGGCAAAACCTGCAGCAACGCTTTGAGTACGGTCAGGCCGCCGACCCCCGAATCGAAGATCCCTATGGCTCGTTCAGGCACGCTTGATCACCTTCAATGACAAGATTAAACCAAAAGAGCATGGTAGGGGAAAGAACCCCATAAAGTCAAGGCTGCAAGCTTTTTCAACCTTTGTTTTTCAGCGGCTTTTTTGGTATAGTTCTGACTTCGATTCCGAAATCGGCTTTTCATAGGCGACCAAAGGGGCTCTTTCATGGATTTTTCGTTTATCAAAGAATGGCTTGGCTACCTTCAAACGGATCAGGTACTGACCTTTCTTGAAGAGCTGAACCTCGGCGAGTTGCTCTACAACCAGTGGTTTCTCGGCGGGTTGGCAGTCTTTGTCCTGGTCACCATCTACCTGCGCCGTTATGTTTTACTGGGTACCGTACTGCTGCTGTTCGGGTTTGCCGCCCTGGTCGACTACACTCTGCAACAAGGCACCCAGGTCGAAAACATCATGTCCGACACCCTTCTGGTCTTTGTCGGCGGCGGCCTGGTGCTGATCTTCGCCGTTATCTATCTGCTCTTTATTCGCCACGACTGATGGCGTCGCCATCCGATGACCTCATTCCGAAAGCGTCAAGATTGAACGCCGTGCCAAAATCTTCACTGCCCCCAGTAGGTTTTACCACCACAATCCCCCTTGAAATCGTTCTTGCCGCCGGCCGAAAGCCGGTCGACCTGAACAACGTCTTTATCACCGACCCGGCCTGCCACGATCTCATTGACGAGGCGGAGATGGCCGGTTTCCCGCGCAACAGTTGCGGCTGGATCAAGGGCCTCTACGGCGCCACCCTGCGTCGGGGCATCCGCGAAGTGATCGCGGTCACAGAGGGCGACTGCTCCAACACCAAGGCGCTGATGGAGGTGCTGCAACTGCACGATGTCACCACCGTACCCTTCGCCTTTCCCTACGACCGCTCCGAGGTCAGCCTGGGCCACGAAATCGACAAACTGGCCGACCACTTCGGTGTCAGCGCCGAGCAAATCGAAGCAGCCCGCCAGCGCCTCAACCGGGTGCGGGCCAAGGTCCACGAAATCGACCGCTTGACCTGGCAGGAAAACCGGGTGAGCGGCGCGGAGAACCATTACTATCAGGTCTGCACTTCGGACATGAACGGCGACGTCGATGCCTTCGAGGCGGAGGTCGACGCCTTTCTCGAACAGGCCCGCGGCCGCCAGCCGCACAGCGGCCGACTGCGCCTGGCCTACATGGGGGTGCCGCCGATCTTCACCGACCTCTATCAGGTGCTTGAAGAATGCGGCGGCCAGGTGGTGTTCAACGAAACCCAGCGCCAGTTCTCCATGCCCTACGCCACCGACTCGCTGGTCGAACAGTATCGGCGCTACACCTACCCGTACGACATCTTCGTCCGCCTGGCCGACATCGAGGAGGAAATCGCCAAACGACAAGTGGACGGCATCATCCACTACGTGCAGTCCTTCTGCTTTCGCCAGATCGAGGACCTCATCGTCCGGCAGCGCTTCAAGCTGCCGATCCTGACCCTGGAAGGGGACCGTCCCGGCCCCCTCGACGCCCGCACCCGTATTCGCATCGAGGGGTTCGTCGAAATGGTCAAAGCGAGGGCCTCATGACCGGCCTCGGCATCGACCTCGGCAGCCGCCAGGTCAAATTCGCCGCCCTCGATGGCAAGACGGTGCTGTGGCTGCGGGACTTCCCCACCATCCCCTTCTACAAGCAGCACGCTTCCCTGCAGAACGGCCAGCTGCAGCTGCGCCTGGAGGAACTCGCCCTGCCCGAAGCCGGCGACTGGCGCCGGGCACCGCTGGTGGTCACAGGCTACGGCCGCAACACCATCGACCTGGTCGGCGCCAGGGTGATTCCTGAAATCCAGGCCCACGTGGCCGGCGCCCGGCTACAGACAGAACTGGACACCTTCACCCTGCTCGATCTCGGCGGCCAGGACTCCAAGGTGGCAAGGGTCGAAGAAGGCATCCTGGTTGACTTTCTGATGAACGACAAGTGTGCCGCCTCTTCCGGACGCTACCTCGAGAACATGGCCAAGGTGCTCGATATCTCCCTGGAAGAGCTGGCCTGCCATTACACCGACCCGGTGTCTCTCGACGCCACGTGCGGCATCTTCGGCGAAAGCGAGCTGATCGGCAAGATCATCGAAGGCCACTCCCTGGCCAGCCTCTGCGCCGGCGTCAACCAGACCCTGATCAAGAGGGTCATGCCCATGCTGCGCCGCTTTCCCCAGGATCGCATCGTACTCACCGGCGGCGTGGCCAAAAACTATGCCTTTCGCACCCTGCTTGAACAGGCCAGCGCTGCCGAACTGGTCCTGCCCGAGCACCCTCAGCACAACGGCGCCATAGGCTGCGCCGCCCTGGCGGATAGCTGACGATGAAAAAGGGTAACCGGCGCCTGCTCGATATCTGCCTGGTGCTGGCGGGCATCGTCATCCTGATAGCCCTGCTCATTGCGCCGCCCGGCACCACCCCCCCGTTGCCCGACAACCCGACACACCGCCCGCTGGCGAGCCTCGCCCGGCAGCAGGGAAAAAAATCGGCGGAAGCCTACTGCCAGGATTGCCATAACCCGGACCGGGTACGCTTCCCTGATAACCACCCTGAGGGCCGGCGCTGCCTGTTCTGCCACCGCCTACCTGACCGACAAAACCCCGGCGCAACTGCACCGGGGCCCTAATTCGAGCAAGACCGAAACCGCACGGTTTTCGGAAGCCCCAGGCCGTCTCTCCGAGCCCGGCCTCAACCGCCGGCCGGTCCGGGGGCTTCCGTGGGCGCCACCTGCAGTTCTCTCTGCTCCTCGCCGCGCAGAACACTGATTAAAAGCGGCTCGCCGATGGGCCACTCAGCCAAAAGATGGTGAATGTCATCGATGCTGGGGGTGGATTTGCCGCCGACGGCGACGATCAGGTCCTTCTCGCGAATGCCGCCAAGCGCAGCCGGGCCGCGCGGATCAACCGCTACCACCTCGACAGCGGTGGCTTCCGCCAGGCCAAACCGGCGCACCAGGTGCCGGGTAAGGGGGCGTTGCTGACCGACCAGGCCCAGATGGGCCCGCCGCACCCGGCCGTGGGTCATGAGCTGCGCCACCACCAGCCGGGCGGTGGCGGCCGGAATGGCAAAACCGATTCCCTGGGCCATGGCGATAATTGCCGTATTCACGCCCACCACCAGGCCGCGGGAGTCGACCAATGGGCCACCCGAGTTGCCGGGATTGAGGGGAGCGGTGTGCTGGATGATGTTTTCGATCAGCCGCCCTTCACGACTGCGCAAAGCTCGGCCGAGGGCGCTTACCACCCCGGTGGAAACGGTAGACTGGAAACCGAAAGGATTGCCGATGGCGATCACCAGCTGGCCGACACGCAACTGGGCCGAGTCCCCCATGCTGGCGTAGGGCAGGCCGGAGCTTTCGGCGCGCAACACAGCCAGATCTGTGGCCGGGTCGGTTCCGACAAGGGTAGCATCCAGATCGGTGCCGTCCTCCAGAACCACCGTGAGACGTCTGGCATTCTGCACCACATGGTCATTGGTGAGAATATAGCCGTCCGGCGCGATGATAACCCCGGAGCCAGCCCCGACAGGCTCGCCCGGTTTTCTTTCCTTTCCCGAGTCAGCGACGACCCCGACCACGGCCGGCCCCACGGCCTCGGCTACCGTAGTGACTGCCCGTGAATAGGCATCGAGAAACTCCACATCCGAGCTTGCCTCGGGCCTCACACAGCAAGTACCGGCCTCGTCTTGCGACTTCTCGGCCCCTTTGCTCAAATCGTTTTCCGGTTGGTGGCGTTCGCTCATCGCTCCTCCGATCTCCGGCTCCAACCTCTCCCGGGCGATACAGGCCGCCCGAGTGGAGAGTCGTTCTCATTCACCGGCCTGCTTTCAATTGGTTTTCATCCGGAGCTTCCGGGTGGACATTTCTTAAAGTTTCGCTCGGCTGGGCTCCTTTCGCAAGGGCACAATCTTCTGTGGAACGCCATTAGTGACATGTTCTTCTTCAGGACACCGGACCTGAGACCGCGGGACAGGCAGACGAGGTCACTCAATCCCTGGCGAGACCAGTTCACCGATAAACAGACTGCCGTTGTGAACGAAAAAGCACGAGGGTAGCCCGTCCGCCAGCTCGGCGATACGCTCGGCATAGACCGCCTCCTGTCCCGCCTCGGGCATGGCCAGACCAAGGATGACCAGGTCTACCGCGGCACTTTCGGCATGGATCATCTCCACCACGCTCATATCCTCGGGCTTGATCATTACATCAATTTCCGCCGCGATGCGAATCTCAGGCATCAGCTTGGCAAGAAACCGCTCAGTCTGCTCCTTGGCCATCTGGTTGGAAGCAATGCTCAGGATACGAATCCGGGCGTTGCGCCATTCGGGGTTGCGGGACAACAGATAGGCCAGCAGCAACATCAAGTCGCCGTTGCGCTGCAAGCCACCCCACCAGACATCGATGGTGCGCCGCTGGCCTTCGCGCAGAGGCACCAGAGGTTCGGCCCGACCGATCAGCAACGATTGGTTAAGATAGCTCAAAGGCCGAATAACCCGCAGAAAATGGGCCAGGCGTTCCAGATCGCCCGGCCAGCCGAGGATCACCGTATTGCTTTCAATACCCGCGATGCCGTTGGCCTGGGCAACATCCATGATGCCCTGCTCGATGTTGGCCACCACATCGACTTCGCCGAAGGCGACAATACCGGCCTGGCGCAACACCGCCTCGATCTGCCGCTCCCGCTCGTGAACATCCAGATCGAGTTCCAGCAGATTCCCCTCCACCAACTCGCAGGCCGTAACCACGCCGCGATTTTGACTGAACCAGGCGGCGTAACGAACCAGCGGCAGGCGCCGGTCGATGTTACTGACAAAGACCAGTATGTGCGGCCGCCAGTTGCGGGCAGTCATCGGCCGATGGGACAGGCGTACCAGCGCCCAGCGGATTATGGTCTCGTACAGATCTCGGCGTACATCCCCCCAGTCTTTTCGCCGCTCGCGCCGCCGCAGCAACAACCACAGAGCGAAAACCACGGTCATTGCCACCAGGCTGGCCTGCAGATTGATCAGCACCATCACCCCACCGCAAGCCAAAGCCCCGGCCAGACTCAACCACCAGGGAATCTCCACATCGGGCCGCCAGGAGGGATTACCGGACACTTTTTCCAGGGTGGCCACCAGGTTCACCGTGCCGTAGACGCTGAGAAAGAACATGGTCACGACCTCAGCCACGGTATTGAGATCACCGAGGAACACCGCCCCCAAGGCGATAGCCAGAGCAACCATCAGCCCAATAAGGGGCTCAGCATCCCGCTTGGCGGCAGCCAGGCGCCGCGGCACCAGACGATCCATGGCCAGGGCCTGCAAGGTGCGTGGCGCCCCCAGAATTGAACCGACCGCCGAGGAAAAGATCGCTCCCCAGAGCCCCGGCAATATCAGCCAGGGACCGAGCAAGGCAATGCGAGTCCAAACCAGGGAATCGCTGCGCAGCGCCGTTGCCTCAGCCCCGAGGCAGAGCAGCACCGGCACGAGCAGATAGACGGCAAAGCCGCTGAGGGTAGCCAGCACCGTCCCCTGGGGAATGGAACGACGGGGGTCGGCCAGATCTCCGGAAAGGCTGAGTCCGGCCATGATGCCGGTCACCGCCGGGAAAAAGACCGCGAACACGATCCAGAAACCGAACTCGCCGGAGGGCGCCGAGGCCAGCAGACGCTCGGAGCTGCCGCCCATCAAGCTGCCGGCAAACAAAGCCAGCAGGGACAAGCCGATCAGCACCAGAATCGGCACCTGCAGGCGCAACGCCACGCTGGCGCCGCGAAAAGCCAGGGCACCAACCAGCAGGATGATGATGAAAGCGGCGGGCTGCACGGGAATCCCGGCCCAGACCAGGCGCAGCGACTCGGCCAGACCGTAGGCGTAAAGGGTCACCGACAGGACCTGGGAGAAAAACAGCGGAATACCGATGGCGCCGCCGATCTCCAGCCCCAGACTGCGGGAAACGATGAAATAGGCCCCGCCGACACCGACCCGGCTGTTGGTGGCTACCGCCGAAAAGCTCAGCGCGGTAATGAAGGTGATGGCATTGGCCAGCACCACAATCAGCAGTGCCCGCCACAAACCGACGTGTCCTACGACCCAGCCGAAGCGAAGATACATGATGACCCCGAGGATGGTCAGAACTGTCGGGGTAAAGACGCCGATAAAGGTGCCGAGCTTGCCTGCGGCATTCGGGCCGGACGGCTTGCCACGCTCAAAAAGGGTCGCCCAGAGGTTGCGAAGATGGGGGATCATAAATAACCCGTATCAGTGAGGGCCCAGTACCTGCAGCACCGCAAAAGTTGTAATTTCTCAGGAGGTCAATTTTCTATAAATAGCCCTGCTGTTCGCCCTCAAATTCTCGAAAATCCAGCCTCGAACAGCCAATGTTTCGTTTCGGCCCGTTAAGTTCAACAAGCCTCCCGGAACAAGACATTCTGAAGAAACTATCAAAAAGGGGGAAACCGGGCAAGCAGCGACATCTCCTTCCCGGGTTCCAACACCAGCAATGGAAAAGACATCGGCCTGGTTGCGAAGAACTGAAACGCTGCTACACTAGTTTTCACTTGGGAACTCGCCAGACCCAGGTCGGAAGCCGAGCAGAAAACCGGATCGCTGATCCGAACCTGTAGCCGCATCAACGAGCAGGGCTGCACCTCTGGAATGCTCGTTATCAGTCCCCTCGGTGACACGGAGCGGCGGGATACCGACGGCAGCATGGTCGGCACATTTAAGCCGCAACCCTCTTCACCGAGTGTTATCGTCCCTCAGCAGGAAGGGAAGAAACAGCCGGAGCAGACGACGGTCGCCGCCTCTTTCTTTCCCC
>ENA-ORCU01000481-ORCU01000481.1-marine-metagenome-genome-assembly--contig:-NODE-481-length-14806-cov-2.979428_pt1 | contig 14806 bp, 12 predicted proteins | sample MGYA00248631_ERZ508512 | MGnify/ENA primary metagenome ERZ508512 (study PRJEB26183, sample SAMN06268844) | marine metagenome | isolation source: Tt an P1 anaerobic enrichment on pine from sediment taken...
GGTGGTCCTTTCATCTTTCGGCGGGCTGTGCGGCATCGCCATCGGGCTGGCGACCGCCGGGGCCGCGGCCCGGGCCATGGGAATCCCCTTTGTGCTGAACATCGGCATCGTGGGGGTGGCGTTTCTCTTCTCTGCCGCTGTAGGGGTGGTGTTCGGCTATTTCCCCGCCCGAAAGGCCGCCCGTCTCGATCCCATCGACGCCCTGCGTCATGAGTGATGGAAACAAAAGGTAATTGTTGTAATATAAAGAAACAGTAAATCAATCCGTTAGGAAGCAGAAATATGAAACGATCGGAAATTTTAAAAAAATTAAAACAATACAAACAGGACTACCAGGAAGAATATCGTTTCAGTAAAATAGGGGTGTTTGGTTCGGTGGCCAGAGGAGATGCCGGGAGCCATAGCGATGTCGATATCGCCATTGAACAGCTTGAGCCGAATCTGTTCCTTCTGGGGACCATAAAAACCGACCTTGAGGAGGAACTTGAAGCAAAGGTCGACATCATCCGTCTACGCAAGGGAATGAATGAATTTCTAAAGAAACGAATTGAGCAGGAGGCAATATATGTATGACGCGGATCTTGTCAGAGAACTGTTGTCACAGATATTGAAAGCCTTGGATACGGTGCTCATACGTTTTAAGCCATCACTATTTTGAAATTGATGCCGAAGTAATCTTTCAGGTTTGTCGGGACAATATTAAGCCACTTCGCGATACCGTAAAGCTGATGCTGGATTCCATATAGTTGCCCTTTGCAGCCGTAATTGGGCCATACGGAGACGATCCGGTATATCATGGGTGAGAAATTTGGAGAGGAAAAATATAAAAGCGTATAACTAACCCGGATAAATCGGAAATCCCAAATCACAGGTTCCAAATCTCAAATAAATTCCAAATTACAATATTTAAAGCGACAATTCCCCGGGTTTGGCTTTGCACGTGAACACGTTTGATTGACCTGTGCCGTGCCGAGATGGTAAATCAGCCCGATATGATTTAATCCGGTTATCCTCAGGAGAATGAATTGCGGAAAATCGTTTCCGTACCAGTTGTCGCTGCTGTTTTGGTTACAGGCCTGTGTTTTTTGATCAGCCCGGCGGCTGCCCAGGACCGCAAGGCCAATGTTCTTATTGTCCACTCCTACCACAAGGGGTTTCTGTGGACGGACAGCATTGCCGTGAGCATCGATAAATCCCTTGCCGATAGTGACCTGCCGCTTCGCATCTTTACCGAATACATGGATTCCAAACGGTTTTTTGGCGAGGTTCACCTTCAGCATCTCCATGACCTCTACGGGGAAAAATATCGCCACACGCCCATCGATGTCATCATTGCCACAGATGACAACGCCTTCACGTTTTTGACCCGCTATCATGACGATCTTTTCCCGGACACGCCGGTGGTTTTTTGCGGTGTGAACAATATCGATAAAGTGGCTGCTGCCGAAAATAGATATTTTACGGGCGTTCTGGAAATGATCGACATCCGCTCCACGTTGCAGGCCGCCCGTGGACTGCACTCCGATATGCGCCAGATAGCGGTTGTCGTGGACCGCACGCCGACGGGCGAAAACACCACCCGGATGCTCAATCAGGCATTGCCGTTTTTCGAAGGTGTGGTCTTCCGCTATTTTGATACCATGTCCATGTCTGACCTGCTCGAAAATGTTCGAAGCCTGCCGTCCGATGCCATGGTATTGCTGTTGAATTTTAACCGGGATGGCGAAGGGCGGGTGTTTTCTCACATGGAAACGGTAAGAGCCCTTCATGCCAATTGCCCGGTACCCATTTATGCCGTCTGGGATTTTTTTCTCGGCCAGGGAATTGTCGGCGGCATGCTGGCCAGCGGAACCCTTCAGGGCGAAACCGCTGCTCAACTGGCACTGAAGATTCTCAAGGGCACACCGCCATGGGACCTTCCCGTGATTACTGACAGCCCCAATCAATTCATGTTCGATTACCGGCAGCTTGAGCGATTCGGCATCAAACAAGATGATCTTCCCGACGGTGCTGTAGTTATCAATGCACCACGCTCATTTTATTCGGTGAACAAAAAACTGATCTGGTCTCTTTTATCCGCCCTTGTATTTCTTGGGACGCTGACCCTTCTGCTGACCCTGAATATCCTCAAGCGCAGGGAGGCTGAAAAGTCTTCTATCCGGCTTAATCGCGCACTGATGACGCTGAGCCATTGCAATCAGTCCCTGATTCGGGCGCACTCTGAACCGGAGCTCCTGCTGGAGATATGCCGCGTGATCATCGAGACCGGCGGTTATCTTCTCTGCTGGGTCGGTTATGTGAACGACAAGGGGGTTGGGCTGATCCCCCAGGCCATCTGGACGGCGGAAAACGGGGAATCGCCTGCCGAAGTTATCGACTGGTGCAACAACAGCCTCGATGTCGGCATCAACGGGCAGACCTATCGGACTGGAAAACCCACCGTTGTTCAAGACATCCGCCACGATTCACTATACCGGCCCTGGCGAAAGGAAGCGCTGAAAAGAGGATTCGCCTCCACCATCGCGCTCCCGCTCGGGTCGGGGACTCAGACATTTGGCGTGCTGCGCATCTATTCGCCTGAAATTGACGGTTTCGATCCCGAGGAAGTGGGCTTGCTGACCTGGCTGGCAGACAACCTGACCTACGGAATCATCTCTCAGCATATTGCCGTTGAGCGCCGTCATGCACTCAGCGAGTTGCGCCATTCGACAGAACAACTGTCCATGCTTCTGGAATCGCTGCCGATTGTACCCTACAGCGGTGAAGGCGAATCGTCTTTTCACCTGACCTATATCGGAAACACCGTTCGGGATATCACCGGTTATCCCGCATCGGCATTTTTTGATTCCGAACGATTTTTCGAGGAAAAGATCCATCCGGATGATATCCATCGGGTGCGGCAATGGCTCAACACGACGAATTCGCCTGAAATTCGAAAAATACAGTATCGTTTCAGAACAGCCGGCGGGGCTTATCAATGGCTCTGCGACACTCGTCGTACCGTAAGGAAACCGCAATCGAAAAGCATTCGCGTTGTGGGTACCTGGCAGGATATCACGGAAGAAACCAAACTCCGTCAGGAGGCCGACGAACGCCTTCAGCAAGTGATTCAGGCAGACAAGCTGGCATCGCTGGGAGAGGTGGTGGCCGGGGTGGCCCACGAGATCAACAATCCGAATTCATTTATTTCATACAACATACCGCTTTTAGCTGAAACGTGGGATATTTTTCGACCCATCATCGAGTCCTGGGCCGACAGCCATCCCGAATGGCAGAAAAATGGCATGTACCTCGCCGAATACTGTGAAGATATGGATGGGATCATTCACGACGTTAACGCCGGTTCCCAGCGAATCAACAAAGTGGTGCGTGATCTGAAAGAGTTTGCCCGTCTGGATCAAGCAGCAGAAGCCGGTCCGCTGAATTTGAACGAAGCTGTCCAGAAGGCTATGTCCATCATCGGCCCTCAAGTTCGTCGATCCATCAAACATGTCGAACTGGATCTTGCCTCCGATCTTCCAGCTTTTCACGGGCGCCTGATCAAGATCGAACAAATCATCACCAATCTGGTGGTTAATGCCCTCCACGCCGTGGATCAAAATCGTGAAGGGCACCTGCGAATCCGGACGCGTCACATTCCGCGGCTGGGTTGCGTGACTTTGCAGGTGGAGGACAATGGAATCGGGATCGCTTCCGATATTATCGATCGGATTTTCGAACCGTTTTTTACGCGGCGGCGAGATGCCGGCGGCACGGGTTTGGGCCTTTCCGTCTGCTATCGTTTAATTCAGGAGCACCAGGGTGCCCTCACCGTAACCTCCCGCACGGGAATTGGAACCTGCTTCAACGTTTTTCTGCCGCTTCTGCCGGATCATCCGCTCAAAATCAAATCGACCCTGATCTATTCAGGCTCCGATGCCAATTTGGAACGGCTTAATGTTGCCCTGCAGGAAACATCCTTTCAGATCAGTAATTTCAATGACAGCATAGGGGCATTGGAAGAAAAATTGCTGGATTTTCCTGAAATCGAAACCCTGCTGATTGAAGATACGTTCATGCATACGCCGGACTGCAGGCGAAAAATACAGAATTTACAGAACCGGTTTCCCCTCAAAGGCCTGATCCTGATCGTTTCCAACGGCAATGAGAACTGGGATTTGCCGCAGAACATGGCTGTTGATGCTGTGCTGAAGCCCGGATTTTCGGGCAGGGAACTCGTTGATGCCCTAACCTCAATCGTGCACCGGAGCCTATGAAAGTCCTGATTGTCGATGACGAAAAACAAGCGCTGACATCCGTACAAAGACTTCTCAAACGCCGGGGAATTCGCGATGTCATGCTGTGCGACAATGGCGCTGAAGCCGTTGATCTGATTGACCGCAACCGCTTTGATGTCGTGCTGCTGGATCTGCTGATGCCGGAGATGAGCGGGATTGACGTTCTGGAAGCTGCCAAACCCCGGCATCCCGATACGGAGTTCATCGTTTTGACTGCCCTGGATGAAGTGGACAGTTCGGTCAAAGCGATCCGTTTAGGGGCCTACGACTATCTGGTCAAGCCCGTGGCAAACGAGCGTCTGTTGCTCAGCCTGCAGCGCGCCTATGAGCGAAAGGGCATGCTGGCAGGCATGAAAGCCGGCATGACGGATGGGGCCGGCGACGGTATCCCCGGGGCTTTTGTTGACGTCGTCACCCGGTCTTCACGGATGAAGGAGCTGCTGACCTTTGCCGATATTATGGCCCGAAGCAGCCAGCATGTCCTTATTTCCGGCGAATCGGGCACCGGCAAGGAACTGGTTGCCGAGGGGATCCACCGGGCCAGTCCACTCAAGGACGGACCTTTTATCGCCATCAATGTGGCCTCGCTTCCCGAATCCCTTTTCGAAAGCCAATTATTCGGTCATCGAAAGGGGGCGTTCACCGGGGCATCCTGCGATCATCGGGGCTTTTTTGAGCAGGCACACAACGGCACGCTTTTTCTCGACGAAATTGGAGAGCTGCCGTTGCACCTTCAGCCCAAATTGCTTCGGGTGCTTGAAGAGAAACAGGTCTTACGCCTGGGCGAGACCCGGCCGGTCCAGGTGAACGTGCGCATCGTTTCAGCCACAAACAAAAATTTGGATGACGCATGCCATGAAGGACGTTTTCGTCTCGATCTTCTTTACCGTTTGAAATCCGTTCATATCACCCTGCCTCCGCTGGCGGAGAGGACGGAGGATATCCCTCTTCTGGTGCAGCATTTCTTGAAAAATGGGCCACAAGCTGGAGACAGCCCCTGCAGCATCGCACCGGACGCTTTGGATATTCTGGCCCGTAGAGCCTATCCGGGCAACATCCGTGAGCTGCGCCAAGTGGTTGAAAATGCATGTGTCCTGTCCCGGGGAGAAACGATCACACCGGTGCATCTTGACGTCGGCAGCGATATCACAGACCCGTTCGCCCGAACCCTTTGCTCGCTCAAAGACAACGAAGATGCCCATGTGGTCTATGTCCTGGAAAAAGTCGGCGGTGACCGAAAAGCCGCAGCGCTTATTCTGGGCATTACGGTTCGCCAGGTCCAACGCAAGATTGTCCGCCTGCGGGAAAAACCACAGTGGCGGAAACGGATTGACGACCTATAGGTCGTTTCGTGACGACATAAATGTCGTTTTTTATAAAATCCGTTGGTAAGACACTGCCAATCGATTTGCTTCCCTGTCATTTTCACCGTTTCATGCTCCGCAACAGCGACGCCGATGTCGTTTCCGGGGTCGCACCCGCCTTTTGCCCCATTCTTTTCGACAGTCTACAAAGCTTCTGAAATCACTACTAAAAAATTCATCAACCAATAATGGCACCATAGTTGCTGTGTCTCCCGCTGAAAACCGTCCTGCGCGTTTCGGCTGATTCATCTGCAGCCGGGCGCTGTGAACGGCCTGAACATTAACTCGTTACAGAGGAGGCAAGGATGAATCGGAGAAGTTTTATCAGACGCATGGCACAGGCCGGTGTTGCCGGTTCGGTGGCGGTATCCGGGGTAGGGACGATGGCCGGTAAAGTTTATGCCAAGAAAAAAGCAAAATACGATATCGGGGAATGTAAATCGGTCAAAGTAACCTGTGTATCGGAGACCAGCTGGTTCGACAGCCCAACCATGCTCAAGGACATCAAGGATGCCGGCGGTGCCATGGTCAGCATGTACGATATCCCCTGGACGCAGGATAATATCGGCGGATATTCGGCCCTGATCGAAATCGAACAGCTTGACGGTTCGATCAATAGAATCCTGATGGATCCGGGCTGGAAACAGGAGTGGATGGATTACGTCTTCGCCAAGTCCGGCGTGACCGATATGCTCAAAAACAAGCAGATTGATATGATGGTCGTCAGTCACGAGCACGAGGATCACTACTGGGGCCTGAAATCGGTCCTGAAGCACTATCAGGACATTCCGATGGTCATCCCCAATACGTTCTATCCTGAAGGAAAGGCCCTTCTGGCCGGCAAATACAAGAATGAAAAGGCACAGGTCGATAACGACATTCCGCACACGGGCCCCTTGAAAGAACTGGGCCCCGATGAGCTCTACAACCCGTATCCGGGCGTTGCCGTCAAGATGTTCGATATTCCGATTCTTCTGAAATGCCGGGGAGAGCAGAATCTTTTCTTCAACGTGAAGGGCAAAGGTACGGTGGCTGTCAGCGGGTGCTGTCATCAGGGGATTCTGACCATGCTCCACTGGGCCAGGCGCAATATCGAAGGCTTTAAACCCTACGGCTGTTACGGCGGCCTTCACATTGCGGCTTTTGAAAACTGGGATCCCAAGTTCGACGATATCATTCGCGGCGTTAAGCGTTTCGGGCTCAGCAAAATCGGCTGCAACCATTGCACGGGATGGATCTGGGCCAGCAAGGCCCGCGAGGCCGGTTTGCCGATCGTCTGTGGCAGTGAAAAATATAGAGAATACGAAAAGCTGCCCACGACCGGTCAAGGTGCCCCGGAGAACGTCTACCTTCGCAACGGAGACGTGATCGTTTTCTAAGGAACGCGAATTAAATGAATTAAATCCTCGTTCCTAAGCGGCCCAAAGGGATGCGGGACGTCCGGGGGGCGCTCGATACCGGGGCGGCTCCGTCATCCCTTGCCAATTTACTGCAACTGCCACCAACAGGGAGATATTTTTATGCCTGATACCACCGCTTCAACAATGCCTGCACGGGATGTTCCCGCAACGGATAGTGCCTACGGGATCCCGCAGCCACTTGCCGGGCTTCTCAATCTGGGGATCGTTCTGGTTGTCAGCGAGTTATGCTGGTACGTCGTTTTTTCGCCAAACGGGCCCCTGCGGCTTTATACCCCCAATGTGGGGCTGGCTCTGGTGGTCACTATCCTCATGGTTATCCACTGGGGAACCGACGTGCTGAAGGGCTGGCCCTTTGACACACCTGCATTCAGCAGTGTTAACCCCCTTGCCCGCGGATCCCTGATACTGATTGCCTATGTAGTGATTGGCTACATGGTTATGTTCGTCTTATTTGAACAGGTTGTCGGTCGATTCGGGCCTGTATTTTTCAGCGGTGCCATGCTGCTGAAAAGCGGAGGCCTCGGACAATACGCTCAAACGGCAACTGAAAATGCATGCTTTGCTCAGATTACCCTGAATACATGCATCATCTTTTTTACGATGGCCTGGGTGACCGGTTTCGGTTCTAAACCATGGGAACGCAGCAGCAGGCTCGCCGCCGGTCTGGCCGTGGGCGCCATGGGGCTTTTAGGCGGAATATTGGCCTACATGGTCCTCTTCTATCCGCATATCGCCTACCAGTTTTATCCCGCCCAGATATTCATGGCGGTTGAACCCTGGTGGATCGACTGGGCCATGACCCAAAGCAGTTTATTTCACTTTGGCTGGATCGTTCCCGCCCTGGTTCTGCTTTACTGGAGCGATATGCTGTGGGAAGGCCGGCCCTGGTCGCTGATTCACAATACTTTTCTGAGGGGTATGGTGACCATAGTCTGCGCAGCAGTCGTTGGGATCATCATCATGTTCAGCGCCAATGCGATCATGGACTGGTACTGGGACCTTGAAGCCTTCGAGGGCGGCGCCACACTGGAAAACCCGGCCTGGCGGTGGAACCACGTTGCGGAATTGGCCATGTTCATGCAGGCGGCGGCCTTCATTTTGGCCCATTACTTCGATAATTGGCCGCAAAATCTGCCCCTGGCGGTTCGTGCAGTCATACGCACAGTCATAGCGGTCGCCGGAGGACTGGTACTTGCAAAACTCTATTATGTGGCCGGTCCGTTTTTCCTGGGAACCGTACCGGGCGTCGGACAGGACGGGGATACATCCCTTTGCTGGACCGTCATGTTTTTAATCCTGCTGTGCGCCCATCAGTTGTTCTACAAGGGCTACCCTTTCCGGCGATCCCCACCCCCGCGGGCGGCTGATTGGTGTGCCGGTTAACAGAAATGTAATCGATTTCACATCCGTCGCCCGGCGGCGAGCTCCGGGTGACGGGAATTTATACAGATATTTTGCGGGGTGCCAGGCAACCCAGCGGTTGTCTTTTCCCGGGAGGTTCAATCGTGGGTGATCAACCAGTCGATCCAACGCGGCGTCATTTCTGGTCAACGCTGATTCGGGACACCATGGGATGTGTCACGGAGACACGCAAAGCGCTTGAAGAAACGCGGCGGTTTACGGAATTTTTCTCCACCACCGACTCCAGTTACGCGCTTTCACGGCATTATCCCCGTGAGCTTTTTGAAGAAGAAGCCTCGCGATTGGGCATCGATATCGACGCTGTCGGCATTGACGAAGCGGTCAAACAGATCTTCGCTCATGCATACGGTGAAACGGAGTAGCGTTTAACGATGGATGGAAAAATTTCTGGAATTGTACGGAATTTCGATCCCGTCAGCAATCTTTTGAATGTCTTTGAAGCGGTATTCCGCCATATTTTCCCGAATGCCTCGGCACGAAACTTCCTTGGATTCAAGGGATTGAACGAGCGTGTCATGAGTCCCGAAGGCTGGTTCCTTTGGCTTGATAACTGCCCGGGTGTCTATTCATTGGAGTTGGCTGAAGCTGTTGAACTGGATTCCGCTGACAGCGGCGGGGCAAATTGGCCGGCTGCCGCTTCAGGGGTGTTTTTGATAAAGTACTACCCGGCTGTGGATGAGGAACTGTTTTCTCATTTCACACAAAACGAACAGCTGGTCCGTGCAAGTGACATTTTTGACAGCACGGGAACCCCATCGTTCGAAGCAGAGCCGCTCCTCAATGCCTCTCTCTTTTCCATCGGGCATATCGAAGTCCTTTGCGCTGAGGAGCATATCGAATTTTGCCTCAGTGCACCCGAAGTCTGGCGTTGCCCGGTGGAGGCCGTTTCAGAGTCGTCCCGTGTTGATACGCCTTTGAAATGCTGGGACCGGAGCGTGCCGGCATGGCGCCTTTCGTGGCATATTTTCAACAAACTGGTCCAGGGCTTTTGCTATTTTCGGAAAATTCAACCCGTGAAGGCTGCATTATTCACCGATCCTGCTGCCGGTGAACTCTGCCGGGAAATGGGCGGCAGCATCCGTCAACAGCCACAGCAGGATCTTTTCCTTTCGTTGACCTTCGATTCGATTGCCACGAAGTCACCGTCAGTTGATCCTCACCCAGGCACATTTATCACACACTTTACCCGCTTGGTCGAGTCCGGCCACGGGCAAATGGTCTGTGCACCGGATCGCACCGCCAAATCAGTATCGGAATGGGTCAATCCTGAATGGTGGGAGGCGAATCACTATCCCATATCAGAGGACGGAATCGAGTATATTGATTGAGATATAACGGCCGGTTGAATCAACAGCTATCGGATGCTGTATCCGGCATCGGCTTCTGCGCCACCCACGTCCATTTTTTCCGGCGAAGTCAACAATGCCGGGAACCATTTGTGCTTTTTTTTGAACTGTAGAAGACAATGGCGAGGAAAGAAGATGATGGCAGAATCAGTTGAAATCGCAGAGCAGCACCAGTCCGTGGTGGCGCGTTTTATCGAACAAGCCCGTGCCTCGGCTGCAGTTGTCACCGAGGTGGCGGACCTGGAGACGGCGATTTCCTATACCGTTGATCTTTGCGGCAGTCAGGCTGCCTGCCGGCTGGAGGCGGCCGGGGGCGATACGAATCTCTCCCGGGATGCCGACGGGTTTCGGGAGCCGGAACAGACGAAAATTATTGCCGCTCCCGGGCTGGATCCTGCCGCCTATAAGCTGCTCAACAAGCGGTGCGGCGCACATGGTTTCATCTGTATCGACTCCGGAATGCGATCCCCTCTGAGCGGCGTCGATATCGGTTTCAGTTATGCGGATATCGGGATAGCCGAAACCGGAACCCTTGTGCTCAACTGCCCGGGCGAAGAATTGCGGCTTGCGACCATGATATGCGAATGTCACGTCTGCGTGCTGCCAAAATCGAAGATTGTCAAAGACGGCTTTGCCGCAGAAGAGCAGCTGCAACGATTCATGCGCAAGGCTCCCAACTATACCGCGTTTATCACAGGCCCAAGCCGGACCGCTGATATTGAGCGGGTTCTGACCATCGGTGTCCATGGACCGCTTGAGCTTCATATCCTGATGATGGAGGGATGATCATGCAGGTTGCGAAAAATTTACGGAATTATCGCAAGGAGTGCGAGGAATCGCTTTCCAACGAATTTCTGCGCAGCGCTCTCGATAATTTTGCGGTTGCCTATCGAGCCAGCAGGGCCAATGCGTTTTCCGGGTTCGATGTTGACCGCCTGATCGGTGATGTTGCCGATATCAAGGACAATACCCTGCGTCATCTGGATGAACTTTACAGCCAGTTTAAAAATTCTGCTGAAGCGGCCGGTGTTACCGTGCATTACGCCAGGGATGCGGCCGAAGCAAATGCGATAATCAATCGCATTGCCCGGGAAACCAATTGCAAAACGGTCGTTAAATCAAAATCGATGACAGCGGAGGAAACGCTGCTCAATCATGCCCTTGAGGACGAAGGTCTCGAGGTGACCGAGACGGATCTCGGTGAATGGATTATCCAGCTGCGTCATGAGGGACCGTCTCACATGGTAATGCCGGCTATACACCTGTCCCGGTACCAGATCGGCGACCTGTTTTCCGATGTCACGGGATCAAAGCAAGGTGATGACATCGAGAAGCTGGTAAAAGTAGCCCGACATGAACTGCGACAGAAATTCGTGGAAGCGGATATGGGTATTACCGGCGCGAATTTCGCGATTGCCGACACCGGCACTATCGGCCTGGTAACCAACGAGGGTAACGCCCGTCTGGTTACCACACTGCCGAGGGTTCATGTGGCCCTGATGGGTATTGACAAGCTGGTGTCCACTATTGATGATGTGCTGAAAATACTCAAGATTTTGCCCCGGAATGCCACCGGTCAGGCGATTACGTCCTATGTGACATGGATTACCGGTGCCAATGAATGTGCCATTGGCACGGAGCGTAAAAAAGATATCCATTTTGTCGTTCTAGACAACGGGCGTCGGGAGATGGCTAATGACCCTTTGTTTTCAGAGGTGTTCCGATGTGTGCGCTGCGGTGCCTGTGCCAATGTCTGTCCGGTGTACCGACTGGTTGGCGGACACAAGATGGGCCATATCTATATCGGTGCCATCGGCCTGATCCTGACCTATTTTTTCCATGGTCCAGAAAAAGCCCGGAACCTTGTGCAGAACTGCATTAACTGCGAGGCCTGCAAGGATATCTGTGCCGGCGGCATTGATCTGCCAAGACTTATCAAGGCCGTTTACAACCGGATACAGGATGAAGAGGGACATCCGCTGCCGAGCCTGCTGCTGGGGAAAATCCTGAAAAACAGGAAACTCTTCCACACCCTGCTCCGCGCTGCAAAGTGGGCCCAAAAACCGATGGCGGACAATGAGGGTTTCATGCGTCATCTGCCAATGATCTTCTTTAAGGGACATGAATTCAAGGCATTGCCGACAGTTGCTGAGAAACCCTTCCGTGACCGTTGGCCCGGGATAAAGCCAGTCATTACCACGCCGCGTTGCCGTATCGGTCTTTTTTCCGGCTGTCTGCAGGACTTTGTTTATCCGGAACAGATGGCAGCCGCTGTGAAGCTCTTTGGGGATCATGGTGTCGATATGAGTTTCCCGATGAAACAGTCATGCTGCGGTCTTCCGGTACAGATGATGGGTGAGCTGAACGCCTCACGGGATGTGGCTATTCAGAATCTTCGGGCCTTTGAAAAGGAGGAGGTTGACTACATTGTGACCCTTTGCGCCTCCTGCGCTTCACATCTGAAGCACAATTATCCGCTCCTGTTGTCGGGTGATGCCAGACTTGCGGAGAAGGTGAAACGTTTTTCCTCAAAGATTATAGACTTTTCTTCCTTCGTGAATGATGTCCTGCAGGTGAAGCCTGAGGAATTCGCAGGCAGCGGAAGGAAGGCGACGTTTCACTCACCGTGCCATCTTTGCCGCGGACTGGATGTCCACGATGCGCCGCGAGACTTGATGCGAACTTCTGGACTGGACTATTGTGAGGCGAATGAAGAAGAGGTATGCTGCGGCTTTGGCGGCACCTATTCGGCCAAATTCCCTGAACTCTCCGCACAGCTACTCAACAAGAAACTTGATAACGTTGAGGCAACCGGAGCCGAACTGCTCCTGACCGACTGCCCCGGTTGTATCATGCAACTCAGGGGAGGCTTGAAGAAGCGCGGCTCGCAAATAAAGGTCAAGCACACCGCGGAAGCTCTGTCCGAAAGGCGGAAAAAGGAATAGCGTTTTATATTCAATCCGCGAAAAAGGGGCTGGCGTGCGCTTGTACGCCAGCCCCTTTTTTATCTTACCTCTCACACACCAGCGCCTTTCATGTGCTGTATCCGGTATGATCGTGTAGGAGAACCTTCGGCTAATATCGTGATAATCAACTTTTGATTCCCAACAGAGAAAGAAACAGTTCTTTCAGTCCTCTGCGGGGGGCTGTCTGTCTGTTTTCCAACCGCGTGAGGCCATAGCCGCAGTCGCATCCCACCAGACCCTGTCGGCAATAGGGGCATACTTCTTTTCGAGGGATCCCCGGCATGACATTCATTGCAATCTCTGTGTAGTCGTAAACACTTGATATCATGTTGTTTGTATCTTCCTTTGTTGTAATGTCGCCCCCTGGCGCTCACACACCAGTGTCCTGAATCCGTTACTATCACCGGCTATATCCGGTATGATTGTATGAGAGCGCCCTGGGCCGGTGCCGTGATAGCCGATCAACCATTGATGCCCAGCAGCGAAAGCAACAGTGCTTTCAGTCCCTTACGGGGCGCAGGCTGATTGCTTTCCAAGAGCATGAGGTCATATCCGCAATCGCATCCCGGCATAGCATGTCGACAATAGGGGCATATTTTGTTTCGCGAGGCCCCCGGTATAATATCCATAGTAAAATGCGTGTGATCATAAATATTTGTTATCATTTGTTTTATATGCTCCTTGATTGATTTTTACTTTCAATGAAGACGGGGCTTATAGATCTTAAGAAAAAGATAAGCAAGATCTTTTTTGCGGTTTTTTCATATTTTTCGTTTTGCGACAAAATCCATTTCCTGGCATGAGACATTGTGGGCCTGTCCACATTCCCGGTGAAATGGAATTTCAACAAAAAAACATAAAGAAAGGGAGGTATCTCCATGAACGATGACTGGCTGGCCGCTTTCGGTCAGATGACATACGGCATTTACGTGCTGACGGCTCGCCATGAAACGGTCAAAAATGGCATGATCGCATCCTGGGCCGCCCAGGTATCATACGATCCGCCCTTGATCCTGGCTGCCGTGCACCCCAATCGCTTTTCCCATGATCTCATTGACCAAAGCGGCTGTTTTGCCCTGCATGTTATCGATCGGTCTCAAAACGAGCTGCTCAAGCGGTTCAAAGGGCCGGATCCGGCCGAAAAATTTGCCGGCATCGACTGGGAACCCGGTCAAACCGGCTGCCCGGTGCTCAAAGATTGCATGGCCTGGTTCGAGTGCAGGATCAACGAAAAATACCAGCCCGGCAACCACACCCTGTTTGTGGGCGAAGTTATTCATGCCGGGGTTCGCCGCAGCGGCACGCCGCTGTGCACCCTTGACTACGAGGGGATGTATACCGGCAAAGCGTGATGCACAAAATTTTTAACGCGGACAAGCGGTAACCGAACACGCATCACCGGCACGAAGAATAAGCATCTGGCACATCCGCTTGTCGGGATATGGTTTTATCGGGATCGGGATTGAAATCGATTTTCTCGCAAAGCCGCGAAGGACGCAAAGAAAGACATAATTAACCACAGATTTACACGGGTTCGCCGCGACGACTTGTCCCGTCGAAGCTTGTCGTTTTGCGAAGACGGAAGCCTTGGCGAAGGCGGAAGGACACAGATTTTACAGAAAAGAGACGGTTCTTTTCAACAAAAGTCCTCTCCCTTGATGGGAGAGGGTTGGGTGAGGGTGGACAGGATAGTCTCCGTCCATGATTAAACATTATGGATGGAACAGGATGAAAATTTTATTGCAGATACCCCCCTCCCCTTGATCCCCTCCCGCCAGGGGCTGATCCTGGCACACACTTGACAAAGGGGGATTTTTAAAAACGCGCAAGAAACGCGGTACTACCTTGTAATATCGAGATTATTTTGGATTCCCGCCTTCGCGCATAGGCGTCAGGCTAAGGAATTCCAGGGGGCCTGCAGCGCGTTTCGCGAGATAGTTCAAGGTTCGCGGTTCAACGTTCAAAGTGACGGCAGTAGGGGCATAGCGTGCTGTGCTTGGTTCTTCGTTC
>ENA-ORCU01000486-ORCU01000486.1-marine-metagenome-genome-assembly--contig:-NODE-486-length-14604-cov-2.751910_pt1 | contig 14604 bp, 15 predicted proteins | sample MGYA00248631_ERZ508512 | MGnify/ENA primary metagenome ERZ508512 (study PRJEB26183, sample SAMN06268844) | marine metagenome | isolation source: Tt an P1 anaerobic enrichment on pine from sediment taken...
GTCCTGTTCAAGGATGTTGAGGAACTGCATGCCGGCCGTGGTGCCATGACCGTCTTCATGCGGTGCCGTCCAGATAATTTCGCTCAGGGTGCAGATCGGCTCAGTGGCCTGATCGAGTGTCAGCATCACCAGGCAGAGGTCGTTCTTCTGTGCCGTGCCCTGGAGCGGCATGCGAATGCCGCTGGCGCTCAGGTTGACCTGGCCTGGCGCAAAAGTCGGCGCCGTCAAAGCCGTTGCGGTGGTGGTAAGTTTGTCTATTTGCTGGCGCCATTGGCGATGAAGGGCCGCCAGGCTGCCTCGGCGGGTGCTGTAGCGCAGACCGATCCGGGCCTCGACTCGATTCTTGGGGCGGTGGCGAAAGAGGCACAGGTCGTTGTTCATGCGCAGTCGGAGCAGTTTGTCCGATGGCTGGCTATGGAATGAGGCTGTCGATTTGAGCCAAATGCCGTATTTCTCCGAAATGATCTCCAGGGGGCGGCCTTCGACAAAGGGGGATCCCTCATTGACGGGCCAGCCCTGCGGGAGGGCAACTTCGAAATAGCCGAGCTCGTAATTTTCAAACAGACCATTTATCGATTCGCGGCGGGTCGGAAGATCTTCGGTGTGCAGGGACTGGATTTGCAGTTTCTGGCCTGAAGAGAAATAGCGACTGTACATGGGGTTACAATATCCTTTCGTTGTTGCCGATACCGGGGAGGGAAAACGGTAGAGCAAATAGCATTCCAGCACTCAGGATGAAATGGGAGCGATTTTTCCGGCCATGGCCATGCAGCCGCTGAGGTCGTCGATAAACTGGCGGGCGACCCGGCCGGAACGGCTGCCTCGCTCCAGGGCCCAGCGCAGAGCAGCGCGGTTGAGCTCGTCCCCCTCGATGATCAGCCGACGCTGGCGGGCCAGGTGGTCGACGATCTGCAGGTAAGTTTGCTGGCTCATGGGATAAAAGCAGAGACTGATGCCGAACCTGTCGGCCAGCGCGAGTTTCTCCGCCACGGCTTCTTCCGGATAAATCTCTTCGGCGTTACTGTTGTCGGTCAGCCGCTCGGGGCGCAAATGGCGGCGATTGCTGGTAGCGTAAATGCGGATGTTGGCGGCTGGTTCTTCGATGCCGCCATCGAGCAGCGACTTGAGCTCGCGGTAACCCGGTTCCTGTTCGTCAAAGGAGAGGTCGTCGCAAAAAAGAATGAACCGGTAGGGTTGCTCCCGCAGCAATGCAGTGATCTGCGGCAGCTGAAACAGATCTTCCTTCTGCACCTCGACAAGTCGCAGCCCCTGAGGCGCAAAGGGTTTCAGCAGCCCCTTGACTGCCGACGATTTGCCGCCGCCCCGTTCTCCCCATAGCAGCACATTGTTGGCCGGATAGCTGTGGACGAACTGCTCGGTGTTGCGCTGCAGTCGTTTCAGGATTCGATCGATGCCGAACAGGTCGTTGTGATCGGGCAGATCGGGAAAGGCCACCTCCTCCAGATAGCCTCCGCCACCGTTTTGTTGAATCCAGCGAAAAGCCAGGTAGTGGCGAAATGCCGTGGGGTCAAGTTCATATTCGCTGAGGCGGCGGGTCAGATATTCTTCGCCGAGCTCCAGAACCCGGTCGAGGCGTTGAATGACATAATCCCAATCGATATCCAGCTGGTCGATATTCATGCAGGAGGCCTTTCTGCTTGGATGTGGAGTGATTGTGCTGCCCCTCTAAAAAAGGATAGCAGAAGCAATCTCTGTGTGCAGAACCCGCGGGGCGATGATTGCCTGTTGCATGTGGTTGTGCTACGATCGCTCGCCATTTCAGGTGCCTGAAACGTGGGCGGTTGCCGAGGGGGATCGGTTCGAGGGCTCGCCTGGTCGGGCAATGTTCGGTAAAGGAACTTTGACATGAAGAAGCGTAACGAGCATTTTTTTGCTGTCACGGCACCTGGACTGGAAGAAGTCTGTGCGGCGGAATTGCATGCTCTCGGCATGGCCGGAGTCAAAGTTGTTGCAGGTGGGGTGGAGTTTCGCGGCGGGTTGCGGGAGCTATACCTGGCCAACCTCTGGCTGCGTACCGCCAGCCGGATTCTGGTCCGGTTTGCAGAGCTGAGTTGCCGGGACTTTCCGACCCTATATCGCAAGGCGCTGCGCCTGCCCTGGGGGCGCTACGTCAAACCTGGGACCCAGCTGCGGATACGGGTTACCTGCCGTCGCTCCCGGTTGCATCACACCGGACGCATAGCAGAGACCCTCAGCGAGGCCATGAGCCGGGCACTGGGTGGCGTAGCCGTAGGCGGTGAAGGGCCACAACAGCTGCTGATTGCCGCTTTTGAAGACGATGTCTGCCAGTTGTCGCTGGACAGCTCCGGCGCGCTGCTCCACCGACGTGGTTATCGGCAGGATATCGGGCCCGCTCCCCTGCGCGAAACGCTGGCTGCGGGCATTCTGATGCTTCTCGGCTGGCAGGGCGACCGACCGCTGCTCGATCCCATGTGCGGTTCGGGTACATTCCTTGTCGAAGGTGCTTTGTTGGCTCTGCAGCTGCCCCCCGGTGGATTGCGGCGGTTTGGTTTCATGGACTGGCCCCGTTATCGGCAGGGGCTTTGGGATGCCCTGCTGCTGGAGGCCCGCAAACGAGCGAAAGGGAACAGCCCTTTGCTGATTGGAACCGACCGTGACGAGTCAGTGCTGGAGGCGGCCCGGCGCAATGCACTGCGCGCCGGGGTACTTGAGCACCTCTCCCTGCAGCCGCTGGAGTTAAGCCGGCAGGTGACTCCGGACTCACCGCCTGGATTGGCGGTGTGCAATCCGCCTTACGGGGCCCGCCTCGGACAAGGTGAACTTAACGAAACGTATCGGGCATTAGGCAGGTTTTATGGTTCTGTTCTGGGGCGGTGGCAGCGGGCTTTTTTATGTCCTGAGCGGCGTCTGGCAAAGGCTACCGGATTGTTTGTCAAGTCCCTGGCCCAGCTTCAGAACGGCGGAATAGGCGTTGAACTATTTGAGGTTAATTAGTCGCTCGGACTATTTTTCCTTGATATTTATGTTATATTCCCATAATATCTTCGGATGCCCTCGCAAGAGGGCTTAGATTATATAGATAAAGAAAGCGAGGTGATTGTCTTTGGAAATCCAGGTGGTCGACAACAACGTCGAAAAAGCCATTCGGGTGCTCAAGCGCAAGCTGCAGCAGGAAGGTTTGTTTCGTGAAATGAAGCAGCGCAAGTTTTACGAAAAACCGAGCGTCAAGCGCAAGCGCAAGGAGAAGGAAGCCCAGCGCCGTTTGCGTAAAAAGATGCGGCTGATGAAGAAGTTCTAAAACCTCGCATTTAGCCTAAATAAAAAAGGAGGGCCGATCCTGCAGGATCGGCCCTCCTTTTTTATTTTGTGTCGTATCTGCCGATCAGGCCGGCAGTGCCGGCAGTTCGATGCCGGCGATTTTCTGCAGCAGGCGAACCACCTGGCAGGTGTAGCCGAATTCGTTGTCGTACCAGACATACAGGACGCAGCGGTCGCCGTTGACAATGGTAGCCAGCGAATCGACCACGCTGGCATGGCGCGAGCCGATGAAGTCGCTCGAAACCAGCTCCGGCGAGTTGACGAATTCAATCTGGTTCTGCAGCGGCGAATGAAGTGCCAGGTCGCGCAGGTAGCTGTTCAGTTCATCGACGCTGGTCTCTTTTTTCAGGCTCAAGTTGAGAACCGCAAGGGAGACGTTGGGCACCGGCACCCGAATGGCGTTGCCGGTCAGTTTGCCGGCCAGTTCCGGCAGGGCCTTGGCCGAGGCCTTGGCGGCGCCGGTTTCGGTGATAACCATATTCATGGCGGCGGCGCGGCCGCGACGCTCTTTTTTATGGTAGTTGTCGATCAGGTTCTGGTCGTTGGTGTAGGAGTGACAAGTCTCGAGGTGGCCGTTGATGATGCCAAATTTATCGTTGACCGCCTTGAGTACCGGCACGACGGCATTGGTGGTGCAGCTGGCCGCGGAGAAGATCGTTTCCTCGGCGTTGACCAGATTGTCGTTGATGCCGAAGACGATGTTGGGGATATCGCCTTTGCCAGGAGCGGTGAGGATGACCTTCGATACCCCTTTGGACTGGAGGTGTTTGCCGAGCCCTTCGCGGTCGCGCCACAGCCCGGTGTTGTCCAGTACGATGGCGTCGTTGATGCCGTAGGCGGTGTAATCGATGCTGTCCGGCGAGTTGGCGTAGATCAGGCGGATCATATTGCCGTTGGCAATAATGGCGTTCTCTTCTTCGTCAAAGCTGATGACGCCGTTGAAGGGGCCATGTACCGAGTCCCGTTCCAGCAGGCTGGCCCGTTTCATCAGGTCCTGGTCGGTGCCTTTGCGCACCACGATAGCCCGCAGGCGAAGCTTGTCTCCGCCGCCGGTTTTCTCCACCAATACCCGGGCCAGCAGGCGGCCGATGCGGCCGAAACCGTAGAGGACAACGTCGCGCGGTTCGCTGAGCAGGGAGCCCTGGCCTTTGTTGGCCGAGGCCAGTTCCTTGGCAACGAATTCGTCGAGGGACAGTTTGCCCTGCTGGTCACGATACTTGATGGTCAGTTTGCCGATATCGATCCGTGAGGGAGACAGATCGAGTTTGGAGATGGCCTGCAGGATAGGAAGCGTATCGAGGATCGACAGCTCGCTACCCAGTACCTTCTGTGCAAAACGGTGGGCGTTGAGGATGTCGATGACCGTCTTGTTGACCAGCGACTGGCCGTAGACGTTGGTGTTGACCCCACGGCTGCGATAGAGCTGGCCGATCAGGGGCAGCATTGTTTCGGCGGCTTCGTCCTGGCCGATCCAGTCGTTCAGGTACTTCTCCTCTTTTTGCATGCTCATGGTTACTCCCTTTCGATGTGCTGATAAAATGTCGACCCTTAACGACCATACCGGCCCGCCAAGCGGCGCTATATATTATACAGGCAATTTCTAATTTTCAAGCTATTTCCCCTGTTTGGGTGCGAATTTTGGCTGGACTTAATCTGTCAATCTGCTATTAATTATTGGGCGTCGGGTCGCTGCGAGGTCCCGACTTTTTTGGAGTCTAAAGGGCCGGTTATATCGCAATGCCGCACTCGATTAGCGCGGCAGGCCATCTGGCGTTGAAATACTAAATGGAGGTAAACCGATATGGCGAAACAGGTCTATTACCAGGAACTGGGGTTGGTGAATACCCGTGAGATGTTTCATAAAGCGGTCGACGGTGGTTATGCTATCCCTGCGTACAATTTCAACAATCTTGAGCAGCTTCAGGCCATTGTCACTGCCTGCGTAGAGACTGCTTCGCCGGTGATCGTTCAGGTCAGCAAGGGTGCCCGCAACTATGCCAACGAAACGATGCTGCGCTACATGGCCATGGGTGCGGTGAAGATGGCCCGGGAGATGGGTTCGCAGATCCCTATTGCCCTGCACCTCGATCACGGAGACTCCTTCGAGCTCTGCCGATCCTGCATTGAGTCTGGATTCTCCTCGGTGATGATCGACGGTTCCCATCTGCCCTACGACGACAACGTTGCCTTGACCCGCAAGGTGGTCGAGTATGCCCACGAACACGATGTGACCGTCGAGGGCGAACTCGGGGTGCTGGCCGGCATCGAGGATGAGGTGCAGGCCGAACATTCCACCTATACCAAGCCGGAAGAGGTCGAAGATTTTGTCTCTAAGACCGGGGTCGATTCCCTGGCCATCTCCATCGGCACCAGTCATGGGGCCTACAAGTTCAAGGTCCAGCCCGGCGAGGAGCCGCCGCCGCTGCGGTTCGATATTCTGCACGAAATCGAGAAACGCATTCCCGGTTTTCCCATTGTGCTGCACGGTTCTTCCAGCGTGGTGCCCGAATACGTCGAGTTGATCAACCAGTTTGGCGGCAAGATGGAAGGCGCGGTCGGTGTCTCCGAGGAGCAGTTGCGCAGGGCTGCAGACAGTTCGGTGTGCAAAATCAATATCGATTCCGACGGTCGCCTGGCTGTAACCGCCAAGGTGCGTGAGTATCTGGCGCAGAATCCCGCCGAATTTGATCCGCGCAAATATCTCGGCGCTGCCCGCAGTGAACTGGTGCGGCTTATCAAGCATAAAAACGAAACGGTGCTTGGCAGCGCAGGGCGAGCCTGAAGCGTCGACACCATTTCTTAACAAGGCATCGTTTGAAAACGGCAGCTCTCTTTGGGGGCTGCCGTTTTGTTTGGGTGCGGATTGATCAACCGCTTAGATTGTTCATGTCTCTCTCCTTGACAAATGACAAAGGTTTATTTAACTTGTAGGTGGGAAAAACACTTAGTGTTGAGGTCCTTGCCCCTGTGGCGAGGCCTACGACAACAAGCTGCCGAAAGGCACGAAAAGGAGGTAAGTATGCCAAGAGGAGATAGGACGGGACCGATGGGAAGCGGGCCGATGAGTGGTCGACAGTTGGGTTATTGTGCTGGTTATGATGCTCCCGGTTACGCTCGGGGGGGTACCTTCGGTTGTGGTATGGGGCGTGGACGCGGTCGCGCTTTTGGTGCTGGGCGAGGTATGGCTTTTCGTCACGGCGGCTGGGAGCCGGCACCGGCTTACGGCAACCCTGTGGCCCCGCCGACAACTGAAGCGGCTCAGCTTAAGGCCCAGATTGATGGTCTGGAGAAGACCCTGAATGCTCTTAAGAAGCGACTTGATTCGATTGAAGGCGAGGTAACAGAGTAGCCTTATAAATTATTGTCTCATAAAAAGCGGAACCGGCGGCGCCTGTTCCGCTTTTTGTTTTCTGGCCTGATCTCTGCAATGTTTGAGATTGTGTGCGGGGCGTCCCGGCTGCTGCACTGTAGGGCCGGGGTGGCGAAAGTATGCTTCCGCATCGGTGTCAATTCCTCAGCTAAAGGAGATAAACTCATGGCAAGCAAACAATCGACATCTGCCGACATGAGCGTGGATGAGGTCGCAGAGGCCCTTGGAACTACGCCTCTCAACGTGTTGCTCTTTATCAAGCGGGGCCTGCTGGCAGGTCGGGAAGTCCAGGACGGGTGGGTGGTTGATGGAGAAAGTTTCGTCGCTTTTCGCGACAGTGAAGCCGGTCAGGCCGGTCGGGCCCCTTGTCGGTCGGCATGCAGTCGGGCCGGCGGTTGCGGCAGCTGCGAATAGTCTGCCTAAAAAGTAATCACAAATGAGAGGGGAGCAGCCGTGGGCGTAACCATCAAACCGTCAGATTTGCAGTTCAAATATCGTCGCAAAAAAGAATTTCGTGATGAACAGAAGTTTCAAGGCAAGCCGGACAGTCGCCCCTTCGACAGCGAGGACATCTACGAAGTGATACCCATGTTCGAGGCTGTCATGGATACCCTTGGCAGCAACGATATGTGGGTGCTGCACGAACTCGAGAACATCATCAACAGCATTCCGGTCGGTTATCAGCCTAAGCGAGAAGATCTTTACGATTTTCTGGTTGAGCAGTTGCGCGACATGGTTGGCTAGGGGTGCGAGCGTGCAGGAGATATACGGAGAGTTGTGGGATTATTACGGTGCGGCGGCGGTCGGAATCACCACTGGCGGTCAGGTCAGTCGCAAAGGACATTGCTTGATGCCGCGAGGTTGCGCTCGCCAGGCTAAAGAGCTATTTCCCGACTTGCCCGCCAGGCTCGGTGCGCTCATCCAAAGCGAAGGGAACCATGTTTTTCATCTCGGTAACGGTCTGTTCAATTTCCCGGTGGAAAACAGCCCCTTTGAGGTGCCTGAGTTGCGTCTGATCGAGCGATCCTGCCAGGAACTTTTAGTTCTCGCAGATCAGGAAGATTGGTGCAAAGTGGTTTTGCCCCGCCCTGGCTGTGGCGGGGGCGGGTTGGATTGGTGTCAGGTGCGAACTCTTCTTGAGCGACACTTGGATAATCGGTTTTTTATAATTACCCATGTCTGAATGTGTCCATGGGATAAAATGCGAAAACCCCGCAGTCCGGCGACATGCGGGGTGCCAATTTTTGCTACCAGGGGTGTCGATATTTGTTGCCAGTTGATGCTGCACTGGTGCTATCTGTTTTTCTTCCGATATAAGAAAAGGCTGCCTGCCATGCCGCTGCCGAGCAGTACCAGGGTGGCGGGTTCGGCCGCCGGCGCAATGGCAACCAATTGATCCTGGGCGTAAATGTCCAGATTTCCAAATCGGTCATAGCGATTTGTGGTCCACTCCAAGTTGATGGCCTTGACGATCCCTTCAGTGAAAGAGCCACCGCCCAAAGCTTGTTCCGCATCCCATATAAGGGCACGTGCCCATTTGTTTTTAGTATTTAGTTCGTCTTCCAGGCTCCAGATAGCGTTTTGCAGAGCATTGGAGCTTTTTTTGTTTTTATAGGAGAAAGAAAAAGTGCTGCCGCTGTATTTCTTGTAGGGGTTGCTGGGGTTGTTGCCGATCACCTCATCCAGCTTCCCTGTAGCAAAGTGCCAATAAAGCCATTTAGTTTCCTCTGAGAGGGGATCGTGCTCGAAGGAAAGGCCGCGGGGTGAAGATACGCTTTTGATGGCGAAATCATTGATGCCAGCTACCTTGAAGCCTTTGGTGAGGTTCATGCACTCATTGCGTTCAAGGCAGAAGGTGCTGAACAGGTAGTCGGTAGAGTTGTTGTTCAAGGTGACGTCGAACTGACCGCCGCTTGTCGAGCCGTAGGTTTTATCGAAGAAAATCGTTTTGTGAAGAATATCGCTTTCCTGAATCGGAACGGCCAGCGCTGGGCCGCCAAGCACAGAGACCAGGACGCTGGTGGCGATCAGTAAATGAAAAAACCTGTTCATTTTGTTCTCCCAAGGTTTGTTTGCAGTAATCGCGTTGAAAAGCATAATGAGCTTTTTTTAGCAATAATGGGGCCAATTGTTGGGATGGTGAACCTGTAGTTGAAAAACAACTGTCACGGATGGCGGGAAGTGCCGATGAGAAAAATCGGCATAATGTTTGGGGTGGCGGATCTCTTAAAGCAACAGGCCCCATCCGAAACTTTGTCGGACGGGGCCTGTAGGTTGAGGCTGATATTGGATGATTGGTTTTTTAGTCGTTAACAGCTGCCGCTGGACTCTCTTCCTGGTAGTCGTCAAACCAGTAGCCACTTGGGTTGCGAGGGCAGGCGATGATTTTGCCGGTATCCTGCTCGGGATCTGCCGGGCGATGATAGCGGAAGAAGATCTGTTCTTCGGTCATGCCGGCCACTTCGATCTTGCCGGTGACGTGAGACATGCTGTAGCGGCAGCGGCGGGCCAGGCCGGAGCACTGGCTGATCGCTTTGGAGAAAATCTGATAACCCTCTTCGATGGGAACGGTATAGGCACTGTTTCCTTCGGTGGGGCGGCACTGAAAGACGTAATAAGGGGCGACGCCCATGAAGGACAGTTTGTTAAGCAGTTCGGCCAGAACCTGGGAGTTGTCGTTGACGCCGCGAATCATTGGGGTCTGATTCATGACCGCGACTCCGGCCTGCTGCACCAGGCTCAGGGCTTGGATTGCCTCTGCGGTCAGCTCCCGGGGGTGGTTGAACTGGGCCATGAGATAAATGCGCCGCTCCGGCAGGCTGTATTTGCTGAGCATGTCGAGGAGGGCGGGATCGTCCAGGATCCGGAACGGGTTAAAGGCCGGCATTTTGCTGCCGATGCGAATTATCTGGACATGATCGATAGCGCGAAGCGAGGAAATGATTTCTTCCAGTTTGCGGGTCGAGAGCAACAACGGGTCGCCGCCGGTCAAAAGAACGTTATTGATCTCGGGATGGTTGCGGATGTAGTCGAGGCCGGCTGAAACATCACGGCTGACTTCATCGTTGTCGGCCATGAACAGCCGTTTGCGAAAGCAAAAACGGCACAGTCCACCGCAAACATCGCTGGTCAGCAACAGAGCGGTGTCAGGGTATTTATGCTCGAGTCCGCGGGCTTTGGCATAGTTGTGTTCGCCGGAAGCGTCGAGTTGTCCCCATAGCTCCAGTTCGTCCTGGTGTGGAATGACGATACGGCGGATGGGGTCTTGCGGGTCGTTCCAGTCGATCAGAGAATGGTAGTATTCGTTGCTGCGAAAGGCATAGCGTTGCTCAACCTCCTGCAACTTTTGCAATTCGCTGGCGGGTATGTCGGCCAATTGGGAGACCTGGCTCAGTTTGGTCAGATATCTGGTTTTGGTCACGGTTTGCTCCTTTCGTTCCCTTCTGCTTCGGCCGAAAATGGGGCAATACCGCCTGGTCTGCCCGAGGATGTCGGGTAGAAGGTTGCCCTAACTCTGGTAGCTGATTAGCTCGGCTGGCCGTCGGCCAAATCAATTTGGCGGCGAGCAGTGTGTGAAGCCCGGCGGAGGGGAGGTGCTGCTGAAAATACCGATGAGGGTGAAGCCAAAAGCCTGCCCGCTGTTTCGAAGAGAGGGCCATCTGCCTCTTTCCACGAGCATGGCTCTGCGTGTGCCGCCTATTTTCTATGTATTTTTTGTTTTATAGACCATAACATAGTTTTTTTTGTATGGCAAACATGGTTGGTTTTTTTTGTAATAAAGAATAGCTTGCAAACAGCGTTATTTTGTTTTGGCCCTTTTTACAGAAGGGTTTGTGTCGGAGTTTGTTGAGTAATTGAATATTTTAAAATAGTGTTATTATTGTTTTTGCCTTGGCGTGCCAGGTCTGTGCAGAGAGCTGAAATTGCTTGAAAGTCTTTTTCTGTTGAACCTGCTTGGTGTCATTTTTTGGTAATTTATGGGGTTTTCAGCGCTGTTTGGTTTGCTGTTGACCGAAAATCCTTGGTGGTGATATGTGTACGGCTGACTATCAGCCCACCATGGCCACCCCGCTATCCAAATGCGTGGCCTTTCTCCTGCTTCTTTTATCTGGCTGTTGCTTATGTCCGCTTAGCCGGTCCTTTTGGGATCGGTTATTTTTGTTGTTTTTCCAGCAACCGAATCTGCTAAGTTAGGAAAGGAATCAATGGGCTTTGCACTAGCTGTATTCTCATCTGTATAAATGAAGGTATGCGAGTAAGGCAATGCCATGTTATCATTAAGCTTTCGAAGACGGATAGGCGCAGCTCGTGGTTAACGGACTGCGAACAGGCGAACACGAATTTTTGGGAGGCAGAAGGAAATGACACCCAGGCGTGAACTGGACAACAAATTACAGGGTGAAACGCTGGTCCGCAAGGGCCTGAATAAGAAGCATGCACATATCAAGCAGTTGCGGCTTCTGCCCGACCTGCATGTAGTCAAGATCGGCGGCCACGGCACCATCGATTTCGGTCGGGAGGTGGTACTGCCGCTTTTGGAAGAGATCGGTGAACTTTCCAAGACCAACAAGATGCTGGTGGTGACAGGCGGCGGGGTCAGGGTCCGACATATCCTTGACCTCGGTATCGATCTCGGCATGCCGACCGGCGTGTTGGCCCAGTTGGCCAGCAAGATCAGTGAGCAAAACGCCGAAATGGTAGCCCTGCTGCTCTCGAAGTGGGGTGGAACCCGTGTCGACAGCCACGACCTGCTCGAGTTGCCGACCATGCTGCGACTCGGTATGCTGCCGGTCACCCACGGCACACCGCCCTACGGTCTGTTCGAACATCCTCCCGGGGTCGGCTTGATTCCGCCTCACCGCACCGATACCGGAGCTTTTCTTATGGCCGAAGTGCTCGGCGCTAAAAGCTGCATTCTGGTCAAGAACGTCGACGGTCTGTATACCGAAAATCCCTTTGTAAACCCCGATGCCGAACTCATCGATGACATCACCGTTGACGAGTTGCTGGCTATGGATATGGAAGACATGGTCTTTGAGCAGAAACTGCTCTACCTGTTGCGTGATGCCTCAAACGTCAAGGAGTTGCGCATTGTCAACGGCCACCAACGCGGCAATATCGAAAAGGCCATGTGCGGCGAAAAGGTTGGCACGCTGGTGCGGGCCTGATTAGGCTTTGGCAACCGTCACATCTTTGTGGTAAAGGTAAACTATCTACTGTATCTACCGCTATTCAGAGCGGTACACCGACAAAGGAGATGTGATTATGGCAGGTAAGATTTTCTATCGTGAGCGCCGCAGGCCGGGTGAAGGTTCTCATCAGGCCCGCTATATGGTGGTGGCCGTAGCTGATGTCAACCTCAAGATCTTCGGTAAGCATCTGCGCAAGTGCGAACTGGAGGCGATTGCCGAGGGGGTTGGGGCAGAACTCATGGCCTTGCCGCGCGGTCCCAAACACGAAATGGATGTCGAGGATGACGAGTAAGGTCGTTTTTGCCAGCAAGATTGAATAACCCAACAAAAAGGGGCCCTGCAGTTTGCAGGGCCCCTTTTTTTGTCTGGAGCTATTGTCAGAGCAGGCGCCGGGCGATTAGGAAACTGGCGCTGGCAACCGCTGCGCAAAGGACTACGCCCCACAGGATGTCGACCGCAACGACGGCCTTGGGCCAGTCTTTAAGGGTGGCCAGGTTGGTGAGGTCGTAGGTGCAGTAGGTGAAGAAGCCGAACAGGGCGCCAAGGAACGTTGCCCGGGCCAAGGAATCCCTGCTCATTGCCGGCGCAACAGCAAAGAATAGGATGCCGCCGATATAGATCAGATAGAAGCTGATGGCCGCAGGCCAGTTCACTTCCGGGCTGAGCAGGTGCCCCAGCCTGTCCTGATAGAAACTGCGAGCGAGAAACCCGAGCCACAGCATGTCGATGGCAAAAAAGACCGGCACTGTAAGGAGGTAAACTTTCACCCAGAAAAGTAAGCTCATGTTCATCCCCTCTGAATGAAGCATCCATTACTTCGACAATTTCGAGGTTGACTAAATTCTAGCAGAAAATCAGCGTGCTTTATTAAACGTCTCTATTTCAGCTTGTCATTCGCTCCCTTGTATTTTTGTCCATCGAAGTTAACCTTTTATGGACTATGCCCTGCCGTGAAGCATTTCAGGGCTTGCAGGCTGAGGCAATGTTGTTGAGTGAGGTGAGATGGATATCTTCTGGGTCGCTGGCGGCGTTATTTTTTGCTTCATGTGCGGGGTGTTCTGGCGCGCCATGGCCATCAAAAACAACGGCGTCGTCGATGTCGCTTACGGTCTGGCTTTCATTCTCGCGACGCTGGTTACCTATGTCGTTTTCGCTGTTGGGCATCCCCGCCAGGTTCTGGTGCTGCTGTTGATTGTGGTGTGGGGGCTTCGACTGGCACTGCATATTCATGCCCGCAACAAGGGACGCGGGGAGGATTTTCGTTACCGTGCCTGGCGGGAGGAGTGGGGCGACACCTTCGTCTGGCGCAGCTTTCTGCAGATATATATGCTGCAGGGAGCGGTGATTTGGGTGGTTTTAGCCCCTGTTGTGCTGGTCGTGAACGATGCCGGTGCCGGGCTGGGGGTTCTTGACGTGCTGGGTGTGTTGGTCTGGTTGGTCGGTTTCGGTTTCGAAGCATTGGGGGATTGGCAGTTGCTGTGTTTCAAGCGCAACCCGGACAACAAGGGGCGCCTCATGACCGAAGGGCTGTGGCGTTTCACCCGTCATCCCAATTATTTCGGTGAAGCGACCCTCTGGTGGGGCTTGTTTCTGATTGCCCTCAACGTCCCTTACGGCTGGTTGGCGATCGTCAGTCCGGTGACTATCGATTTTCTGCTGCTAAAGGTTTCCGGTATTCCGATGCTGGAAGCCAAGTACGAAGGCAATGCCGAGTTCGAGAGCTACAAAGCGCGAACCAATGCATTTTTCCCCTGGTTTCCCAGGAAAGATTGACCTGAATCGGTGTTGGCAGGCACTTTTTTTATCCGGAACAGTCTTGTCATGAATTGACCCAAATAGAGCTCGTCTGATAATCCGGATTAAACCTCAGGAGCGGGTATGGCCGAGGATGGGTTGAACATAGCCGTGGTCGGTGGTGGCGTTGCCGGTATTGTGGCCGCCTATTTGCTGCAGCACCGGCACCATGTCACGCTATTTGAAAAGAATTCTTATCTCGGTGGCCATACCCACACCATCCAAATCCCTTCGGGACCTGATGCCGGGTTGGCGGTCGATACCGGCTTCATCGTCTTCAACGATCGAACCTATCCTCATTTCGAAACGTTCCTGACCCGCCTCGGGGTCGCCTCTCGCCTTTCGGAAATGTCCTTCAGCTTCTGCTGCCGGCAAAGCGGCCTGTTTTATGCGGGCAACAATCTCAACGGCTTGTTCGCACAACGCCGTAATCTGTTGCGCCCGGGATACTGGCTGTTTTTGCGGGAGATCCTCCGTTTTTGCCGCACTGCCCGGGCCGACCTGGCGCAGGGCAGGGTGCCTTCCGTCGACTTGGCCGCTTATCTAAGCAGGCATCGGTTCTCTGCCTTCATGGCCGAAAACTACCTGCTGCCGATGGCGGCCGCGATCTGGTCCGCACCTCCCGGAGCCGTCGGTTCTTTCCCGGCCGAGCCTTTTCTGCGCTTCTTTCTGAATCACGGTCTGTTGTCTCTGCGCCACCGGCCGAACTGGAAAACGGTGACCGGCGGCAGCCACAGCTACGTAAAAGCCTTTTTGGCCGGATTCAAAGGCCAGGTACGCCTGAATGCCCCGGTAGCGAGCATCGTTCGGGACCAACGGGGACCCAAGCTTCATTTGGGCGCCGGGCAAGAAGAATCTTTTGACCGGGTGGTGATCGCCACCCACGCCGATCAGGCCCTGTCTCTGCTGACGGACCCCAGCGATACGGAGCGGCGTCTGCTGGGGGCG
>ENA-ORCU01000487-ORCU01000487.1-marine-metagenome-genome-assembly--contig:-NODE-487-length-14602-cov-3.005852_pt1 | contig 14602 bp, 9 predicted proteins | sample MGYA00248631_ERZ508512 | MGnify/ENA primary metagenome ERZ508512 (study PRJEB26183, sample SAMN06268844) | marine metagenome | isolation source: Tt an P1 anaerobic enrichment on pine from sediment taken...
CTGCCATGTGGTAAACTGGTAGCCGAACCACACCAGGAGGATGGCCGCCACCAGGGAGAAAAAATTGGAAATCAGATCCAGAGTGATCTTCGCTTTCGGCAAAAAATGTGAAACGATGTCAACCTTGATCATCGAATCTCTCTTGATCGTCTGGCTGACCCCTACGTAAACCAGCAGAACCATCGAATACCGTGCATATTCTTCCGAAAAGACAAACCCCTTGGCAAACAGGTAGCGCAGGACGATATTGACAAATAAAACCACCAGAGAGCTGATTATACTAAAAAATATGATACATTCCTCGGCGGTGGATATCGTTTTTTCGATTCTTGATAGCATCTCACCTCTGTTTTTTACCGCTGTAATGGTCCAGGGAATCATAAGGAACGCGAATTTAATTCATTACCAATTATTGATTCCGCGCTCATGAAAGGGCTGCCCGGCCGCCGTCATGGCAATCACCGGTATCCTGTCTGATGACAACGGCTCCGCTGGTGGCTGGGGCCGTCGCCATCTCAGGAAATCTTCGCTGGTACCCGCCATCGCACACCGCGCCGCCCGGATCAATCCATATCGTAGGTGTAGCCCATGGTCTTCAGCGTCTGCAGAGCCAATTTCCGTTCCTTCTGGTTGTAGGATTTCAGACGCCAGTCCACTACCGACTTCGTCATTTCCCGCATTTTCTGCAACTCGGTCTCATCAAGGGTTATCACCTCGATCCCCTTTTCCTCGAACACTTTGAGGGCCTTCTGCTCTGCCTGGTAGCTTAAATTCAAGGATTCGCTGCTGGCGCGTTTGATCGCATCGGCAAAGGGCCCTTTGAGGTCATCGGGCAACCTGTCAAACCAGTTGTTATTGACGATGAACATGTACCAGCCAAAATTATGATTTGTCTGGATGAAATACTTGATGACTTCGGTGAATTTAACGAAAACCGCCACATCGGCCGGCAGGTCGCAGCCGTCAACAACACCCTGTTTCAATGATTCGTAGAGGTCGGGGAATTGGATAACCATCGGAGTAATCTCCATCGCTTCGAACGCTCTTCGGATCACCGGTGCTTCGGGCACCCGGAACTTGAGTTTCTGAATTTCCTTCAGGGTGACAGCCTTGGTGTTACATTCAAGACCTGAAAGCCCGTAGCCACTGAAACCCAACCCCTTGTAGCCGTATTTTTCGACACCTTTCAGGAAATCTTCGGCTACAGGCGACTCGACGAGCCTGAACACCTTGTCCCAATCATTGGAAACGAAAGGCAGCATCAGGACATCAACGTAGGGTACGGCATTTCCGTATACATTAAGCGGCGCGACCATCCCCTGAATAAGCCCCAGTCGGGTCTTGTCCATCATTTCCGGATCGGTTCCCAGAAGCGCGTTCGGAAAAAATTTCGCTTTGATACGCCCTTCGCACGCTTCGTTTACGTACTTTTCGACGAGTTGCCCGTAAATCCCACCCTGAAGCTTGGCGCTGCTGACAAAACCGAAATTGAACGGAATGGTTTTTGCCCCTGCGTTACCGGCAGCACCAACCAAAAACACCGCCACGAGCATCATTGTCACTGAAGCCACTGCCAGTTTCGATCCTAACGTACCGAATGTTGCATTTTTCATGAGCCGCACCTTTCTCCTTTTTAAAATGGACAAAATGAGGGTTCCGAATCCAAATTGTATCTAAAGGCACCTTATGAATATGAATGTTATTCAGCAAATTACATGCCAGCGATCTATGAATCGCTCTATATAAACAATTTCAGGCAAGGTTCACGAAAACCAAATTCGCGCTTTCAAGAGTACAAGAACCGGGACAACACAGCTGAAAAACGGGGTTATATCGAACAGATAAAAAATATTGACAGTGTTGTCAGATGCAATGGATCAGCATCCGGTATGGGATGTTATTTCTGGATGAATGTTTTCTATAATGCCGGGGTGGGAAGACTCAATGAATTAATCTACAGGACTTGCATAGGCGAATAGATGTGGCGGCAACACATATGGTGCACCACAGATATGTGTCATGCCACACCTATTCGGCAGGATTTGACAATTTATATTTCCTGATCCTTCGATAGATCGTGCTCCGATCGACGCCCAGCAACCGGGCCGCCTTGGCTTTATTCCAGTCGGTTCGTTCCAAGGCTCTGATCATGTTTTCAATTTCGCTGTCGCTATCGGCACTGGCATGGGCCTTGCGGTTTCTAAGCGATTCCACGATTTCCGGCGGCAGATGGGCAAGGGCAATGCTCTGGCCGCGACAAAGAACCCAGGCCCGTTCCATGGCATGCTCCAGCTCCCGGACATTGCCCGGCCAGTGGTAGTTCATCAACACACTGAGCACTTCATCGGAAACGCCTTGGATCTGCTTTCGAAAACGCTTGTTAAGCAATTGACAGAAATGGTCAACCAACAGCGGAATGTCCTCGCGCCGTTCCCGAAGTAGTGGCAGTTTGATCTCCATGACCTTCAATCGGTAATAAAGATCTTCCCTGAAGAGCCTTTGCCGAGTCAGCTCCTCCAGGTCTCGATTCGTACAGGCGATAACTCGCACGTCCACTTTCAAAGGGGTAGTATCACCAACACGCTCGAATTCTTTTTCCTGAAGCACGCGGAGCAACTTGACCTGGATCTGGGGGGAAATCTCGCCGATTTCATCCAGCAGAATCGTTCCGCCATTGGCTATCATGAAGCGGCCGTCCTTATCTTTTACAGCACCGGTAAACGCCCCCTTCACATGACCGAACAATTCGCTTTCCAGCAGGTTTTCTGTCAGGGCGGAGCAGTTAACGGCAACAAAGGTTTCAAAGGCCCGGTTGCCACTGTTGTGAATTGCCTTGGCCACCAGTTCTTTGCCAGTGCCGCTTTCCCCTGTTATCAGGACAGTGGTTTCGATATTGGCAAGATCCTCCACCAGGCCGTAGATTCCCTGCATCTTGACGCTTTTGCCGATAATGTTGTGAAACTGATGCCGCTCCTTGAGCTCTTTTTCCAGCTCGTTGAGCCGGCTGATGTCCCGACTGACCATTACCGCGCCCAGAAATCGACCATCCGCGCCTTTCAAAGGGGAACAATTGACTACCGCCACCTTTCCGGACCTGCATTCAATCCGGTATTCCCGGATGGGCTCCTTGCGATCAAGGGTTTCTCTAAGCAGAATGTGGCAGGACTTGTTGCAGGAATTGTGAACGTCCTTGAAAATCTTTCCGGTTATGTCATCGGAGTCCATGCCGCAAATTGATTTCACGGCCTTGTTGGCCTCGATCACCCTCATGTCGGTATCGACGGTGATGATGGCATCACGGACACTGCTGAATATCGCCGTCAGACGGCTGCGATGCCGGGAGAGCTCCTCTGCCGCCCGTCTCCGGTCGGTGATATCGCGGACCACGGAACGAAATGCGACAGGCTGCCCCTCACGATCCTTTTTGAGGGAAATGGAGTTTTCAATGATGCGCCGGCGGCCGTCCTTGCAAATTATTTCATACGCATAGCCTTTGTTCGGAATACCGGTAACATACACCCGATTATAAGCCTTATAAACTTCCCGGGCGGTTTCCCTGTCGAGATAGCTCCGATAATCCAGACCAATGAGTTCCGCCTTGGGGTAGCCGTAGATTCTATTAAACGATTCGTTACAGAACGTCACCTTACCGGTCAGATCGATCTCCCCGAAACCATCCTCGATCTCGTCCAGCACGGTCCGGTAGCGGTTTTTCGTCTCGCTGAGGGCCGCTTCGGCAGCCTTTAACGCGCTGACATCGACAATACTTGCCAATTCGGCAACTTTGCCGTCGACTTCAATGCGGCTGGTGGCCACCTCGAGGCAGACAGTAGAGCCGTTTCCGCCCTCCGCGCGGTACGTGTACCGTTCCGGAAGAATCCGGTGTCTCTCAAGCTTGAGATACCGCGACCGGACCAGAGCTCGGTCGTCTGTTACGGCCGTTTCCCATACCGGTTTGCCAAGCAGGGCATCAATATTTTCCAAACCAAGCAGGTTCAACAGATGCCGGTTGACGTAAGCAAACCGCCCTTCACGCAGGATCGCGATACCGCCCGGAAGAGTGTCCAGCAATTCCGTGCCGACACGATCCGGTTCTGGCGACCCGACCATGAGGTCAGCAGCATCGGTGCTGGCCTGAACCGATACTGCGCCCGTTTCATCGCTGGTTAAATGGAATTTGTCGACCATATCCAAAAGCCTTCCATAATCCGCAATGCTAACCGCTCCGACCACATGTATGGCAAGTTGCATCGTTTCGTCTCAAAATAGCACGAAATTTTCATATCAGGTCTGACAGCAAGGTTCAAGCCGCTGAAAAAGAGAAGCATCCATGGAAACAGGTGTGCATATTGAATGGACAAACGAGGAAATTATCCGGCTTCAGGTGCTTAGGAACGCGAATTTTATTATAACGTTCCGCTTTCGATGATTTCCAGAAATTCAGGGGGAATATCAGAAGCCTTTCGCGATTTGGAATTAATAAATACAATGCCCGACTTGGCCAGGGCCACGGGTTTCCAGGATCCCTTTTTCGTTATTCGATATACGAGATCACACCCCTTGGCTTCTACATCACCGATGGCAACATCAATCCGAAGCACTTCACCGTGAAACGCCTCGGATTGGTAGACAATGGCCAGATCGGCAAACACGACCACGGATCCGCCGAGAGCTTCGGAGGTAAGGCCGAAGGCGGAAAAAAAACGGACCCGCACTTCGTTCAGATAGGAAGCCAGCGCATCAAAGCCAAGATGGCCGGCGACATTAACATCGCTGATACGAACCGAAATATCCTGGCTGTAGATGGTGTTTCCCGGATATTCGACAACTACGCGCGCCATATCTCACACTCCCAGATGACCGGCTTAAAGGCAGGCTGTTACCCCGGCCATCCTATTTGTTTTTACCGGACAAAAAATCGGGTCGCAGAAACTCGGGATCCGGATAGGAGTAAAATCCCCGGCGGGTTTTTGTTCCCAGATGTCCGCTGTCCACATATTGTTTCATAAAATCCGCATTGGCCCGGGACTGGGGATCTCCCGTCTTCGTGGCCCAGAAATCGGTGACCTTCCAGACCGTATCCAGGCCGATACTGTCCATAATTCCGAAGGGACCGCTGAACATATGGGTGACCCCCATCCAGGCCCGGTCAATGTCTTCGACCGTGGCAACCCCCTTTGCCGCAAGGGTCTGGGCAGCTTTCATGAACTCAGCCAGCATGGCATTGAATACGTAGCCGGAATTTTCCTTCTTCACCAGGATGGGCATCTGACCGATCTTGCGGGCGAACGCCATTACCAGATCAACGACGCTCTCATCTGTTCCCGGGTGGGGCATGACGTCGACCACATTGGTAATGGCGACATCATGAAAATGAAACGCCAGAAACCGCTCCGGCCGACCGGTGGATGCGGCAAACATGGACGGCAGCAATGTGGAGGTATTGGTGGTAAAGATGGTGTGGGCCGGACAAAGTTCATGAAACCGGGCAAACACCCGGCCCTTCAACTCGGGGTCCTCGGGAACCGATTCACTGACCAGGTCCACGTTTTCAGCCGCGTTAACCGGATCTGTGGTAACCTCAATCCGAGCCACGGCCGCATCGGCAGCATCCGCAGTCAACAGCGCTCGTTTTACAAATTTCCCGGCCAGCCGCTTAATGCGAGTCATTGCTGTTTCCAGCATATCCTCCTGAATGTCGTAGACCACGACCTCGCAGCCATGAATGGCACACTGAAAGCCAATCTGCTGCCCCATGGTACCACCGCCGAGAATCAATATCCGTCTGATGTCTTTCACATCCATTCGCACCTCCATGGTCTGGCTCTTTACTTCCAATTATATGTTATTTTCACCCAGGGAATACACTCGGGTCTCTTTCGAATCAATGACATATTGCATATGTTTTCATACAATCTGGATAAGACCGGGTCAATAAAAAACGAGCGAGCGTTCGTTTTTTTCAACTATTTATCAAACACCTGTTCATCAGAGTTAACCGGCTATCCCCGGCATTAAAAAAACGGCCAAACCCAACCCATACCAGTGAGGCCGGTGAGATTTTCAGTGTGAAAAGCCCCCGGAATGCGTATGGCCGTTCCGGGGGCTTTAGGTGTCAATTCCGGATATAGCAGCGCGTGTTGGAATACTCGCTAAAAGGAAATGGACAGGCGCGTGCCGATCTCAATCGGATTGTCTTCTCCATTTCCGGTGGCATCGCCGGCGAACAGGTAGGCGCCGACCACATCGAGGTTCATCCCTTTAATCAGCTCATAGGTGATCTTCAGGTCGATCTCGGTGCCCAGCTCGTCTTCTTCCTCACCGTCGGTGTTCACGATGTCCTCGGCTCGTGCCGCATACCAGAGATCCAGGGTGACGGACAGTTTGTCCATCGGCTTGACCGTCCCCCCCAGGTTGGCGGCATAGATATTGCTGATCTTGTCAGCCGGGGAACCGAATGAAACATCGTTATCAAACATACCTTTCCCCATGATTTCCGACCAGTAATAGGAGGCGGTCTGGAGGGCCAGATGGCTGCCGATTTCGCCGTCGTCCAGTCCGTTGTCATCGCCCGAGGCATAAAACGCCTGGCCGTGAACGTCCGCCGGCCCGAAATTGGCCGCGCCGCCGGCAGCAACCAGCCAGCCTTTCACGTCAAAGCTCTCGCCTGCAAACGGTCCCACAACGGTGGCATCCTTGGTAAACTTGATTTCACCGGCCTGCAGAATACCGGTGAACCAAAGAGAACCGAAATCAAACCCGGCATCCACATTCAACCCCATAACGTGAGCGTTTACATTGCTGACTGCTCCTGGCGGCAGGGGGCCGGGAAGGTCTACCTCCCGCGCCTCACGGGAATGAAAAAAGACATACGTGGGGTTGACCTTGATGGTCGGACTTAAAAAAATCAGCGGCGCCACGATATAGCTGTCAAGGTCCCCCTTGTTCAGGTCCTTCGGCAAAACATCCGGATCCTCGTTCTCGTAGCCTTCATCAAACCGCAGCCAGGTCGCGGGCAGATAGAGCCCCTCTCTGACTTTCCAGATAACCTTGGCACCGGAGCCGTCATCATCCGAGGTAAACCCGCGGTTCAGGAAGAAAGCCTGGATACCGGCCTTTAAGTTAACCGGCCCCATATCCCAGTCCACGTATGAATGTTTGATTTCGAATACTTTGCCGTCTGCACCGATCCTTCCCAGTTCGTCGTCACCCCACACCGCGTCGAACTCGAACTGGTTGTGAAATGACAGGTGGTCGTTGATCTTGGCCTTATAGCGAAGACGAGTCCGGGTATCGACCTGGCTCAGATCGCCTTCTTCGTTGCGATTGTCCCCGGAAAATTGCTGCTGGGTATACGCACGGGTGCGCCAGTAGCCACCAAAAGTGTTTTCAAGGGCTGAGGCCGGCACAATCAGGGCAACAACCAACAGAAACGCCATAGCGATAGTAGAAAATCGTCTCATCCGCAACTTCTCCTTGGTACAGGTTTCAGATAATAAAATCGCCATTTATGTGGCAATCGCGCGTCCAAACTGGAGCCATTCCCGCAGGATCGCTTCCGCATCCATTTTTTTCATCTCCAATGACCGATTTTTGTTTGCACTGTTTATCGCATCTGCCGGTTAGCTTCATTCTGAAGTTCCCGCCACAAAATCTTTCCGGATGCAGTTTTAGGCAGGGTCTCGGCAAAACGAACAATCCTGGGGTACTCAAATGCGGCCAACTGTCCTTTGGACCAATCGACGATCTCCTGTTCGGTAACGTTGTTCTTTTGATTTTCGTCCAGTACAACTACGGCCGTAACTTCTTCTCCGACACGTTCATCGGGAGTTCCGATAATACAGGCCTCCTTGATGGCCGGGTGTTTGTACAGCACTCCTTCCACGGCAGTGGGCCACACCTTCAGGCCTGCCCGGTTCACCATCCGTTTCAACCGATCGACGATGAAAAAATACCCGTCTTCATCCATGTACCCCAGATCGCCTGTACGCAGATACTTCCGGCCGTCAATCCGGATGAACGATTCATCGGTTTCCTCGGGTTTGTTCCAGTACCGCTCAAACATGCTCGGCGATCTGAGAACCACTTCACCCTGCTCACCCTGGGCACGGATTGCACCGGTTTCCGGATCGATGATCAGCGAGTCGACGTCTGGGCCGGGAACGCCGCCACACTGAAGTTTGGTTCGGCCCACCGGATTCAGATGCGTTCCCGCGCCACCTTCCGACAGGCCATATCCTTCGGCATACTCGATACCCATCGTCTTCAGCTGCTCGCCCAGGGCAGCCGGCAGAGGTGCCCCGCCGCCGCCGAAGACCAGAAACGAACTCAAGTCGCGACGTGCAATGTCCGGTGCCGAGAGCATATCCACAACCATGGCCGTAATATTAATCCAATGGGTGCAGCGATACGTTTCAACCGCCTGGATTGCGGTTTCCCGATCCCAACGGGCCAGCACCACCATGGTGCCGCCGCTGTAAACCGACGCGGTCATGATGATGTTCATTCCGGTGATATGGAAAAAGGGCAGCGCCGTTAAATGGACCGATGACGTATAGTAATGGAGCCATGCGGCGGAGCGGACAGTGGTGGCCATCTCTCCCCGGTGGGTGTGCAGGGCAGCCTTGCGCTTACCTGTCGTACCGGACGTGTAGATCAGCAGGGCATCGGAGCCCGAATCGACGGTAATGTCGGGAGGCGAGAAGGTCTCCTTGAAAATCGTCGGCCATTGGACAACCGCATCGTCGTATTGCCCCCGTGCCAGAAGAAAATCGGAGACCGGCAGCTCGGGGTTTTCGGGAAGATAATCGGAAAAATCGCCGCCGATGACGGTTTTGAGACATGTCTGATCCTTGATTTTTTTGATCAGCGGCAGCGCGTACCCCATGGTGATGAGGACATTGCTGCCCGAGTCATTGATTAAATAAATCAGCTCCTCGGCACTCAGCATGGGATCCAGGGTTACCACAACACCGTTGGCCCGCAAAATGCCGTAGAAAGCGATCAGATAATGGGGCGTATTGGGAGCGTAAATAGCTACCCGGTCTCCCGTTTTCACTCCAATTCGACTCAGATAACCGGCAAAATTGAGCGTATCGTTCCATAATTGCCGGTAGCTCAAGCGCGCACCGTAAAAAATCAATGCGTCTTTGGCGGGATAGCGCCGGGCGGTTGTCTCCAGATTTTCAAACAATGGAACGTCCGGGTAATCCAAGGTCCGTGGCAGGTAGTCGGGCCAGTGGCGAAACCAGGGACGGTCATTTGGAACGGCATAGGCGTTGCTCATCTTAGAATCTCCTTTTGCGGCGGAATGGGTGTCGCCCTACTCAATGGTCATGAGGACCTGTTCAAAACCAACACTGTTTCCCTTTTGAACCCGAACCTCCGCGACCCGCCCGTTGCAGGGTGCCACTATCGAGTTCTCCATCTTCATCGCCTCGAGGACCATTATCTCCTGGCCCTCGAGGACGGTATCACCAGGCTCGATGGCAATCTCGATTATGGTCCCCGGCATCTGTGCAAGAACGTGCTTCATCTTCTCTTACCTCCCGTCTGAATCGCTGGTTATACGTTTTTCGCTCTGCCGGCATAATGATCAGTCACGTTGGTGTCCAATCCGGCAAAGGAGTTTCCGGTCACACGTGCAGGGTATTTTCGTTAAACGAGACGGTGCACAACCCGTGCACCTTTCGATCAAAATTTGGTAGGCCAGTTGGCCAGGCGATGACTGCCGATGCCTTTTGTGCGGGAGTCCGAGCATATGTCCAGTGCTCTGGCGATATAGTCCCGGGTCCTGCGCGGGTCGATCACATCGTGGATATGGTGGGCTCCGGCCGCCCCGTACGGTGACGCATCGTCCACCATGCTCTGGACAAGTTTCTCCCTCTCCTCGGACCCCATGGAGCCTTTACCGCCGAAAACCACATGGGCGGCGATAGCCGGATCCACGAAACTCATCTCCGCCATGGGCCAGGCCACCAGAAAATCGGCTCCGCTTCCCGAGCCGCACATATTCCAGAAGGCCATGCCATAGCTTTTTCGTACGATAACGGAGATCCTGGGAACGGTCACCAGTCCCAGAGCATTCATGTAGTTCATCACATGAGCCGCCACCCGCTTGCGCTCGGCCTCTTTGCCCACCAGAAAACCCGGGATATCGTGGAAGAACACGAGCGGAATGTTAAACGAATCACAGAGACATAGAAAGCTGATGACCTTTTCGATGCCGTCGGTGTCCATGGCTCCGGCCTGAAACTGGGGCTGGTTGGCCACAATCCCCACCGCCCGGCCGTCAATCCGGGCAAGCGAGGTGATAACGGTTCGACCGAACAGCGGCTTGACATGGAAAAGACTTCCCTCATCCACAATACATTTCAGGATCACTTCCATATCATAGGCCCGGTTGCGCTTTTCCGGCAGATACTCCAGAATCCGTTCCATCCGTGAACCGGAATTTTCGGGAACCGGAGCACGCGGGGGGAGCTCGTCATTGTGTGACGGCATATAGGAAAGATAGTGGCGGATAATATCGAAACACTCCTCCTCATTTTCCGCCACCCGGTCGGCCATGCCGGTAATCGTAGCGTGCACCTCCCATCCGCCCAGTTCCTCATCGGTGACCGATTCGCCCAATGCCATCTCAAGCACCCGCGGGCCGGACACCCCCATGCCCGAGCCTTTGACCTGCACGACGAAATCCGACAGACAGGCCATCCAGGTTGGCCCGCCGTAGCACTCACCAAGCACGGCCGTAACCATGGGCGTCTCGCGCACCCGGCTCATGTGCCTGACAAAGGTGTCGACGCCACCGCCTCCCACCGACGCCAGGCCCCTGGCCCCCATGATATCGGGCATGCGGGCCCCTCCGGACTCGCCCAGGTAAATCACCGGATAACCGCGACGGACCGCCACCTCTTTGAGTTCACTTTCCTTTCGGCCGGCCACGCGACTGGTAGTAGCTGCAAGTACGGTAAAATCGTTGGAAAACACCGTAACCCGGCGATCGTCGATTTTGCCAAACCCCACCACCTTGCTGTCTGCAGGAGTTTTCTCCTCCATGCCGGGCATATCCGAGTGGTTGAACATCCCCACTTCGACAAATGATCCCGGGTCGAGAAGTTTGTCGATCCGCTCCCTGGCCGTGAATTTCCCCCGCCGGTGTTGCCGCTCGATCTTTTCCGGCCCTCCCATTTCAAGCGCCTTTTGCTTTCTTCGCTCAAGTTCGTCCATCTGCTTTTCAAAAGGCATAAACCGTCCTCCGAATACACTTATTTTCGCCTCAATCCTCTGATTTTCAAACAGGCCCTATGAGTTTTCTTCCTGCGTCTTCAATACTCTTCTGAGGAGCTTGACGCCTGTCTTGGGCAAATCCTCCCTGAACTCCACGTATGCCGGCACCTTATGGGGAGTCATGTTGTCCCGGGCCCAATTTATGATTTCATCTCCGGTGATTTTCCCCTCGAAGCCGGGTGCGATCACGACAAACGCCTTGACCACTTCTCCTTTTTTATCGTCATTCACTCCGATCACTGCATTTTCCATGATCGCCGGATGCGTATTGAGCAGGGTTTCCACCTCTTCCGGGAACACCGAAAAGCCCGAAACCTTGATCATCTCCTTTACCCGACCCAGCCACCACAAATAGCCGTCTTCATCGAATTTACCCACATCACCGGTATACACAAAACCGTCAATCAGCGTACGAGCGGTCTCTTCGGGCTTTTTCCAGTATCCCTTCATGCAGCCGGGATTTTTCAGGGCGATTTCGCCTTCCTCGCCAACGGGAAGTTCTTCCCGGGTGACGAGATCGACAATCTTGAAATCTGCCTCCGGGCCGGGGATGCCCATGGAGCCGTACTTGATGTTCTGGCCGGGGCAGAATGTGTCTGCCGTATGGGTTTCACTCAGACCATAGGCGCCTTCCAGAAGCGGACATCCCCCGGTAAACGTTTTCCATTTTTCAGCGATTTCCTGGTTCAGCGAAACGACAAAGGAGGTCGTCAGATTGAATGTCAGGCTGCTCATATCGTAATTGCCGGCGTCCGGGTGCCCCATGACCTGGAGATTCATGGGGACCGCGCTGTACCAGAAAGTGGCTTTGTGCCGGTCAATGGCCTGCAAAACAGCCAGGGGATCGAACTGGGTGATGATGACATTGGTGGCCCCGGCGATAACCGGCGCCATGATAAAAAGCATGCCCGCAATATTGAAATAGGGCATTACCGACAGGACTCGGCTTTCTGAAGTGATGCGGCATACCGTTTTCGCCCAGGTGGGCTTGAACAGATTCGCATAATGGGTCAGCATGGCGCCCTTGGGAAGACCGGTGGTCCCGCCGGTATACTCAAACAGGGCGATATCGTTATACACGTCGATCTCAACGACCGGCGGTTCCGGACTGCTTTTTTCAAGGATATCCAGGAAATCAACACCGTTATCATCAGCTACCGGCTGCCTGGGAATTTTCATATAGTCCAGCAGATTGACCGTAGGCTCACGGGGCAGATAATCGCTCAGATTGGTGACGATGATCGCGCGACTGTTCCGTATGGAAGGTGTTTCCGTCTTGACATTTTTTACAATCGGCAAAAAGAGATCGAGGGTTACAATCGCCCTCATCTCGGCATCATTGATCTCGTATTTCAGTTCGAGTTCCTTAAACAGGGAATTGCAGGGGCATACAATACCCCCCATTTTGTGGATACCGAAATGAGCGATAACATACTGAGGGCTGTTCGGCAGGAACAGTCCGACGCGGTCGCCTTTTTTCAACCCCAGGTCCAACAGATAGTTGGCAAACCGGTCCGATGATTCATCAAGCTCCCGGTAGCTGACTTCCCGGCCGTAATAGATGAGAGCCGGTTTGTCCGGATGCTTTTTGGCATGTATCCGGAGGTATTCGAATACGGGAATTTTTCCTTCTGAAAAAGTTAACTCCCCGGGTATATCGGCGGGCCAGTGTTTCATCCATATCCTCTCCATCGTCATGCCTCCTTCCGCTATTCCAAAAAGTGTTTACGACGCTGTTTCGGTTGATCAGATGGTTATCGACTGATGCAGTCTCCGGCCGTTTACCAGACCTCGCGCATCGGGGTGGGGTCGAACTTCAAAACGGTGCGATTCCGTGCTTTTTCGGCGGCAGGTTGGGCTCTCTGCGGCGAAGCGCCGCCAATGCCCGTATCAGAACCGAACGGGTATCTCTCGGATCGATAACATCGTCAAATCCATAGGCCTTTGCCGTGGGAAGGGCCCTCATCCTGTCCCTCAGTTCGTTTACCAATCGCTTTCTCAATTCTTCCGGATTTTCAGATTCTGCGATGCGTTTTCGGTGAATAATCTCCACCGCTCCGGCAAGGCCCATACCGCCCATCTCTGCCGAGGGCCAACCCAGAAGCAGATTCGGTCGAAAGCCCCTGGATCCCATGACATAACCGCCCATGCCAAAGGCTTTTCGTATCACAACGCTGATTACCGGAACCGTGCAGTGCCCGAGAGCAAAGAGAGTTTTCATGCTTCTTCTGACAAGACCGGTCTTTTCATGATCAGGTCCTGCCATGAACCCCGGCACATCGGCCAGCAGTACGATGGGGATGTTGAAGGCATCGCACATTTCCACAAAATGGGACATTTTTTCCGCAGCCGGCGTGTCGATGACCCCGGCCATCACCATGGCCTGGTTGGCCACGATTCCAACCGGCCTCCCGTCAAGCCTCGCCAGGCAGGTAATCATGTTCTTTGCCCACCCGGATTTAATGTCGAAAATCAACCCGTTATCGACAATGGCCCGGATCACCCGGTACATGTCGTAGCCTTTTCTGTGGTCCGTGGGCACCGTCTCCAGAAGTTCTTCCGCCCGTCGATCAACCGGGTCGTCGCAGGGAATCACCGGCGGCTTTTCATCGGCCCTTCCGGGGAAAAAGGAGAGGAATTCCTTTATCCTGGCAATGCAGGCATGATCATCTTCTGCCGTCATGTCGGCGGCCCCGCTGATATCACCATGTATCTTTGCCCCGCCCAGCTCAACAGGGGTGATGTCGGCTCCCAGAGCTGCCCGGACGAGATGGGTCCCCGCGATTCCCATGGAACCGCTTCGTTTATTCATCACAACGAAATCCGACAATCCGGCGAGATTGGCATGACCGGCATAGCAGGGCCCCATAACTCCGGCCACCATGGGGACCCAACCGAACATGCGTACCTGGTCGTACCACATCTCAGGATAGTAATAACGATACGTATCCAGATCCTGGGCCCGAGCCCCTCCGCCGTCGAGCAGGTAGACGACAGGTATTCCCTGCTCCAGCGCGACCTTGTGGATATGGTCGGTTTTTGCATGATTCACCTCACCCTGGGAGCCCCCCAGAACTGTAAAGTCGTAGCTGAGCACCGCAGCCCGCCGGCCGTTGATCTTACCGATCCCGGTGATAACGCCGTCTGCCGGGGTTTCTTTGTCCGGAATATTGTCTGCTTCGGCCAGTTGGCCAAATTCGAAGAACGTCTCGGAATCAAAAAGGATCCCGAGTCGCTGTCGGGCGGTGAGTTTTCCAAGGGATTTCTGCGTAAAAACAGCCTGGGGCCGGTTGTGATCCAGGGTCGATTCTTT
>ENA-ORCU01000488-ORCU01000488.1-marine-metagenome-genome-assembly--contig:-NODE-488-length-14514-cov-3.003948_pt1 | contig 14514 bp, 13 predicted proteins | sample MGYA00248631_ERZ508512 | MGnify/ENA primary metagenome ERZ508512 (study PRJEB26183, sample SAMN06268844) | marine metagenome | isolation source: Tt an P1 anaerobic enrichment on pine from sediment taken...
TTAAGCTAACACTTCCCACTATCAAGGCGTGTTCGGGACTTACACCCTAGAGTTATCGCCCATGCTGGGCGAACCAATACAAAAAGCCACCCCCTTTCGGAAGTGGCTTTCAATATAATTGAGTTCAAATTACTCGTAACTCGGTACGCGCAACTCAAGACTTTTTACTCTTCGTGAGCCGAGATCAAAATTTCCAGAATCTTTTTACCGGCAACCGACACGCTGGTTCCGGGGCCAAAGATGGCGACCACACCGGCATCGTACAGATACTTGTAATCCTGCGCAGGAATCACACCACCGGCAATGACCATGATGTCTTCGCGGCCCAGTTTTTTCAACTCGGCAATTACGGCAGGCACCAGGGTTTTGTGTCCGGCAGCCAGCGAGGAAACGCCCATCACATGCACATCGTTTTCAACGGCTTGCTTGGCGGCTTCTTCCGGAGTTTGGAACAGCGGTCCCATGTCGACGTCGAAACCGAGGTCGGCATAACCGGTTGCAACCACTTTGGCGCCGCGGTCGTGACCATCCTGCCCCATTTTGGCAATCATGATCCGAGGCTGACGGCCTTCGAGTTCGGCAAATTTCTTTGCCAGCTCTTGGGCTTCGGCAAAGGTTTTGTCTTGTTTACTTTCTGATGAATACACGCCTGAAATTGTTCTGATTACAGCTTTATAACGTCCCACGACTTTTTCGCAGGCATCTGATATTTCCCCTAATGAAGCACGTTTTTGTGCCGCTTTAATCGAGAGATCGAGCAGGTTGCCCTTGCCTGTTTCCGCACACTTGGTAATGGCCGCCAAGGCTTGTTGCACCTCTTCTTCGTTCCGTCCTTCGCGCAGCTTTTTCAGTCGCTCAATTTGCGACAAGCGAACCGCAGTGTTATCGATGTCCAAAATATCAATCGGATCTTCTTTTTCCAAACGATATTTGTTCACCCCAACAATGGTTTGTGCACCACTGTCGATACGGCCTTGCGCACGGGCTGCCGCTTCTTCAATCCGCATCTTCGGCACCCCGGTTTCAACGGCTTTCGACATGCCGCCAAGCTTTTCAACCTCTTCAATCAGGGCCCAGGCTTTGGTGTACAATTCCTGGGTCAATGACTCCACATAGTACGAACCAGCCCAGGGATCAGCCCCACGGCAAATTTCGGTTTCCTGCTGGATGTACAACTGCGTGTTACGGGCAATCCGTGCCGAGAAATCGGTGGGCAGGGCAATCGCTTCGTCGAGCGCGTTGGTGTGTAACGACTGGGTATGTCCCAAAGCCGCGGCCATTGCTTCAATCGCTGTACGCCCTACATTGTTGAACGGATCCTGTTCCGTCAGCGACCAGCCCGAAGTTTGCGAGTGGGTGCGTAAAGCCATTGATTTGGGATTCATTGGATTGAACTGCTTCACCAGTTTCGCCCAGATCATACGTGCAGCACGCATTTTGGCAATTTCCATGAAGTGGTTCATCCCCACAGCCCAGAAGAACGACAGGCGCGGTGCAAAAGCGTCCACGTCGAGCCCGGCTTTGATACCGGTGCGCAGGTATTCCAAACCATCGGCCAGGGTATAAGCCATTTCAATATCGGCAGTGGCACCAGCTTCCTGCATGTGGTAACCCGAAATGGAGATGGAGTTGAACTTCGGCATTTTTTGCGAGGTGAACTCGAAGATGTCGGCAATTGCTTTCATCGAGAATTCGGGCGGGTAAATGTAGGTGTTACGCACCATGAATTCTTTCAGAATATCGTTTTGGATGGTTCCTGAAAGCTGGTCCAGCGTAGCGCCTTGCTCCAGAGCAGTGACGATGTAAAAGGCCATCACGGGAAGCACGGCTCCGTTCATGGTCATTGACACCGACATTTTATCCAAAGGGATTTGGTCGAACAGGATTTTCATATCCAAAATCGAGTCGATTGCCACGCCAGCTTTACCCACATCGCCCACCACACGTGGGTGGTCGGAGTCATAACCCCGGTGTGTGGCCAGGTCGAAAGCGACTGAAAGCCCTTTTTGTCCGGCAGCCAGGTTGCGACGGTAAAACGCGTTCGACTCTTCAGCGGTCGAGAATCCGGCATACTGACGGATGGTCCACGGACGCATGGCGTACATGGCTGAGTAAGGTCCGCGAAGGAATGGCGGCAACCCCGCAGCATAGTTCAAATGCTCCATGCCCTCCAAATCTTCTTTGGTATACACTGGCTTTACCGGAATTTGCTCCGGAGTCACCCAGTTTTTCTCAATTTTGTTTTGAGCAGCCCACTCGCCGGCCTCTGGCTGGGGAGCAGCTGTCTTGATATTGATATTTTTAAAATTTGGTTTCATACTTTGTAAGATTTTAGATTTTTAGATACTAGATCTTAGACTTTAGATTTTAGACATGAGATAAATTTCTCTGAAAAGCGATTAACATCTTAATAATCTCTGAAGTTTTAGCTAAGACTTCTTCTTTGGCATTCTCCGCGATATACCCCACATCGGAAGCAAGAATAATCAACGATTCAACCTCAAACAAAGAGCCTTTAGCCATATCCAGAAAATGACTGAAGTCTTTATCGGTTCCTCGTCCGGCTCCTTCTGCAATATTCAACATTACCGAAACTGCAGCTCGCCGTGTTTGAGAAGTTAATCCATAAAGCTCTTCAGAAGGAAATTTTTTGGTTACCAGGTATACTTCTTTTACAAGAATCCTCGCCCTTTGCCAAATCTTTATTTCCTTATAGTTATGCATTCTTAATGTCTGTTGTCTAAAGTCTGATGTCTTAATATCTTTTGATCTAGTTTATTCCAAGCTTGCTTTGATAGGCCTTCAATTCTTCCAACACATTGCTTTTCACATGGATGAAGTTTTCAATGCCTTTGGCTTTCAAGTCATCAGTGCAAGCCGGAGCACCGGCAACCACAAAGATGGCCCCGCCTTTAAGGGCACCGAAAGCAGCAGGTGCCATTTCAGCATATTCCTCATCAGAGCTACAAATCACCACAATATCAGCGCCTGCTTCTTTCGCTGCAGCCACCCCTTCTTCAACGGTAGCGAAACCGTTGTTATCTTTCACTTCGTAACCGGCAACGGCAAAGAAGTTACAGGCGAACTGGGCCCGTGCTTTACGGAAGTTCAGGTTACCAACCGTCAACATGAAAGCCAGCGGACGTTTGTTGGTTTTTGCATATTTATCGGTGGCTACGCGGATGGCTTCGAAAGCTTGTGCTCCGCGGTAGGGCTTGATGGTTTCGATCTCAGCATCGTCAGCCGTCAAATCAGTAGGTTGCAAAGCCTCCTCAACCAATTCGGCTTTCTCCAATCGCTCGGTAAAGTTGGGGAATTGATTCACGCCCAAGAGGTTTTCGCGGCGGGTAGCGACATTTAAATCACGTTTGGCTGCCATTTCTTTTACTTCAGACTGAATAAAACCAGCTTTTGCAGCAGCCAGAAAACCACCTTTTTCCTGAACTTCGAGGAATAACTTCCAGGCTTCGTCAGCGATGGAAGCCGTTAATTCTTCAATATAATATGAACCGGCACCGGCATCAACAATCTTGTCGAAGTGAGATTCTTCTTTCAACAACAATTGCTGGTTACGGGCAATACGATCAGAGAATGTTGTTGAATCTTCGTAGATCGCATTGAAAGGAAGGACCGTGATCGAATCAGCACCGCCCAAAGCAGCACTCATCGCTTCGGTTTGCGTACGAAGCATGTTCACATAAGGATCGTAGAATGTTTTGTTCCAGCTTCCGGTTTCGGCATGTACCTTCATTTGACAAGCTGCGTCGTCCTTGGGTTGGTAAGCTTTTACGATCTGGGCCCATAACAGGCGGCCAGCGCGAAGCTTGGCAATTTCCATGAAGTAGTTGGCGCTTACACTCAGATTGAATTTGATGTTTTTAGCAACATCTTCAACAGCAACACCAGCCTCACTTAAGCTTGAAAGGTACTCAGCACCTTGAGCCAATGAAAAAGCCAACTCCTGAACAACGGAAGCTCCGGCATTGCCATAGTTTTTACCATTAACTGCCAGTACCCGGTAGTTGGGCAACTCGGCTGTTTTGGCGATCAGGTTTTGCCCCTGTGCCAACACATGGTCAACTCCTTTTTTGAAACGACCGTAAAGCAAGTAATTGCCAAACGGATCGTAGGCTACGGATGCTACAATTTTGCTTAAATCCCACTTGCCTGCAAGTACATATTGCGCAAACAACTCGGCAAACCGGCAAACCTGGCATTTGCATACGAAATTGACTTCAACCGACTCCAAACAGATATTATTCAACAAAACACCCAAGTCGGCAACGGTCAGGTCGCTACACTCATTAAACACAAATCCAAGCGAGGTCACGCCTTTCATCAAAATGTCGAGTGCCTTTTTGTTGGCCTCTTCCAAATCTTTCACGATGATATTTTGACGAACATACCAATCGTTGTTGTTCGTTTTTGTACCACGGACGTAGGGGAACTCTCCCGGAAGTGCATCCAGATAGCCCAGCTTTTCCAGGTCTTCCTGCCTGTAATAAGGCTGAACGGAAAAACCTTCATTCGTCCTCCAAACCAGCTTGCGGTCAAAGTCGGCGCCTTTCAAATCGGCAACGACCTTTTCTTTCCACACCTCTGTGCTGACAGGAGGAAACTCATTAAATAGTTTGATATATTTTTCTGCCATAATGTAACTGTTAAGAAAATCAGGCTGCAAAATTAGTCTTTTTACATAAGGACTGTTCAAAAAACAACAAGTTTTTAACCTTTAGGTAACAAATATCAGGTTTTGATTTTCAGCCATTTACATATACAACAATTTAGATGTTTTAAAACTCATGCTTATTTTGAATGGATATAAATAATCGAGTGTTCTAAAAGAAAAAAGATGCACCAAAGCGTGCATTTTTCACTGAAAAGTCCCGATTCCCTTGTATTTACTGTACCTTTACGAAAACAGGCGTGTAACTTAGGCAACAATGTAGAATAATTGACCCACAAGAAAGAATCACCCCTCAAATTAAAACATAAACCAAGATATGCTCAAACACTATCATCCTCAGACCATTAAAGCACACGAACGAACCAACTCTGCTCAACAATATTATCCAGCCCGCTTTTTGCATTTCGTCCATGAACCATTGATTTCTTATGCCGAACGGGAATACGTACTGGATGAAAACAAGCGCCAGGAAATCTAATCCTGATCCAATAAAAAAGAAGTCTCTCAAACAAACAACCGACCATTCGATGGTTGCAAATGAATAAATTAGAAAAATGAAAAATCCGGACTGTTTATACACCCTGATTACCGGAGCAAGCAGGGGATTAGGTGAAGCTTTTGCAGAAGAATGTGCCGCCCGTAAAATGAACCTGCTCCTGGTGTCGCTGCCCGACGAGAACTTAAGCGAACTTTGCGAGAAACTAAAGCGTACCCATAGGATTAAAGTGCATTGCAAGGAAACCGACCTGACCAAACGTGAGGCCGTTGTTGATTTTGCAAATTGGGCAACAGATAATTTTGCGATCAACAGGCTGATCAACAACGCCGGGATCGGTGGTACGCAAGTATTTATTGATTCGGAAACCGACTACCTCGACAACATGATCCAGCTTAACATCCGGGCCATGACCTTACTGACCAGGCTGATTCTTCCGGAGCTTAAAAAACAGGCAACGTCTAACATCCTGAATGTTTCCAGCCTGGCCGCTTTTTCGCCCGTTCCTTACAAGACAATCTATCCTGCAACCAAGGCATTCGTGCACCATTTCACCCGAGGCCTGGAGGCTGAGTTACAAGATACTTCGGTACATGTAAGTGTTTTAAATCCCGGGCCAATCATGACGAATTCGGATGTGACCAAGCGAATCAACGGACAAAGCTTCTATGTGAAATTGTCAATCATGACCCCGAAAGAGATTGCCCAAATTGCCATCAAGAAAATGCTAAAAGGGAAGTCGGTCATTATTCCCGGATTCATGAACCGCTTCAATGCCTTCTTTATCCGCTTGGTTCCGGAAAACTTCCGGATCTTTGTGGGCACCCGTATTTTCAAACGCGAAAGCCGTAAAAAAAGAATCCATGAAAGTACTGATAACCGGAGCAAACAGTCTGCTTGGAAGCAACCTGACCAGAAAACTGTTGCGAGCTAACTACCAGGTAAAAGGAATGGTGAGGGAACGCAGCAACCTGCTCTCGCTGAAAGGCACAACCCCGGAACTGTTCATTGGAAGTTTCTTAAATCCCACAGACTTAAAAAAAGCGCTTGTCGATTGTCAGGTTGCCGTTCATGTGGCAGCCAACACCTCACAGTGGGCTTCGGATTATGAAGATTACCGAAAACCAAACATTGACGGCACCCGCCTCATGCTGGAAGCCTGCCTTAATGCAGGCATTGAGCGGTTTATATTTGTAGGTTCAGCCAACGCTTTTGGCCCGGGAAGCCAAGAGGCCCCTGGCGACGAATCTACCCCATTTACCAAGCTGCAGCGTCAATCCGGCTACATGCGCAGCAAATATGAAGCGCAGCAACTGGTACTCGACTTTCACCGCAAGCACAATTTCCCGGCAATCGTTGTTAACCCCACTTTTATGTTGGGAAAACATGACGCGAAACCAAGCTCGGGCCAAATGCTGTTGATGGCACATGGAAAAAAACTGATGCCTCATCCCACCGGAGGAAAAAATTTCGTTCATGTTGAAGATGTGGCAACTGGGATTGTCAGTGCCATCGAAAAAGGCAGGAGTGGAGAATGCTACCTGCTGGCCAACGAAAACCTAAGCTATCAGGAGTTTTTCAGCAAAATGCAAACCGTGTGCGACTGGCCCAAACACTTGGTGAAATTGCCAAAACCACTGTTAAACCTCGCTGGACAAGCCGGAACATGGTATGAAAGGCTGAGCGGGAATCCAGCCAAACTGAACGACATCAATGCGAAACTGCTCCAAGCCGACAACTATTATTCACCGGCAAAAGCCGTCAGAGAACTGCAACTGCCACAAACCCCGGTGGAAGAAGCCATTAAAGATGCGCTGGTGTGGTTTGAAGAAAATGGGTATTTGAAAAAATAACAAGCTTTAAAGCAAAAATTCCAAAAAGTTATCCTTTGAAATAACCTGAAATTCAGCATCCGGGTAAGCCGTTGACCATGCTTTTGGCGCGTTTACGTTTTTCGCTTTCCACTTAAACTCGTAGCCGTACAATTGTCCATCCCGCTCCTCAATCAAATCGATCTCCTGGCGATCATAAGTTCGCCAAAAATAGTCGTTCGAGAATATCCGTTTATAGCTTTTGGTCTTCAAACGTTCCATAAACAAAAAATTCTCCCAGAGCATCCCAATATCATTTCGTTGACCAGGGAAATTGAAGTTATTGATAATCGCATTACGCACGCCATTGTCCCAAAAATAATAGCGGGCTGTCTTCACGACTTCTTTTCGCAAGTTTCTCGAAAACCCGCCAACTTTTTTTATTACAAATGTCTTCTCCAACAAATCAAGATAACGCTCTACGCTCTGCTTGGCAATACCAAGGTTAATGCTCAGTTCGTTTAATGAAACTTCCTGACCAATCTGGAAAGCCAACAATTTAAGCAGATCGGTCAACTTTGAAGGGTTTCTGACATTTCCCAATTCCAGAATATCTTTAAATAAATAGGAATCCCGAATCGCAAAAAGGTGCTCTCTTTTATCTTCTGCTGAATCTGCATTTAAAACATCGGGATAAGCTCCGAAAATCATCAGTTCCTCTAATCGCTGCAAAACCTGCATGCCGCCAAATTGCTCGTGCATTTCCACCACTGAAAGCGGGAACAAGGTACGAATCGTACTTCTTCCGGTTAGCGGTTCTCCAATTTTATTGGATAAATCGAATGAAGATGATCCAGTGGCTATGATAATCATTTTGGGGAAGTGATCAATTAATAATTTTAAGCTAAACCCAACTTCCGGAATTCGCTGAGCTTCATCAATAAACAAAAGCTGGTAATTTCCAAAAGCAGTTTGCAGCTGGCTTAGTTTCTGACTGGATAATAAATCGCGAACTTCCTGGTTATCTCCTGTTCCTGAGTACATTTGCCCTTCAAAACTGCTGATCAGCTTCTTAATGACTTCAGTCTTTCCAACGCGGCGTGGCCCGTAAAGCACAAAAACTTTTCCCGCTTTGAAAACGGCAGCTGTTTGTTTCTCCAGATACCGGTTATACCATGCTGGATTCATTCGATTTCAACTTAAAATTATCTAGCAAAAATACACGATCCACCTCTAAAAACCTAAAATTGACAAGTTAAGTTGCTATATTTAGCTAAATTTGGCAAGTTAAGTTTCCGTATTTAGCTAAATTTGGCAAGTTTAATACAAAGCTTGCAAAATTCACTTCCTCGAAAATTCATTGATCTTACGACTTAAACGTGAAAAAACGTTGTAGTAAATAACTGACTATAATGACGATTCCTGTGGTAATTACCTTTGACGGCGTTGGATAGAAAAGGAAATGTTCCACCAGTAGTTTCAGTAAAACGTAGTTGAGGCCAATATTCAGCATGGCGACTGAAAAATAGCGAACCAGTTGAATCCGCCCCCGAAGAATTGATTCGGTAAAAACCAGGCCCCGCATCAACAAAAAGCCCAAGGGGAAAGTGATTAAAAAAGCGATAATGAAAGCACCGATGTGCGGGCTGATAGCCAGGTTCGGCGACAAGTGAACCACCTGTTTGTCCAGCACAAAGTTGTAAGAAACAAAGTACAGAAAAATGTCCAACAGGGTATTTGACCCGCCGATAGCCAAATAGCGAAAGGTTTGTAAGTCGAGAAAAGGACGGAATAAAGGATAGAAAAAATCAACAATATCGAGTATCAATGATTTTGCTTTGAGATATTTGACTTGACCTTCCATTGACCAGATTTTAATTCAATTGGCTATCGCAATTGCAGCTTTGATTTCGAAACTCTTGTCATCCAACATCGCTGTCGGCACTGAAAACGACTTCCTATAAGTCAGGGATGACAAAAATAATCACTTTTAGCGGGTTTTGGGTATTCCTGAAGCATTTTCTGACAATCGCACCTTCAATCACCTCATTTACAGCGCACATCGTCCACTGACTGTTACAAAGCATCGATGCCGCCGATTCAAATTGACCAAATGATCTTACAGCAAAAACGTGTCTTTCACCTTGGGCCCCTTGTCCGTCCAATCCAGGCTGGCACACTGGGTATAATAATCGTGTTCAAAAAACAGGACATAATTTTTTTCAGCCACTTCTTTCAAAAATGCTTCCTTTTCTTCCATGGCAGTTACCGGATACAAATCGTACGAAGCCAGCCAAACCAGCGGAACATGGGCTTTGGTGGGTATCAGATCGGAAGTGTATACATAGGTTTTCCCCTCACTTTCAACCAGCGGAATCATCTGCCCCGGGGTATGTCCGTCGAAAAACCGGACGCTAATTCCCGGGAAAAGCTCACCTTCTTTTTCAACCAACTGCATGTTCCCGCTCGACTTCAGAAAATTCAAAATATCAGGATAAAACGCCGCCTGCTCACGAATACTCGCTGTTGGAAAATGCTCCCACTGTCGTTTACTGCACCAATGGGTGGCATTTGGGAAAAGTAAATTCAGCTGGCCGGATTCATTCAAAACCGCACCGTTGCAATGATCCCAATGCAGATGTGTAAACAACACATCGGTAATCTCATCGACTGCGTAACCATGCACAGCCAGTGATTTTGGTAAAGCGTCGGTGTCTTCATGTCCGTTGTTTTTCCTCACCTTCTCCGGATAATGATTTCCAACACCCGCTTCAATCAGGATTTTGCGTTCGCCCTGATCGACCAGCAAACAGCGCATGGTGAGCCGGGTCACGTTATTCTCATCGGCCGGATAAACCTTCGACCACAAGGGCTTCGGAATGACGCTAAAAAGTGCGCCGCCATCGCACGAAAAATGGCCGGCATGTATGGGTACTAATCGATTCATATTTTTACTTTCTATGGGTTAACAATTTTTGAAGACGCTTGTTTGCAACCGAATCGGTTGAAAAATCCATCACATATTTCACCACGCCGGAGTAATCGTCAATCCCTTTTTCAATTTTATTCGTTTTCAGGTAAGCATCGTTCACCTTCGAGGCATACTCGTCAATTTGCACATTGCGCAGCGTCAGCCAATGGTCACGGATTCGTCGAAAGTCGGCCTTCACCGGCTCTGAAATTTGCTTGACCAGCTCCGGGTAAGCTTCAAGTTCGTAGGCTTGATTCAGAAAATAACGAAGCAAATAAACATGTGCGCTGTATTGAAGCAGGCTGTCCTGACTGTTTGAGCAAACCATCCAGGCGTAAAAGTTGGCCTCAGCTTCTCCGGTAACCCCCAATTGGTGGGCTTTTTCATGTGCCAAAACCAATGGATACTGAATAGACAACAAGTGACTATTGAGCTGAACTTCGCTGAAAAATGGTCCGTAATAACCCAAAATGGTTGCTTTGGCAAAAAAACCGCTAAAGGTAATGGGCTTGGCTCGCCTGACACCAGCCGGATAGTCAATCCCCAGAAAAGGGGCCAGTTGTTCGTATGAAGCCTCAACCAATGAATCCGTTCGCGCCACATTAAGTGTATCAACCTTAACATAGGCCGCATTGGCCGATTCGATTAAGTCGGACAACTTCGCGATAAAAACTTCCATATCCGGCTCACTTTCGGCAATCGCCAATCGTTCATTTAAATCTTGCCGATAGTAGTTGAAGCCCCATAGCCAGTAAAAAAGCACATACAAAAAGGCCAGCGCGTTCAGCCAAAGGACAAAAAAAGAACGCCAGCGCATCCGCCAAAGCACGAGCATCAAAATACTAAACAGCCCAAGCAAGATCAACCCCATGTAAAACAAGTCATCCAAGGAGAAAGGGAACCAGCGGCTAACTGACGACAAAACCGTGGCAACCAACGGATAAAGCCCCCGGGAATAAACTGACTCGGTGAAGGCCGGGAAAGCGGCCAGCAGTTCAGTCAGTACAAATGTGAAAAACGCCAGCCAAAGGCCAATCCATCTTCTATCGAAAATTTGTTTCAATTGCTTTTTTGTATTCACTTACACCCTCCTGCTAACAAAAATCCAAAAATACACGAATTCGGCCGAAACCCGAAATACCACTATTCTTCATTCTGAAAACGAATAAGTACTGCGAATCATTTAGTGTCGTGTTTCGAGTCTTTAACAACTTGTGATAGACGCGACAAAGAAAATATTAAACAGGTCCGTAACCTTACTTCAAGTACTTTCGCTATTTTTAAGCGCTCAATGCTTAATTCACACTTCATGCACATTCATTTTATAGCCATTGGCGGAAGCGCCATGCACAACCTGGCCATTGCGCTTCACAAAAAAGGATACGAGGTAACCGGAAGCGATGACGAAATATTTGAACCTTCGAAAAGCCGCCTCGACCAATATGGCCTGCTCCCGGCGAAAAATGGCTGGCAGCCCGAATTAATCACCAGCGAACTGGATGCCGTTATTTTGGGCATGCACGCGCACCCCGACAACCCGGAGCTGCAAAAAGCACAAGAATTAGGGCTGAAAATCTATTCGTATCCGGAATACCTGTACGAGCAAACCAAAGAAAAAACCCGCGTGGTGATTGGCGGTTCACACGGAAAGACAAGCATTACCTCGATGATTATGCATGTACTGAAAACCAATCATATTGATTTTGATTACATGGTTGGCGCCAGGCTGGAAGGCTTTGAGACCATGGTTTCATTGAAGGAAAACACCAAGATCGCTGTTTTCGAGGGCGATGAATATTTATCGTCGCCCATTGACCGACGCCCGAAGTTTCATTTGTACCATCCCCACATCGCCCTGCTAAGTGGCATCGCCTGGGATCACATCAATGTGTTTCCGACCTTTGAAAACTACGTGGAGCAATTCCGTATTTTTGCAGAAAAAATCGAAAAAAACGGCTCCTTAATTTATTTTGAAGGAGATGAAATACTGAAGCAAATTGCAGAAGAAAGCCGGGCCGACATTCAAAAACAGGCTTACCAGGCCCATCAGTCAACGGTTGACAACGGCGTAAGCTACCTGAACCACGGACAACGGAAAACCCGCCTGCAGGTTTTTGGCGATCACAACTTGCAAAACATCGCCGGAGCAAAATCGGTATGCGAGAAACTCGGAATCAGCGATGAGCAATTCTACCGGGCCATGAGCTCCTTTAAAGGAGCCGACCGCCGTCTGGAAGTGCTTTCCGAAAATGAGAGCTGCACCGTATTCTTCGATTTTGCACATTCTCCGTCGAAACTCAAAGCCACAACAACTGCGGTGAAAAAACAGTTCGGTAATCGCCAACTGGTTGCCGTAATGGAACTGCACACCTACAGTTCATTGAAAAAAGATTTTCTACCCCAATACAAGAATTGCATGGACGAAGCGGATGAAGCCTTCGTTTTCTTCGACCCGAAAACCATCGAACACAAACGCCTGAGCCCAATCAGCAAAGCCGAAGTTGCTACTGCCTTTGCCAGCAAGGGCCTGCAGGTCTTTACCGAGCCGGAAGAATTATTCGTGCAACTCCGGGCTAAAAACTGGAGCGACAAAAATCTGCTGATCATGACTTCGGGCAATTTCTCCGGGCAGGATTTGAAAGCCTTTGCCAAAGAAATCACCGGCGATCCCGTCTGGGTTCAACAAAAAAATAAATGGCTCCAGCATCCGGATGAGATGATGAGCTAAAAGCATAAACCGAATGAAACAAACGATTTTACTATTTCTGCTGAGTTTGGGAATCCTGTTTGCCCATGCCGAAGAAAAAGACCAGCGCCTGTGGAAAAAAGCATTACGCATTCACGAGCGTGTCTTAACCATCGACACCCATTGCGACACCCCAATGGAAATGATCAGAAGTGATTTTGATATTGGCGACGAACACCAAAGTCCGGACAGCCGGGTGGATTTGCCACGCATGAAAGCCGGCGGGCTCGATGCGATGTTTTTTGCCGTGTGGGTTGGCCAGAAACCACGGACGGATGAAAACTATATCAAAGCCTACCAGTTGGCACACCAGATGCTGGATTCCATTCATTCGGCTGCCGTCCAACATCAGGCAACAGCCAACCTGGCGCTAACCGCCGAGCAGGCTGCCACGATTGAAAGCGCCGGGAAACGCGCCATTTACATTGGACTGGAAAATGGTTTCCCACTGGCGAAAAACCTCGGGCGGGTAGAAGAATTTTACAAACGCGGTGTCCGTTACATCACCCTTTCTCATTCTTTTCACAACGATATCTGCGATTCGTCAAGCGATTTGGCTGAACCGGAACACCATGGGGTCAGTGATTTTGGGCGGATGGTTATTCACGAAATGAACCGGCTGGGCATGATGGTGGATGTGTCGCACATTTCGGATGAAGCTTTTTTTGATGTGATGAACATGAGTCAGGCACCGGTCATTGCGTCGCACAGCAGTGTGCGTGCCGTGTGCAAGCACGACCGCAACATGAGCGACGAGATGATTAAAAAGCTGGCCGAAAACGGTGGCGTCATCCAAATGTGCCTGCTCGACGATTACATCAAAGAACCCGACACCACCACCCAGCGTTACGCCGTTCAAAACCGGCTAATGAACATTTACCGTACCGGTTATGGCAAGATGAACGAAACCGAAAAAGCCGCTTTCAACCAGGAATGGAAGGACATGAGAAGAAACTATCCGAAAGAACTGCCGACCGTAGCCGATTTGGTTGACCACATCGATCATGTGGTGAACTTGGTGGGCGTAGATTATGTGGGCATTGGAAGCGATTTTGACGGCGGTGGCGGCTTGGCCGACTGTGCTGATGTCAGCGAATTTCCGAACATCACCTACGAACTGCTGAAGCGCGGCTATTCTGAAAGAGACATCAGAAAAATCTGGGGTGGCAATTTACTACGTGTTTTCAGGGAGGTGGAAAAAACGGCCGGCACCCTGGCCAGTAACTAGAAAAAACGAATAGCGAATGGATGCACCGGAATATCCGCTCGACGTGCCGGGAACATGCCCCCCCTGGCTCTTCCCCCGTGCGTAGGTATAAGAAAGCCAGAGGAGCCAGATTCGCTAAAGACACTCAGGAACCCGCAGGGTTCAATAGTCATCACCCCCAATGAATTTGGGGGTTAAAAAGATCCGAATACCAGCCCAACCCCAAAGTGGGTTGAACATCTGCGAAAGACTTGCTACATGGAAATTCAAGCCACTACGGGTTGTTAGTCCTTGCGTATCCGCAGACCCCCGAGCTTCGCACGGGGTGATGAACTTTTCACTCCTTCGGAGTTACGCTGATAAACTAAAGACGAGCAGAAACCCGTAATTGTTAAAAATTCATCATAGTAAAAGGATATACACCAAAATAACCACTCGATAAATCAAACCACCAATTTTTTTCATTCCACAGCGGTTTTCCTCATTTTGCATCGAAAACATCAGTCAGCTTTTTATAGATTTGCAAAGAACGACCAATCAATCCAATATTTTTTGAAGTTAAACATCCGCTTATATGGTCTAATTTTGTTTGCATG
>ENA-ORCU01000489-ORCU01000489.1-marine-metagenome-genome-assembly--contig:-NODE-489-length-14512-cov-2.930170_pt1 | contig 14512 bp, 15 predicted proteins | sample MGYA00248631_ERZ508512 | MGnify/ENA primary metagenome ERZ508512 (study PRJEB26183, sample SAMN06268844) | marine metagenome | isolation source: Tt an P1 anaerobic enrichment on pine from sediment taken...
CCACCTGCCGATCCGGCCAGACGTGCTGCCCAACCTGCCAGAAGATCTCCGAAAAGGATCGCTGTTACGGCGAGCGCCAGGAAGAGCGGGATGAAGTCCACGAACGTGTCTTCGCCCAGCCGGATCAGCGCGAGGGCGCCCAGAACGGCACCGAAGGCGACGCAGCATGCATCAATGAGCAACGCGCCGCGCGCCGCCGGCAGGGATTTCCGGAAAAGCACAATGCCGGGCACCTGCGCCGGCCAGAGGGCAACCGTGCCGGTTGCATTGGCCGCCAGCGGCGGCAGGCCCGCCGACAGAAGAATGGGGAACACGAAGAGCTTCGCGCCGCCAGCGGCCACGTTCACGGCGCCGCCCAGGCAGCCGGCTGCGAGAAACAGGAGAAGATCGACACTCACGCGTCCAGACCCTGTGCCATCTCTTCCGAGAGCATCCGCGCCGTGGTGTCGAAATGCTGGGCGATCAACCGGCAGGCCAGGGCCTCATCCCGGTCAAGCACGGCGTCCCGGATGGCGCGGTGTTCCGCGGCAAGATCGCGGTCCGCGCGGCGCAGATCGACCGAGGCACGGCGATAGCGTTCGCACTGGTCGTGCAGGAGGGCGCGCACGTCCAGCAGCCAATGCGAACCGCAGGCGGCGACGGTGGCGTGATGGAAGGCCGCGTTGGCGGTCTCCCAGGAATCCAGTGCCTCCTCCGGGTGTTCGGCGAGCGCCAGATCCTGTTTTTCCAAGCGATAGAATGCAGCGACGACCCCTGATTCCCACTCGTCCCCGCCGTTCTGAATGGACAGGGACACCGCTTCCTTCTCGATCGCGGTGCGCGCGATGTTGAGGTCCAGGAATTCGGCCACGTCGAGCGGCGCGACGGTGAAACCGCGGTTGCCGCGTGACAGGACAAGCCCCTCGGCGCAGAGCCGCTGCAGGGCCTCGCGCAGCGGCGTGGGGCCTATGCCGTAGAGTTTCGAAAGCCGTTCGATGCGCAGCCGTTCTCCGGGTTCGCGTTCGCCCGCGATGATGTCGGTGCGCAGCCGGCCATAGACCGTTTCGGCCAATGTCATCCCGTCGCTTCCTTCAAGATTTTGAAAAGGCTTCAATTTCGCAGTTCCTATCGGTCTCGGCCGGTCCAATTTGCACCTGCTATTTTCGGTCACGGCAACGTTATTGACAAGGGCGTTTTCAATGTGATTGTCTAAATCATCGATAAAAAACAAAAACGGCGACAAAATGAAACTGATTACCATCAAGCACGAGGGACGCGTGAAGGCGGGGTTTGTCGAGGGCGATGCGGCTGTGATCTGCGACGACGGTCCGCAGGCGTCCATGGCGGTCCTCGACAGGGTCCGGTCGGGCGCCACGGATCCGTGGGCCGCGATCGCGCGGGTTCCGCTGAGCGACGTCGAATTGCTTGCGCCGATCCCCGAGCCGCAGCGGGACATCCTGTGCGTGGGGAAAAACTACTATGCCCATGCAGCGGAGTTCTTCGGGTCCGGTTTCGATTCCAGCGCGAAGGAAGAGGTGCCGTCGAACCCGGTGATTTTCACCAAGTCGATGACCGCGGTCGTGGGCCCCGGGGCGGCGGTGATGGCCTCGCTCGATCCCACCGGGACGGTCGACTACGAGGGCGAGCTGGGCGTCGTGATCGGCAAGAAGGCGCAACGGGTCAGCAAGGCCGACGCGTATGACTACGTCTATGGCTACGTCATCGTGAATGACGTCACCTCGCGCGAGCTGCAAAAGAAACACAACCAGTGGGTCATCGGGAAGGGGGTGGACACCTTCTGCCCGATGGGGCCCTGGATCGCGACCGCCGACGAGATCGCCGATGTCGACGCGATGGAACTCGTCACTACGGTCAACGGGGAAGAGCGGCAAAAAGCCGTCGTCAGGGACCTTGTCTTCGACATTCCGACCCTGATCGAGACGATCACCGCCACGGGCACGCTCCTGCCGGGCGACATTATCGCCACCGGCACGCCGGCCGGTGTCGGCATCGGCTTCACGCCGCCGAAATACCTGAAAACAGGGGACAGCATGGCCGTGACCATCACCGGACTCGGCACGCTGGAAAATCCGGTGCGATAGCCGGGAACAACGAAATGGGAGGAAAAAATGAAAAGAATTCTATTCGGGGCCCTTGCGGCAGCGGTATTCGGGCTGGGGCAGGCGCCCCAGGCCGAGGCGCAGGAAAAAGTGCGCGTCACCCAAGCGGTAGCGAGCTTTGCCTTTCTGCCGATCGACTACGCCAAGGCGTCGGGGATCTTTGAGGAGGAAGGCCTCGACGTTCAGCAGATCGCGACCCGCGGAGGGGGGCCGGACCTGACGGCGCTGATCTCCGGCGATGTGCAGTTCAACGCGGCTGCGGGCACCTACCAGATCGGTGCGATCAGTGCGGGCCGGGATATCGTTAACGTCTACAATTTCTATGACCGCAACCTCATTGGCCTCGTGCTGTCCGAGAAAGCTGCCACGGCGGCCGGCGTAGCGCCCGACGCGCCGCTGGCGCTGATCTATGGCACGCCGGGGCAAGGCCTTTCCGTCTCCTTCCATCGCGCCTTCCTGTCCAACGCGCTCTACCCGCTCGGCCCCAGGGGCTACCCGGAGGCGGAGGCGCGCGGCGAAGGCTCCGCCGCGTTTTTCTTCACCCAGGACAGCTGCGCCTTCGCCCTGCGCCTGCATACCGAATACCTCGACGATCTCGGCACCAATGCCGATCATCTGGGCGAGGTCAGCTTGACCTTCTACGGCCGCGACGGACAGGAGTTGGGCCGCATCACCCGCGCGGTGCCGGGCGGGATATCGTCCCACGGGTTCCAGACCGACGACGGCATGGCCCGCATTGCGGGCGTTCTGGTTGAAAACCTCGACCCCGGCGGGATAGCACTGGATGACATTCGTTTCGGCTGCATCGCGCGGCTGGGATAGAGGCAAGGAGAGATCACATGCCCAAGGGATACTGGGTGGCCCATGTCGACGTGCGCGACCCCGAGGCTTACGAGAAATACAAGGCCGCCAATGCCGAGCCCTTCGCCAGATACGGCGCGCGCTTCCTGGTGCGGGGCGGTCCGGGCGAGCTGCGCGAGGGCCAGGCCAGGGCGCGCACGGTGGTGATCGAGTTCCCCTCCTACGCCGATGCGGTGGCCTGCTACGACAGCCCCGAATACCAGGCGGCCAAGGCGCTGCGCGACCCGGTCTCGGAGGGCGACCTGGTGATCGTCGAGGGTTACGAAGGCTGAGGCTTGATGCCCCGGCCCGATAGGCGCATATGAAGATCCATGCTTGGTGATATCCTCAAACGGCTGTTCCAGCCCGAGCCCGCCCCGCTGCCGGCCACCGATGCCCGCCTCGCGCTGGGGGCGCTTCTGGTGCGCGTCGCCCATTCCGACAGCGAATACTCCCATGAAGAGGCCGAGCGGATCGAGCGCATCCTCGCCGCCCGTTACAGCCTCGCGCCCGACGCCGCGGCCGGACTGCGCCATCAGGCCGAAGAACTGGAGCGCGAGGCGCCCGACACCGTGCGCTTCACCCGCGCCATCAAGGACGCGGTGCCTTACGAGGACCGCGAGGCGGTGATCGAGGCGCTGTGGGAGGTGGTGCTGACCGACGGCATCCGCGACCACGAGGAAGACGCGCTGTTGCGGCTGGTGGCGAATCTGCTGGGCGTGAACGACCGCGACAGCAACCTCGCCCGTCAGCGGGTCGAGGCGCGGCGCGGCTGACGCCCGCACGCACGGCTGGCAGGCCCGCCGATAGGGCCGCGGAATCCGGGTGGTGACGCACCGTCACCCCCGACTCAACCGTTGCATTTCCAACCGTTTTGCGCCCTACTCTCCGGCCAAAACAACAGACCGGCACTCATCGCGTGACCCAGGAAAACCCACCCGTTCTCGAGATCCGCAACCTCCACAAAAGCTACGGCGACCTGGAGGTGCTGAAGGGCGTGGACATCACCGCGCGCAAGGGCGACGTGGTGTCGCTGATCGGCTCGTCGGGGTCGGGCAAATCCACGCTGCTGCGCTGCGCCAACCTGCTGGAGGACAGCCAGCAGGGCGAGATCCTGTTCGAGGGCGAGCCGGTGAAATGGCGCGGCGAGGGGCTGCACCGCCACCCCGCCGACCGCAGGCAGATGATCCGCATCCGCACCAACCTGTCGATGGTCTTTCAGCAGTTCAACCTGTGGGCCCACATGACCATCCTGCAGAACGTTGTGGAAGCCCCCGTCACCGTGCTGGGCCAGGACCGCAACGAGGTCGAGGAACGCGCCCGCGCCCTGCTGACCAAGGTGGGGATCGGCGACAAATGCGATGCCTATCCGGCGCAGCTTTCGGGTGGCCAGCAGCAGCGCGCCGCCATCGCGCGCGCGCTGTGCATGCAGCCCCGCGCGCTCTTGTTCGACGAGCCCACCTCGGCGCTCGACCCCGAGCTGCAGCAGGAGGTGGTCAAGGTCATCAAGGACCTCGCGCGCGAGAACCGCACCATGCTTCTGGTCACCCATGACATGCGGCTGGCCGCCGATGTCTCGGACCACGTGGTGTTCCTCCACCAGGGCCGGATCGAAGAGGAAGGCCCGCCCGAGGCGCTGTTCAAGAACCCGCGGAGCGAGCGGTTGAAGCAATTCTTGAGTGCAACAGTCGCGGCATGAACAAGCCGCGCATTTTCATCAACGGGAGAAACGATATGAAAAAACTGATTCTGAGCACCGCCGCGCTGGTGCTGTCGGCGGGCATGGCCCTGGCCGACACCATCCGCATGGGCACCGAGGGCGCCTACCCTCCGTATAACTTCATCAACGACAATGGCGAGGTCGACGGCTTCGAGCGCGAGCTGGGCGACGAGCTGTGCGCGCTGGCCGGGCTGACCTGCGAATGGGTCACCAACGAGTGGGATTCGATCATCCCCAACCTGGTGTCGGGCAACTACGACACCATCATCGCGGGCATGTCCATCACCGACGAGCGGGACGAGGTGATCGACTTCACCCAGGCCTACCTGCCGCCCGATCCCTCCGCCTATGTGGGCCTCGCCGGCACCGAGCTGGAGATGGGCACCGGCGTGGTCGCGGCCCAGACCGGCACCATCCAGGCCAGCCACATCGCCTCCACCGGCCGCACGCTGGTCGAGTTCGCCACCCCCGACGAGACCATCGCCGCCGTGCGCAACGGCGAGGCCGACGCGGTGCTGGCCGACAAGTCCTATCTTGCGCCGATCGTGGCGGAATCGGGCGGCGAGCTGACCTTCGTCGCCGAAGACGTGATGATCGGCGGCGGCGTGGGCATGGGGCTGCGGGAATCCGACGGTGAGCTGCGCGAGACATTCGACGACGTGATCTCCACGATGAAGAATGACGGCTCGCTCGACGCCCTGATCGTCAAATGGTTCGGCGAGGATGCCGTGACCTGGGCCATGGTCAACGAGGGCGGCAAGTAAGCGCCGGCTCAACCGCGCCCGCGTCTTGCGGGCATGACAACAGGGCCCGCAGTCCTGCGGGCCCCATTGCGAGGACAGACCCATCTTCTCGTTCTGCGCCGATCCTTCCACGCTTGACGGCTTTCCCTGGCTGGTCTGCTACCTGACCACGGGCAAGCACATGGCCTTCTGGGCCTCGTTCGGCACGGTCATGGTGCTGCTGCTGATCACGGCTCCGGCGGCGCTGGCCTTCGGCTTCGGCGGCGCGATGGCGGCGCGCTCGCGCCTCGCCCCGCTGCGCTGGATCGGCAAGGGCTATACCGCCATGGTCCGCGGCATTCCCGACATCGCCTTCTTCCTCTTCGTGCCCATCGCGCTGGACCAGGGCTTCGAATGGCTGCGCCACAAGGCCAAATGCCCCGACTGGGAGGAACCCATCCGCCAGGGCAACGACTTCGTCGTCTGCGCCGCGGCCAAGCTGCCGCTCTCGTCCAGCCCGCAATGGGTGCACGAGACCTACGGCTTCTTCCTCGCCGTGCTGGCCTTCGCCATCGTGTTCGGCGCCTTCTCGGCCAACGTGCTTTACGGGGCCATGCGCGCGGTGCCCCACGCCCAGATGGAGACCGCGCAGGCCTATGGCATGACCGAGCGCCAGGCATTCTGGCGGATCATGGTGCCGCAGATGTGGATCTATGCCCTGCCGGGGCTCAGTAACCTGTGGATGATCCTGATCAAGGCCACGCCGCTTTTGTTCCTGCTGGGGGTCGAGGACATCGTCTATTGGGCGCGCGAGCTGGGCGGGGCCAAGACCTCGATCTACGCCTATCCGCATCCCGACTGGCGGCTCTACTACTTCCTCGGGCTGCTGGTCTTTTACCTGAGCCTCACGCGGGTCTCCGAGGTGATGCTGCGCCGCCTGACGCGCCGCCTGAGCCACGGGCAGGCCACCATGGCGGGCGAAGCCCAGCGAAAGGCCGTGGCATGAGCTGCCTGCAGACCATCCAGGATTACGCGCTGCGCTCGGTGGGCATCGGCGAGCGGCTTCTGCCGCGCAGCGATTTCACGCTCTGCGAGCAGGTGACGCTGATCGGCTCGGGCCTGATCTGGAATGTCTATTTCGGCGCGCTGGCGCTGCTGTTCGGCTTTGTCCTGGCCACCGCCGTGGCGCTGGCCAGGAGCAGCCATTACCGGCCGGTCCGCAAACCGGCGGAATGGTTCATCTTCCTGTTCCGCGGCTCGCCGCTCTTCATCCAGTTCTTCCTGGCCTACGAGGCCTTCGTGCTGCTGCCGAAATCGGGGGTGGAAATCAACCTGCTCTTCACCCAGATCACCGCCCAGACCGGCTGGCTGACCAAGGCCTGGGCGGGCGCGCTGATCGTGCTGTTCCTCAACACCGCCGCCTATTCGGGCGAGATCTTTTTCGGCGCGCTGCGCTCGGTGCCCAAGGGGGATCTGGAGGCCGCGGACGCCTTCGGCATGACCGGCTGGGTGAAGTTCCGCCGGGTGGTCTGGCCGACCATGCTGCGGCTCGCGTGGCCCGCCTACACGAACGAGGCGATCTTCCTCTTCCACGCCACCACGCTGGTCTATTTCTCGGGCTTTCCGGCCTGGAAGCAGAAGGGCGATGCGCTCTACTACGCCAGCTATTTCGCCGACAAGACCTTCAACCCCTTCATCCCCTATCCGATCGTGGCGGGGTATTTCGTGCTGCTGACGCTGGTCATCATCGGGCTGTTCGGGCTGGTCAACCGGCGGCTCAACCGCCACCTGCCCGCGCAGCAGCGCCCGCGCCGCCCGCGGATGCAGCTGATGCGCTGAGCCCCCTTGCCGGCCCGGTGCGGCCCGTCTAGGCTCCGCCCGAACAACAATCATCACGAGCACCTTATGCAGATCGGCATCCTGCAAACCGGCCACGCGCCCGAGGCCATCACGGCCGAGCTTGGCGAATATTCCGACATGTTCGAGCGGCTGCTGGCCGGACAGGGCCTCAGCTTCACCAGCTACAACGTCGTGGACATGGAATTCCCCGAAAGCGTGCACGCGGCCGATGGCTGGCTGGTCACCGGGTCAAAGCACGGGGCCTATGAGGACCTGCCCTTCATCCCGCCGCTGGAGGATTTCATCCGCGAGGCCTATGCCGCGCATGTGCCCATGGTGGGGATCTGCTTCGGCCACCAGATCATCGCCCAGGCCCTGGGCGGCAAGGTGGAGAAATTCGGCGGCGGCTGGGCGCTCGGGCCCACCACCTATCACATGGGGGGGCGGGATCTGTCACTGAACGCCTGGCACCAGGACCAGATCACCGAACTGCCCGAGGGGGCCGAGGTGATCGGCGGCAACGCCTTCTGCCGCAACGCGGCGCTGATCTATGACGACCGCATCCTGACGGTGCAGCCGCATCCCGAATTCACCGCCGAGATGATCCGGATGCTGATCGAGCAGCGCGGGCGCGGCGTCGTGCCCGACGCGCGGCTGGACGAAGCGCTGGCCAGGCTCGGCGCGCCCACCGACAACGCCGCCATGGCGCAGCAGATCGCCGATTTCTTCAAACAGGCGCGCGGGTGAGATCATGGCCGATTGGATGGACAAGCTGCCCGAGGCGGCGCTCGACTTCCTGGCCGGGCGCAAGCCCGACGAGGTGGAATGCATCGTCTCCGACCTCGCAGGCGTGGCCCGGGGCAAGGCAATGCCCGCCTCGAAATTCGCCCGCCAGACGCATTTCTACCTGCCCAACTCGATCTTCCTGCAGACCATCACCGGCGACTGGACCAACATGGAGGGCGAGGCCTTTACCGAGCCCGACATGGTGCTGACGCCCGATTTCGACACCGCCTCGGCCGCGCCCTGGACGGCCGACCTGACGCTGCAGGTGATCCACGACATCAACGACCAGGAGGGCAACCCCGTCCCCACCGCGCCGCGCAACGTGCTCAAGCGGGTCGTCGAGCTCTATAACCAGCAGGGATGGGAGCCGATCGTGGCCCCGGAGATGGAGTTCTACCTGGTCGCCAGGAACATCGACCCCGCGCAGCCCATCGTGCCGCCGATGGGCCGCACGGGGCGGCGCGCGGCGGCGCGGCAGGCCTATTCCATGTCCGCCATCGACGAGCACGGGCCGGTGATCGACGACATCTACGATTTCGCCGAGGCGCAGGGGATCGAGATCGACGGCATCCTGCAGGAAGGCGGCGCCGGGCAGGTCGAGCTGAACATGCGCCACGGCGATCCGGTGCGCCTGGCCGACGAGATCTTCTATTTCAAGCGGCTGATCCGCGAGGCCGCGCTGCGCAACGACTGCTACGCCACCTTCATGGCCAAGCCCATCGAGGACGAGCCCGGCTCGGCCATGCATATCCACCACTCGGTGGTGGACGCGAAGACCGGGCAGAACATCTTTTCCGAGCCCGACGGGACGGAAAGCCACGCCTTCCTGCATTTCATCGCCGGGCTGCAGACCCACATGCCCTCGGCCATCGCGCTGATGGCGCCCTACGTGAACTCCTACCGCCGCTACGTCCCCGACCACGCCGCGCCCATCAACCTGGAATGGGGCCGCGACAACCGCACCACCGGCCTGCGCGTGCCGGTCTCGGGGCCCGAGGCGCGCCGCGTCGAGAACCGCCTCGCGGGGATGGACTGCAACCCCTATCTGGGCATCGCGGCCTCGCTGGCCTGCGGCTTCCTCGGCCTGATGGAGGCGAAATACCCGAAAGAGGAATTCACCGGCGACGCCTACCAGCTGGAAATCGACATCCCGCGCGGCGTTCTGGAGGCGCTGGACCTGTTCCGCGAGGCCCACGACCTGCACGGCGTTCTGGGGCCGGAGTTCTGCCGCACCTATGCCGCGGTGAAGGAGCTGGAATATACCGAGTTCCTGCAGGTCATCAGCCCCTGGGAGCGTGAGCACCTGCTGCTGAATGTCTGAACTGCAACGCGCGCGCGGAAAGCGCGCCCTCCTCGGGTCACCGGGAGGAGCTCGCCGCCAGGGCGAGATGCGGCCCGCAGGCCGCACCATCGGCCGGGCTTATTCGCTCAGCTTGGAAAGCTTGGCCTGCAGCTCGGCCAGCTGGGCCTTGATCTTCGCCAGCTCGTCGGTGCCGCTCTCTTCCTCCTCGGGCGCGGGGCCCGAGGCGCCGGCCCAGCCGCCGGTCATGGCCTTCAGGAAGGCCTGCTGCTGTTTCTGCATGGCCTCGAAGCCCGGCACCCCGGCCATGGGGTTGGGCATGGAGGCCATGTTCTCCATCACCTTCGACTGGCCCTCGCGCAGCATCTCGAAGCTCATGGCCAGGAATTGCGGCACCACGCTTTGCGCCTGGGTGGTGTAGCTGCGCACCAGGTCGGTCAGCACGCCCAGCGGCAGCACGTTCTCGCCGCGGCTTTCATGCTCGGCGATGATCTGCAGCAGGTATTGCCGCGTCAGGTCGTCGCCGCTTTTCAGATCGACGATCTGCACCTGCCGGCCCTCGCGGATGAAGCGCGCGATATCCTCCAGCGTGACGTAGTCGCTGGTCTCGGTATTGTAGAGCCGGCGGCTGGCATAACGCTTGATCAGCAACGGTTTGGCGTCTTCGGTCACGTGCATCCCCCCAAGGATCTTTTTGCGCTGCAGAGAAGCTTAGGCGCAGTCGCAGAAAAAAGAAAGGGCGGGCACAAGGCCCGCCCATGCGATCCCATCGACAGGGAGGAGGTGTCGATGCGATAAACGCTTTTGTCCTTGCCGGACCGCCTTACTTGGCAGCGGCGGTCGCCTTCTTGGCGGCGGCAGCGGCCTCGTCGGTGGCCTTCTTGACGGCCGCGGTCGCGTCCTCGGAGAAGTCCTTGCCGGCGGCCAGCATCAGCTCGACGGTTTCCATCTGCACCTTCTTGGCCACTTCGGCGAAGGCGGCCATGTTCTCGGCGGCCATCTCGGCGGTGGTCGAGGCGAAATCGGTCATGGCCTTCGAGTAATCGGTGGGCTCTTCCTTGACGGTGGCCACGGTGCCCAGCTTGGACAGGGTGTCCTTGGTCCATTTGGCCGAGATCTCGGTGGATTTCTCGGCGGCTTCCAGGGCCACTTTCGACAGCTTTTCAGCCAGCGAGGCCTGGGTCTTGAAAGCATCCTGAGCGGCGGTCGCGTCCACCGGGAACGCGCCCAGCATGTCCTGCATCATCTTCGAAAAATCTTGCGCGGTGGTCATTTCTGAAACTCCTTGCTTGGGAAACCCCAAATTCTGCGCCTGCAAAATATATACCCGCCGCAGCGCAGCATTGCAAGAAATTTCCGCTGCAGCGCAGCATTTCTTATTTTGCTTTGTTTTCAATCACATCACGGAGCAAAACATAGGTTCCCGGGGCCTTTCCCAGCGAGGGATGGGCCGAATCGCCCGGCTGGCGGGCCGGAATCTTGCGGCCAGAGCGGCGGCGCAGCCATTCGCCCCAGCGCGGCCACCACGAACCCTGGTGATAGGTCGCCCCCTCCAGCCAGGCGCCGGCGTCCTCCGACGGGGAGTCATTGGTGTAGTGGCCGTATTTCTTCTTGGAGGGCGGGTTGACGATCCCGGCGATATGCCCCGATTCCGACAGGATGAAGGTCTTGTCGCGGCTGCCCATCTGCCTCACGCCGTGGAAGCTCGCCTTCCAGGCGGCGATGTGGTCGGTCTCGCAGGCCACGGCGCAGAGCGGCACCCTGACGTCCTTGATGCTCACCTTCTCGCCCAACACCTCGAACCCGTCGTCGGCGAATTCGTTGCGCTGGCACAGGCCGCGCAGATACTCCACCGTCATGCGGCCCGGCAGGTTGGTGCTGTCGCCGTTCCAGTAAAGCAGGTCGAAGGCCGGCGGCGCCTCGCCCATCATGTAGCTGCGGATGGCCGGGCCATAGATCAGGTCGTTGGAGCGCAGGTAGGAAAAGGTCCGCGACATGAAGAAACTGTCGAGGCAGCCCTTGGTTTGCGCCTCGCGTTCCAGCGCATCGACGAAATCGTCGCCGAGGAAAACAGTGAATTCCCCCTGATCCGAGAAATCGGTCATGGTGGTGAAGAAGGTGGCCGAGCGGATCGACTTGTCACCGCGCTTGTGCAGCAGCGACAGCGTCAGCGCCAGCGTGGTGCCCGCGATGCAGTAGCCCACGGCGTTGACCTTGTCCTCGCCGGTGATCTGCTTCACCTGCTCGATCGCGGTCAGATAGCCGTCCTGCACATAGTCGTCCATGCCCACATCGGCATAGGAGGTATCGGGGTTCACCCAGCTGACCACGAAAAGGGTGAAGCCCTGGTCGGTGATCCATTTGACCAGCGAGTTCCGCTCTTTCAGGTCCAGGATGTAGAACTTGTTGATCCAGGGCGGAAAGATGATCAGGGGCGTGGCATGGACCTGCTCGGTGGTGGGGGCATACTGGATCAGCTCGAACATGCGGTTGCGGAACACCACCTCGCCGGGGCTGGTGGCCAGGTTCTCGCCCACGCGAAAGGCGTTCTTGTCGGCCAGCGTAACCAGCAGCTCGCCATCGTTGGCCTCGATGTCGCGCACCAGGTTCTCCAGCCCCTGGACCAGCGACTCCCCCTCGGTCTCGACCGCCTTGGCCAGCGCGTCGGGGTTGGTGGCCAGGAAATTCGTGGGCGACATCATGTTGATGATCTGGCGCGAGAAATATTCCAGCCGCTGGCGGTCCCGCGGCTCCAGCCCCTCCATGTTCTTGACCGCGCTCTCGATCGCCTCGGCCGAGAGCAGGTATTGCTGCTTGACGAAGTTGAAATAGGGATGGGTCCGCCACAGCGGGTTGGAAAAGCGCGGGTCGGGCGGCGTGGTGTCCTCGGGCGCGACCAGCTTGCCGGTGGCCAGCGCCTCCTGGGCGGCGATGTAGTGCTTCACCGTCTTGGCCCAGAAGGAGATCTGGTGCTCGAAGATCTTCGACGGGTGCTGCAGGAATTCGGTCATGTAGGCGGTGGCCGCCTTCATGAACAGGTCCTGCCCCGGTCCCTGCAGATTCGGGTCGATCTGGCGCTTTTTCGACAACGCGTTGACCAGGCGTTCCGACAGCGCCTCGACCTTGGCGAGGTTCTCGTTCATCCGCTGCAGCTTGGCGTCGGCCGTGTCGTCATCCTTGGTCATCAAATATTTTTCCCCTATCTTTTCGCGCCCGCAGCATTACGTTAAAAATGTTTTTTTGAGGCAGCGGGAAATGGCTTCCGTCGACGTTCGTCCGGGTCGACCCGGGTAAAGGAGAGCACATGAAACACATGGCGACCTATGACCTCATGGAGAGCGTCAGGAACACCAATCAGTGGCTGGGTGCATCGGCCCTCTCCTTTGCGTCATACCCGATCACGGGGCTCGTTCCCAACCCGTTTTTCAAACTGGTCGCCGCCTGGGGGGAAGTCACCGAGCGGAGTTTCGCCCGCATGGTCGCCAAGCCCGACTGGGGGATCTACACAGTGGTCGGCGACGACGGCCGCGACCACGTGGTCAGCGTCGAAACGGTCGTGCACCGGCCCTTCGGCGACCTGATCCATTTCCGCGTGCGCAGCCGGCCGACCAAGCCGCGCAAGGTGCTGCTGGTGGCGCCGATGTCGGGCCATTACGCCACGCTCCTGCGCTCGACCGTGGACAGCCTGCTGCCCGATTGCGAGGTCTATGTCACCGACTGGCACAACGCCCGCGACATCCCCGTCTCGGAGGGCAAGTTCGACATCGAGGACTACACGCTCTACCTCGTCGATTTCATGCGCGCGCTCGGCCCCGACACCAACGTGATCGCGGTCTGCCAGCCCGCGCCGCTGGCGCTGGCCGCCACCGCCTACCTGGCCGAGGAAGACCCCGCCGCCCAGCCCCGCACCCTGACCCTGATCGGCGGCCCGATCGACCCCGACGCCGCGGCCACCGACGTCACCGATTTCGGCAACCGGGTGACGATGGGCCAGCTGGAGCAGTTCGTGATCCAGCGGGTGGGGTTCAAATACGCGGGCGTGGGGCGGCTGGTCTATCCCGGGCTGATGCAGCTCACCTCCTTCGTGTCGATGAATGCCGACCGCCATGCGCGGGCGTTCTCCAACCAGATCCTGCGCGTCGCCAAGGGCGAGGCCGGCGATCACGACAAGCACAACCGCTTCTACGACGAATATCTCGCCGTGATGGACATGACGGCCGAGTTCTACCTCTCCACGGTGCAGCGCATCTTCAAGAAGCTGGAAATCGCGCGCAACGCCTTCACCGTGGACGGCAAGAAGGTGGATATCGGCAAAATCACCAACGTCGCGGTGAAAACCGTCGAGGGCACCGAGGACGACATCTCGGCCCCGGGCCAGTGCATCGCGGCGCTGGACCTCTGCACCGGCCTGCCCGATCACAAGAAGGCCAGCCACCTGGAACCCGGCGCCGGCCATTACGGCATCTTCGCCGGCAAGAGCTGGCGCGACAATATCCGCCCGCTGGTGCTGGATTTCATCGACGCCAATGCCGGTCAGGCCGACCCCAAGGTCACCCGCCTGAAATCGGTCTGAGCCGCGCCCGTTCGTCCGCCCCCTCAGCCCTCCAGCCGGGCCAGGACGGCGGCGACGCTTTCGGAGACCAGGGTCAGGCAGTCGGGCGTCGAAAAGCGGTGATCGGCGCCCTTGACCAGCGTCAGGCGGATATCCTCGCCCGCGGCATGGTTCAGCAGGTTCAGCGCCACCTCCGCGGGCACGTCGGTATCCGCCGTGCCCTGCAGCAGCCGCACCGGCATGTTCAGCGCCAGGGGATCGCGCAGCACCAACTGGTTGCGCCCGTCCTCGATCATCCGGCGGGTGATGACATAGGGCTCGTCGCTGTAATCGGAGGGCAGCGCCACATGGCCCTCGGCCTCCAGCGCGGCCTTCTGGGCGTCGGTGAAGCCCGCCCACATGCTGTCCTCGGTGAAATCGGGCGCGGCGGCGATGCCCACCAGCCCCGCCACCTTCTCCGGCATCCTCCGCGCGAGCAGAAGCGCGATCCAGCCCCCCATGGAAGAGCCCACCAGAACCTGCGGCCCCTCGGTCAGCGTGGTGATGGCCTGCGCGGCATCCTCGGCCCAGTCCCCGATGCAGCCATCGGTGAACGCGCCCGAGCTTTCGCCGTGGCCGGAATAGTCGAAGCGCAGAAAGGCCCGCCCCGCGGCC